>JAANMT010000423.1_pt1 | contig 46392 bp, 29 predicted proteins | sample 7279711 | NCBI WGS metagenome assembly JAANMT01 (sample SAMN14094538, study PRJNA606508) | bioreactor metagenome | isolation source: A lab-scale SPAN reactor treating ammonium-rich wastewater day 1 | place: Ireland: Galway | collected 2017-01-16 | reverse complement strand
CGTCATGCTGGCGCTCATCGTGCTCGCCGTGGCGCTCTAGTCCGCGCACGAGTCATGACAACCCCCACAAATGGACGGTAGACGGAATTTTCAGTCGGCGACCGTGCGCGCTCACCTTCATGGTGAAGTCCTATCCTGCCGCCGGCTCCCATGCCGACGCGAGGTCCTGGCTGGGCGTCGGCACGACACCCGGAGACGGCAGCGTAGTCGCGGCGATCATACCACAGTCTCCGGCGCGTTTCCCAACAGTGGACAGGCTTCTCCGCTGGTTGAGTGGAGCGGCTTGTCAAGCGGTCGCGCGGCCGGTCGGGCGGGGATTGGCCGGGTTGCCAGCCGAACGGCGCCGTGCTATACTGCGCCGGATGTTGCGTCAGGAGACTCGGGCGTGATCCTGGTCGCTGACGAGGCGCTGATGCGCCAAGCGCCCGCCTGGTCGGCCGAGTTCGACGAACTGGTCGATCTGGAAGGCGACGGCACCTGGTGCGGCCGCGCCTGGGGCCTGCTGGACATGTCCGTCTCGGGCGACCGGCTGCGCGTGGCGGGCGCCCTCGAGGGCCGTCTGCCCCGCGCCTGCGACCTGTGTCTAGGGCAGTACCTGGAGCCGGTCATCACCGACCTGGACGAGGTCTGCGTGGTCGGCGGCGAGGCCGAGACAGCGACCTTCGACGAGGATGCGGAGGTCTGGCGGGTGGCCCCGGAAGGGCGCTTCAGCGTGACCGAAGCGGTCCGTCAGGCGCTGCTGCTGGCCTTGCCGACCAAGGCCGACTGCGGGTCTGAGTGTCCTGGCCGCGCGACCCTGTCGCGCTACCGGCAACGCGGCGAGACGACCGATCCGCGGCTGGCCGCGCTGCGTGAGTTGTTCAAACCGGAGGTGGAGGACGATGGCCGTCCCGAAACGACGAACTAGCAAGGCGCGGAGCCGCAAACGGTTCGCGCACTGGAAGATAGAGGCCGTGCGCACCATTCGGTGCCGGCAATGCGGCCAGCGCCGCCGCCCCCACGAGGCTTGCCCCTACTGCGGCCATTACCGCGGTCGCGAGGTCATCGAGCCCCGCGTGAAGGCCACCACCTGAGGGTGCCGGGTCCCGTGAGGGAGACGCGGATGCGGATCGCGGTCGATGCCATGGGCGGCGACCACGCCCCGGCGGAGATCGTCGCCGGCACGCTCACCGCGGCTCGGCAGTACCCCGACGCCGAGTTCATCCTGGTCGGCCGTGAGGAGGCCCTGGCGCCGTACCTGGCCGGCGCGCCGGCCAACGTCTGCGTCGAGCACGCCGCCGAGACCATTGCCATGCACGACGACCCGGCCAAGAGCATCCGGCGCAAGCCGGACAGCTCGCTGTGCGTGGCGGCCAAGCTGGTCTCCTCCGGTCGGGCCGAGGCGTTGTTCAGCGCCGGCAACACCGGCGCTGCCGCGGCCGCCGCCACTCTCGACATCGGCCGCATCAAGGGCGTCGCCCGGCTCGGCATCGTCACCGTCTTGCCGGCCCGGACCGGCAAGATCATCGTCTGCGACGTGGGCGCCTGTGTCGACAGCAAGGCCGAGTGGATCGTCCAGTTCGGTGTCATGGCCAGCATTTACGCCGAGGAGGTCGAGCACCTCGGCAATCCGCGCGTGGCGCTGTTGAGCATCGGCGAGGAGTCGTGCAAGGGCGACAAGGAGACCAAGTCCGCCCACGAGCTGATGGCCGCCTCGGGGCTCAACTTCGTCGGCAATGTCGACGGCAAGGACACCTTCCGCGGCGTGACCGACGTGATCGCCTGCGACGGCTTCGCCGGCAACCTCTTGCTGAAGATGGCCGAAGGCGCCGCGGAGTTCTTCGTCGAGCTGGTCACCGACGCGCTGACCGCCAGTTGGCGGACCAAGCTCGGGGCGCTGCTGGCCAAGCCCGGCCTCCGCCAGATGAAACGCAAGATCGACTATGCCGAGTACGGCGGAGCGTTCCTGCTTGGCTGCAAGGGCGTGGTGGTGATCGGTCACGGCCGGAGCGACGCGCGGGCCGTGGCCAGCGCGCTGCGCCGCGCGCGTGAAGGCGTCGAGCACGGACTGGTGGAGCGACTCGAAGCGCGCTTCGGCGAGCCCGGGCTGGCCGCCACGGGGTAGCGGACCGGAGAGGTTCTCCGCATCATGGATCGTCCAGCGGTTGGGATTGTCGGCTCGGGATTCGCGGTGCCGGAACAGCGCGTCACGAATGTCGACCTGGCGCGGCGCGTCGACACCAGCGATGAGTGGATCCGCGCCCGGACCGGCATCGTCAGCCGGCACATCCTGTCCAACGGCTGCGACGTCAGCGATCTGGCCACCTTGGCCTCCCGGCGGGCGATGGCCGCCGGCGGGATCGCGCCCGATGAGATCGACGCTGTGCTGGTCGGCACCGTCAGCGCCGACATGCCCTTCCCGAACGCCGCCAATCTGGTCCAGCAGCGACTGGGCCTCCGGCGCGGGCCGGCCTTCGACGTCTCGGCCGCCTGCGCCGGGTACATCTACGCCCTGGTCCAGGGCGCCATGCTGATCGAGACCGGCCGCGCCGAGACCGTCTTGGTGGTCGGCGCCGACGCCCTGAGCAAGATGCTCGACTGGGGCGACCGCACCACTTGCGTCCTGTTCGGCGACGGCGCCGGAGCCAGCGTCCTGAAGCGGGTCGAGCCGGGGTACGGACTGCTCGGCTCACACCTCGGCTGCGACGGCTCCGGGGCCGATTTGCTCAAGGTCGCGCCGCGTGAGGCAGACGGGCCGGCCTATATCCAGATGGCCGGCCGCGAGGTGTTCAAGTTCGCCGTCCGGATCCAGAGCGAGGCCTGCGAGGCGGCCCTGGCCGAAGCCGGGCTGACCGCCGCGGACATCGACTGGCTGGTCCCGCACCAGGCCAACATCCGCATCATCGAGACCGCCGCCAAGGGCATCGGCATCCCCATGGAGCGGGTCTACATCAACCTCGACCGGTACGGCAACACCTCGGCGGCGTCGATCCCCATCGCGCTGGCCGAGGCCGCCGCCGAAGGCGTCTTCAAGCGCGGCGACCGGATCCTGGTGGTCGGCTTCGGAGCCGGCCTGACCTGGGGCGCGGCGGTGGTCAGGTGGTGGTGAGTTGACCGCGCTCCTGTTCCCCGGCCAAGGGTCGCAAGTCACCGGCATGGGCCGCGCCGCCGCCGCGCGGCCGGCCGCCGCCGCGCTGTTCGAGCGGGCCGAGGCGGTCCTCGGCTGGCCGCTGTGCAGGCTCTGTTTCGAGGGGCCCGACGCCGAGCTGAAGCCGACCGAGATCGCCCAGCCGGCGCTGCTGGTGGCTGGCTGCGCGACCTGGCTGGCGGCGCGCGAGGAGCTCGGCGAGGTGTCCCTGGTGGCCGGCCACAGCCTGGGCGAGTACACCGCCCTGGTGGCCGCCGGAGCGCTGGAGTTCGAGACCGCGCTGCGGCTGGTCCGCCGGCGCGGCGAGCTGATGCGCGACGCCGCCGCGGCCACGCCGGGCGCCATGGCCGCCATCCTCAAGCTTGACGACGCCACCGTGGCCGGGTTGTGCGAGTCCGCCGGCAACGTGGTCCCGGCCAATTACAATGCTCCGGGGCAGGTGGTCGTGTCCGGTGAGCAGGCGGCGGTCGAGGCGGTGGTCGAGGCGGCCAAGGCCGCCGGCGGGCGCGGCGTGCTGCTGCCTGTCAGCGGCGCTTTCCACTCGCCGTTGATGCGCTCGGCGGCCGAAGCCATGGCGGCCGAGTTGGAGCGAGCCGAACTGACCGAGCCGCGGATGCCGGTGGTTCAGAACGTGACCGCCACCGCGGAGACGAAGCCCGCCCGGCTGCGGGCCAACCTGGCGGCGCAGATCACCGGCAGCGTGCGCTGGACGGACAGCGTCAAGGCGATGGCCGCCGCGGGGGTGACCCGCGCCGTCGAGTTGGGTCCGGGCAACGTCCTGACCGGGCTGGTCCGCCGCATCGCGCCGGACATGGCCACCTTCAACGTGGCCGACGAGGACGGCTTCGCGGGCCTGACATCCTTTCTGAGAGGGGAGTCCAGGTGATCGATCTGACGGGGAAGGTGGCGGTGGTCACCGGCGCCGGGCGGGGCATCGGCCGGGCCACGGCGCTGAAGTTGGCGGCGCTCGGCGCGCGGGTGGTGGTCAACAACCTGTCGGCGGAGCGCAACGCGGAGGTGTGCGAGGCGATCCGGGCCGCCGGCGGCGAGGCCGCCGGGGCCATCGGCAGCGTTGACCAGGCGGCGGTGGCCGAGGCCTGCGTCAAGACCGCCGTCGAGAGCTTCGGCGGGCTGGACATCGTGGTCAACAACGCCGGCATCACCCGCGACAATCTCCTCGCGCGGATGTCCGACGAGGAGTGGCACGAGGTGCTGGAGGTCAACCTGACCGGGGCGTTCCGACTGATCAAGGCGGCCCTGCGGCCGATGGTCCGCCAACGGTCGGGGCGGATCATCAACATCACCTCGGTGGTGGGCCGGATGGGCAACGCCGGCCAGGCCAACTACGCGGCCTCGAAGGCGGGGCTGATCGGACTGACCAAGTCGGTGGCCCGGGAGGTGTCCTCGCGGGGCATCACCGTCAATGCCGTGGCGCCGGGATTCATCGACGAAGGGATGACCGCCGCGCTTGGGGAAGAACTGCGCGAGACGATGCGCAAGATGATCCCGCTGGGCCGGTTCGGCTCGGCCGAGGACGTGGCGGCGGTGGTGGCGTTTCTGGCCAGCGACGCGGCCGGGTATCTGACCGGCCAGACCTTGAGCGTCGATGGCGGCATGACCATGATCTAGACTGAGGAGGACGAGCGTGTCTGTGTCCGTGTTCGATCGTATTCGTGACATCATCGTTGAGCAGCTCGACGTCAGCGAGGATGAGGTCACCCCGGATGCCCGGTTCGTGGACGATCTCGGCGCCGATTCCCTCGATGTGGTGGAGTTGATCATGCGCATCGAGGAGGAACTGGAGCTCGAGATCCCGGACGAAGAGGCCGAGAAGCTCCAAACCGTGAAGGACGCCGTGGCCTACGTCGAGGCCCACCAGGGCTGATCGACGGCGGGACTCCCGCGTGGCCTCCGCGGTGGGCACAGCGGCCCGCCGCGGAGGCGTCGTTTGATCGCTGGCCAGGAGACCAGCCCGATGAACCTGCGACGCGTGGCCATCACCGGCCTCGGGGCCGTGACCCCGGTCGGCAACAGCGCCGCCGCGATGTGGGCCAGCCTCACCGCCGGCCGCGGCGGGGTCGGCCCGCTCACGCATTTCGACGCCGCCGACCTGACCAGCCGCGTGGCCGCCCAGGTCAAGGACTTCGCCCCGCAGACCGTGCTGGACAAGAAACTGGTCCGGCGCACCGATCCGTTCGTCCATTTCGCCCTGGCAGCCGCGGCTGAGGCCGTGGCCGACTCTGGCGTGACCATCGACGACGGCAATGCCGACCGTGTCGGGGTGGTCTTCGGCTCGGGCATCGGCGGGCTGCTGACCTGGGACACCAACTACCTGGTGCTGCAGGACAAGGGCGCGCGCTGGGTCTCGCCGTTCCTCATCCCGATGCTGATCGGCAACATGGCCGCCGGGATGGTGAGCATCGCGCACGGCGCCAGGGGGCCGTCGAAGTCGGTCCAGACCGCCTGCGCCACCAGCGCGCACTCGGCCGGCGACGCGATGCGGTTGATCCAGATCGGCGACGCCGACGTGGTCATCGCCGGCGGGGCCGAAGCGCCGATCATCCCCCTGGCCTGCGCCGGCTTCTGCTCGATGAAGGCCCTGACCGGCCGAAACGACGATCCCGAGCATGCCTCGCGGCCGTTCGACCGGGAGCGCGACGGCTTCGTCATCGGCGAAGGCGCCGCCGCCTTGGTGCTCGAGGAGATGGAGCAGGCCAAGCGGCGCGGGGCGACCATCTATGCCGAGCTGTGCGGCTACGGCCAGACCGGCGACGCCTACCACATGGCCCAGCCGATGCCTTGCGGCACCGGCGCGGCGAAGGCCATGCGGCGCGCGCTGGAAGACGCCGAGCTGAACCCCGCCGACGTCGGCTACATCAATGCCCACGCCACCTCGACGCCGCTCGGCGACATCTCCGAGGTGGCGGCCATCCGGTCGGTCTTCGGCGAGGCCCTGCCGCCCATCAGCGCGACCAAGTCGATGACCGGTCACATGCTCGGGGCGGTCGGGGCGGTCGAGTTGATCGCCTGCGCGCTGGCCATCCGCGACGGCATCCTCCCGCCGACCATCAACTACGAAGTCCCCGACCCCGAGTGCGCCATCGATTGCGTGCCCAACACCGCCCGCGAGACGCCGCTGAAGGTCGCCATGTCCAACTCCTTCGGCTTCGGCGGTCACAACTGCACGTTGATCGTCCGCGCGGTCTAGAAACGCCTCGATCACCGGACAACGGCTCTCCGCCGCCTCACCATGTGCCGGCGCATTGCCGCGCATCGGAGAGGACAAGCATGGGAGAGGGGATCGACCGTCGCACCGCCGTCACCGCCCTGGGCGCCGGGATGCTGGCGCTGGGCGCCGGCGTGCGCGCCGAGTCCGGGCTGATGACCGGGGCCGCCGGAGCGGATGGGAAGTACACGCTGCCGCCGCTGCCGTACGACTACCAGGCCCTGGAGCCGTATCTCGACGAGAAGACCATGCGGCTCCACCACGACAAGCACCACCAGGGCTATGTCAACGGTCTCAACGCGGCGCTGGACAAGCTGGCCGAGGCGCGCCGGACCGGCGATCTCGGCGCGGTCAAGGCGCTCAGCCGAGACCTGGCCTTCAACGGCTCAGGGCACCTGCTGCACACGGTCTTCTGGACCAACCTGCGTCCGGCGGCCGGCAATCCCGGCCCGAGCGACGCCCTGGCGGTCGAGCTGAAGCGCTGCTTCGGCTCGGTCGAGGCTCTCAAGGCCCACTTCTCGGCCGCGGCCAAGGGCGTCGAGGGCTCCGGCTGGGGACTCCTGGTGTGGGAGCCCGCGGCCGGACAGATGCTGGTCATGCAGGCCGAGAAGCACCAGAACCTGACCGCCTGGGGCGTGGTGCCGCTGCTCGTGCTCGACGTCTGGGAGCACGCCTACTACCTGACCTACCAAAACGACCGCGGCGCCTATGTCGACGCCTTCTGGAAGCTGGTCGACTGGCGCAACGTCGAGGCGCGGTGGCAGGCGGCGCGCGGCTGAGGCGGCGTCAGTCCGCCTTCGGCCACGGCTCGGCGAGGGGCTCGATCGAGTCCGTTCGATACCGCCGGCAGACCATCGCCGAATCGTCCATCGGCGGGAGCAGTCCGTCCGCCTCGTGGCGGGCGAAGAGATCGTCGCACAGCGCCCAGATCTCGTCCAAGGTCAGCTCCGCGGCGGTGTGCGGGTCCAGCATCGCCGCCTGGTAGGCGTACGACTTGTCCCCGCTCAGCGCCGCCGCCACGGTCAGCGACTGCGGGTTGATGTTGGTCTGACAGATGGCCGCCAACTGCGGCGGCAGGGAGCCGATCTTCGTCGGCTGCACGCCGTTCTTGTCGACCAGACAGGGCACCTCGACGCAGCAGCCCTGAGGCAGGTTGTCGATCAGCCCGGTGTTCAGAACGTTGCCGTAGACCACCCGCGGCGTGCCGGTCTCCATGCTCTGGATCATGCCGGAGCCGTACTCGACGCTCTGCCGGACCTCGACGCTCTCTTCGGCCAGCATCTTGTCCCGAGTCGCGTGCCAGGTCTCGTCGTTCTTCTCGCAGCGCCGGATGTACTCGTCCAGGGGCACCTTGAAGCGGTCGATCAGGTCGGTCCGGTCGCGCCGGATGAAGTGCGGCACGTACTCGCTGAAGTGCTCGCTGCTCTCGGTCACGAAGTACCCGAGCCGCCGGAAGGCCTCGAACCGGACCGGGTCCTTGGCCCGCACGTCGTCCTTCAGGTACGCCTCCCACAGCAACGGGTAGAGATCCTCACCGGCCCGCTCCAGCTTCAGAAACCAAGCCATGTGGTTGATCCCGGCGACCCGGTACTCCACCTCCTGGTGGTCGACGCCCAGGTACCCGGCCAACTGGCGCGAGGTGCCCTGGACGCTGTGGCAGAGTCCCACGGTGCGGATGCCGGTGGCCTGGGAGAAGGCCCAGGTGTTCGCGGCCATGGGATTGACGTAGTTGAGGAACATCACCTCGGGGCAGACCCGCTGCATGTCGCGGCCCATGTCCAGCATCATCGGGATGGTGCGCAGCGAGCGGAAGATGCCGCCAATGCCGAGAGTGTCGGCGATGGTCTGCCGGAGACCGTACTTCTTCGGCAGATCGAAATCGACTCGGGTAGAGGGAAACCCACCGATTTGCACCATATTGATGGCGTAGTCGGCGCCGTCGAGGGCGGCCTGTCGGTCGGCGGTGGCGGTGATGGTCGGATGAGCGTCCAGCGCCTGGGCGACCTTGCGGGCCAGGATCTCGCTGATCCGCAGCCGCTCGGGATCGACGTCCATCAAGGCGATGTCGCTCTCGGCGAGTTCCGGGAACGAGAGGATGTCGCCGAGGAGGTTCTTGCAGAACACGACGCTGCCGGCGCCGATGAAGGTGATCTTGGCCATCTTGGCTTACCGCTCCTTGGGCCGCCCGACGACGGGCGACGACGAACCGAGTCGAGTATGCAAGCGCTTTGCCTGACCGACAAGCTGGCCTTCCGGACGGACTATCCCAAACCCCTGCCGGATCCCGGCGAGGCGCTGGTGAAGGTCGTCCTGGCCGGCATCTGCGGCACGGACCTGGCGCTGCTCGAAGGATACCACGGCTTTCAGGGCGTGCCGGGGCACGAATTCGTCGGCGTGGTCGAGGCCGCCGGGGACGAGAGCTGGGCCGGTCAGCGGGTGGTCGCCGAGATCAACTGCTCCGAGGACGACGATCCGCGCCATGCGCCGGACCGGCAGGTGATCGGCGTGCTCGGCCGCGACGGCGCCTTTGCCGAGTATCTCGCCGTCCCCGAGCGCAATCTCCATCCGTTGCCCGAGTCGGTGTCCGACGAGGCGGCGGTGTTCTGCGAGCCGCTGGCCGCCTCGTTGCGGCTCCGCGAGCAGCTCTGCATCGCGCCCACCGACCGCATCGCCGTCCTCGGTCCCGGCCGGCTCGGACTCCTGGTGGCCCAGGTGCTGGAGCTCGACGGCGCCGTGGTCACCCTCCTGGGGCACCGGCCCGAATCCTTGCAACTGCCGGTCACCATGGGCTTCGCCGCCGACCTGGCGGCCTACCTGCCCGACAACAGCTTCGACTTGGTAATCGAGGCCACCGGCGGCGCGGAGGGGCTGGACGAAGCGATCCGGCTGGCCTCGCCGCTGGGCACCATCGCGGTCAAGTCCACCTTCCACGGCCCGGCGCCGGTGAACATCAGCGCGGTGGTGGTCAAGGAGCTGACCCTGGTCGGCTCCCGTTGCGGACCGCTGGAACCGGCGCTCCGCCTGCTCGACCGCGGCGCCATCGACGTGACGCCCCTGATCGAGGCCGAGTACCCCCTCTCCGAAGGCGTCCGCGCCTTCGAGCACGCGGCCCGCCCCGGCACCCGCAAGATCCTCCTCCGGCCGGGGGGGTGACCCGCCGGAAGGATTCACCCGCCGACCTCGGCAATCGCCAACCTGCTACGTCTGGAGAAGCCCGATGCCGCGTCTCGCCGCCGTCATCTTGATCAGCCTGCTGGCCGTCTCCACTGCTTGGTCGCAGCCGTATCAGCCGGACTCCCGGACGCTGCTGCTCGATCACTTCGATCAGCCGTTCGTCATGGACGGGAAGAACTGCACGTCGCCCGAGGTGTTCAAACCGACGGCGGGGTTCACCGGCGGGCGGCCGATGAGCGGCGGCGAGCTCGTCGCCGGGCGGTACGGCCAGGCGCTGCGGCTGCACGGAGTGATGAAGCTCGATTACCCGGCCGACGGGAATCTCGACCTGGCCGCCGGCCAGATCGACCTGGACGTGGCGCTGGGATTCGACGCCGAGGAGACCTTCAAGAAGCCGCCTTCGGAGCTGCGCAACCAGCTCTACCTGACCATCTGGGGTCCGCGCGGCAGCCGGGTGGTGATCTACTCGGTGCTCAAGTCCACCTGCCTGGGCGTCTGGGACCAATCGCGCCAGCTCGTCGCCTACACCGCCGTGCCGGGGTTCTTCCACACCGGCGAGTGGCATCATCTGGCGCTGAAGTGGGGCCGGCAACTCGAGTTGTGGGTGGACGACAAGCAGGCGAGCGTGCCGGACTGGCCGGGCCTGTTCGGACCGCTTTCGGCCCGGCCGGACGAGTGCCGGATCAGTCTCGGCAGCCACCCCGGCAACAGCAACGTGGTAAGTGAGTTCACCATCGACGAGCTGCGCGTGCTGGGCCCCGGCGGCGAGCAGGTGCCGGACTATCCCATCGTCACCGCGCCGCGCTTGGCCGCGCCGGCCATCGACGGGGACATCGGCGAGCGGGAGTGGGCCGCCGCGGCCCGCACCACGGGCTTCGTCGGGCTCAACGATCCCAGTTTGGTGAGCGACCAGACGATGGTCTACCTGGGCTGGGACGACACGGCGTTGTACGTCGCCTGCGACTGCCGCGATCCCGAGGCCCGGCCCATCGTGGCCGCGCTCACCGAGCGCGATGCCGCGGTCTGGACCGAGGACGCCGTGGACGTCTTCCTGTCGCCAGGGCCCGCGCTGGAGCCGTACTACCAGCTCATCGCCAGCGCCGCCGGCACTCGCTTCGACGCGCGCATCAACCGCGCTGCCGGGCAGCGGGTCGACCTGACCTACAACCCCGACTGGACCGCCGCCGCCAAGCGCGCCCGGGGCCGCTGGACGATGGAGGCGCGGATCCCGTTCGGCGCGCTCGACGGCCGGGCCACGCCCAAGGACGGTGAGCGCTGGCGGGTCAACTTCTGCCGCGACGCGGAGGGCAGCCGGCTGTCGTCCTGGGCCTACACCAGCGGCAACTTCCACCGCCCGGCGTCGTTCGGCGAGCTGATCTTCTCGCGCACCGACCGCGCCATCCGGCTCGGCCTGTCCGACGACTGGGCCATCGGCCACCTGACCGCACTGGCGGAGATGACCGGGCTGAGCTACCAGCCGCCGGTGACGGTGCGCGGCCGGCTGGTCGGCAACGACGCCAAGGCGCTGCACGAGACCACCAACCGGCTCGCCGACTACCGCGCGGCCACCTTCGAGGCGCCGCCGCTGGTGACCGGGGCGTACCAGTTGACCATCCGCGCCGACACCGACGCGGGGCCGCTCTACTACCAGCGCCTGCCGCTCAAGGTGGCCAAGTCCTACGACATCACGGTGGCCGGCTATCCCTACGAGGGCAAGCTGTGGGTGACCGCCAACGTGGCCGGGCTGGACAAGCCGCCGGCCGGGCTGGTGGCGCGGTCGGAGCTGCTCAACGGCGAGCAGGTGGTCGGCCGCTGCGAGACCAGCGAGTTCGTCCGCGGGCGGGGGCAGGCGAGCCTCGCCATCGACCAGCTTCCGCCGGGCAAGTACCTGGTCAAGTCGCAGGCGGTGGCGCCGGACGGCCAGGTGCTGGGCAGCGCCGAGGCCGCTTTCGAGCAGATGGCCAGGCCGGCCTGGTGGCGGTCGCAGGCCGGCGCCGATCACAGCGTCCCGTCGCCGTGGACGCCGGTCCGCGCCGGCGCCGACGGGACCGAGGTCTGGGGACGGCGGTACGGGCCGGCCAACCGGGCGCTGCCGGCCCGGATCACCAGCCAGGGCGCCGAGCTGCTGGCCGCGCCGATCTCCTGGTCGGTCACCGCCGACGGCCAGACCGCCGACCTGGCCGGGGTCGCCACGGTCGTCACCGAGACCCAGCCCGACGTGCTCAGCGCGGCCGGTGAGACGAAGCTGGGCACCCTGACCGCGCGAGTCGCGACGGCCACCGAGTTCGACGGCCTCCAGCGCTACGACCTGACCCTGACCCCGACCGGGACGGCCACGCTCACCGCGGCGACCCTCGAGATCCCCATGCCGCGCGCGCTGACGCCGTTCATGTTGGTCTCCAACGGCGACACCTCGCCGGTCCGGGAGGTCGGAGACCAGCTCTGGCAGAGTGCCTTCCAGCCGCAGGTATGGCTCGGCAACGACGACGTCGGCCTGGCCTGGTTCGCCGAGAGCGATCAGTACTGGGCGCCGCTGGACGCGGCCATGATCGAGGTCCAGCCGGCCGGCGACCGGACCGTGCTGCGCTGCCGGATGGTCCGGCAGGCGGTGAAGCTCGAGCGGCCGATCACCTACACCTTCGGCCTCATGGCCACGCCGGTCAAGGACGGTCACGCCGGCGATCCGTTCTGGATCCGGTTCGGCAGCCCCCTCGGTCCGTACGACCGGATCGATGACCCGAGTGCCAGCCGGATGCCGATCGAGTCGCTGCGCTACCCGGCCGCGGGCAACCTCGATCCGGCGCGGGGCACCATCGAGTGCTTCGTCGCCCCGCACGGCCCGCGCGGCGGCGCCTGGCGCGATCTGCTGCGGGTCACCGGACCCGACGGCGGGCTGGCGGTCACCTGGCAGGACGCCGCGCCGCCGGTGCTCAAGCTGGACGTCCGCCGCGGCGATCAGACGCGCACGCTGAGCGTTCCGAAAGCGGGTCTGGAGGCCGGCAAGTTCTCCCACCTGGCGGTCACCTGGGAGAAGGAGGTGGCGGTCTACCTGGACGGCCGTCGCCTCGGCGCGGTGGACCTGACCCCGCCGGCGGGCACGGCCATCGTGTTCGGCGCCGAGAGCCCCTGGCGGGGCTGGACCAGCTTCGTCTTCGACGAGCTGCGCGTGTCGCGCTCGGTGCGCTACACCGGTGACCAGGTCGCGGTGCCGGCCGAGTCGTTCGCGCCCGACGCGGCGACCCTGCTGCTGGACCACCTCGACGGCGGCTTCCGGCCCGACGGCGAGGACGCCGAGACGCGGGCGACGACCATCTCGGGTCAGTCGGGCGAGTTGGGCGGCGTGCCCTCCATCGGCTGCAAGTTCGTCGACGGCCGGTTCGGCCAAGGGCTGCAAGTGGCGGTCGAGCCGGCCATCGCGAGCAGCGAGGCGTTCCGCCGGTGGGGGACCAACGCGTCGCTCTACTGGTGGTGGTTCGAGGACGGGGCGAAGACCTACGGCTGGCCGCCGCCGCTGATGATCGACCCGCCGTCGGGCGATCCCCGGGCGATGCTCAAGCGCTTCGGTGAGCTGGGCATCCGGGTCTCGCCGTACATGGGCTACACCGGCATCGGCGCGCCGTCGGATCTGAGCCAGCAGTTCGGCGCCGAGTGGCGGCGCGAGCCACTGTCGACCCAGCCGGCGGAGCCGCCGAAGGGCCACTTCTTCCTGGACTGCTGCGGCAACAGCGGCTACGCCGACTACATCGCCGCCGGGACCGACTGGCTGGTCAACGAGCTGGGCTACCAGGCCTGCTACACCGACGGCAACGCGCGGGTCTATGCTTGTCGCAACACGCATCACGGCTGCGGGTACACCATGCCGGACGGCACGCTGCGCTCGACCTGGCCGATCTTCGGCACGCGGGAATACCTCAAGCGCATGTTCCGGGTGCTCAAGGCCAAGGACCCGAGCTACTTCCTGGTCAACCACGTCTCGTACAACATGCTCATCCCGACCATGTCGTTCACCGACGTGGTCTACAGCGGCGAGCACGAGCAGTACGAAGATCCGCTCAAGTTCCGGGTCCGCTGGCAGAGCAAGCCGTGGGGCCTGTGGACGATCCTGCTCGGGCCGGACTCACACAGCTACGAGGCGCTGCACAACACCTGGTGCCTGCTCCACGGCGTGTCGGTCTGGCCGCAGGGCGCGCTGGGCCGCAACGACATGCTGCGCAAGACGGTCAACCTGTGGCAGACCTACGACCGATTCGGCTACCGCGAGGCCGAATGGCACGCCTACTACGCCGCCGAGAAGCTGGCCCGCGCCGCCGACGAACAGGTCAAGGTCAGCCTCTACCGCCACCCGGGGGGCCGCGCGCTGCTGGTCGTCGGCAACCTCAAACACGAAGTTGTCATGACCACCATCACCCTGGACCTGAAGGCGCTGGGCGTCTCCGGCAAGCAAGCCTCCAACGCCCTGGACGGCCGCGCCTTGCCGCTGAAGGGCAACCAGCTCACGGTCCGCCTGCGGCCGACGAGTTTCGTGTTGGCGTGGGTGGAGTGACGGCGGGAGCGTGGAGACGTTGATGGTCGAGTACGCGGTGGTGTTCGAGTGGTCCGGGCGCAACTTCTCGGCCTACGTCCCTGATCTGCCGGGCTGCGTCAGTACGGGTACCACCTTGGACGAGACCGAGGCCAACATCCGCGAGGCGATCGAACTCTACCTGGAGGCGCTGGCCGAGGACGGCGACCCGGCGCCCGAGCCGACGACCCGTGCGTACGGGGTCCAGGTCGCGTAGCCGACCGAGTACCGACGACCGCACCCGTCACCCCACCGGCACCGCCAGGTCGGCCGGGCCGGGTGGGGACATGACCAACTCCGGCGCCTCGCGGCGCATCTGCTCCAGGACCAGGCGGGCGCGGTGGACGCGCTCGCGGCCTTGGGCCACCGCCTGCGCCTCCAGGTGCCGGCCGCAGGGGTAGATGCCGGGCGCGTTGCTGACCCCCAGCTTGACGTACATCGGCGCGCCGACGCGGACCAGGGTCGCGGTCTCGAAGAAGCGGATGAACCCGCCCAGGCCGTCGGGCGCCTCGATGTACAGGTCCAAGGGGAGGTCGACCACCTCGCGGATGGTGGCAATCTGGGCGGCGGTCAGGTCGCTGCAGATGTTGACGGTCCCGGCGCCGTGGTCTTGCATCAAGCGGATGTTGATGGGGTTGGTGGCGGCCATCAGGGCCGAGACCTTGACCACCAGGTCGCCCGGCAGCTCGCCGCGCTGCTTGAGCTGATGGACCAGGTGCAGCAGCCCGAAGTCAGCCACCAGGATTCCGCGCACGCCCAGCTCGCAGCCGCGCTGGATGTCGTCCAGGCAGCGGGCGAGTTCGTCCATCCCGCGCAGCCGCCAGCCGACCGAGCCGGCCGACTTGACCGCCCCGCCGATGTCGTACGGCGCGCGCGGGGTGACGAACAGGCACAGCTCCAGCCGCGCCTCGCGGCACATCGCGTTCATCTCGCCGACCTCGGCGTCGGTCAGCAGCCGGATGCCGCTGCCCTGCGAGATCCGGTGCAGCGGGACCTCCAGCCGGCGCGCCTCGTCGAGCACGGCTTCGAGCACCCGGGGGCCTTCGACCGAAGGGATCTCGAACCGCCAGTGCGCCCCGTCGGGGAAGCGCTTCTCGGATTCAGGCCGATCGTGACGATCGCCGCCGGGCCAGCCGGCGGACCAGAGCAACTCCGCAGGGCGCATGGTGGACTCCACCCGATCACTTCGCCGCCCGGCCGGGCCTCCCTGCGAGCAGGGAGGCCCGACACCTTAGCTCGAGAAACGGGAGAAACGGTGTCAGAGAAACGGTGTCAGACACCGTTTCTGCACCGTTTCTGGAAAAGCGGTGGAGAAACGGTGTCTGACACCGTTTCTGGGACACCGTTTGTGCGCCCTGCGAGCAGGGGTTTCCGACACCTTGGCCAGGGAGGTCCGAGGCGCCCGGTGGCCAAGGATTGGCTGTGCCCGGCGCCCTCAGCCGGGTTGAGGCAGGTGGAGCATGGGTGCGTCGCTGACCTGGCTGAGCGTGCTCTGTTGCGCCGCGGTGGCCCAGGGGCTGACCCGGCCGCCGGTGACCTACGTGCTCGACTACGGCAAGGATCACCTCGACCAGGCCGACTACGTCGAGCAACTGAAGGACTGCCCGCCGGACCTGCTCCACCTCGGCAAGGACGTGCCGTTCAACCACGGCTGGGGCCCGGCCAAGACTCTCGGCGGCGAGAACGTGGCCAACGGCAAGGCCGAGGACATCGCCCGCATCTCGCCGGCCCAGGTGGCCGAGCGCCTGCGGCTGCTCAAGGTCCGCAACCAGGCGCTGCACGCCGCCGGGGTGCGGATGGCCATGCCGTACATCTGCCTGATGACCATCAACGGCAATCCCCAGACGCGCACCGGATTCTGGGAGTTCTACGACCACTGGGACGAGTACGCAGCGTTCGGGCTGGGGCCGCGGCCGAAGCGCGATCCGGTCGAGTGGTTGCAGCAGACGCCGAAGGGCGAGCCACTGACCTTCTACAAGTACGACGGCAACCACCCGCCGACCTGGGCCGAGGGGCAGATGCGGCTGGTGGCCAGCGTGGTCGACCCGGGCTGGCGACAGTGGATGACCGGCGTGGCGCGCAACCTGGCGGTGGCCGGGTTCGACGGCACCTTCGTCGACAACGGCAACAGCTACCGCAGCTACGATCCGTTGACTCAGCAGAAGTTCCTTGAGTACCTGGCCGGCAGGTACTCGGCGGCGCGGCTGAAGGAGTTGTTCGGGTTCGGGTCGCCGGACAAGATCGCCTTGCCGGAGAAGCTCGACGGTTTGCTCGGGGCGGAGGTGCGCAAGTTCTGGATGACCGAGATCCGCGGCTTCCTCAAGCTGCTGGGCGAGGCCGGGACCGAGGCGCTGGGGCGGCCGTTCAAGATCTTCCCCAACGGCGCGCACACCTTGCCGGCGGTCAAGTACAACCATATCGACTGCGACTACACGATGTACGAGCTGAGTGTCGGCACCACCGGGACCAATACCGGTCGGGTGCGGACCAGGATCGTCGAGAACGTGGCCGACACGACCTACAACCGGCACGTCTTCGAGTACCTCTATCCGCAGGCGGTGGGTGGCCGGGTGCGGGCGCTGATTCTCACCCGTGCCGGGTATCCCAGGTCGCTGCCGCACCTGGAGATGAACGCCACGGCGGCGGAGCTGGGCATGGCCGAGGCGGGCGCGTTCAGCGGCGGCGGCGGGTATCTGCTGCGGCCCTTGTGGCCGGTCTACGGCCCGCCGCTGGCCAAGTACAAGGGCTTCTTCGCTGCCAACCAGCCGCTCTACGAAGGTCTTGAGCCGGAAGGGCGGGTGGCCGTCTTGGCCTCGGTCGACGATTCCCTGCTGGGCAACACGCGCCAGCCGCGCGCGGCGGAGGAGGTGGTGGGCCTCCTGGGCGGCGAGCAGGTGCCGCTGATGCTGGTCACCGAGGAGTCCTGCCGCGAACCGGCGTTGGCGCGTTACGACGCGCTGGTGTTGCCCGAACTGAAGCACCTGCCGGCCGACGCGGCGCGGGCCGCGGCGGCCCTGGCCCGGGCCGGCAAGCCGGTGGTGATCGTCGGCGCGCCGCCGGAGCTGGACGAGTTCGGCCAGCCCAGCGAGGAGGTCAAGTCGCTGGCGACCGTGCCCGGCGTGCGGCGGGTCGAGCATGTCACCGCGCTGGCGCGCGAGCCGTGGCTGGCGCCGTTGCGGCTCTTGCCGGCGAGCCCGGCCACACGCGACGCGGTGCGGCTGATGGTCTACCGCGACCCGGCCGGCGAGCGGCGGGTCCTGCACCTGGTCAACTATGAGGTGCAACTCGGCCCGCAGCCGGACCAGGTCGAGCCGGTGGCGTCGCCGACTCTGACGCTGCCGGCGTCCTGGCACGCGACGGAGGCGGTGGTCCACGGCCCGGACCTGCCCGCTCCGGTGCGGGTGAAAATCGGTGCCGACCGGACGCTTCGACTCCCCGATCTCAGGATATATGAAGTAGTGGAGGTCCACGCGCGCTGAGGCCGGCAGCCGACGGTCCCGTGCGCGAACGGGAGACGCCGATGAGCAAGCAGGCCCAGGTCCGCGGGTCGTGGATCCCGTGCACGGCAGGGCTCGTGCTGGCCGCGGCCGGCGGTGGCGCGATGGTGATCCTGGCGTGGCTCCCGGCCCTGGCTGAGCTGCAACCGATCTTCGCCGGGGCCGCCTGCGTCGGCGTCGGTGCCGTGGTCAGGCGGCCGGTACCGGCCTACCTCGCCGGGGTGGTGTTCGCCCTGGTCTGGGGTTTGGCCAGCCAGGTGGCGCAGCCGATCGGTGCCCTGAGCGACGTCCTGCCCCTGGTGCTGGCCGCCGGCCTCTTGGCCTTGGGACCCGTGGCGGCGCTGGGCGCGGTGCTGTGCGGCATCCGCTGTCCGGGGCGGAGCGACTTGATCAACGGCGGGGCATGAGCCCGCGACCCGTCAGATTTCGTCCGGCTGGCTGAGGATCTCGGGGCCGGAGTCGAGGATGGCGACGGCATGCTCGTAATGGGCGGCGAGCGAGCCGTCGTCGGTGACCGCCGTCCAGCCGTCGTCCAGTTCGTGGACGCCCCACCCGCCGGCGGTGACCATCGGCTCGATGCAGATGGTCATGCCGGGCCGGAGCCGGTCACGCCGACTCTCGAGACAGGCGAAGTTGGGGACCTGCGGCGCCTCGTGCAGATCACGGCCGATGCCGTGGCCCACCAGGCTGCGGACCACCGCGCAGCCGCGACTCTCGACGTACTGCTGGATGGCCTTGGCCACGTCGAACACCCGCCGGCCGGGCTGCGCTGCCTGGATCCCGATGGCCAGCGCCTCGCGGGTGGTGGCCATGAGGTTGGCCGCCACCTCGCCGGGCTCCCCGACCGACCAGGTCCAGGCGGTGTCGCCGCACCAGCCGTGGAGGAAGCAGCCGTAGTCGATGCTGACCACGTCGCTGGCCTCCAGCGGCCGGTCGTTGGGAATGCCGTGGACCACCTGCTCGTTGACCGAGGCGCAGATGTAGGCCGGAAACCCGCGGTAGTTGTAGAAGGCGGCCTGGGCTCCGGCGTCGGCCGTCAGCCGGCGCGCCAGCTCGTCGAGTTCGCGGGTGGTGACGCCTTCCCCCACGTGCCGGCCGATCTCCGCCACGATGCTCCGCGCCAGGCGATTGCTCTGCCGCAGGAGCTCCAGCTCGGCCGGGGTCTTGATGGTGGGCCGTTCGGCGTTACGCCGCCGAAGGGTCATAGGACGTCCTCGGTGACCAGGCGCTTGACGATCTCGTCGACGCCGTCCATATGGGCGATGCGGTGGACCTTTTTCTCGACGAACAGCCGGAGCAGCTCGTCGTCGACGTGGCCGTCGCGACGTTCGAACTCAAGGATGCGCAAGGCGCTCTCGATGGGTTGGGCTTTCTTGTACGGCCGGTCCGCCGCCGTCAGCGCGTCGTAGATGTCGGCGATGGTCATCATCTTGGCCTGCAGCGGGATCTGGTCGCTGGTCAGGCCGTTGGGATACCCCGAGCCGTCCAGCTTCTCGTGGTGGGCCCAGGCGATGAACGGAATCTGTTGCAGCTCCGGGCTCCACGGGATGCGGGAGAGGATGCGGTAGCTCCAATCGACGTGCGACTCGATCTCCCGGCGCTCGCCCTCGTCCAGGTTGCCGCGCCGGATGCCCAGCAGCCGCAGCTCTTCGACCGAGAGCAAGTGCTGATCGTGGCCGTAGATGTCGGTGTAGGTGCTGGCGGCGATGGACGACAGGCGCTCGAACCGGCCCTCTTCCAGGACAGTCGGCTCGTTGGCCAGGAGGACCGTTTCGAAATAGTCGTCGAGCTCTTCGAGCTGCTTGCGGTAGCTGCGGTCGATCTCCTCGAACCGACGGGCGTAGTCGGCCCGAGGGTTGTCGATCATCAGCGACAGCTTGCGCCGGCTGTACTCGGCCTCCAGCGTCCGGCGGACGAAGTCGAACCGCTCGGAGATCATCTTCAGGTGATGGGCGTAGAGCTTCTTGGCCTTGAGGAAGACCTCGGCCCGGACGTAGATCTTGCCGATGTCGTGGAGCAGGCCGGCATAGCGCAACTCTTCGAGATGCTGCTGGGTGAAGTAGGCGCCGGCATACGGCCCGGTATCGACCTTGTTGACCTCGCGGGCCAGGCCCAGGGTGAGCGCGGTGACCCGGTGCGAGTGGCCGGCGGTGGCCGGGTCGCGGTCTTCCACCGCCTTCACCCAGCCTTGCAGGAAGCCCTCGAAGATGTTCGAGATGTTCTGCAGCAGAAGCTGGTTCTCGAGCGCCACCGCCGCCTGGCTGGCGAGGGATTCGACCAGCTCCTCGCAGCCCTCGTCGAACTCGGTCACCAGGTGCTTGAAGTCATCCTGGCTGCGCAGGCGGGTGGCCACGGACGGCTTGCGGTTGATGAGTTGCAGGACCCCGCGGATCTCGCCTTTGTTGTTCTTCATCGGGACGACCAGCATCGACCGGGTGCGGTACCCGGTCTGTTCGTCCCAGGAAGTGGAGAAGCTGTAATCGACGTCGCCGGGGAGATGGTAGACGTCGGCCAGTCTCAGGTTCTCGCCGGTGACGCCGGTATAGCCGGCCAGGCTGCGCCGATCGAGCGGGATGGTGAACTCGGTGTAGTCGAGCTCCAAGCTGTCGTTCTGGCTCAGCTTGAAGCGCAGCCGCTGGCCCTGGTCCTCGCTCTCCTCGACCAGGTACAGGCTGCCGGCATCAGCGCAGGTGATGGTCCTGGCTTTGACCAGGATCAGCGTCAGCAGCGAGTCGACGTCGCGCTCGGCGGACAGTGCGATGCCGATGTTGTTGAGCTCTTGGAGCTGCTGGTCACGCGCCTTCAGGCCGGCGGCCATGGTGTCCTGCTCGTGCTGCAGCCGGACGGTGGTCAGGGCGCTGCGCAGGATCTTGGCCTGCAGATGCTTCGGCGCGTGGGGGTTGAGGAAGGCGAAGACCTGCTCGTCGGCCTCGGGCGTGAGGTACGTCTCGTCCACCTCGGAAACCAGCACCAAGGCCAGGTCCTGGGGCAGGGCCAGCTCGGCCACCGCCTGGCTGATGGCCTCCGGCTCCTGGCCGAAAAACGTCGCCGGGGCGACCCAGACACCGGGAGGACCGTCAGCGATGGGTGGCCGTTCGTCGACCAGTTCCCGCGCTTCGATCCCCGTCACCCCGATCGCTTCGAGGTCAACGGCTACCTGCGGTGACGTATAGAGCACCAAGCCGCTCTTGGTCTCCATGCCCACCTCTCCTGTCCTTCCGACTCGCAACGCGCCTGCCAGATCCGCGCGGGTCTCATCGCTTCGCGTCCGACGGGACGGTTCCTTCTGGCTCTCTTACGCTGAAGTAACGGGCTTCCGGATGGTGGCAGACGATCGCCGAGGTGGACACCTCCGGCACCTGCATCCATTCCTCGCTCAGGCTGACCTGGATCCGCTCCGGCCGGAGCAGCTCGAACAACTGGCGATGGTCCTCCAGGTTCGGGCAGGCCGGATAACCGAAGCTGTAGCGCGCGCCGCGGTACTCCTGCCGGAACAGCGCCTCCGGCGAGTTGCCGTCGGCCGAGGCGATGCCCCATTCCCGGCGCAGCCGCTGGTGCAGCCACTCGGCGAAGGCCTCGGTGGTCTCCACCGCCAGGCCGTGCAGGTACAGGTAGTCCGTGTACCGGTCGCTCTCGAACAGCCGTTTCTCCTCGGCCGCCACCCGGTCGCCCAGACTGACCACCTGAGCCGCCAGCACATCCCGCTCGAGCGCTTCGTGGTCGCGGAAGAAATCGGCCAGGCACAGCCGCCGCCCGTTCGGCTGGCGGGGGAAGTCGAAGCGTACCTGTTCCGTCTCGCCGTCCGACCGGTACACCACCAAGGTATTGCCCCGCGAGGCACAGGGGAAGAACCCGTAGATGGCCCGTGGCTGGAACCATCCCTCGTCGACGATCCGCTGCTGCAGGGCCTCGACCGCCGGCCTGGCCTCCGTGTCGATCCGCGCCCACCACGCCTCGCGCGACTCGTCGGCCCGCCGTCTCAGCCGGAACTGGCCGCCGTACAGCGCGAGCGGGTTGACGTACCGGAACAGCTCGGCCACGTCCACCTCTTCGACCAGCCGGGTGCCGAGGAACGGCGGCGCCGGGACGGGCACGTCGCGCGCCACGTCGGAGCGCTCGACGGCCTCGCCATTGACCGGGGCCGGTGTCGCCTCGACCGCGGCCGGCTCGACCTCGGCTTCGGCGCCGGTGGCGCCGATCCGGCGGATCCGCTCCCGGCGCAGGTGCCGCGCCTCGGGGGAGCACAGGCGGTTCATCAGGGTCAGACCGACGAAAGCGTCCTCGGCGTAGAACACATCGCCGCGGTAGAGCGCGCTCAGGTCGTCTTCGACGTACGAGCGAGTCAGCGCCGCGCCGCCCAGGACCACCGGGAAGTAGTCCAGCCCGCGGTGGTTCAGCTCGTCCAGATCGTCGCGCATGACCAGAGTCGATTTGACCAGCAGGCCGCTCAACCCGATCACGTCGGCGTGGTGTTCCAGGGCCGCCTCGATGATCGCCGGGATGGGCTGCTTGATGCCCAGGTTGAGCACCTTGTAGCCGTTGTTGGAGAGGATGATGTCGACCAGGTTCTTGCCGATGTCGTGGACGTCGCCCTTGACCGTGGCCAGGACCATGGTCCCCTTTCCGGCGCCGCCGGCCTTCTCCATGTGCGGTTCGAGATAGGCCACCGCGGCCTTCATCACCTCGGCGCTCTGAAGCACGAAGGGGAGCTGCATCTGGCCCGAGCCGAACAGCTCGCCGACGCGCTCCATGCCGGCCAGCAGGAAATCGTTGATGATGTCCAACGCCGCGTAGCGCTCCAGCGCCTGGTCGAGCAACGCCTCCAGCTCGGTGCGGTCGCCGTCGACGATCCGCCGGGCCAGCTCCTGCTCCAGCGGCAGCGCCTTGCTGGGGCCGTCGGCCCGGCGAGCCGCGGCGTCCTGGAACAGATCCATGAAGGCGCGCAGCGGGTCGCCGCCGTCGCGCCGGTCGTAGATCAGGTCGAGCGCCGCCTCGCGCTCGGCGTCGCCGATCTTGTACAGCGGCATGATCCGCCCGGCGTGGACGATGGCGGCGTCGAGCCCGGCTTGCAGGCACTCGTGGAGGAAGACCGAGTTGAGCACCTGCCGCGCCGCCGGCTGCAGCCCGAAGCTGACGTTGCTCACGCCCAGCAGCGCGTGCGAGCCCGGACAGGCCTCCTTCATCCTCCGGATGCCGTCGATGGTCTCGATAGCGTTGCGCCGCTCGTCGTCGGCGCCGGTGGAGATGGGCAGGGTCAGCACGTCGAACAGCAGATCGCCGGGCGGCAGCCCGTACTCGCCGACAGCCAGGTCGTACAGCCGCCGGGCCACGGCTGCCTTGCGTTCGGCGGTGCGGGCCATGCCCTCCTCGTCGATGGTCAGCGCGACCACCGCGGCGTTGTAGCGTTTGGCCATCGGCAGCACCGTCCGCGGGCGCTCGAGGCCGTTCTCGAGGTTGACCGAGTTGATCGCGGCCTTGCCGCCGATCAGCTTCAGCGCCGCCTCGATCACCGGCGCCTCGGTGCTGTCGACCATCAGCGGGACGGTCACCTGGGTGGCGAACCGGCGCATCACCTCGACCATGTCGGGCACGCCGCTGCGGCCGACGTAATCGACGCACACATCGAGCACGTGGGCGCCGCCGCGGACCTGCTCCTTGGCGGTCTGCACCATGCCGTCGAAGTCGCCGTCCAGGAGGAGCTCGCGAAAGCGCTTGCTGCCGGTGGTGTTGCACCGCTCGCCGATGATCAGGAAGCTGGTCTCCTGCTGAACGGTGGTGCGCTGGTAGGTGCTGGCCAGGGAAGGCTCAAAATCGACCCGCCGGCGCGGCGCCTGCCCGCCCGCCAGCCGCGCCACCACCGCCGCCAGGTGATCCGGCGTGGTGCCGCAACAGCCGCCGACCAGCGCCACGCCGTAGTGCTCGACGAACCGCTCGTGCCACTCGGCCAACTCCTCGGGCTGGAGCGGGAAGTGCGCCCGCCCGCCGACCATTTGCGGCAGACCGGCGTTGGGCATGACCGACAGCGGCAGCGGACACTGCTCGCTGAGGGTGCGGATGTGCTCCTCCATCTCCTGTGGGCCGGTGGCGCAGTTGAGGCCGAGGAGTTGGATGTCGTAGCCGAGCAGCGCCGCCATGGCGGCCTGGATCTCGGTCCCCATGAGCATCGTGCCGGTTGCCTCCAAGGTGACCTGGACGATCACCGGCGGCCGGCGGCCGAACTGGCGCGCGGCGTCGTCGATTCCGGCCAGCGCGCACTTGGCCTGCAGCAGATCCTGGCAGGTCTCGACCAACAGCGCGTCGACCCCGCCGGCCAGGAGGCCCAGCACCTGGTCGCGGTAGTGCCCGGCGAGGGTGTCGAAGTCGATGTGGCCAAGGCTGGGCAGCTTGGTGCCCGGACCGAGGTTGCCCAGCACGAAACGCGGCCGGTCGGGCGTGCTGAACTGATCGGCGGCCTCGCGTGCCACGGTGGCGGCGGCCAGGTTGAGGGCGTGGACCTGCTCGGCTCGGTCGTACTCGGCCAGGACCACGGCGTTGGCGCCGAAGGCGTTGGTCTCGACGCAGTCGCAGCCGACCCGGAGGTACGAGGCGTGGATGTCGCGGATGACGTCCGGCCGGGTCAGGTTGAGAATCTCGCTGCACCCTTCGAGCCCGTCGTAATCGTCGAGCGACAGGTCGTGCGCCTGGATCTGCGTGCCCATGGCTCCGTCGCAGATCAAGACTCGCTGATCGAGCGCGGCGAGAAAGTCACTCATCGGGAAGTGGTCGCTCCTTGGTACGGCGGAAAGTCGTCTCGAACGGACGGCCGGCCCCGTTTCAAGATAGCACGCCGACCCGCTCCCGTAAAGGCGCGGAGTCACCGCCAGGGCTTTCGCCGGGGAGTGAAAGCAGGGCATAATGGGGCATGGGTCCGAGCCTGACGCGGATGCTGGAGGCGTGGAGCCACCTGGGCGTGGCGCCGCGCGTGGCGCTCGTCTCCTGGACGATCGCGGTCGCGGCCTGGCTGCTGCTGCACCTGGCCGCCTGGCGCGCGGGGCGCCGCGTGGCGGCGGTGCGGGTCAGCCGGACCTTCCCCGCCCGCCGGCGGTGGCGCGACTGGGTGGCCGGCGTTGGCCGGCTGACCGGCCTGCCCGCCCTCAGCCGGCTGTGGCGTCCGCCGAGCCCGGCGGCTGAGACTTGCCCCATCGACGCTGCGCTGGGCACCGGACGATGGCTGCGCGGGCGCGGGCTGACGCCCTTGCTGGCGCTGCTCCTGTACGCTCTGGGGGCCGCGGCCGTGGCGCTCCTGGCCGGCCGGCGGTGGTGGCCCCTGGCCGCCGCCGTGCCGCTGCTGCTCCCCGCTGGAGCGATCCTCCCGCGTCTGGCCGGGCTGCTTGGCCACCAACGCCGGCTGACCGGCCGGCGGCGCCAGATGATCGATCTGGTGGCTTCGGTCGAGGCCGCGGCGACCGACTGGTCGACCGCCACCCCACCGCGGACCGCCGCCGACTGGCTGGCGCTGGGTCAGGCGGCCACCGCGGCGCTGACCGAGGACGAGGTGTTCCTGTGCCGGCTCCGCTGCCTCGACCGGGCCTTGGCCGCGGCCGGGGAGGACACCGACCAGGAGGCCATCGAGGCGGCCGAGCGGGTGACCTGTCGGGCGCGACTGGGCTTGCCGGAGCACGGCAGCATCGGCGAGCGCGCGGCGTTGCTCTTGACTCGGTCACCCGCGGCCGAGACCGAGGCGCAGGCGCGGCTGCTGGTGGCCCACCTGGCCGGTGATCGGAGCGAGGCGGCCTGGCGCGCGCGGGCCGAGCCGCTGGCCTACCGGTTGCTGGAAGCCCTGGCGCCACGGCTCGACGAACACGCCACGGCGCGGCTGTGGTCCCGGGCGACGGCAGCTTCCCAGGACCAGGAGCAGCGGCTGCGGGTGCGCGAGCGGATTGTCGCCGAGCAGCGGGCAGGGGTGGCTCCCGAGCCGCTGGTGACCGCCGCGCTGGCCGGCTGTCTGCCCTCCTCGCGGCGGCTGGACCGCCGGCTGGCCTGCTCGCCGCCGGTCCTGCGCGGGATCGGTCTGGAGCCGGCCGAGGCGCGGGTGACCTGGTTCCGCGAGCCGCGGCTGCCGCGGTCGGCCAACCCGCCGCCGGCGCTGAGCGTGCCGGCCACCGCCGAGCTGCTGCAGTCCACCTGGCGTGCCGCCACCCCGGCCGAGCGGGACGCGCGGGTGGCGCTGCTAGCCTCGGCCTGGGCCGCCGATCCGCGCCGCGGCGGACCGCAGGGCTTGGTCGAGCTGGCCAGCCATCTGGCCGACGACGGCCTCTCGCCGGTGGCCGCGGCGGCGCTGGCGGGTCTCGCCGAGGCCAGCGCGCGGTATCTGGGCGAGGCGGCCGTGGCGGCGCTGGAGGCGTTGTCGGAGCTGGTCGCCGGGCTCGACCCGCGGGTCGCCTGGCGGCCGCGGGTGGCGGTGGCGCGGGCCTGGTCGCGGTTCGATTCCGCGGCCGGCGCGCGGCGGCTGGGCGCCCTGCTCGACGAGCTCCTGGAGCGACCCCGCTCGGCGGTGGTGCACGCCGCCCTGGTGGCGGTGTTGGAGGCCCTGGCCGGGTCGCGCGCTCCGGACGCTACGGCGCGGCTGCTGGACGCCGCCCGGCGGCTGGCGGCGACGCGGTCGTTGGGTTACCTCCAGGTGGAGGAAGCGCGGGCCGAGGTGATCGGCGCGGTGCCGCGCGGCAAGTGGCTGGTGGTCACCGCGGCGGCGGCGGCGGCGCGGCGCGGCGTGCCGGAGGGGAGCGAGCTGCTGGACCAGTTGGTGCCGACCGATACGCTCCTGAAGGGCGACCAGCAGCCGGCGGCGGAATCGTTCCTGGCCCTGCTGGCGGCGGCGGGCGGCGGACAGGCGTTGGAGCGCGCCATGGCCGTGGCCCGGCGCCTGGCCGGCGGGAGCCCCGCCGACCCGGCCGTCGCCGACCGCCGGGTGCGCCGGCTCCTGGAGCGTGCCGCGGCCGGCTGGCGCTACCGCGCTTTGACCGACTTGGCTTTGGCCGCCTCGACGCCGCCGCTGGGGGTGTGGTTGGGGGAGGGCTGAGGGTCTGTGGGCGGCTACCTGAATCGGGTGGACAGAGTGGACCAGGTGGACCAGGTGGACGGCCTGGCCGCCGACCTCTGCTCCGTCCCTTCTGTCTCGTGCGTCCTTTTCGTCTCTTCCACTCGGGCCGCCGCCCTCAGTCCACGAACACCGGTTCCGCCGTCGGGGAGGGGAGGGCCAGGTCGGGAGTCGGGACGACGAACTCGGCCGTCCAGCGGGGCAGGGCGACCGCGCCGGAGGTGAGCAGGCTCCGCCAGGCGGCGTCGTCCAGCGGCTGGTCGGCCGGCCGGGTCGCCTCGGCGTAACTCATCACCGCGCCGCGGGCCAGGTACAGCTTGCCGCGGTGCGGGACCACCACGTACAGGCGCTGCACCGGTCCGAGCCCGACGCAGGTCACGCGGTCTCCCGCCGTGTTCAGTCGGGACACCACCGGCAGATAGCGCCGGTCGGCGGGCAGGCCGAAGTCCAGGCCACCGATCAGCCAGCGCAGGTCGTGGGCCAGCGCGGCCAGCTTCTGCCGGTCCGCCGTAGCCAGGCTCTGGTTGGCCAGCTCCTTGACGGCGGCGTCCTCCAACAAGGCCGCCCGGGCGATGAACAACTCCAGCGGCTCGCGCAGCGAATCGGTCAAGAGCTCGTCGGCCAGCAAGCCGGCCAGCGTGGCTTCGGCCTGCCAGCGCAGCCGGGCATAGACCGCCGGGACCGGCTCGACGTAGGTTACCGGCGGGTGGGCCGGCGGCTCCGGCTCTGGCCGCGGCTCGGCCGCCGAGGGGGACCACGGCGCCGGCGGCCGGCGGGCCGCGGCCCAGGTCGCCAGGCAGGTCAGCAGCGCGCGGTCGCGCCACGGGTCGCCGTGCTGGAAGACCGGATAGCCTGAGCCATCGGCGCCGCTCAGGGCCGCCGCCGCCCAGAGCCGGCCCCAGGCCAGGTCGCTCCGCCAGGCGGCCTCGCCGCGGGCGGTCAGCCGGTCGCGCAGCGCGGTCAGCGCGCCGGCCAGCCGGGGCCGCTTGGCGCCGGCCTGGTAACGGATGCGCACCAGCTCCTCGGCGCGGGTCTGGCCCAGCGCGGCCATCACGTCCAAACCCGAGACGGGCGTGCCGCCGGCGGCCAGCTCGACGACCAGCTCCTGGTCGACCGGCTCGGCGGCAGCGACCAACGTGAGGCGTGCCCGCCCGGGCCTGCCGGGCCGGTGGGCGGGGGGCAGGGCCGGCGGGGGCAGCCGCTTCTTGAGCGCCTCGACGAAGAGTTGGAGCCGGCCGAAGTCGGCCAGGTCGGCCAGCTTCCGCTCGGCGCCGTAGACCTCCTCGGCGGCGGCCAACAGGTCGGGCGCGGCCAGGCCGGCCGGCGCGCCGTACAGCCACCTCCGCGCGTCGTCCATCTTCTGCCAGTTGGCCAGCGGCGGCTCGGGCTCGGCGGCCAGGGCCAGTCCCAGCAGCGCAAGCTGCCGGGCCACCGGCCAGCACGGCGCGGTCCGACCGGAGGCTTCGCCGACCTCCGCCGCCAGCGGCGCCGCCGCGTACCAGGCCACCGCCTGGTGATACCGCGCCAGGCGCTCGGCGGGACTGTCCGCCGGCGCGCGCACCCTGGCGTAGTCCACCTGGTACGGCAGGATGACCGACTCGGCCGGGCCGGGCTCGGCGGCGATCTGCTCGGTCTCCTGCGCCACCAGCCGCGCCGCGCCGCTCTCGATGTCGAGGCTCAGGCCAAGCAGCCCCGCCGCCACGCCGAAGTAGGCGACGTTCCGCCGCGCCGCCTCCTTCAGCTCCGGCGACGAGACCCGCCGGTACTGCTCCATCGACCGCTCGACCAGGCCCATCGTCCAAGCGTTGACCAGCGCCGGGAAGCTCTCCCCGTCGAGCCGCCGGGCGATGTCTTCGACCACCCGCTGCCAGGCCAGCAAGGCCGCGTCGGAGGTCAGATACGCCGGCCGGCCGTCGGCCAGGTTGTCGCGGTAGACCACGTCGAGCTGGCTGGCCGTGTCGGGCACGACGACGAAGCCCAGCGCGCCCAGGCACCGTTTCTGGTCCGCGGTCAGCTCGGGGAACTGGGCCAGGTTGACGACGTTCTGAAGGTCGGGCCGCACGGTGTAGGCGGGCAGCGCCGGAGTGACGGTCGGTGCGGCGTACGGCGTGGCGACGTACGGTGAGGACTCCCGCGGCGCGCGCATCACGGTCGCCTCGGGCGGCGGCACGACCGGCGCTGGAGCCGGCGGCGGCGGCGGCGGCTTGCCGCAGCCGACCAGCGCCAGCGCGGCTAGCGTGCTAGCCGGCCGGAACCAGCGCCAGCCAGTCGAGATTGAGGCTCTGCCCATCGATGTTCTCGATCCGCAGCGTCACCGGTCCCGCTGCCAGGGTCAGGACCAACGGCCGCCCGTCCGCGGCGGTCACCCGGAAGCTGCGCCAATCGTCGCGCTCGTTGCTGTAGCCTCCGGTGCCGAGGACCTCGAGGGCCTCGCCGGCGGCGGTCACCTGCCCGCCGACCAGCAGCTTCCGCACCGCCCTCGGCTCGGCGCCGCAAGCGCGCAGCCACACCTCGTACCGGCCGGCCGGCACCTCGGCGCGCCACTCCAGCCAATGCCCGGCCAAGTCCCAGTGCAGGAACGACTCGCCCCGCGCGCCGACCTTGGCCGCGGTCCGCTCGACCGCGCCACCGCCCTGCGCGGCGAAGGCTTCCGCCTCGACCACCACCGCCCCGGCCGGCGGTTGGCGGTCGGCCGGGAGCATCTCCGCCCTTGACGAGGCGGCGATGGGCGCTGGCGCCTGGGGGACCTCGATCCGCGGCCCGCCCGGTTGCCGCGGCGGCCCCGGGACGGGCTCGACCGCCAGGTCGAGCGGTCCGGTGGCCGGCCGGCCGTTGACCGTCAGCGCGGCCGGCGCGGCGAAACGCAGGCCGCGGCCGGCGGTGGCCACCGCCACCGTCCGTTCCGGGAGCAGCACCGCCCCCGCCCCGTCGACCGGCGCCGTCGCGGCGAACAACTCCTGCCCGCGCCAAGTCAGGCTGCCGCCATCGCCCAGCAGCCAACTGCGCCGGTCGCCCTCCTCGCGGACCAGGGCCACCCCGGCGTCGGTCACCAGCTCCCCCGCCGCGAGCCTGGCCGGCGCGCCGTGGCGGACCAGCCAGGTGTCGTCGAACTGGCGGCCGCGGTCGGCGATGGTCACCCGCACCGCGGTCGCCTCGCCGGCGACCGGGAGACGCGTAACCGTCACCTCGGCCGGCTTGGCGCCCGGCGGCGTCGGGTAGAGCACCGTGGCGAACACGGCCGGGAGCTCGCCCTCCAACGTGAACTGGGCCACGTCGACGGGGATCTTGACGTACCACTGATAGCTCACCGCGCCCTCGACCACTGCCGCCTTGAGACCGGGCTGCGGCAGAGTAACGAGGCGCAGCGAGGGCTGGGGCGCGGCGCCGGAGCGCCCGGTCAAGAGCACCGCGCCGTCATCGGCGCGGCCGGTCAGGTGCTCGGTGGCGTGCCAGCGCTGATCGAGGCGATGGCGGCCCTCGCCGGTCAGCCGGTCGACCACCAGCCAGTACCCCGGCCCGGCCTCGTTCGGCTGGCGAAAGACTACCGTCCGCTCGTGGATGGTCGGTTCCGAGTTGTCGTGGGTGCCGCGGAAGAGGTCGAACTGGTCGGTCGTGACCCATCGCGCGGTGAGCGGGTCACGGCGCTTCTGGGTGGTCTGATCGACCAGCACCGTGTTGTGGCCGATAGTCTGGTAGAAGGGCGCGCGCATCGGCCAGGCGTAGCTGTACCGGCCGCTGTCGATCAGCAGGTCGGCGCCGTAGGCGTAACAGCAGAGCTGGCCCATGTCCTCGTGGCAGTGGCCGAGGAAGCCGCCCCAATCGACCAGGCTCCACAGCGCGGTGGGGTCGTTCCAGGCGCTGCGACTGACATACTGCCCGGCGGCCGGGAAGGCGTAGGACCGGTGGACCGGCGGCCGGCCTTCCTTGCCTCCGGTGACCATCCACTGCATGTCCTCGCGCCGGAACATGTCCCACCCGCGCTGGAGCAACGGGTCGGCCGACATCGGCCCGGCGTCGCCGAGCTGAGCCATCCTGTGGTTCGGCTTCACCCCGTACAGGTACAGCTCGTGCATCTTCTCCAGCGTGGCCGTGAACCGGTCCAGATCGGCCACCTCGGACCGGTTCAGGAGCGCCAGCCGGACCGGCTCCAGGAAGCAGCTCAGGGTCATCGAGTGGTAGCCCGGGCTGCGCTCGACATGGACGCCGTCGGCCAGCACCTGGGCCTCCAGCTCCTCGCGCAGCCGGCGGTAGGCCTCGTCGCGCCAGGCCGCGGACTCTTTGAACTCGGGGAACATCACCCCCAACTCGGCCAGCCCGCGTGCCTCGGCCACCGCCCAGTTGCCGCGCCCGACCGGCGTCCGGTTGGCCATCAGGAACCGCCCGTGCTCGCGCAAGCCGGTCAGGAACACGAACTGCGCGTCGGCGTCGAAGCTGGCCGAGTCGCGGATCATCAGCCACGAGTTGAGCCAGCTCGAATAGAGCCGCACCGCGGCGTTGAGGGTACTCCAGGCAAACCGCCGGCGTTGGCTGTCCCATTTCTCCAGGGGGTTGTCGGCGGCCCAGTCGAGGAGCTGGAGCGCGATCTCCTTGGCGTAGGCCTCGTTGCCAGTGCGCCAGTACGCCTCGGCCAGCCGCTCCCAGTGGAAGTGGCGGTGCAGCGCCGTCGGCCACTCGATGTCGATGGTCGGCAGGATGTGCCAGTCGAAGTCGCGGCCCAGGTCGTAGGTCGGGGTCTGGTACGAGTGGATCGGCATCTGGTGGGTGAGATACTGCTCCGCCCGGGAATCGGTGGTGATGTTCGGGCTACGCGTCGGCGGCTGCTCGTGCCGGGCGTAGTAGCTGGGCGCGCGCCGCTGCTGGAAGTAACCGCGCAGCTCGCGCCGGGCCGCCGGCCAGTCGCGCCTGGCGGCGGCGGCCTTGACCGGCTCCAGGCCGGGCCGCTCCAGGTCCAGGTCGGCCAGCAGCCCCTCGTCGTCGGCGAAGATCCGCCGCCACCAGGGACCGACCAGCGCCAACTCGGCGACCACCTGGTCGAGCTCGGCGATGGCCGCGGCGGGCTCGGCCGGCGTGCCGTCGAGCAACGCGTCGGCCCGCTGCAGCCGCTCGGCCGGGCCGGTGAACGGATCCCACATCCCGGTCCGCTCGCCCATTTCCCGCAAGTCGGTCAGCAGCGTCCGCCACGGCGCCAGCTTGGCCTGCACCGCCTCGGTCCGCTGCCGCCAGGTGCCGGCATAGAAGCGCGGCGTCTGTCCATCATCCGAGCTCACCAGGCACCCCTCCCCTTTGGCGTCGGTCAAGGCCGCCTGCCAATAGTACGTCTGTCCGGTGGGCAACGCCTCCGGCGGGGTGAACGACTCGCCGCTGACGGCGTACGAGCGGCTGGTCTCGGCCGCGAAGCCCGGGTCCGGGGACACGGTCAAGGTCCCCGCGCGCGCTGAGGCACGCCAGCGGAAGGTCGGCCGGCCGTCGGCCACCAGCGCGTCGCGCGCCGGCGACAGCGCCTCGACGGGCCTGGCCAGCCACAGCGAGACGTCGTCCCACCAGGCGGTGCCCTGACCGTGGTGGAACAGCACCAGGTTGAACCGCGTGGTCGCCGCGGGCAGCGCCACCAGCCACTCGTACCGCGTCCAGTCCCGCGGGCCGGGCCGGCACACGCGGTAGTCGCTCTTGAGCACCGCGCCGTCGGCGCCGACCGAGGTGAGACGCGCCGAGGTGCCCTCGGGCGCGGTGCTGGTGCCCTCGATCCGCACCCAGGCCGAGAGCTGATAGAGGTGATCGGGCCGGACCACCTCGCCGGCGAAGTTCATCGATGCGCCGGCCCGTGCGCCGGTCTGCCCGTCGATGCGCAGCGCGGCGCTCCCGTTTCGGCCGCCCAGGGGATCCTGCCCGGCGTGCGCCGAGGTGTTGTAGCCGGAAATGGACCAGCCGTCCGGCTGCCCGTCGTGATTGCCGTCCAACTCGAACGACCGGTTGCCCAGCAACTCACCGGGCGGCCGGTCGCAGCCCGGCAGCGGCACGGTGTCGAGGGTGAAGCCGGCCAGGTGGACGACGGTCGCCGGATCCAGCTTGTGCGCCCAGTTGGAACTGAAAAACAGCTTGTCGATCCGTTGCCAGCCGAGCGGCTGGCGGACCGCGCCAAGGGCGGACAGCGGGAGCTGGAACCGCCGCCAGCCGCGGTAGCTGGTGTCGATGGTCAGCGAGTAGTAGTCGCCGCCGTCGCTGGCCGGATTCTCGGACGAGACGATCAAGGTCAGCCGCGAGTCGGTCGGCTCGGCAACGTGCAGCCAGAACCGCAGCGTTTGGTAAGATGACCAATCGGCCGGGGCTCCCCGGGCGGTGGTCATGGTATGCTCGGCGAGGTCGGTCCAGGCCAGGCCAGGCTGCCCGTCGCGGGCCACGGCCGGGTCGGGCCGCAAGCCGGACCAGTCGTCCAGTCGGACCAACTCGGCCCGGCCCGGCGCCAGGCAGAGCAGCAACGCCAGCAAGCGGGACATGCGGCACTCCGGCACGGCGGCCGGCGGACCAGTTCGTGGCCCCACCGGCCGGACCTCCGCGGTGACTGGCGAGGGAGTTGCAGCCTCAGCGACGGTCGCGCGCCCGAGAAGTGGAGAGTCGGTCATGAGCGTCAGGCACCTCGAGTCCTTGTTTCAGCCTCAGTCGGTGGCGGTCATCGGCGCCTCCAACCGGCCCAAGAGCGTCGGCTCCGTGGTCATGCGCAACCTGCTCCTGGGCGGGTTCGGCGGCCCGGTCATGCCGGTCAACCCAAAAGGCGAATCGATTCACGGCGTGCTGGCTTATCCCGACGTCGAGAGCCTGCCGGTGGTGCCCGACCTGGCGGTGATCTGCACCCCGGCGGCAACGGTGCCCAATCTCATCGACCGCCTCGGCCAGCGCGGCACCCGCGCCGCGGTGGTGCTCACCGCCGGGCTGAACCTGAGCAACGCCGAAGACGGCCGGTCACTGCAGGAGGTGATGCTGGAGAACGCGCGGCGGCACCAGCTAAGGGTACTCGGGCCGAACTGCATCGGGATCGTCATCCCGGGGATCGGCCTGAACGCCAGCTTCGCCCACCGCAACGCACTGCCGGGCAAGATCGCCTTCGTTGCCCAGTCCGGCGGTTTGACCACCGGCGTGCTCGACTACGCCTGTTCCAACGGCATCGGCTTCTCGCACTTCCTGTCCATCGGCGACATGGTCGATGTCGATTTCGGCGACACCCTCGACTACCTCGGCACCGACCCGGGCGTCTCGGCGATTCTGCTCTACATCGAGTCCATCCGCGACGCGCGGAAGTTCATGTCGGCCGCCCGGGCCGCGGCGCGCAACAAGCCGGTGCTGGTGGTCAAGGCCGGCCGGGTGGCCGAGGGCGCCCGCGCCGCCGCCTCGCACACCGGCGCCCTGGCCGGCGCCGACGACGTCTACGAATCGGCCTTCCGCCGCGCCGGCATGTTGCGGGTGTACACCATCACCGAGCTGTTCGACGCGGTCCAGACGCTGGCCTGGGCGCGGCCGCTCAAGGGCGACCGGCTGGCCATCCTGACCAACGGCGGCGGCCCCGGCGTGATCGCCGTGGACGCGCTGATCGGCGGCGGCGGCAAGCTGTCGGCGTTGAGCGAGGAGACCATGAACAAGCTCAACGACGTGCTGCCGTTCACCTGGTCGCACGGCAACCCGGTGGACATCATCGGCGACGCGCCCGGCCACCTCTACGGCGAGTGCCTCAAGCTGCTGCTCAAGGAGCCGACCGTCGACGCCGTGCTGGTGATGCACGTGATCACCGCTATCGCCGATACCAACGAGGCGGCCGAGGCGGTCATCTCGACCTGCGCCAAGAGCAGCCGCAACGTGCTCACCAGTTGGCTGGGCCGGGAGACGGTCCAGCAGGCCAGGAACAAGTTCGCCGAGGCCGGGATCCCCACCTACAGCACCCCGGATCGGGCCGTCCGCGGCTTCCTCCACATGGTGCGCTACAACCGCAACCAGGAGATGCTGATGGAGACTCCGGCGTCGGTGCCGGAGGAGTTCACGCCCGATACCGAGGCGGCGCGGCGGATCCTCCGACAGTGCCTCGACGAAGGTCGCGACATGTTGAGCGAGCCCGAGGCCAAGGCGGTGCTGGCCGCCTACGGCGTGCCGGTGGTCCGGACCGAGATGGCCGCCACCCCCGCCGAGGCCGCCGCCGTGGCCGAGGAGATCGGCTACCCGGTGGCCATCAAGATCGTCTCGCCGGAGATCACCCACAAGTCCGACGTCGGCGGGGTGGTGCTCCACCTCGGCTCGGCCGAGGAGGTGGAGGCCGCCGCCCGAGCGATGCTCGAGCGCATCGGGCGGATGGAGCCCGAGGCCGAGCTGAAGGGCTTCTCGGTCCAGCAGATGGCCCGCCGGCCGGGCGCCCACGAGCTGATCATCGGCACCGCCGTGGACAACATCTTCGGGCCGGTGATCCTCTTCGGGCAGGGCGGCAAGGCGGTCGAGGTGATCGGCGACCGGTCGGTCGGCCTGCCGCCGTTGAACATGCACCTGGCCCGCGAGCTGATCTCCCGGACGCGGATCTCCAAGCTCTTGGAAGGCTACCGCGACGAGCCGCCGGCCGACCTCGACGCCGTCTGCCTGACCCTCATCCAGGTCTCGCAGCTCCTCAGCGACCTGCCCGAGATCATCGAGCTGGACATCAACCCGTTGTTCGCCGATCCCGCGGGCGTGCTCGCGCTGGATGCCCGCATTCGGGTCCAGCCGTCCGAAACCGTGGGGCCGGAGCGGCTGGCGATCCGGCCGTACCCCAAGGAGCTGGAGGAGGTGGTCACCATCGAGTCCGGCGACCGGGTGCTGCTGCGGCCGATCCGGCCGGAGGACGAGCCGGAGCATCACGTCTTGGTGTCCAAGCTGACCCCCGAGGACATTCGCTTCCGCTTCTTCGGCATGGTCCGCGAGATCCCGCACTCGCAGATGGCCCGGCTGACCCAGATCGACTACGCCCGGGAGATGGCCATCATCGCCAAACGGCCCGACGAGGCCGCCCGGCCGGAGACCCTGGGCGTGGTCCGCGCGGTCATGGACCCCGACGACGAGCGGGCCGAGTTCGCCATCGTGGTCCGTTCCGACATGAAGGGTCTGGGCCTGGGGATGGCGCTGATGGAGAAGATGCTGGACTATCTCCGCGACCACGGCGTGACCCAGGTGGTGGGCCAGGTGCTGCCCGACAACAAGGCCATGCTCGGCCTGGCCGAGCGGCTCGGCTTCGCTCTCAAGCCGCTGCCGGACGGCGAGGCGGTCGAAGTCACCTTGGACATCCGCAACGAGGCGTAGCAGGCTGAACCCACGCCGGAACCTGGAGTGGCCATGCTGAGCCTGGGAATCGCCACCGCGCTGATCGCCGCGCCGCCGGCGGTGGTCCACGCGACCCCTGCCGGGGAGGGGCCCGGGAACGGGACCGCCGAGGCGCCGTTCGTCGGGCTGGAAACCACCCGCGACGCGGTCCGGGCGATGAAGGCCGCCGGCAAGCTGCCCGGCGGCGTGACCGTGCTGCTCCACGGCGGCGACTACCGGCGCGCGACGTCGTTCCATCTGACCGCCGAGGATTCCGGAACCGCCGCCGCGCCGGTGGTCTACCGCGCCGCGCCGGGTGAAGAAGTCCGTTTGACCGGCGCGCTGCCGGTGCCGGCGGACGCCTTCACGCTCGTCACCGACCCCGTGGTCCGGGAGCGTCTGCCCGAAGCGGTCCGCGACCGGGTGGTGCAGGCCGACCTGAAGGCGCTGGGCCTGCCACCGGTGGCGCCGATGCCGGCGCAGTTCCGCGGCGCGCCGCTGGCGCCCGAGCTGTTCTACAACGACCGGCGGATGACCCTGGCGCGGTGGCCGAACGAGGGCTGGGCCCACATCGCCAAGATCCTCGAGACGGGCAGCGTGCCGCGCACCGGCGATCAGGGCGGCCAGCCCGGCTCGTTCCAGTACGACGGCGACCGGCCGGCCCGGTGGGATGTCGCCGCCGGGGTCTGGCTGCGCGGGTACTGGTGCTTCGACTGGTACGAGGAGACCATTCAGGTCCAGGCCATCGACCCGGCCACGCACAGCATCACCTTCGCCCGGCCGCACCTCTACGGGGTCAAGCAGGGCAACCCCTCGCCGCGGCGGTACTGCGCGCTCAACCTGCTCGAGGAGTTGGACAGTCCCGGTGAGTTCTACCTCGACCGGGCCGCGCACCGGCTCTACTTCCTCCCGCCCGGCCCGTTGGCCGGGGCGCGGGTCGAACTGTCACTGCTCGACGCGCCCGTGGTCACCTTGACCGACTGCCGCCAGGTGGTGCTCAACGGCCTGATCGTCGAGGCCGGGCTGACCTGTGGGGTCGAGGTCACCGGCGGCGAGGAGTGTCGCATCGAAGCCTGCCGGGCGCGCAACCTGCGGCAGCTCGGGATCCGGGTGGTCGGCGGGCGGCGGCACCAAGTCCTGGCCTGCGACATCCACGACACCGGCACCGGCGGCCTGCACCTGGAGGGCGGCGACCGCAAGACGCTCACGCCGGCCGGGCACCAGGCCATCAACAACCACATCTGGGGTTTCGCCCGCCACCAGCTCACCTACGCCAACGGCCTGATGCTCGCCGGGGTGGGCAACCGGGCGGCGCACAACCTGCTCCACGACGCGCCGCACCAGGCCGCGGCGATCTCCGGCAACGACCACCTCTTCGAGCTGAACGAGGTCCACCACGTCTGCCTGGAGACCGACGACTGCGGCGCTCTGTACAAGGGTCGCAACCCGTCGATGCGGGGGAACGTGATCCGCCACAACTTCTGGCACCACCTGGGCGGCCCGATGGGTCACGGCAACGCGGCCATCTATTTCGACGACGGCGACGGCGGCGAGCAGGTCATCGGCAACGTCTTCTTCCGTTGCGGCGATCCGGGCCGGGGCAGCTTCGGCACCGTTTTCAGCCACGGCGGGCACGACAATTTGGCCGAGCACAACGTGTTCGTCGAATGCCGGCGGGCCATCGGCTCGGCGCCCTGGAACGACCAGCGCTGGCGCCAGGCGCTGGCCGGCGGTGATTGGGTGAACAAGCTGCGCCGCGAGGTGGACATCAGTCAGCCGCCGTACACCACCCGGTACCCGGCGCTGGTCGGCTACCTCGACCCGCCCGCGGGTCAGGCACGGGTCAACCACGCCGCGCGGAACCTGTTCGCGATGTGCGGCGAGGTGTCCAGCGGGAACTGGCGGTGGTCGGCCGACGAGAATCTGGTCACCGCCGAGGATCCCGGCTTCGTCGACGCCGCTCGCGGCGACTTCCGGCTGCGCCCCGACGCCCCGGCGCTCACGGCCGTGCCGGGCTTCGAGCCGCCGCCGTTCGAACAGATGGGGCTGGTGGCCGATGCCCTGCGGCCCGAGCCGCCGGCGCGCGAGTGGCCGTACGATCCGCCCCAGCCGCTGCCTCCCCCCGAGCGCCGCGGCGCGCCGGCCAGGTAGCTACCGGGGCCGCGGGCCGACCGTGCTCAGGTCCAGCCGCTCGAACCCCAACTCGTACGCCGGCGAGGTGTCCTTGAGCCGGTAGTCGTCCTTGGCCGGGTCGACGAATTGCGGGTCGGCGATCCGGCTGTGTTGATCGAACCCCAACCCGCGCCAGTAGTCGAGCGGCCGGAACCACTGCGCGTAGGGGTCGTTGCCGGGGTAGAAGACGCGCGGGTCGCCGCCGGTGAGCCAGTACAGGTTGCGGTCCCAGGCGGAGATCGAGTCCTTGGCGTTGCGGACCGAGTAGATCAGCACCGCGGCGGGATCCGACCAGGCGACGACGTTGCGGGTGAACTCGGTGCCGGTGGAATTGTTGGCGAAGTTGGCGATCAGCACCTGCTGCCGCGGGCCGTTGTCGACGAAGACGTTGTTGAAGACCTTGTTGTCCTTGCCGCCCTGGACCATCAGCCCGCCGTCCTGGGCTCGGTAGACCACGTTACCGTGGACGGTGAACCCGCCGGCGAAGGAGTCCAGGTAGATCCCCCACGAGTTCCACATGTCCCGGCCCATCATCGACGAGTACCCACCGGTGTCGTGAATCAGGTTGTAGCGGAAGATGCTCCCGGTGCGATGGTCCCGCGATTGTTGGGTGACCTCCAGTCCGCCGGTGTCGTAGGTTTCGGTGTTGAGGTGGTGCAGGTGGTTGTACTCGACCACGTTGTTGGTGCTCTTGGTGTGCGAGACGCTGATCCCCCAGCGGGTCGTGTCGTGGATCAGGTTGTGCGCGATGACCGCGCCGGTGACCGTGTCCCGGGTGGCGATCCCGGCGACGTGTTTGTAGACCCAGCCCAGGTGGTGGAGGTGATTGTCGGCGATCAGCGTGCCGCCGGTGGAGTTGGCCAGGTAGATCCCGCCCTCGGCGCCGTCCCGGACCAGGTTGCCGACGAACCGGTTGTCGGCGTCCCCGTCGCTGTGGATGGCCGCCTTGCCCAGATTCTCGATCCGGCAGTCCTCGACGGCCACGTGATGCGTCTGGCGCAGGGTGATCACCCCGTCCACGCAACTGCCGTAGGCGACGAACCCGTCGTCGGGGGTGTAGTCGGTCTCGCGCAGGGCCAGGCCGGCGAGCCGGAGGTGGTGGACCGGCTCGGCCGTGGTGCCGCGCAGCTCGATCATCCGGCCGAGGTGCGGCGCCACTATCCGCGTCTCGGCCGCCAGCGGCCGCGGCGGCCAGTAGTAGAGCCGCCCGGCGGCGCGATCCAGGTACCACTCGCCGGGGCTGTCGAGGACCTCCAGCAGGTTCTCCACGAAGTACCGGTCGCCCGAGCAAAGCTCGACCGCGGCCTCCTTGCCGCCGACCCGGGCGACGCCTTCGGAGGTGTCGATGGCCTCCAGCTTGAGCACCTCGTTGAAGGCGCGGCAGGAGGTGGGTGAGGAGGGGAAGATATGCACTTCGGCCTCCGGCGCCTTGGCCCAGGCCGGGTCGAGCTCGCCCGCCGGAAACGGGAAGGCGGTCTTGGAATCGACGGCCAGCCCGCCGCAGGTGACGATCTGCAGGCCGTGCGAGGCCGAGTAGTGCTCGCCCTCGATGACCACCAGGTGCCGCCCGGCCGCCGGCGCCGGGAGCCGCCACCGGTCCGGGGTCCAGGCCGGGTCATCGCACAGCACGAAGGCGTCGCAGTTGAACCCGCCGCCGCGGTCGTTGCGCCAGCGAAGCGTGTGCCGGCCGGCCGGCACGGTCAGGGAGCCGGCTTTCGACCACCGGAAGTTGCGCCACCCGCCGGTGTCGGGCAGGTTGGTCAGCACGACTTTCTCGCCCTCATCCACCGCCAGGCTGGTCTGCCCGGCCATGTCCTCGCGGCCAAGGGCCTTCATGTTGTGGGCGTACAGGAACCACACCGCGTACTCGCCGGCGGCGGGGATGTCGGCCGGCCACTCGAGCCCGTCGCCGGCGTTGTGGGCCGCGCCGACTGCCACTCCGAAGCTGCCGGGCCGGGAGTAGAGGAAGCCCTTGCGGTATGGGTCGGCGGGATCGCGGTTCGGGTGCCGCGCGCGGATCTGGCGCTCGCCGTCGCGGAACAGCGAGCGGAAGCTCCACTGGCCGGTGCCCGGCAGATTGGCACAGACGATGCTCCCGCGCCACGGCCGGAAGCCGGTGATCCGGGTGCCGCCGGAGAGCACGGGGGTCTCGCCCGGCGCGGCGACGTAGGCGATGGGCGCCGCCTCGGTGCCGGAGTCACCCGGCTCGAAGACCACGGTCTCCGGCACGGTGTACGTCCCGCCGTGCAGCCGGACTTCGACCGACCGGTCCGCGCCGGCGGCCTTCAGCTTGCCCACCGCGTCGCGTGCTCCGGCCAGGGACGCCAGAGGTCCGTCGGTCCGGGCCGCGTTCGGCTCGGCCGACCGGCCCGACCAGCGGTCATCGCCGGAGGGCGAGACGTGCAGCAGCAGGGCCTCGGCGCCGGCCGGCAGACGCCACGCGGCCAGCGCGCAGAGCAGGGCTGCGCATCGACACCAGCAGGCCACGGTCCACCCCTTTCGGCCGGCTCGCACTCACTCCAGGGCGGCCAGCTCCGGGCTGAGCAGGTACCCCCGGTCGCGCTTGGTGACCAGGTACTTGCCCAACCCGCCCAGGTCGTCCAGCTTGCGCCGCAGGCGGTAGATGTGGACCCGCAGCGTCTTGCTGTCAGGGTCAAGCTCCTCGCCCCAGACGTTGAGCATGATGTCGTCCTGGCTGACGATCTCCCCAAGCCGCTCGGCCAGGAGGTGGAGGAGGCGGAACTCCTTGCCGGTCAGCCCGGCCGCCCGGCCACGGAGAAACGCCTCCTGCGCCAGCACGTCGAGGATCAACGGGCCGGCGTTGACCGCCCCGGAGACCATTGGCCGGCGGCCGGAGTCCTCGGCCCGGCGGAGCACTGCGCGAACTCGGGACAGCACCGTTTCGACGTGGAACGGCTTGCGGATGTAGTCGTCGGCCCCGGCGTTGAAACTCTCGACCTCGTTGATCGGGTCCCCCTTGGCGGTCACGAAGATCACCGGTATGTCGCTGAACTCGCGGATCCGCCGGCAACAATCGTAGCCGTCGACAAACGGCATCATGACGTCCAGGGTGACCAGGTCGAAGCGATCGCGGTGCAGCATCGCCAGCGCCTCCTCGGCGCTGAACGCCTCCTCGACGTCGAACCCCGCTGCGGTCAGGATGCGGGACAATAGGTCACGTGTGGTGGCCTCGTCGTCTACTACCAGGATGCGAGCATCACCCATCGGTCAGCTCCCAGTCACGCGGCCGGTCGCTCCGCCAGGCCGACGGCCGCGGTGACGATGAGATCCTCAATGTCCGGCGCGAACGGGGCCGGCATCCAGCTATACTGCGACCAGCGCTCCACCTCGTAACCACCCTCGGGAAACTGGCGCCTGGCGGCCTGGTACCCGAACATGCCGTGCGAGTAAGCCACCACCAGCAGGTGCCGGAACCGTCCACCCAGCTTACGCTTCAGCCGCAGCCCGATCTCCGCGCAGACCTCGCCGCCCAAAGCGACCAGACAGAACTCGTCGCCGATGGTGGTGGCCTGGACGACGAACTCCCGGTGTTCCGCCGGCGGCACCCCGGAATCCAGGGCGGCCAGGATGTCGCGGCCCCATTGCGCCAGGTGTCGATCACTCCCGGCGGCGGCCGCCTCGTACACGGCTCGGGGCCGGACCGGCTGCAGCGGCAGCTCGATCACCGTCCGCCGCGACTCGATCCGGCCGTCGATCGGCGCCAACGGTCCATCGAGCGCGGCCAGCGCGCTCTCGGCGACCATCGCGCCGCAGCGCTGGACCTCGCTCAGCGGGCCGCCGGCGAACCGGCCGTCCGGCGTGACGCTGTTCGGCTTGGCGTCGGCGCCGCAGCCGTTGGCGAATAGCAGCTTGAGGCCCGGCACCGCCCGTTCGACGCCGTCGCGGAGGAAGCCGACGTAATCCGGGCCGGCGAGTTGGCCGCCCATGGTGGTGGGATGGCAGGCGTAAGAGACCAGCGCGGCCCGCGGCCGGCCGTCGGGCTCCCGGACCAGGAGCACCGGCAGTGCGTGATCCACCACCCCGTCGGGATTGGGCCGGAACTGGGCCACGCCGTCCACCGCCAGCCGCCGGCTGATGGCCATGGGGCAGCGGCCGAGGCCGAGGTGCAGCGTGCCCTCGCGGACATCGTCCAACGCCTCGCGTGCCGCCTCGGCCACCCACGCCGCCAGCTCGGCGTCGTACCCGTCGATCGCGCCGGGGCCCCAGCGCCATTCGTCCATCTCGCGCAGCGCCGGCCCGCAATGCGTGTGCGAGGCGCTCAGCAGCACCTCGTCGTCGGTCACGCCGCAGGCTGACCGCACGGCGGCGTAGACCCGCGGCGCCAGGTCGTAGTAGAACCCGAGGATGTCGGCGGTCACCCAGATCAGCTTGCGGCGCCCGTCGTCGAGGACCATCACCCGCGCCTTGAGCGGCGCGTAACTGCCCTCGGACTTCTCCGTCCGGGCGGCGAAGCCGGTCAGGTACACTGGGCGATCCGGCGTAATATCCCGCTCTCCGATGCCGATTCGCATGGATCTGTCTCCCCGCGCGCTCGCCCTCGACGCGCCTCCCCCGCACCTCCAACGAGTTCGCCACCACCGAGCAGGTTCCTTCCGCGGCGAATCCGCGCCGTGGCGGCAGGCACTCAGTCGTCGAGCACCACCATCTGATGGCCGCGCAGCTCGGGTACGGTGACCACCACGCGCCCGTCGGCCAGCTCGAACGACAGGTCCCGGTCCTGCGGCGCCAGATAGACCCGGCTGGGCCGGGCGGCCTTCAACTTGATGGTGAGGTCGTAGAGCGGGAGCACGTCCTCCAGGTAGTCGGCCGCCTGGGTGCGCCGCTCCGGGATGTAGTGGAGCAGGTGGACCACACTCCGGTCGCGGGCCGGCTGCCGGTTCCAGGTGCAGTGCAACGTGCTCGGGCCGTCAGCGACGAGCAGCGGGTCGGGCAGCAGCCGGTCGATCAGGTTCAGCGCGAGCTGCTTGTAGAAGACCATGCCGTGCTTGGCGAAGCAGGCGAAGAGCGGGTGCGCGCAGTAGATGATCCGCCCCTTCTGGAGCACGCCCGGGTCGCCTGAAGGCCGGTCGGCCGGGGTGTGGAAGTGGCTGCAGAAGTGCTCGAAGGTGCGGTTGAAGTACGGCTGCCAGACTTCGGCCAGCACCTGGGCGCCGGCGGTGGCGGTGACCTTCAGGCCGCGCTCGTACATCACGTACTCGGTCGGCAGCAACCCCGCCGCCGCCTCGTCGGCCACCTTCAGGAAGTCGGGATGGTAGGGCAGCTCGCCGGCCAGCTCGGCCGGCATCCCGTCCACGCGGAAGGCCTTCAGGCCGGGGTCCAGTCCGGATTCGTGGCTGAGCAGCAGCGACCCGCCGCCGGCCACATACCGGTTGGCCACCGCCGCCAGCGCGTCGTCCACGACCACCTTGTCGGGCAGGATGACCAGCCGGTAGCGCGACCAGTCGCTGACCTGGTCGATGAAGTCGAACTGGTGGCGCGCCTCCAGCAGCATCCGGAAGGCGCCCAAGGCGCTGCTGTCGACCCGCCCGTCCTCGCGGCCGACCGCCTCGAGGTTGAACACCGCCACGTCGCACAGCGGCTCGACGTCGTCGCACCAGTCTTCCTTGGCCGCCACCTGAGCGTAGGCGTCGCCGATCAACTGGTAGGTGGCCTGGTCCAGCTTTCCGCGCGGGTGAAGCTGGTCGCCGACGCTGCACTTGGCGCCGTGGGCCAGCATGTTGGCGCACTCGTACTCTAGCGAAGCCGCCGTCTTGAAGCTGCTGAAATGGCCCCAGGTCTTGGCGAACCGGCCGGTCATGCCGAGGCAGTCGAGCCCCAACCCGCGGGCGTAGCGCATGGTCACCGGGAAGTGCGCGTAGCCCCACCCGCCGCTCGGCAGCGATTCCAGTTCCAAGTGGGAGTAGGTCTCCAGCACTCCGCGCCAGGAGGGGTAGATGTGCCCGGAGTTGTGGAACACCAGGCAGTCGCGGTTCTTGGCCCTCACCAGGGCGGTGAAGCGCCGTTTGTACTCATCCACCAGGTGCTGCCGCAGACGCTTCTGGTCGACCGGATCGGCCGGGTTCCAACCCAGCTTGCGGAACGCCTCGAGGCACCACCCGCTGTGCACGCCATGCTGCCCGATGATGTCGAAGAAGACCCCGTCGACCTCGTCGCCGAACAGGTCCAGGACCTCCTCGGTCTGCTCGGCGACGTAATCGAGGTAGGGTGAGGCGAAGTCCAGCTTGTGCCAGCCGGCCTGCAGCGGCGCGGCCCCCGCGCGACGGCCGTTCTCGTCGACCTCGAGCCACTCGGGGTGCTCGCGGGCCATGTACTCGTCCAGCCCGACGCTGATGTAGATGGGACAGCGGATGTCGTGCTGGTGGCAGGCGGCGATCTGCTCGGCGAGCAGATTGCAGGTCAGGTGCGGATGCTTCGCCGGGAAACGGGTGTCGTGGTAGATCATCCCATGATGGCACCGGCTGAAGACCGTCACCGAGTTGACCTGCGCCCGTTTGAGCGTGTCGACGAACTCGTCTGCGTCGAACTCCGACCCGATCCCGGGGATCTGCTCGGAGGTGTGGAAGTCCAGGTGAATCTGACGGAAGCGCAGCTTGTGCATCGGCTTTGCCCTCGGCGGCGACGGGATCGGCGCGCCCGGCGGGGCGTATCCGACACCCGCCGCCGGTCACCTTCTCGTCTCGTCCCGAACCGGCAAGAGGTCGGCGGCCCAGTTCGGACGAATGCCGGCGCGGATACCCGACCATGACCGCCGACACGCAGCTCCCGCCGCCCGCATCGCAGCCCCGGTCCTGGCTCGGCTACGGCGACGGCCTGAGGATCGTCGGCGCCGTGGCGGTGGTGCTGGTGCACGTCTCCAGCCAGGGCGTGGCCGAGCTGGGGAAGCTCGAGCGCTGGGACTGGTGGACCTGCATGATGGTCAACGCCGCCTGCCGCTGGGCCGTGCCGATCTTCGTCATGCTCAGCGGCGCGCTGCTGCTCGATCCCGCCCGCGACGAGCCGCTGGACCGGTTCTTCCGCCGGCGGGTCACCCGGGTCGGCGTGCCGTTGGTGTTCTGGACCGCCTTCTACCTGGGCTGGCGGGTGTGGTACCGGGGCGAGGAACCGTCGTGGGCGTGGGCCGTGCGCGCCGTGGCCTTCGGCGCGCCGTACGCGCACCTGTACTTCCTGTATCTGCTGCTCGGCCTGTACCTGGTCACCCCGGTGTTGCGGGCCTTCCTGCGCGACGCCAGCCGGGCGCGGCAGGGGGCGGTAGTGCTGGGGGCGTTCGTGATTGGGGCCGGCGACAAGGTCATCCGCAGCCATTACGACCTGGGCGTGACCGCCTTCCTGCTATTCGTCCCCTACCTCGGGTACTACCTCGCCGGCTGGTTGCTGCGCGACCTGCGCCTTTCGCCGACGGCGGTCAAGCGAGCTTGGGCCGTGCTCCTGGGCAGCATCGTCCTGACCGCCCTGGCGACCCGCGGCCTGTTCAGCCTGTTCCGCTCGCCGGGCCACCGGTACTACGCCTTGGAGTACCTCTCGCCGACGGTGATCGCCATGTCCTTGGCGGCGTTCGTGGTGCTGGCCCACCACTTCCGCGACTTGCCCAGACGCGGCGATCTGCGCTGGCTGGCCGACTCGATGCTGGGCATCTACCTGATCCATCCGGCCCTGCTCAACGTGTTCCGTGATCACGGCCTGACGCCGACCTGGCACGGCGCGTGGATCGGCATCCCCGTCTCGGCGGCTCTGGCCGTGGCCCTCAGCCTGGCCGTGACGGCGCTGTTGCGGGCTCTGCCGGGCGGTCGTTGGGTGGTCGGCGGGTAGCGCCGCCAAGCCGCCTGGCCGGTTCGTTGCAGGCCATTCTGTCGAGATAGCGATCTCGACGTTCAATTCCGGTTCACCTCCGCGGGTGTCGCCAACTTGACGGACGGCAGCCGGCAGGCGATCATCGGGGTGCGCAGACGGGACCGGCGGCGCTTGTCGGCCGCGTCGGCGGTGTGGCCAGGGCCGCACCGCCGATCATCCGAGTCAAGTCGCGACTCCGCGACGCCATGTCGTGTGCGGGTTGTACCCAGGGAAGGAAAGGAGACGGCGTTGAAGCGTTCCAGCCAACCGAGAGCGTTCACCCTGATCGAGCTGCTCGTGGTGATTGCCATCATAGGTACTTCACACTGACAAGAATCGAATCGGGCGCCGCTTCCTCTAACCGGTGATCAGCCACAGAGAGGAGCAAGCGCCCGATGGTGCCGC
>JAANMT010000422.1_pt1 | contig 46412 bp, 40 predicted proteins | sample 7279711 | NCBI WGS metagenome assembly JAANMT01 (sample SAMN14094538, study PRJNA606508) | bioreactor metagenome | isolation source: A lab-scale SPAN reactor treating ammonium-rich wastewater day 1 | place: Ireland: Galway | collected 2017-01-16 | reverse complement strand
CCGCTCGGCAAGCGGTACCTACTCGGAAGGGACCTCGACCCGCTGAAGTACTTTGCGCCGCCGTGCACGTACAGGATACCGTGCGTCGATGTGCTCCACTCCGCGGCGTAATTTCAGGTACCGCTCGGCAAGCGGTACCTACTCGGAAGGGACCTCGACCCGCTGAAGTACTTTGCGCCGCCGCGCACGTACAGGATGCCATGCACCGATGTGCACCCCTCCGCGGCGCGAATTTCAGGTACCGCTCGGCAAGCGGTACCTACTGATGAGCGGGCGCGGGGGCTACAACAAATCCCAGATCACCTTGCCGCCGTTCACGATTTTCATCGGTCGGCCTTCCGGGGTGTAAAACTCTTCGTTGTAGTCGATGCCCAGCAGGTGATACATGGTGGCCGCCAGGTCTTCTGGTCCGTGCGGCGCGGTTGCCGGGCGTTCGGCTCGCTCGTCCGAAGCCCCGATCACCCGGCCGCCTTGCAGGCCGCCGCCGCCCGCGATCACGGTGAACGACGGCCCCCAGTGGTCGCGGCCGGCATTCTTGTTGATGCGCGGCGTGCGGCCGAACTCGCCGGTGGCGATCACCAGCGTTTTCTCCAGCAGCCCTCGCTCGGCCAGGTCGGCAAACAGGGCCGACAGGCCCAGGTTCATTGAAGGCAGCAGCTCATTTTTCAGAATGCTGAAGTTGTTGTCGTGGGTGTCCCAGTTGGAGTGGTCGATGGTCACGCAGCGCACGCCCGCCTCGACCAGCCGGCGGGCCATCAGGCAGCTTTGTCCCAGCGTGTTGCGGCCGTAGCGGTCGCGCACGCTGTCCGCTTCGGCGGCAATGTCGAAGGCCGCCTTGGCCTGGGGCGAAGTCATCATGGCGAACGCCTTGTCGCGAAACACGCTCACCGTGCGCGGTCCCTGATTCGCCTCGCGCTCGGCCGCCTGCTGATACCGGTCCACCCTTGCCAGCAGCGATCGCCGCGACTCGAGCCGATCGGCGGGCAGCGTGAGGGGCGGAACGAGGTCGGGCACGGAGAAACCCGGCGCGCTGGGATCGGCCTCGATGACGAACGGCGCCGCCGCCGGACCGAGGTAGGCCGACCCGCAACTGGCGTGCATTTTGGGCACGCACACGTAGGGGGGAACCGCGCCGGCCGACGAATCGCCCAGCCGCGGCCCGCGCTTTCGGGCAATGACCGCCCCGTGCGCAGGCCACTGGTTGTTGGGCGACAACCCCGAGTTGAACCCCGCCCGGGGCAAATAGCCCGTCAGCATGTAATGGTCGGCCTGGCCGTGGTTGCTGTTGCTGTGGGCAAACGAGCGGATGAGGGAGAACTTGTCCATTTGTCCGGCGACCAGCGGCAAGTGCTCGCAGATTTGGATGCCGGGGACGTTGGTCGCGATGGGCTCGAACTCGCCGCGAATTTCGGCAGGAGCGTTGGGCTTGAGATCGAAGGTGTCGATCGTGCTCAGCCCTCCCTTGAGAAACAGGTAAATGACCGAAACCTCGTCTTTGGGCGCGCGGGCCGCCCGGGCCTGGGCCGCCAGCAAACCTGGCAGCGAAAGGCCGGCGCCGAAGACGCCCGCCGTGCCGACGCGTAGAAAACTACGCCGCGAAACTCCGTCGCAAAATGTCCGACGCGCCATGATTGGTTTCCCTTGGTAGGCCTGGGGTAGTTTCTCTTTTGCGAACCGGCCTTTCGGCCGCCGTGCGCCGCAGGGCGGTTGCCTGCCGCGGCAACCGGCCGCGCTAATGATTGAACACAAATTCCAAACTGTTCAGCATGCTCCACAGCAGGTCTTCGGCGGCCGTGGCCCGCGCTCGCGGATCATTCGCCTGCCGCGCGTTGGCAAAATGCTCCCGCGCCACCTCGCGTTCTTCGGTCGAGGGGAACCGGGCGAAGACCGTTAAATACAATTCCTCGGCCAGCGCGTCGTCGTCTGTTATCTGCCGGGTGAGCTGCGCCACGCGGCCCCCGGCATGGCCAATTTTGCCTTGAATTTGCGGCGAGTTCATCAGGTGCAGCACCTGGGCGATGCTGGCCTCGGAGTTTCGCTCGCACTCGCACGCGGTTTCTCGCGTGGGCCGGCCAAACACCTTCAAAAAGTAATGCGGCACCTGGTTGTTCCAAAGCTGCGTGGCCCGCGCCCCCAGCGGCACGCCGGGAAACTTTTCCGGCATGCCCGTCACCTGGCAGACGGCGTCGAACAGCACCTCGGCGTCCATTCGCTTGAACAAGGCCCGCGAGTAATTCTGCTCGTCGCCCGCGTTCGTTTGGTTGGGGCGCGAAGAAAGCTGGTAGGTTCGCGAAGCCGTGATCGCCCGGATCAATGCCCGCACGTCGTAATGGTTTTCGGTGAGCACGCGGGCGAGCGCATCGAGCAGTTCGGGGTTGGTGGGCGGATTGGTTTCGCGAAAATCGTCGACCGGTTCGACCAGGCCTCGGCCCAACATCCGCGCCCACACCCGGTTGGCCATATTGCGGGCAAACCAGGCGTTTTGCGGCGAAACCAGCCAATCGGCCAGTTCGCGCCGCGCATCGGCCCGCACCCCCGGCTGGGCGCTCTGCGGCGAGGGTGCCGCGCTTTCGCCCGGCACAGTCGGCGAAACCCCCAGCGGATGCGGCGGCACCAGTTCGCCCGTCCGCGGATGCCGCGCCTGCGGCTGGCCTTCGGCCACCAGGGCGGGCGCGCCCACGTTCTTCTTTCGCAGCGGGGCGAAGTACGCCTGCATGCCGTAATAGTCGTGCTGGGCCCAGCGGTCGAACGGATGATGGTGGCACTCGGCGCAGGCGATTCGCACCCCGAGCAGCACCTGCGAGAGCGTGCTGGCCACCTCGCCCGGCTTCTTCACCACCGTGTAAAAATGACCCGCCGGCGTGGAATCGAGAGGGCCTTCGGCCGTGATCAACTCGCGGGCGAAGACATCCAGCGGCTTGTTCTCCGCCATGCTCTCGCGGATCCAGCGGTAATAGGCGTACGCGTTCTTCGCCCCCAGCGATTGCACGTCCACCCGCAGCAAGTCGGACCAGAACAGCGCCCAATAGTCGGCGAACTCCGGCCGCTGCAGCAGCGCATCTGCCAGCCGCGCCCGCTTGTCGGCGGCGGGGTCGTTCAAGAACTGCCGGGCCTGGTCGGCGGTGGGCAGCGTGCCCAGCAGGTCGAGGTATACCCGCCGCAAGTATTCGGCGTCGTCGGCTTCTTCGGAAGGCAAGATTTCGAGTTGCTTCAGCCGGCGATGGACCAGCGTGTCGATCTGGTTGAACTCTGGCACGTCGGGCCATGCCGCGAGGGCTTCGCTGCGCGGAATCAAGGCCTGAAACGTATCGACCGCGCCCAGGTAGCTGGCCATCACCGCCACGTTCCCCGGCGTGTCGCTGGCCGTCACCAACCCGGCCTCGTTCACCGACGCCAGACCATCGTTGTTCGATTGGAACTGCGCCAGCGCGGTCACGTCTTCTTCATGCCCGTCGCTGAATGTCGCCACCACCCGCAACTGCTGCACGTCGTTCATTCGCAGCACCCGCTCGCGGGGCGACAGGCGAATTGAAGACACGGTTGGCGCGTCGTCGGCGCCCCGCGGACAGCCCGCGGCGACCCACTGCAACAGCGTTTGATAGGCGGGCGAGTCGGGCAGGATGCGGGTGCCTCCCCCGTGGGGCGAAAATCCCGCCGCCTTCTGCAACAGCAGGCTTCGCTCGGCCGCGGCCAAGAACACCCTTCGTCCTCGGGCTTCTTTGGTCAGCGCGTCGTAATCGGCCTCGGGGTCGAACCCAAACACGGAGAGCTTGAAACCATTTTGACCTTCGGCCTTGCCGTGACAGCCCGAACTGTTGCAACCGTAGCGGCTCAAGATCGGCACGATCTCGTTGCCAAAGTGCAGCGAACGCTGGCGGTCGGCCGCCGTTACTTCCACGGGCACTTCGGTTCGCAATCCGCCGGCGACCACTTCCACCGCGGCTTGGCCGTTGCCCACGCCGCGCACCACGCCGCGGGCGTCTACCCGCAGCAGGCCGGGCGACAGGGAACGAAACTCGGCCTGGCCGGTCAAATCGACCAGGCGGCCCTCGGCGGTGCGGCCGGTTACCAGCAGCGACCAGACGCCCTGCGGCACATCGAGCGTCAATCGCGGGGGATCGACCGCGATGGCGGCAAACTCCTCGGCCGCCAGCGGCGCGGCCCAGGGCAGCGCAACCAACAGCAGCAAACAGCGAAGGAAGGCAGGGCTCATGGCGGGGGGAACATTCCGGAGGGCAAGACGAACCGCAGGCGGGAAGCAACGCAATCGCCAGCCCCCAAGCGAGCGCGGCAGATGCATCAAACCACGTGGATTAGTTTAACCGTCGGCGCGGCCAAATCAAAGAGAACTTCCCCGGCAGTTACCTTCTGCCGGAAGGCACCTGAAAGTGGTGAAAGACAGTGAATTGCTGAAAGACATTACGCGGCCGCGTCTTGCTCCCTTGTGAGTTTCTTTTGTAGAAGCACAAAGGGAAAGTCATCGTGCCTGCCACCGCATTGCGAAGAACGAGTAAGTATGGGGAGCAGGAGTTGCCGGGATGCTCGCATCCGTTCGTTACGCGGCCGCCGGTGCCGTGCCCGCGTTGGCGCCTCTGGCTGCCGGGCAACAGCCGCGCGCCAGCGTAAGGTGGTCACTTGCAACGGTCATTGAACGGCCAGCGCCCATTGCCAACCAGGCCCGGCTGACTGCGCGACGAGTTCCATTGGCACTTTAGTGGCGGCATGGGCTAAACTAACGGTCCCTTCTCCGCCGGAGGTTAGCACATTGGATTCCACGTCTCTCAGCTTGTTGGGTCGGCTGCAATCAGGCGACAAGGAGATAGCCTGGGAGCGGTTCGTGGAATTGTACGCGCCGTTGATTTTTCACTGGATCCGCAAGACAGGGCTGTCTGGCCACGACGCCGCCGATTGCGTGCAGGATGTGCTGGCGCTATTGGTCGTCAAGCTTCCGACGTTTACCTACGACCCAAGAAAGAGCTTTCGGGCCTGGCTTCGCACGGTGACTCTCAACAAGTGTCGGGATGCGATTCGGAGAGGAGCCACGATCGCTCAGAATACCGTTCCGCTCACTCCTGAGGACGCTGAATCTCCCGACGACATCGCCTTGTTTACCGACCGTGATTATCGGTTGTTTGTCGTCCAGCGAGCCCTGGAGGTGATGCGGACGGATTTCGAGACCCGTACGTGGCGGGCATGCTGGAGCCAAGTAGTCGAGGGCAAATCCGCCGCCGAAGTCGCCCAGCAACTGAATCTCAGTGAGAACGCTGTCTACCTGGCCAAGTCACGCGTGCTCAGGCGGTTGCGAGACGAACTGGAAGGTTTTCTCGATTGAGGGCAGGGCACTTCTTGCGAGTTTCTCGCACTGTTTCGGCAAATTGCTGACAGAAATCGGAGGGCAATCTCGTAAGCCTTTATGAAAGCCAAAATCGCATCTGCTGCTTGCTTCGGCGGGCGGGCCAACACAAGTCAGTGGGGATTTTTTTTTCATGAAAGTCGACGTCTGCCCAGGTCGTGATCTGCTCGGGTCGCACTTATTGGGGAAGGTGCGCGGATCGAAAGCCGAGTCGATCGACCGACATCTGGCTGCCTGCGAATCCTGCTTGCAAGCGGCTCGCCAGTTCAAAGCCGATGACGAGCTCACTGCCGCGATGAGAGTTGAGAGACGGCCGATTAACGGGAGCCCCAGTGAGATCGCCGCAGTGATCGAACGCGGCAAGCGACTGCGCACCGTGATCGAAACGCTCCCCCCTGCGGAGACAGTGACCCTCAACAAGCGAGGAAAGAAGCCAGTCCCGACCCATCCTATAAAGAGCGGGCTCGACACCCGCGAACACGAGCCGATCGACTTTCTGCAGCCGGCCGAGCAGCCCGACGAGATTGGCCGATTGGGCGACTACCGGGTGCTGGAAGTGATGGGCATGGGGGGGATGGGCGTGGTGTTTCGCGCGGAAGACACGCGACTGGAGCGCGTGGTAGCACTCAAGGCCATGAAGCCTGCCATGGCGGCAACCAAGTCGGCGAAGGATCGGTTCCTGCGCGAAGCCAAAGCAACAGCTGCACTCGAACACGACAACATCGTGCCGATCTACCAAGTGGGCGAAGACCGCAACGTTCCGTTCATTGCCATGCAGCTTCTGCGCGGCGAGTCCCTGCAATCAAGACTGTTGCGAGAGAACAAGCTCGAACAATCGGAAGTTGTACGAATCGGCCGCGAAGTCGCTACCGGACTGGCCGCCGCGCACGAGCGCGACCTGATTCATCGCGATATCAAGCCCGACAACATCTGGATCGAGGAAGGAACAGGCAGGGCGAAGATCCTTGACTTCGGTCTGGTCCTTTCGGTTCGCGACAATGTCGGACTTACGCGGTCCGGCGCTGTGCTTGGGACGCCGCGCTACATGGCCCCGGAGCAGGCGCAGGGCCAAAGAGTCGATCATTGCGGCGACCTGTTCAGCCTGGGCAGCGTGATGTACCACCTCGTCTCCGGAAATCCTCCGTTTGACGGCGACAGTCTGATTTCGACGTTGAATGCCGTCGTGCACGAAGATCCCAAGCCGATCGAGCAAATCTGCCCTAACCTGAATGCCAACCTGGCAAAACTGATCATGCAGCTACTCAATAAGGAAGTCCACCGACGTCCGCAATCGGCTCGCGATGTCGCGCATTCGCTCGCGGAAATCGAGAGCGAACTGGAAGCAGAGAAAGCTTGCCAGGCGGCAGGATCTGCGCGGCGAAGTGTCGAATCGACCGTTGCCGGGCGAGCCTTGCCCGGGATTCGCCAACCCAAATCCGGCAAGCCGATTCTGATAATCGGCGTTGCGGCCGCTCTGGCATGCAGCATTTTCCTGGCGTTGTGGTTGGCCGGCCTGATCTTCAAAGTCGAAACCGAACACGGCACCATCCTTGTCGAGATCGATGGCAAGTCGCCAGGAATCGAAGTCAGCGTGGCGGAGGACAAGGTGCTGACGATTACCGATCCCAACGATGGCAAGCAAATCAAAGTCGCCGTAGATGCCAAACACAAGCAATTGCAATTGGAGAAGGAGGGCTTCAAGACGGTGCTGGCCGGTTTCAGTCTCGAATCACCCGACAGATGCCGTACGAAGGTATCGTTCCAGCGGAAGCAAGAGATTGCGGTCGCAAACAGCGCACCGCCATCGGTAAATTCTAAGACCGCGCTCCCTGCTGCGCGTGCGGAGGCAGAGGCGCCCCGATCCGCAGATCCCGTTCGTCGCTTGGCCGAGCGCATCATCCGTTTCGAGGGTGGGGTTGTCTGTAGCGACGGCAAGTCGATTTGGGACATCAAGGATATCCCGAGCGGACCGCTTCGGATTGTTACGGTTTCATTTCGCGGGGGAGCGCGCATACAAGATGAGGACATTCCCCTGCTGGCAGGCCTGCCGCATCTTGAAAACCTTAGTTTCGGACGGAATTCCCTGACGGACAAGGGCTACGCGTCGCTGGCCAAACTGGGCACGCTCAAGCAGATCAACTTCGTCAAAGTGGCATTGACCGACCAAGGGCTCGCCGAGTTGGTTCGCCTGCCGCATCTCGAGATGCTCGAACTACACCATACCGGCGTGACCGACGACGGACTGAAGGCGTTGGGCCAGATGCCGGCGCTCAAGTACCTGACCTTGGGAGTCTCCTTTAAGAGGAAGTTTGGACCTGCGTACCTGACAGATGCCGGACTCGCTCACCTCACGGGGGTCGAAAAGCTGGAAAAACTCTGGTTGATTGGCCCAACTTTCACGGATCAGGGCATCGAGCACCTGGCAGCGCTCAAATTCCTACGGGTCCTAGCCGTCTGGACTCCGAACATCTCGGACGCCGGGATGGCAGAGTTGCGGAAGCGGTTGCCCGTTTGTGCGATCTACGATAAGCGCGGCGAGCCGGAACCCGACGCTGATGAATGAGACGCTGCACGCATGACGAAATGAGAGCGAGCGTAGCCTGAGTTCATTTGGATGGTTGCTCACAACCGCCCTACGCCGTCTCAGATTGAGCCGCGAGTGGGAGGAATTGGGTGCACGGCATTCCTTCCATGCGAAGCGGCCTAATGTCTTTCAGCGGGGTCAGGTACCTTCCGGCAGGTGGCGGCGGGAAGGCGGTGGTTTGCGCGGCTTACAGCAGGCTTAACGCCTGCAAATCGGCAACGGGTTCGGCGAAGCTGCAACTGCCAAACGAAACCAATCCCGGTTGGCGGCCGGCGGCAAGCTGCCCGAGCGAAAGACGGCGGCCCTTCCAGGCGAGTTCGTTCTCGCCCCAGTGCAGCGCGTGGCCCGCGTCGATGGCCAGCACCTCTTGGGCCAGCGCGGCCAGCGCGGGCAGACCGCCGCCGCGCTGGGGCTCTGCCAGGCCGCGCGCCAGATCCAGGGTGAGGGCCGCGGCCACAAAGACGTTCAGAAATCCGTGCATCGCGGCGCCGATGGAATCATCGCGGCGGGGCAAGGCGTGATGCAAACCGGCGGTCGCCTTCCAGCAGAACCCCGGCGTGCCGGCGGCGCGGAGGGCGAGCGCCGCCAGCGCCTCGGCGAGCAGACCGCGGTCGGGAAACGCGGCGGCGTCGAGCCCTCCCGTGCGAAACTTGAGGCCGAAGTTCACCGGGGTTTCGCCGGGCGAGGGCAACGCCGCCTGGGCGGCTTGCGACAGGGCCAGTTCCAAGAACACGTGCTGGCAAACGGCGTCGTGTTCGCGCAGGTGGCGGGCGATTTGCTGGCAGAACGGGCGCGCTTGGCCCAGTTCGCCCGGCAGGCGCGTTTCGTAGGCGATTTCCAACGGCGGACCGGGCCGCTGGGCGAGCTGGCGATAGAACCGGGCGATGTCGGCGGCATCGCGGGCCAGCGCCTGATCGGCTGAAATCGCGGGCGACGCCGCCCTGCCGATCACCGCGAACCGCCCCAGCGGCGGCGGCTCGCGCTGGGCCAGTTCGGCCAGTTGTTCGAGGCCGGCGGCGGGGCAGACAAACCCGCGCAGGAGCCATCGCTGAGGCGAGGCCGCGGCGCGTTGATATTCGCGCCAGGCGTCATCGAGGGCCAGTCGGGCCGGCGGAAACAAGCCGGCGTAGTCGAGGCTCGATTGCAGCAGCGTTCGCAGCGAAACAGCAATCCCCACCGCACGGTGCTCCTTCTCTTGGCTCCTTCTCTTGGCCGCAAGCGGCTGGCGCCCCGACGCGCACCCTGGGGTATTGATCAGGGTTTGGCGAAGGTTTCCAGCAGTTCTGGCAGCGTGATTTTGCCGTCGCCGTTGCGGTCGGCTTTCGCAATGCTGGGGTTGATTTCGTCGCCGTCGAGCACGCCGTTTTTATTGACGTCGCGGGAGTGGAACATGTTGGTGTAGATGGTGCGATAGCGATCGGCCTGCGATTGCCCGCCCGCGCTGAAGTTTGCCGGCGAAGACGAACTGCCCGCGCTGGGCGTGGACGTTGTGGTTGAACTTGGCGCACCGCTGGGGGCCGCAGGCGCGCTGGAAACCGGGCTCAAGCCGAAACCGGACGGCCGGAAACCGCTGGGGGACGAACTCGATCCGGAGGAACCGGATCCCGAGGAGCTTCGCCCTGTAAAGCCCGACCCGGAGAACGACGGACGCGAACCGCTCGACCGCGTGCTGCCGGAGGACCCCTGGGCGACCGCGGTGTTTGCCGGCGCACCCTCGGGCAGTTTCTGGCCGGCCAGGCATTCGGCGGGGGTGATGATGCCGTCGTTGTTGTGGTCCCAGCTGCGGAACGCGGCCAGTTCATCCATGGTCCAATCGGAGGAAAACTCGGCCATGGATACCTGGCCATCGCCGTTGAGATCCATGCGGGCGAACCACTCGGGCAAGCCTTTGGGAAGGCGTTCGGTGGGCGTGAGGAAGCGGATGGGTGCGGGCGCGGACGCGACCTTTTTGGTCGAGCTGCTCGAACTGGACGAGGAACCGGAACGATCGGAGCCGGACGAACCACCGTCGCGGGAGAAGAATCCGCCGCGGTCGCCGAAGCTGCCGCGGTCGCCAAAACTGCCACGGTCGCCGAAGCTGCCGCGACTACTCCCGCTGCTGCTGCTGGAGGTCCGCGAGCTATCGCTTTGCTGAAGACCCGCAATGCGGATGGCCAGTTCCTTGGAAGTGAGGCGGCCGTCCTTGTCGAGGTCGGAGCCGTTGGGATCGTTTCGCCAAGAAACGTGCTGCCATTCATCGCGATCGAGCACGCCGTTGCCGTTGCGGTCGTAGCGGCGAATCATGTCGCGCACGGTGTCGAGCGTGCGGCGATCGTAATTCTGTTCCCAGTTTTCGTCGGCCGCCTGCATGTCTTCGAATCCCAGCACGGGGAGCAGTTCGAATTCGTTGCCGAAGCCGGGCACGAGCAGGACCACGGCATCTTTGTTGTTGCTGCTGGAACCGCGGTTGCGGTCGTCGTCGCGGCGACGATCGTCTTCACGGCGGCGGTCGTCATCGCGGCCCCGATCGCTGCTGCGGGAACTGCTGGAGCGGGAGCTGCTGCTGGAGCGATAACTGCCGCCGGTTTCTTCCCGCTCGCGGCGCATGCTTTCGAACCGTTCGCGCATGATCTCGCTGACTTTATCGATGGGGATCGGCCGGTCGAGCTTATAGCCTTTGGCTTCGAGCGCCGGGCCGATGAAGCCTCGGGCCCGATCGGAAATTTCGGACGGCTCGAGCAGGCCGTTGCCGTTGGTGTCCATGCGGCTGATGAAATCGCCAGGGCTGGGCGGGCCTTGGGCCAGGACGGCGGAAGCAGCGCCGGCAACCGCGAAGCCCCAGGCCGCGCCGGCCAGCAGCAGCGTGAAAAAGCCGCGGCTTCGGCAGTCGGTACAGTAACAAGTCGACGGCATGGTTGGCTCCCACTCAAGCAAATACGGCCAGACAATTGCAGCCCCCGCCAGCCCCGAAAAATGGGGAACATTCTGCCCAAGTGTCGGGGCGGGCCCACGGTCTATTATCTCTGAACCCCGGAGCGGGGCAAAGGTTTCTTTTGGCCGGCGCAAAGTCCAACCGTTTCATCGACTTGGGTGGCGAGGGCGGCCAGTCGAAAGGGCTTATTTTGGGCCAGGCTGGGGGAGCGCCGCTCGCGGGTGCTCGCCCTGCCGAAACAGTTGGCAATAATACTATTGGTGAGAGCATGCATGATGCGGTTGGCTGCGCCGGGTCGCGGTCAAAGTGTCTGATAGCCAGTTCACTCAGGGACGCGATCGGGTGGCTGGCAACCCAGCGTGCGTGCATCCAATCAATGGTTGATTGGGATGTGCCTCAAAGACCTGCAAAGGACCTGGCAAGGGGCTGGGGCGCTCGCGCGTTCCCGCTTGCCCTGGAATGAGGAGACACGCAAATGTTCAAACATCGATCATTACTGATTGCGACGTTGCTGGCAATCGGCGTGCTGTTCGCGGCTCTCGCGCAGCCTGCCCAAGCCCAAGTCGGGAGCGTGCTGGCACCCGCCTTGACGAGCTACCAGTACGTTCAATACTACGGCAGCTATTACGCGCCGTATGTCTATCGGCCGTACGTGCATCGCCCTTACGTGTATCGGCCGTACTCGTCGTACTACCGGTATCCGGCGCCGTATTATTACGGCCCGCGCACGTTGCCGTATCGCACGTATTACAGCCCGTACTATCGCACCCCCAGCTTTTACTTCTACTACGGCTGGTAAGGTCCGATCAGTCCGGGGTTGCAACCAGGGCGACGGATGGCTGAGCCTGGCCGTCGCCCGGAAGCAGGAATGCGAACCAGGAGGCGACGCTGGAGTTTGCCTCCGGCGGTTCGCATTTGTTTATGTCTCGCCCTGCAGCTTGGCAATCGCTTCGCGAATGGACGGCGGGAGCGGTTTCGACTTTTTATCGCTGTAGTCGAAATAGACGACGGTGCCCTGGCCTTCGGCCACCAGTCGCTGCTGGCTGTGGCTGTACAGCGCATGTTCCATGGTGAAGCTGCTGTTGCCGATGCGCTGAACCCTGGCGCCGATTACGATGGTGTCGGGGTACGTCACCTGCTGGCGGTAATCGCAGCTCACCGCGGCCAGAATCACATCTCCCTCGGCCGCGCTTTCGGGATGGCCTGTCGCTGGATGGTGTTCGCCTGGCGATGGGAGCGCGTGGTTGGGGTCGGCCATCAATCCAATCCGCTCGACGTAGGCAATCCGCGACGTTTCGATCCAGCGAAAGAAGACCACGTTGTTCACGTGGCCAAAAGCGTCCTGGTCTCCCCATTGCACCGGCAACTCGACCAGCACGGGAAACCGCGCCAACGCCTGCGGAGGGCGAAGGGGCGGCAGCGGTCCCACCGTGGCGGGAGCACGCCCGCCGGGATTCGCAGAAGCACTCGATTCTGTCATGGTTGTTCTCCCCTTGCGCGCGGACGCGAGCCCTGGTTCCGGTTGGTGTAGTGTAAACCGTGGCGGATTGGCGGAACACCGCCGCGCGGGCTGGGCAGCGGCGACTGGGCAGCGGCGGGCTGAGGCCGGGCGGAAAGCCTGCTGCTGGCAATGCCAGCGAATACCGCCGAAAGTGGGGATTGTTCTTTCCGCTACCGCGATTCCTGCTATAGTACTCGTTGGTTGCTGAGACGCGCGAAAGTGGCGGTTCACTTGTTCCTGCTATTCATTTCACTCGCCTGCATCCTGGTGGGTCACCATTTGGCCCCTTTCTCCGCGGCCTGGAAAGTCAAGTTGGGCTGCACGTTTTCCTGTTTGGAGTGTTCAGGTGAGTAAGAAGTTGTACGTTGGGAATCTGGCCTACAAGGTGACCAACAACGATCTGCAAGAGCTCTTTTCGCAGTTCGGCACGGTTCGCGACGCCACGGTGATCATGGATCGCGACACCGGCAGCAGCAAAGGCTTTGGCTTCGTGGAAATGGAAGACAACCAGGCCGCCGACGAGGCGATTCGCAATCTGCACGAGCGCGTGGTGGAAGGTCGTCCGCTGGTGGTCAACGAAGCGCGTCCTCGCGAAGACCGCGGCGGCCCTCGTGGCGGCGGCGGTGGCGGTGGTTTCCGTCGCCGCTAAGAAATCCCGCCGCGAAGAAATTTCGCGGCGAAGCGATCCCCTGTTGGCAACGCATCGTCTCGGCGTCCTCACGCCGCGGACCGCTGGGTTTCCCAATTTTGCCGGGAAGTGCCCCCAGGTCTTGGCGGCAACGGGCAAGCCATGGGCAGCGAATTGCAGACGAATCGCAACCTATCAACGATAAACCGCATGCCGAAGCAGCTCCCCCCGGGGAAGCTGCTTCGGCATCGTTTTCGTCCCCGTGCGGGCTGGCAGAAGCGCCGCGGTACGACTTGTCGCGCAAAGTCGCCGCTACCCGACCCGGTGACAGACGCGGCCGAGCCCGCCGCGACTTCCTGCCGCAACATTTCGCCGCAACTTCTCGCCGCGCGCGGGGGGGAGAGGGCAACTATCGGCTAGGAACAGGCGGTGGGGGCGTCTAAAATAACCGAGCCCGCGGGCATGCCTCGCGGGCAGCCCGCACAGACTCTCCAGCGGTGGGGAGCATGCGACAACCGTTGTTTGCAGCAGGCGTATGAAAGCATGCGAAACATCCAAGGAAAGGACGAGCTGAAGTCCTTGGTGGGACATGAGCTGGGCACCAGTTCGTGGGTCACGATCACCCAAGAGCGGATCAACGCCTTTGCCGACGGAACGGGCGATCACCAATGGATTCACTGCGACCCCGAGCGGGCGGCCAAGGAGTCTCCGTTTGGCACCACGGTGGCGCACGGTTATCTGACGCTGTCGTTGATTCCCACGCTGGCGATGGAGATTTTCTCGGTCGAGGGAGTGCGGTTTGTGCTCAACTACGGCCTGAACCGGGTGCGGTTTCCCAATGCCGTGAAGGTGGGCGCGCGGGTGCGCGGCGTCTGCTCGCTGGTGGAGTGCAAGGAGATCATGGGCGGCGTTCAACTCACGAACAAGTTGAACATCGAGATTGAACACGAGGCCAAGCCTGCCTGCGTTGCCGAAACCGTGATGCGTTTTTATTTTGACCAGGACCCGGTGGCCGCGCTGCGGGACCGTCGCCGGCGCGGCGCCGATGGCGAGCAGGTGTAGCGCAATTGCTTTTGGCACAATGGCTTGCGTTTCCCGGCCGATAGTCCCGCTAAAGTCGCCGTTGCTGCCGCCGGAGCCGATTGCTACGATGCGGCCGTTTTGCGGCGATTTCCCCCGGCCGTTGCTCCCCCAAATGTTGGCGGCGGGCATTCCTTCCCACGGACAGCGCTCTGGGTTTCGGCGACCGCCGTTCCCCACCCGAGGCTGTTGCGTTTGAGTTCATTCGACGCTTGAAGTGGAAGCACGGCCCGCGGTGAAAGTTGCCTATTTTTCTGCGTTTATCGATTTTACGCACTTTCGCCCCGCCCATGGGGTGGGTAACTTGAAAGTGTCGATAATCGTTTCAGAATTGGGAAAAAATCCCATTACGATACCCGCCTTCACGGCTGTCCTCTCTCCCTCCTGCGAGTGAACAGATGAAAGAAGCCGCCTCCGGCATCATCGAAGCTTCGGAATGGACCCTGGAGGTAGACGGAGGGGATCAACCCGCATCTGCGTCGGGGCCCAAGCCTTCGCCCATGGGGCCTCGGCAAGCCATTTTGCCGCCCCGCGAAACGCAACCTTACCGGCTGCTGCTGCCTTATGTGATTGGCATTGGCAGCATCCACCTGGCCGCCGCCGCCGGATTCATTCCCTGGCTGTTTTCGTGGTCGGGCGTGGTGGTGATGATTGTCAGCCTGTACGTGTTCAACACGCTGGGCATCAACCTGTGCTACCACCGGCTGCTGACCCACCAGGGCATGAAGGTGCCCAAGTGGTTTGAACGGGTCCTCACCACCCTGGGCGTGCTGTGCCTGCAAGATACCCCGGCCCGCTGGGTGGCCATCCATCGCATGCACCATCGGTATTCCGACGAACAGCCCGACCCGCACAGTCCGTGGGTGACGCTGTTTTGGGGGCACATGGGCTGGCTGTTGTACGAAAACCGCGAGTTGAGTCGGCTGAGCACGTATGAACGATACGCCCGCGATATTCTTCGCGATCCCTACTACCTGTGGATGCAACGCAGCCTGAAATGGCTCGGTTTGTACCTGGCCCTGCTGGCGGTGTATTTTGCCGGCGGTTTCACGGCCGGGTACCTGATCGAGGGCAACGCGGTCGCCGCCACGCAAATGGGCTTGTCGATCATGATCTGGGGCGTGCTGATTCGCACCGTGCTGGCCTGGCACATCACCTGGGCCGTCAACTCGCTCAGCCACCGCTGGGGATATCGCAATTACGAGACGGGCGAAAACAGCACCAACAACTGGTTTGTCGCCCTGGTGAGCAACGGCGAAGGCTGGCACAACAACCACCACGCCGACCAGCGCAGCGCCGCCCACGGGCACCGCTGGTGGGAATTCGACGTGACCTGGATCACCATTCGCTTTTTGGAAATGATTGGGCTGGCGAAAGACGTGGTGCGGCCCAAGCGAAAACCGGGTCCTCCGGTCCGCGTGCGGTCGGGCAAGTAGGCGCGTCCTTGAATGCCCCCCCCCAGGGGCCATCACGCAGAGTGGGCAGGCGGCGCGGCGGGCAGCCGGCGGCTTCAGCTCACAGCTCGAAATAGCTTTCCTGACCCAGGTGGTGCAGGTACTTCTTGGCCAAGTCGGGCAGCGTTCCCCAGCCGCCGAGCACGTTGGCCCAGCCCTCTCTCCCGCCGCGATAGCACATCCGCTCGAGTGAGAACAGCCGCTTGTGTTCGTCAACGAGTTTGAAGCTGAATTGCGGTTCGTAGCGGGCGAATCCCAAGCACCAATCGTCTCGGTTCTCGCCGGCCGATCGTCCGAGAATCCTGCCCATGATGGCCGACACCGCGGCGGGATCGCGATCGAGCAGGTAGACCACCAGCGATGGCCCGTCGATCTCGACCAGGGGATCTTGTCGGCCCGTGGCCTCGCGAGTCGCTTGCTCCAGGAAGTCGCGCTCGGTCGACAAGATGGGCGAAGGCTTGGGCTTGCGGCAATACACCTGACCCGATTCGGGCTTCTCCCAGATTTCATAGCCCGCGGGGGCCGTTTCCAGCGGCTCGCCCGTGAGCTTGAGGCCGAAATAATAGCGGGGCTTGCCGGACGGCGTGACGCCGCTTTGCAGGATGTAGGTCTTTCCGTAGCGATTGGTGTGCTGGTACGGCATCGTCGCCTGCCTGGTATTACGAGGGTTGCACATGAGGACCAATGGCGGTCCTGGCCGATGGGTATGATAGCGGCCGGGCCAGTTATCTGGCAATCCTCGCGCGAGCGCCAAGCAACCTCGCCAAGTGATCGGAGTCGACGTGGTTCGGCAGTCCAACCTGGTAATGCCGGCCATCGTGCTGGTACGCCAGCCAGCGCCGCGGCCCGCGCACGATCACCCGCACACCAGTCAACTCCGCGTATCTTGCAACGTGAATGCCGTCGGCGCCGCACGGCAGGATATAGGTCGCGATCCGCTGGGCATCGACCTGCACCTTACACGGCAGAGCCAGGAACAGCCACGCCAATGGGAGCAGACTTCCGCCCGCCAACAAGCTGATCGCCAGGCCGCGAACCCAATCGAAGGGCAGGCCGGGCACCAGGTGCCTCAGTCCGGCGGCCAACACCAAGGCGATGCCGAGTGACCACCCCGCCATCGCGGCCAGCGAACGCCAACCACACGCCGACCGGATGGCGCGCGTGGCGCGGCGCATGGAACTCCAGCGCGGCTCCCACCAACGAACCGGGTCAGGCGATACTTCGTTTGCGTGCAATTTCATGGCGATTCACCGCAAACGAATTCAGTCGTTGGGCGCCTTCTTGCGGCGTTCCAGTTCCGCTTTTTGCTCGGGCGTGAGCAGGGCCTCCAGCTTTTGAAACACTTCTGCCCTGAGCGCCGCCTGCTGGGTGGCCACTTTTTGCCGGGCGGCGCGCTGCTCGTCGGTGAGGTTGAGCGCGGCTTGCACCAGCCTGGCCACTTCGGCCGGTTCTTTCCCGGCGGCAAGCGCTTCTTTTTGCGCGGTTGCCGCGGCTTGCTTCTGCTCGGGTTTCAGCACGTCGCTTTGCGCTTTGAGCGCGGCCATCAAGCGCGGGGCGTATTCCTTCCGCAGGGCGGCCAATCGCTGCTGCTGCTCCGCCGACAGTTCGATGCCATCGGGAACGCGGATCATTCGTTCGACCAACTGGGTGAAGGATCGGCGGGCCGCCGCGGCGGGATCTGGTTTGGCTTTGCCGGGTTGGTCCGGCTTCTTCACCTGGGCCGGATCGGCCAGGTCGCCCAGGGGTTTCTCCTGCGCCTGCGCCAACGAAAAGCCGGCGGCCAGCGCCGCGAACGCGCACCAACAGCGAATGCCAAGGGGAGCCATGACTCAATTCCTGGAACGAGGAGAGGGGATTGCCTGCCAGCAACGGCCGCGACGAGTCGTGCGACGAAAAAGGGGGTTCCCCGAGAATCGTCTCCGGGAACCCCCTTCAGTTTAACGTTTTCATCGGCCGTTGGCCAAAAGCGGAGCGGGTGCTCACCTAGGCAAACAGTTGGCGGACCACCGCGCCGTCGCGGACGACCGTGATCGGGCGACCGGTGTTGGTGTGGTATTCCATGGTGTGGTCGATGCCCAGGGCGTAGTAGAACGAGGCCGCCACGTCGTCGGGGGTGATTGCCTGGTTCTTGGGCATGGTGGCCTTGTCATCGCTTTCGCCCACCACCTGGCCGCCGCGAACGCCGCCGCCGGCCATGAGCATGAACATGCAGCGGGGGTAGTGGTCGCGTCCGCCCGGGGTGCTGCGGTTGTTGATTTTGGGCGTGCGGCCGAATTCGCCGGTGACAAACACGGCGGTCGATTCGAGCAGGCCCTTTTGCTCGAGACCGTTGAGCAGGGCCGCCAGGCCGGTGTCGAGGTTGGGGAGCAACGCCGTTTGCAGCCGGTCGAAGTTGTTGGCGTGGGTGTCCCAGCCGCCGAGGGTGAGGCTGACAAACCGCGTGCCGGCTTCGACCAGCCGGGCGGCCAACAGGCAGCTCACGCCGAACGCCTGGTCGCCGAAGGGCTTGGCGAACTGCGGGCTTTCGCGGCTGATGTCGAACGCCTCGCGGCTGCGCTTGCTGGTGATCATGGCGTACGCCTGATCGCCAAACCGATCGAGGCCTTCGAGCAATTGGCTGCTCGACTCGTAGCCGGAGAAGGCGGTGTCGAGATTGCGGAGCAGGTTGGTCCGCTTTTCGACGTCGGTGACGGTCAGGCCCTGGCCGAGCGAGATGCCGCGGACGCTGAACGGCTGTCCGGCCCGCGGGGTGGCGCCCGTGTTGAGGGCGGCGTACTTCACGCCGAGGAAGCCCGCCTTTTGGTTGCTGTTGGGAATGGCCACGAACGGCGGAATGTCTTTATCGGCCGGGAGCTCCTTGCTGACCACGGCGCCGTAGCCGGGGTATTCCAGCGAGGGGAGCGGGCGATTGCCGGTGTTGACGTACTCGGTGCCCAGCGCGTGGGCGCCCAGCGTGTGGCTCACGCCGCGCAAGATGGCGAACTTGTCGGCGCAGGTGGCGAGCTTGGGCAGGTGTTCGCAGAACTCCACGCCCTGCACGTTCGACTTGATGGGGTTGAACAGGCCGCGATATTCGGCCGGGGCATCGGGTTTGAGGTCGAAGCTGTCCATGTGGGATGGACCGCCCGTCAGGTTGATGAAGATCGCGCTTTTGGCCTTGGCGTCTTGGCGAATTTGGCCCGCCTCCGCGAGGCGAAGGTAACTCGAAAGCGAAAGTCCGGCGCCACCCAGAAAACCAACCTTGAGGAGATCGCGTCGGCGAACGCCGTCACAAGTCTTGTGCATGGCCATGTGCTGTCATCCTTTGCGAAAAGTCAGGGAGAAATGTGCGAAAACGAGTGATTCAGCCAGGGTGGTTTCGCGTGGAATTTGTTTCGCTCGTATTGAAGAGAGAAACGTGGCTGGCCGCACGAAACCAGGCCCGCGGTTCGCCGCCAAGCGGGGCGAACCGCGGGTGTTGAGCGAGGCAAGTTTAGTGGTTGACGATGAACTCCTTGGTATTGATCAACGACCACAACACATCGCGGACGCCGGCCAGTTTGTCCGAACTTTCGTTGATGTACTCCAGCGCGGTCTGCAGTTCGCTGTCCGTGGGATACCGGCTCACCGTGCGGAGGTACGCCTGGGTGACCGCGGCCGAGGGATCCAAATTGGCCGCGGCGGCCGGGGCCGGTTGCGGCGCGGGCTGAGCCGGGGCATTTCCCTGGCGGCGGCGCAGGTCGCGCATCCGTTCTTGGATGCGGGCCACCTGGCGGTTGTTGCCTTCCTTCCGAGCGCGTTCGAGTTGCCGGGCAAGTTGGGCGAACTGTTCTCGCGCGCCGCCTGGCTGCGGGGCGGCATTGGCGCCCTCGTTGCCCGCCGGACGCGCCTCGGAGCGGCCCAGCTCGCTGAGCCAGCTACCGCGGCGGGTAATCATGTCCAGCACGTCGTTGTCGTTCTGCAGGTAGACGGTCTGCAGCAAACTGGCTTCCATCGAGCGATCGCAATCGCAGTTGCTTTCGCGGGTGGAACGCCCGAACACCGACAACGCGTAACCGGAGCGACCGCCGGCGAGCCGCCGTCCCGAAGCCGGCACGGCAATCGCGCGGTTGGACAAGTCGAGAACCATTTGGTTCGCGGCTTGATCCGAAACGGTGGCGAAGGCCAGGGCGTCGACGGCCACTTCCGCCGGCAGACGCCGGGGAATCGCCCGCGAGAAGTTCACTTCGTCCAGCCGATTGGTGTCGTTGGGTTTCCAGGAAAGCTGGTAGGTGCGGCTGTTGAGGATTTCGCGATGCACCCACTTCATGTCGTAACCGCTGGCAATGAAGCCTTCGGTCAGGTGGTCGAGCAGGGCCCGATTGCTCGGCGGGTTGGCCAGGCTCAAATCGTCGGGCGGTTCGACGATGCCGACGTTGAAGTAATTTGCCCAGACCCGATTGACAAAGGCCCTGGCGAAGTAGGGATTGCTGGGGCTGCGGAGCCAGTCCATCAACGGTTGGCGGGCGTCGGCGACGCGCGACAGGTCGACGGGATCGGAGCCGAGCAGGCGGGCTTCGCGAGCGGCGGGGCCGCGGCCGCGGCCGGGCGCGCCCGCGCGGGTGACGTATAGTTCCTGGTAGGGCACGGTCTTGCCTTGCGCCACCAGCTTGTCGATTTCGCGCGCGAGCAGGTTGCCGCGGAGGCTGGTGTCCACGCCCAGCTCTTTGAGCATGGCGTCGTATTCGTCGCGAGCTTCACGGTTCTGGCCGTAGGTGACCTGCGTGAGGAAACCCTTGAAGGCGTCGAAGTCCTGCTTGGTCCACTGGTCGAAGGGATGCTTGTGGCATTGGGCGCATTGAATCCGAATGCCGAGGAAGGCATAGGCGAAACCGATCACGCGATCTTCCGGCAGGCGGAAGTTGGTGCGCGACCAGTAGTGGGGCATGTAATCGCGGTCGGCGAACGAAGGCTTCTCCTTCGATTTTGCGTTGTACATCGCACTGAGGTTTTCGCAGTACTCGCGGAAACTTTCGTTTTCGTTGCGGCTGGTGGCCAGCACGATGCCTTCCACCAGCTTGTCGTACGGCTCGTTCTCGGCCACGCGTTTGTAAATCCAGTCGTACCATTCCTGGCTGGCCGTGTTGCGGTTGGGCACGGTGTTGTTGAGCACGTCGCCGTTGTTGCCGGTGAAATCGCACAGCAGCGTGGTCCACCAGGCGGCGTAGCCGGGCCGCTCGAGCAGCTCGTCGATTTTGCGGGCACGCTTATCCGGAGAACCGTCGGCCACGAAGGCTTCGACTTCCGAGGCGGTGGGCAGCGTGCCGGTCAGGTCGAGGCTCACCCGCCGCAAAAATTCGCTATCGTTGGCCAACTCGGAAGGCACAATCCCCAGCTTGCGGAGCTTTTGCACCACCAGCTCGTCCACCTGGGTGGGCGCGGGAACCGCCGGGTAGTGGGGGCCAAACTTGTCGGAAACGGGGCGAATCACGGGGATCGGCTGCACGCCGTTGTCGTAGAAGACCACCACGTGGGTGTCGCCCGGCTGCTTGGCGGTGGCTTTTCCCAATTCGTCGATTTCGGCGACCTGCGAGCTGTTGCTCTGGAAGCGGCACAAGCAGGTAACGTCTTCGCGGCTGCCGTCGGACCAGACCGCCTCGACCTTGAGCTGCACGGTTTCGTCTTCGCGCGAGAACAGGATCTCGGAGGGCTGGACGTCCAGCCGCACGAACTCGGGGGCGTCCTTGGCCACGCCCCGGGCGCCGTCCTGAATCCAACGGAGCAGCAGGTTGTATTCCCAGCCGCCCACCTTCATCCGCTGGCCGCCGTCGTGGTGGACCACCATGGTGGGCTTGGTCAGCACCAGGCTGGCGGCGGGCTCTTGGGCATTGACGCGCGGCTCGGCCGAATCGCCTTCGCCCATCAGTTGCTTGAGATCGTTGTCAAAATCGTAGCCAAACAGCGAGAGCATGAAGCCGCCCTGGCCCTGGAACGAACCGTGGCACGAGCGGCCATTGCAGCCGAGCCGGCCCGCCAGCGGAATCACGTGCTTGCGGAAATCGGGAGCTTCGTCCTGGGGCAGCGCCGCGTATCGCTCCGCCGCCGGACGCGCGACCGCTTTCGCGGCCTTGCCATCAGCAGACGCCGCCTTGTCGTCGGCGGAAACAGCAGTGACGTAACACCAGGACAGCGCCGCCAGCACTGCCCAGGCTGTGTTCCTTCGCAACATGTTCAGGTCCTTTTGCATGAAACACTTCAAATTTGGGAATGTTCGGTTCGTGGGGGGCAATTCAACGCCGACAGCGGATGCCGGCGCGGAGGGCACGGGGGAGGAAAATCTCAGGAGGTTGGGTGAGGTTTGGTCCGATTGCAGGCGAAATTTCAGGAACGTTCACTACCTGGGGAAGCGACTACTTGGGGGAAGGCGTATCGCTGGACGGCACCTTCTTGAGCGGCGCTGTTTTGGGAGGAACGGAAACCGGCGGCGCCACCTTGGTCGGCGCAGGGTTTGTGCCCTGCGGCTTGGGGCTGGTGCTGCCGCCGACCGACGTATCGACTCGGGCTCCCGGCATGCGGGACACCGACTGCAACAACTCTTTGAACGATTGATCGGCCAGGGCCCCGCGCTCGCTCTCCAGCGAATCGATGTCGGATTCCAGGCGTTCCAGCCGGGCGGCCAACCGGTCGCGTTCGAAACGTTGGCGCTTGATCCGCAAATCCACCCTGTCCAACAGCATGGCCCGCAACTTTTCCTGCATCGCCGGATCGTTGGGCTTCATGGTCATGCGGGCGACGAGCAGCCGAATCTGCGATTCTTGCTTCCAGATTTCCAGTTCGAGCTCGTAGCGTTCGCTGTCACGTTCCTTGAACTGCGCCAGGCGTTCGCTGGTGCGGAACAGCTCGCGCATCGCCTGCTCGTACTGCCGCGAATTGCCGCGTTTCAGGTGCACCAACAGGCCGGCCAATTCCGGATGATGCTGCCGCACAAAACTCAACGCCGCCGCCTCGCGCTCCGGCGTGACTTCCAGCGGCACCGGCCTGCCGGCCTGATCCAGCGGCGAAGCCTTGGGAGCGGCCTGGGCCACCAACTTCGCCCCCTCGGCGGACGGCCTGGCCGTTGAAGTCGACGGAACGTTTGCGGGAGTGACGGGAAGGGCTAACGAGGATTGGGGGGATGACGCACTGTCTTTCCCTGCGAAGGCACTGTCTTTCCCTGCGAAGGCACTGTCGTCCAAGGCGAAAACATGGTGCGCCGGCGCGGCAGCCAGCCAAGCCGCTGCCGCCAGCAACACCCCGATTCGCTGCAAACTCCGCATTCGGTCACTCCCATCGAAGAGGAAAACCCGGCTTCCCCTTCGCGTTTTGGTCCATGTGCCATCCAAACTTCGGAAAAACCCTTAAAAGGTTACGGCAATCTCAGTATTCGTCGTCGGGCGGCGCCGGCGACTCGCCTTCCACGGCGAACAACGCCAGCATCCAATCGTCGGCTCGGGCGAGGGGCCGCTCGACCAAGGTACTGTCCAAGGTACTGTCCAAGGCGCTGTCCAAGCCATTATCCAAATCCTGGGCGAAGGAGCCGTCAAAGCCTGGATTCAAATCCGACTCCGAGGAATACAAATACGCGTCGGCCCCGGGCGACCCTGTCCACAAACCGGGCAACGCCCGCGGGGCGATACCGTCTTGGAGAGGGCCATTTACGATCTGGCCCTGAACCAGGCTTGGGAGGCGGCCGCCCAAGGTTTCGCGGCCGTTTAGGGTTTCGCCGCCGGTTCGCGCCGACCAGGGAAGGAGCGGATCGCTCAGGTAATCGCTGGCGGCGTATGCTTGGGCGAGCGCCTGCCGTTCGGCCAGTTCGGCCTCGGAGAGCGCGGTTTGTGGCGGCTTGTCGCCCGAGTCTTGCAACAACATCAGCGCCAACAAGCAGGCGGCGGCGCCCGAGACCATCCAACTGATCGCCGTGAGCGATCGCCGCCAGGCGGCGTTGCGCGTTGTCACTCGATTGGCCGGTGATAGTTCGGCCGGCAGGGCTGCTTCGTCGTCTGCCAGGTTGGCCCCCCAGTTGGCCGCATGGCGAACGGGCGTGGGCAGATCCAAGGCGCCGGTTCCCAGGGCGATTCGCACGGCGGCGCAGGTTTCCACGGCCGCCGCCACGGCTTCCCGCGCCGCTTGATCGTGTTGAAGCCGCGATTCGAAGGCGTCGCGCTCCGCCGATTCCAACTCGTCGCAAATGTATTGCAACGCCAGCCAGGCGAGTTGATCGGACGAGGGAGAATTCATGATGACTACCTGGGAGGCCTTTGGGGCTCGGTTGCTGGTGTGTTGGTCGGGACAGGCGGCTCCAACTTGACGGACGAGTCAAGGTCTGCCCGGGATCGGGCGTCGGGAGAATCGCCGTAATTTTTGTGCAGCATGCCCCGCAGTTTCTTTTGAGCCAGTTGCATCCGCGAGAGAACCGTGCCCAGCGGCAGATTCAACTCGGCGGCAATTTCGCAAAACCGTTTTTGTTCGTAAATTCGCATCTGCACCACTTGCTGCTGTTCGGCGGGCAAGCGCTGCAGGGCCTCGCGAACCGCCTGCACGGCTTCCCACCGATGCAGCGGAGCATCGGGAGGGCTTTCCATCCGCGGCGATTCTTCGGCCAGTTTTCGGTTGGCCCGCTCTCCCACCGCCTCGCGGCGACGGAACAGCATGGCCTCGTTGTAGGCAACGCGAAACAGCCACGCCTTGAGCGATTGCTGCTGCACCCCGTGGCCGAATTCCATGGCCTTGGAAAAGGTGTTTTGGAGCACGTCGACGGCCAAGTCGGGGTTGCGGAGGACGCCTGTGATGAAATATCGCAATTCCTCCGCGTGCTCCACGTACAGAGCCGCGACCACGGCGGGATCGAGTTTTGCTTCGTCCGCCGATGCCAAACCCTTGCTCCCATCCGCGGGATGCCCGCGCTACCTGAGCTGTTTCATCCCAATACGATGCGCGCCCGCCGGCGATTATTTGAAAAACGGTTCTGATTTGCCGCTGAAATCGGCACCCGCGCCTGCATCTGCTGGCGCAAGTCTTTTATTATAAATGGTTTGTCGCCGACCGCCCAAGATATTTTCCGGTTCGCGCCTGGCCGCGGTGGTGCGGTTGGGTCGGGCGAATCGGCCTGGGGGATTCAGGAGCGCTGGATAAGATAGTAGTCTTACCTGTTGCCCTGCTGGCGGGACATGGTCCGGCGCAGCTCGCCCCTGGGCAGCCGGAACTTCGCCCGATTGGTATGAACCTGGCAACCGGTTCATTCCACCAAAGCATAGCCGAAATCCCTCCCGGCGCGTTGCCAGCAGGCGGTACCGCCGCCGCAGACCGCGGACGAAAGCGCGCCGCCAATCATTCCCCAGCCCCTCCCTGAATTTTGCCCTCGTTTATTCGCTGCCTGCAAGCCTCCCCGGCCGTTTCGCGGGCAGGTGAGCACTCCCGCTCGGTTGGGTCTTGGATTATTGTCAAACAAGACAGGCGCAAGGGGCGCCTCCGCATTCCCTGGTCGATGAGGATCGATGAACTATCTCGAATCACTAACGCTGCGACTCGCCCAGGGCATGAACGACCTGCCGGAAGCCAAGCGGCAACGTCACGCCCGGTTTCTGCTGGAGCGGCAAAATGCCGACGGGGGATTTTCCGGACGCGAGGGGGGCAGCGACCTGTACTACACCGGTTTTGCCTTGCGGGGATTGGCCATTTTGGGCGAATTGCAGGGCGAAGTCGCCACGCGCGCGGCGGCGTTTGTGCGCAGCCGGCTGGGAGGGCAAGAAGCCATCATCGACCTGCTGTCGCTGCTCTACAGTTCGATGTTGCTGGAAACCTCGGCGGGCGTTCAACCGCTGGCCGACCTGCCGCAGGGCTGGCAACAACGGGTGGCGGCGGAGTTCGAACGGTTTCGCCGCGAGGACGGCGGCTACGCCATGACCTCCGAAGGCCATTCCAGCAGCACCTACTACACCTTTTTGATGATTCTCAGCCTGCAACTGCTGGGCTGCGATCCGCCCGAGCCCGAGCGGATTGTGAACTTTGTTCGTTCGCGTCGCCGCGAGGACGGCGGCTTTGTGGAAATGGGACCGATGAAGCGCAGCGGCACCAATCCGACCGCGGCGGCGATCGGCACGCTCAAAATTCTGGGGGGCATCGATGCCGAGATTCGCGAAGGCGTGCTGGACTACGTATGCGAGCGGCAAAACGACGAAGGCGGCCTGGCGGCCAACACCCGCATCCCGTTTGCCGACGTGTTGAGCACGTTTACCGGACTGCTGACGCTGACCGACCTCGACGCCGCGCAGGAGCTCGATCTGCCCGACGTGCGCAAGTTCGTGGAATCGACGGAGGAAGCGACCGGGGGTTTCCGGGCGGGCCTGCTCGATGAAGTGGCGGACGTGGAATACACCTTTTACGGACTGGGGGCCACGGCGCTGCTGAACGCGGCCCAGTCCGGCAACTGATTGTACCCCCGGCAAGCGGTACCTCCTGGATGCGCGGCAACCGCGTCTCTGGCGATCAGCGTTCGGCGATCGGCTTCGCAATTTGCCGACCTGCCACGGGGAATTCCGCGCTCCGAATTTCGCGCTCCCTGCAACGCCTGTTGCCGTAGCGCGAAAAAAAGGCCCCGTTCCTGTGAACGGGGCCTTGGTGTGATGGAAGAGCAACGGCTGTGGGCCCGCCGCTAGCTTTGGAATTCTTTCAACGGGCCGGTGCTGTCTCCAAACGCGTCGACGTTGGCGCCCACGCCCTGCAGCATGGAAACGAACAGGTTGGCCACCGGGGTTTCCTGTTTGAGCAGGACGTGTCGGCCGGTCTTGGTCAGGCCCGACCCGCTGCCCGCCAGAATGATCGGCAGGTCGTCGTGGTTGTGGCGATTGCCGTCGCTGATGGCGCTGCCGTACATGATCAGGCTGTGATCGAGCAGGGTGCCGTCGCCGTCGGGAATGCTGGCCAGCTTCTCGAGGAAGTAGGCGAACTGCTCCATGTGGAAGCGGTTGATTTTGCTGATCTTGGCTTGTTTTTCCTTGTCGCGGCCGTGGTGCGACAGTCCGTGGTGCCCGTCCGAAACGCCCAACTCCGGATAGCTGCGATTGCTGCCGGCGTTGGCCATCATGAAGGTGGAAATGCGGGTGACGTCGGCCTGGAACGAGAGGGCCATGAGGTCGTACATCAGCCGGGTGTGTTCCTGGTAGGCCCGGGGAATGCCGCTGGGCTTTTGGAAGTTGGGGTCGGGAACGGGCACGTGCTCGCGCTCGGCCAGTTCGATGCGGCGTTCGATCTCGCGCACCGCCGAGAGGTAATCGTCGAGCTTGCGGCGATCGGTAACGCCCACGCGGCTTTGCAGCGACTTGGCGTCTTCCTGCACGAAATCGAGGATGCTCTTGCGGTACTCCAGCCGCTTGGCCTGGGCGGCCGAAACCTCGCCCGACGACTCGCCAAACAGCCGCTCGAACATCGCCCGGGGATTCACTTCCTTGCCGGTGGGGGTGGACTCGGTGCGCCAAGAGATGTTGGCCGAGTACGCGCAGCTATAGCCCGAGTCGCAGTTGCCGGCGTTGGCGCCGCGATCGATCCCCAATTCGAGGGAGGGGTACCGCGTGCGATCGCCGATCCGCTGGGCCGCCACCTGGTCGACCGAAACGCCCACCTTGATGTCGCTGCCGTTGGTTTTGCGGGCTTGCGAGGCCGTGAGGAACGTGGCCGCGCAGCGGGCGTGATCGCCGGGGCCGTCGCCGTTGGCCCGGGCCTTGTCGTGGGCCAGACCGGTGTACACCGTCACGTGCTGCTTGACGCTGTCCAAGGGCTGCATGATGGGCGACAACGATTTCAGCGGTCCGCCTTGGCCCTCGGGCGTCCAGTCGGGCATGTGCACGCCGTTGGGGACGAACACAAACGCCAGGCGGGTCGGGGCGGCGGGGGCCGATCCGGCGGCCGCCAGCAAGGTGCGGGGGGCCATCGCCTCGAGCCAGGGCAACGCCATGCTCACTCCCAATCCGCGCAGGACCGTTCGCCGGGAGATTCGTGTGGGTTGGGCCATTGTGGTTGCCTCCGGGGATTTTTCAGTGGGGGGGGGAGTGGCCGCGAGTTGCTCGCGGCAGGTCAGTCCGGGTTGGGTGAAGAAGTGGCAGCATCGCTGGCTGCCTCGGGTTGGTGACGTTTTTGGAACGCATCGCTGCGGGCAATCGCCAAGACCAGCGGAATAAAGCGATCGCCGCTGGATGCCAAGGCCAATCGCAAATCTTCCACAGTACAGTAATCGTAAGGTTCGATGCCTCGGCCTAAGGCATAGGTTAACAGTTTTTCCGAAAAACTGCGACGAAAAGCGTCCTGATTCGTGCTGAGGATCTGCTTCAGGTCGCCGGGGCCGTTGAAACGCTGGCCGCCGGGCAACTCGCCCGAGGCGTCGATATCGAACTGGCCTTCCTTATCGCGCCAGGCCCCAATCGGGTCAAAGTTTTCGAAACCGAACCCCAGGGCGTCCATTTGCACGTGGCACACGGCGCAGTTGGGATTCTGGCGATGCTGTTCCATCCGCTCGCGCAGCGTGCCGGTCAGCGGGCCGTCTTCCTTCAATTCTTCGACGTCGGGCGGAGGCGGCGGAGGTTCGGTGCCCAGAATCTGTTCCATGATCCACTTGCCCCGCTTGACGGGCGAGGTGCGCGTGGGGCTGGAGGTAATGGTGAGCACGCTGGCCTGGGTGAGCACGCCGCCGCGCCGCCCGTCGGCCAGGCTGACCTTGCGGAACTCGTCTCCCTTGACGCCTGGCAGCCCGTAATGGTTGGCCAGCCGCTCGTTGATGAACGTGTAATTGGCGTGGAGCAGTTCGAACAGGCTGGCGTCGTTGCGGAACACGTGCCCTAGAAACAACCGCGATTCGCGGCGCATGTCTTCTTTCAGTTCGGCATTCCAGGCTGGGAACTGTTTGCGGTCGACGCTGATCGTGTCGAGATTGCGAATCTGCAACCACTGGTCGCCAAAGTTTTCGACCAGCGCGTCCGACTTGGGGTCGGCAATCATGCGGCGAACCTGCTCGTCGAGGTTTGCCCGCAGTTGTCCGGCGTCGGCCAAGCGGCGCAGTTCGTCGTCGGGAATGCTGCTCCACAAGAAGTAGCTGAGGCGGGTTGCCAGTTCGTGTTCGCTGATGGGGCGGGTTTCGCCCGGGGGCGGATCGGCTTCTACCCGAAACAGAAAATGCGGCGAAACCAGAATGGCCTGCAGGCCGATTTTGATGCTGCGCTCGAAACTTTCGCCCGACTTCTGCGCCCGTTCGAACAGTTCGACCATGCGGAACAGTTCTTCGCGCTGGACGGGGCGGCGGTACGCGCGGTTGGCGAACCGCTGGAAGATTTCCCACGCGCAGAACTTGGGGGTGCGCTGGGCGTCGGGCTTGATGAAGATGATTTTTTGCTCGGCTTCCGAGGGGGGCACCGGCGGCAAACCGTGGGGACCGTCGATTTCCCAGGCGCCCACGTACAGGTTGCGGTCGCGGTTGTTGGGGTCGGGATTTTTGGGATCGTAAAAATCGTTGGTGAAGGCCGCGGCCAACCGGTGCTTGCCCTGCGGTAGGCGGAGGCGAATTTCGTACGGTTTGGGATCGCGCCGCGAGGCCGGTACTTCGATTGTTTTGACCGGTTTGCCGTCGAGCCGCACTTCCATTTTGGCGTGGTCTTTGCCGGCCTTGTCTTGTCCGGCCACGATCCGAATGACGTAATTGCCCGCGTGGGGAATCTCGTAATCGGTGAACACCTCGCCCGAGCTGTTGAGACCGCGGAGGCTGTTGCGTTCCTGGCCGCCCTGGAATTTGTCGATATCGAGCGCCACCACCTTGGGTCCGCGGTCCTGGTCGCTGACGATCGCCCGATCGAGAATTACCTCGGCGGCGTCGAGATATTTCTCGAACAGAATGGGCGGCAGGGTCAGCACGTCGCCAATGTTGTCGAACCCGTAGCCCACGTCGTCGGCCGGAAAATCACTGGCAGGGTGAAAATCGACCCCCACCAGGTCGCGGATGGTGTTGTCGTACTCGGTGCGGTTCAGCCGCCGGATGGTGGTGCGGCCGGCGTTCCGCGGACCCGAGCAATCGACGTTCGTCAGCCGATCTTCGATCCAGCGGATGACCAGGTCGGCCTGGGGGGCGGTGGGGCGCTGCGACTCAGGCGGAGGCATCAGGCCGGTGCGCAGCATGCGCAGCATTTTTTCCCACTCTTTGCGGTGCTCTTGCACCTGGCTGGCCTTGGTGTAGCGATCGACCGTGACTCCGGCCATGCCGTCGTCGCCCGAGTGGCAATCGGCGCAGTACCTGGCGAGAAAGGGCGCGATTTCCTGCTGGAAGAATGCTTGGGCCTGCGCGGCGTCGTTTTTCGCGGTGTTTGTCTGCGTGGCGTTTGTCTGCTTGGCGGTTGCCTGCTTGGCGTTGGGTTCTTCCGCGACGGCGCTGGGGCGACCCCACCCCCCGTCGCGAACCGCCAGCGCAAGGGCCGCCACGAGCAGGCCGGGCAGCAACCAAGGGCGCAATCGCGATGGGAACGAGGGAAAGTGCATGCGGCCGAATCCGGGCTGGTGGCCCCGAAGAGGGTGGGAAGTTGGCAATCGTGGGCGCGTGCGCGCGGTAAAACGGCGGAGGGCGTGGATTGGTAGTAAGAATACGGAAAACGGGCCGAAAAGTCAACGTTTTCCCTTCCGAGATCCGCGCCCACCCGCTTAAACTAAACTGAACCAGCGACGACACTTTGAGCCACAGCCTGGCACGTCGCGGCGTCGGCAACGTTGCCTCGCCAGCCATCCTGGCTAGACTTGTCCGTAAGCCAGCACTTGGCTCGCGAGTTATCAGGACCACCATCGTTGCCAGGGTGTCTCGCACCTGTACCCCAAAGGACGGGCAGCATGTCCACGCTCGGAGAATTAGCCAAATCGTATCAAGACGCCTGGCTCGCCGATCATCAACAGGCGATGGCCTGCCTCGATCTCGAAGAAAAGATCGCCCTGGGCAGTTTTCTGTTCGAGCTGATTACCAAGGTGGACGAGCGGTACCGATTGCAGGTTCTTCAGGGCCAGGAGGAATATCGCGAGGAATTTTCCCGGAGCGTGCTCGAACTGTACCGGCAGTGGAGCTCGCCCTGCCGCAAGGCTTTGGAAGAAATCGCGGCGATGGAAAACAGCGGATTCGTGCTCCGCGGCGCGGAAACGTTTCGTTCCCAGTGCCGGGAAGTGCAGGGCATTCTCACCGACGACCACGAGTTCTTTGATTCCGACGCCCTGGCCGAACTGCGCGACAAGGCGATCGACGAACTCCTCAAAGGGCAAGCCAGTGAGTTCGGGGCAACCTAACGTCCGCACCACGCATTTCAAGGAACTGCTCAGCCGGTTGCCGTCCCGTATTCAAGAACTCGCGGAACACCATTTTCGCCTGTTCTTGGAAAATCCCTTCCATCCCATGCTCGACAACCATCTGCTGCACGATTCGCATCGTGGCAGGCATCGCCACGGCAGTCGCGCCGTCTCGATTACCCGACGTTACCGAGCGATCTACGTCACCGACGGCTCAACCAATGTCTGGTATTGGATCGGTTCGCACGAAGACTACAACAACTTCCTGGGCAAGTAACACGAGGCGTTGTTGTCGCTTCGCCTTGGCAGGCCGCCTGCCTGCAACGTCATCGCTGCTTCCACATCGATTCCATTTCCATCAGCAGAAACGACGCGGTCCACGCCACCATCACCAGGCCGGTCAGGGCCTCGACGGCGGTTAAAATCCGCAGCGGGCCTTGCGGCACAATGTCGCCAAACCCAGCGTGGTGTAGGCCGTGAACGAAAAATAGAAGAAGTAGTCTTCGCTGACTTCTCCCTGCCCATTCACCAGCCGGCCGGTGTGTTCCGAGGCAATCAACCGGTAGCCCAGCGCGAACAGGCTGATCTCCACCACGTGCGCGACGATGCTGAGGATCACCGCCACGCCCACCCACAGCCTGGCCTTGCGCACGCGGCGCAGGCCGGCCGTCAGCAGCACCAGCGCCTGCAAGTGATTCGCCGCCGCTCCCAGCACAAGCAGCACGGTGGTGGCCAACAGCAGCAACATGCGCGGCGGTTACGCCTCGATTTCAAAGATCGCTTCGATTTCGACGGTGATGTCGCCCGGCAGCGAACCCATGCCCACCGCGCTGCGGGCGCCCACGCCGTCGTCGCCAAAGACTTCTTTCATGAGTTCGCTGTAGCCGTTGATCACGGCCGGATGTTCCTTGAAATCGGCGACGGCGTTGACCATGCCCAACGATTTGATCAGCCGCTTCACGCGATCGAGGCTGCCCAGGTGCGACTTGAGGGTGGCCAGAATGGCGAGCCCTACCTGGCGGGCGGCGTCGTAGCCGGCCTGCTTGTCCACGTCTTTTCCGACCCGGCCGGTCAACATGGTGCCGTCGGTCTTGAGGGGGCCGTGGCCGGAGACGTAAGCCAGGTTGCCGATGACCACGACGGGCTTGTACACGCCGGCGGGTTTGGGGGCGGGAGGAAGTTGCAAACCCAGTTCGGTCAGGCGGGCGTCGGCGCTCATGGCTGGCTCGGGGCTCCGTGGAGGTGCGACGGTTGGTTTCTGGAAACGCCAAGCTTCGCGCCCCGGCGACCGGTTGTCAAGCAATCGCGCCGGCGGCGTGCTGCCGGAAGACGCCGCGACTTGCTGCAATCATTCGCAGTCCGCCGGGCGGATCCACCAGAAACGGTTGCCGTCCATAGGTGGCCACCGTAAAAAATATGCGCCGCCTTCGCCGCGAACGCGCCGGAGGTTGCGCATGGCGGGCATGGTATTAAAGCGAAAGCTGGCGTTGTCATTCGACACGGCAGCAACGCCCATTGGCTACGCCCGCTAATGCAACAAGACGAACGACACGCGCCCGATATTTTGGTCGTTCACCGTTGGCCCCGCGTCTGGTCACGCCCTTCGTGCCTCAGGGCGTGCCAGCTGATCCGATGGTTCGGCGTCTTAGAGGTCACTTCTTGACCTTAACCCGTTCGAAAACGATCAGCGCCAAGCCGTCGCCGGCCGCGGTCTTAAACCGGGTTGGCCTGGTACCGGCCGTCCCCTCCTTGTCGAGGCAGATCGTCAGTTTGTCGCCTTCCAGCTTGTAGATTGCGCACGGCAACTTCTCGCCCTTCTTCGGGCCGTCACCCACCGTCAGGTCCATCGCCTTCGGCTTTGCCGAAGGATCGACAGCGAAAGTGTGCTTGCGGGCTTCGGTCGCCGGGTTGAATACGATTTGGTCGCCGTTGAATTCGACCTGGAATGCTTTCGTGCCTTCGGCTGTAACCTCTTGGCCGTTGAATTCCGCCCCGACGGCCTGCCAGAGTCCCTGTAGAGACGTCTTGTCCTTCGCGCTGGTCTCGGGCTCGTCCGCGGCAACAACGCCGCCGGTCATCAACAGCAACAGCATGAAATACCAATGCATACAGCACCCCTTGTTGTAAAGTGCGCGGGCGGAGGGCGATTGCCGGCAACCGCCATGGAACGGTGAATCATGCTCCTGGCTTCGATTGGCCGGGTGCATTCGCGATGCTGCATTGCGGAATGCATCGCCCAGCCGACTGCGGCTGCCCCCAGTTTACACCGTACTCACGCAGCGTGGCCCATGTTTTGTTCGTGCGTACCAGGCGGGGGAACCAAGGCATTTTGGCCGTTGGGGCTCAAACGTGCATGCGAACGGGAAGCCACTTCGGCGCGAAGGCGATGGTTGCCAGCACGCATTCTAGGAATTGGCAGCCACGTTGCGCTCGCTGCTCGCTCCTTGCCTGGCTGAGTCGGGAAGCACGAGGCCTTTAGCTGTCCCGTTTTGCGGGAGGATTGTCGTGTCCGGACATGTTCCTGATTGGCGACGTGAACGCCCATGCGTTTGGATCGTAGGTAGCGTCCACGATCTGGATGGGTTTTTTGGGAGGCGTCGATGATTCGTTGGTATTCGAGCAACCCTCGCCCGGGGGCGTCTGGGCGAGCTTGCCATTCCCCAAGCGGGATTGCGGTTCCGCGGATTCGTTGGACGGTTGTGGCGAGTTCTTGGGCTGTTCTGATGACATCAATTTTTCCCCGTGAAGGGACATCCGGAATGTAAATTTCGGGTCGCGTGGCGGGCGCGGGTGAAATGCTGGTTCAGGCGTCTGGACAGCGGGCGTCGGCGAATGGATGCGGGGCTGGAACATGACTGATTCTGCGGCGGGCGTGGCCCTGTTTGGGATTGGCGGTCTGTTGTCGTGCCACGGTTTGCTGGCAAACCGTACCGGAGTCGAGGTTGCCCAGCCACATCGCGTTGATGTCGTCGAACCTTGTTCCCGCTTCCGCACTGCGTACAAGTAAGCAGTGGCACGGACACGTCTGTTCATGGGAACAGGGCCACGCCCGCCGCTCGCCCGGCAGAATTCATCTTAGGAACACGCGGTGGTCATTTGCAACGCAGCGGCGCGAGGTCCGCCGCGCGGCAGGCGGGGCTATTTCTTCCGGATGCGGCCGAGGGTTTTGCGCCGGTTGTAGTCGGGCCAGCCCCAGTGGCCGTCGAATTCCTCGATCACGAAAAATGCCCGGGGGGCCCAGGGCAGGGTGTCGAGCGCGCCGGAATCGCGCAGCGCCAGGAACGTGTCGCGAATCACCTCGCCGAAGAGTTGGGCCACGCTTTCATTGTCGTCGGAGTCGTCGAGGGTGCGCGTGGCGCCGCCGGGCAGCGCGACATCCACGCTGCCGCCGTCGCAAAGCCGCTCGAACGCCGCGCGCCACTTGGGGAACGGCAGCACGTTGACGTCATTTTCGATGTGCAGCGTCCACTGGCCATCGTGATCGGCGTCGGGGCGCGTGTCGAACACCAGGGCGAAATAGCCTGCCTGTTCGAGGTAATAACCGAGCGTGACCAGCGAAATCGGGTCGTGGTCGTCGCCTGGCCCCAGGTTCACGTACACCGGGTAATCGCGAACGCGCCGCTCGATGTAGCGGCGAATCTTCTGGGCGTCTTGTTGCAGGTTGAGCTTCATGGGAGATGCGGCCCTACGATGGTTGGAGACGAAGCCATCTTAAGGACGAGCGCGCGGGCGTTGCCATGGCGCCGCGCAAGCGGTTTCAGGCGGGGCGCAGGTCACTGCCGTGCGCCTCACATGTTGCATTCTGACCGCATTAGTTAAGTAGGTTAGGCACTGCCTAACACAATCGGGGAAGAACATCGCCGAACGCTTCCATTCGTCTCAGGCCAGAGCCGGTTATTCGCCCGTCGTGGCGGCTATATCAGCGAACGCTATTGGTTTCGGCCTTTGGTTTCCGCGGGCCCAGTTGGCTTCGTACTGGCCCAGCTTTACCCAGCGATGAAAACTCGAACAATCGCCAATCGCCAGGGCAAGCAACCAGCCCGTGTTTCACCGGATTATAGTGGATATAATCGAGGTGTTGCTCGAAATCCACTTCGCCTGCGGATGGTATGCTCCCAAAACCGGCGTTGTCATACGCCGCGTTGCCGTTCTGCCACGCGGCTCGCCGATTGTGCGGCTTCGCTGGCCCCTTGGGCGAGTCACCGTTTGGTAAATAGCGCCTTGATGCGGCCCCAGCGAATACTGTCGTTGCTATCCCCCGGCGGCAGCGTCCCAATTGCGCGCAAATGCTCAGGCAAGAGCGCGATTGCCGCCATTGCGAACGGGAACTCGGCGCGGCATGCAATGATCGCTTCTGACAGTATGGCTCTCCCCGTCTCTGTTGTCAGAACAGGGCGTCGCCCGTGAGTGACGACGGTGAAGAAAAACGTCCCGCCGGGCAAGTAATTACGCCGATAGTCGGGCACGTTCGAGATCTCAACTCAAATGAAGTCGTTGCGAACATCCGCTATGACAGCACGCCACACCCGCCGCTCAAGGTGAACCATAATTCCACCCGCATGGTGTTCGGCAGTGCGTAACCTACTACTGCTTGGTCGTTTGGTCGTTGGTGCTCGCCAGTGAGTTTGAAATGGAACCTTTGTCCTCGGCCGCCGCGCCTGCCCGTCCCTTCTGGCAACGCTGGGCGAACCTGCTGGCGTTCGCGGCGTTGATCGGCTGTGGCGCGCTGCTGGCCTGGGTGGGCTGGCACGTGTGGCGGCACGTGGTCGCCGAGGGGCGGGATCGCCAGGCAGTGAACCTCAGCGCTTATGTGTTGGGCCTGGCGGCGGCTCTGTTTGTGCCCTTGGTGTGGATGTTCTTTGCCAGTGTGTTGAACGTGCTGGCGGGTCGTCCTCGGGGGCGGTGGGTGGCCTTGGGATGGGGACTGCTCACGCTGGGGAGCGCCGGTCCCCTGGTCTGGCATTATCCGAGCCGACGCAGGGCCTGCGGCTACTGGACGTTGGCCTGGGACTCACGGCGGCGATCATGGTGGCGAGTCTGCTGCCGCGCGCCTTCCGTTTGGGGCTTGGGGTCGGGCTGATGGTTTGCTTTGTATTGCTGCCTGGTTTGGGAGGGATTCTGGCGGCCCTGCGGGAGAAGTTCAGCGAGATCTTGGCGTTACTGGGTTTCCAGGTAGCGGACGGCGTGGAGATTTTTACAAGTTCCTTGGAGTACGCCCTGATCAGCGGCATTGTGCTGGGTTTGCTGGTCGGACTGGGCATTTGGGGCGGATGGATCAAGGTGCAAGCCCACGACGAGAATTGATTCGCCCTTGGGGCGAGCGTACGGTGGTTGCTCCGCGACCATCATTTGACGGCGAAGCCGATCGATTTGCAACGAACTGCCGCGCCATGGATGGCTGGAACATCGCGGAATGCCAAGTCAAACCAATCGACGCTGCGTCGAGCAGGCCTTTCATCTTGCGGAGCATGACGGCTGTTTTCGGGGGGTGGTGATCACGCCGATGGCAGGCGCCTTCCGGCAGAAGGTACCTACTGACGGTATTCGGGATGGTGCGCTGGTGCCCGGGTCTTGGCCCCCCACGTGTGACCCTTCACCGCCCTCGCTGCGCTCGCGGGAGGAGGGGGAGAAGTTTGGCGTGCTGGCGTGCTATGGCGGGGCGGTGTCTTGCCGGAGGTCGAGGTACCTTCCGGCAGAAGGTACCTACTGAAATGCGGCGCGCAAGGTACGCTGTCGGTGGAAGCCGCGCTCAGGGCGTGGCGCTTTCGTCGAGAACTTGTGTTGCCGGGCGGGTTTCGTCGGCGGGAACGGATCGGCTGTTCGGGCGTTTCCGTTGCTGCAAATACGTGAGCGTCATGGCAAACAGCAGAATGGGCCAGATCACCGCCAGCGTATAGACCACGAGTCCCTGGCACGCCGATTGTTGAATCTGGCCCACCGACTGCGTCATTTTCTGCTGGCGGACGTGGCGCCACACGACGGGCAAGCCGATCAAGCAATAGATGGCCAGGATGAGCTTGCCCCACACTTCTGGATTGTCGGTCATTTTGTGCCCTGTTGGCGATCGGACTAGCTCATTCACCGGATGCGCGCATCCGGGCTAAACATGCTATCCGATCTCAGGAATCGGCTGGCGGACGGATACGTGCGAGCAGTTTATCCGCCGCGCGAGAATATATGAGCGACCCCTCCGCCTTTCAGTACTTCTGTGCGATAACCGGGAAACGCGGAGCGCAACGCTGCGATTTCATGGCCGGGAAACGCGACGATCGGCACGAGGACCAGTTGCTGCAGATCGCTGTTGGCAGCCGCGCTAAGACTGGAGACAGGCATCTTGTTGTGGTACTGCAACTCGACTCGAGCAGATTTGTTATCTTCGAGAAACTCCGCGAGAGTATCCGCAAGCAAATAGTTGCGGATGGCCAGTTCAGGGACCGGCGGTAGCGACAGGATGTCTTTCCCCGGTTGGCTGCTCTGGGCGTAAATTTCGAGTCGCTGCAACCGAGTTAGTTTCTGCAGTTCCGCGAATTCTTCACCGGCGGGGCCGCTGATCTTGAGAATCTGCAGGTTGGGCAGGCTGGCAAGGGCGGCGATCACCTCGCTCCGGCGGGAGAATTTCCACTGCAGATCGACGGTGTGTATGTGCGGAAGCTGCTGGAACTCTGTCGCCAGTTCGCTGCCGTTGACTTCCACCTCGCCAAAACCAAATCGGATTTCGCGGATGTCAGGCAACGACGAAGCGTAGCGGATATCATTCGCGCTTTTCAGACGGCTGAAGGTAATCCGTTGCTTGAGCGGCTCCATCCAGACATTCGACTCCGGCGCGGATAACCGCGGGCTAACCGGCGCTGGCAGCAAGGCGGCTTTCGCCGCGCGTGTTGCGGGCGTGTCGTCCGGCCACGCGGCGAGGGCTTCGTAACGCGGATCGCGGCTCAGCGAGAAGTGAGTGATGCCGTTGCCGGCAGGGGACAGACCACAGTACTCCCATTTGCCGCTGTCCAAGGTCACTTGCCGCAAGTCCGTGTCGCCAGCGAGCGTACACTGGAAATTCCGCATCTGATCCATCGCGGCGACGATGCCGACTACTTCCGCATCGACCGGTGATTCTGCGCTGAGCGTCAGGTGCGTCAGCGATTCGCAGCGTCGGATCTGCTGGAACCCGGATTCAAAAACCGGCAGTTCCGCGATCAGTGTTGTTACTCCCGACCCAGGCAGTCCGGCAAACGCGCCATCCACGGAGCTGTTGCTGATCAATTTCAGGCTGGATACATTTTTGTTCTTCAAAGCCGCGGCAACCATCTCCGGCGAAAGTTCTGCTGCCTGCAGCGTTACGCTCAGGCGAGTCGAAGTGGGCGCATTGAGCAGCCAGTCAGGCGCCGGTGTTTCGTGAAAGCTCAGAGAAGTCGCGCCGGCAAGCCCTTTGCTGGATTCAGGCGTCTTACCGGCTTCGTTCGCCCAGGTGCACTGAATGAATACGAACTGTTCCAGCGCCGGCAACTCCGCCAGCAGTTCCAGGTCGCTTACGGTAATGCAATGGTTTACGCACGTAACCTTTCCCTGCGACCCCCTGAACATCTCCGCGCCGTACCGCTGCCACGCTTCGTCAGCCGGGATTTTTCCCAATCGAAACTTCTGGAAATATTTCGCGCCCGGTTTCAAGAGGTCCAAGTCGACCTTAATTCCACGTGCTTCGAGGGTCTTCACGTGCTGCTGTATCTTGTGGAACCCTGCGAGGCTGTGCGTCGCCGACGGATGCGGGCACCCCGTGAAAACGCAAACGCAGATACCAGCCAGACAGAACAGCAACCGAAGATCAACTCGGTAACCCATTCGACGTTGAATCATTGCGCGCTCCTTTGTTCCGCGATAAAGTCACATCCCATGAGGATAGATTCCGCAGGCGCAGCCGGCCTGCTTGCCATCCGGTAATAAATGCACGTGCAGCGTCGTGGACGGCGGAATGCGATGCCGAGATGAGCACGTTGAGACGCCTTTGAATCGCAGCCGGCACGTACTTTTTACCGTCGTCACCGCGGGGCGGCAACTGATTCTGGTTGAGCCCGCAGGTTCGAAAGCGGCTGCGACAAGCGAGCGAGGCGGTGCGGAACGACCGTGGGCACGTGGCGCTTCACGGGTTACGTCCGGCGCAATGCGCTTTCACCGAGAAGCGGCGAGAAGGGAGAAGGGAGAGACGAGGGTGGAGAAGAGGCGGTTGGGGGTTTGCGGAGTGGAAGGCTGGCGCCCGGGTCTTGGCCCCCCACCCCGCCCTCCCACACACTTCGCTCGTACCTCGCTGCGCGGGGGGAGGGGGAGAAGGTAGGCGTGCTGGCGTGCGATGGCGGGGCGGTGTCATTCGGCGGGTCGAGGTACCTTGGGGGCAGAAGGTACCTACTGAAATGCGCTGGTGCGCGAGTCTTTGCCCTCTACTGCACGGTGATTTTGTGACAGCGGCTTGTTCGTTCGAAGCGTGAGAATTGGTTGGTTCCATCGTGCCTGCTGGATCCGCCGCCTGGCATTTGCGCTGTCTGGATTGACGGCCGGGTTCGCCCCAGTAATCTCAAGGCTTTCGCTTCAGAGAATCACCTGTCGAACCCTGTTGAATGGCCTTTCCAACTGTTGAACCCGGGGCCACAACAGCGGGCCGCCGTGCAGAATCGAGGAACCATGATCTTCGCCCGCCGCGTCTACTTGGTGGCTGCCAGCTACGGTGTGGTGGCCCTGGCGCCGTTGTACTTCATGGAGGGCCGCATCGGACGAGACGATCCGCCCCCCATCACGCACCCGGAGCACTTCTACGGGTTTGTGGGGTTGGCCCTGGTATGGCAGCTCGTGTTCTTCATGATTGCCCGAGATCCCGTTCGGTTTCGCCCTCTGATGCCTGCCGCGGTTCTGGAGAAGTTGTCGTTTGGCGTACCGGTCGTGGTGCTCTACGTGCGGGGCCGCGTTTCCTCCGCAGTGCTTCCGTTTGGCATCATCGACCTCGTTCTGGCGGTCCTGTTCGTATGCGCCTATCGAGCAACCCCGGCTGAGGCACCTGGTTCGCGACACGAGACGGAAACGCCCCGAGGCCCGGGGGCCTGACGAACTTGCCGAACGGTGGTTGGCTGTCGCCGGGGGGGCGCCTGGGGGGCCGCAGGCGTGTTGGGATGGGCTTGTGGCGAGCTGGTAGGGATGAGGAGGTGGTCGCATGTCGGACGAAAACGTGGGGTACCTCGACTTCGACGGCAAGATTGCTCGGTTCACGACCGCGCGGTGTTCGTTCGACGGCCGCCAACTGGACGTCGAGGCGGAAGGGCCCCAATGCAAACTTCATCTTTACGGCATTCCGTTTCCGAATGCCGCGACGGCCGCTGAGTTGCCCAACCAGACCTACGGTCCCGCCGAGGTGGAGGGCGATCCGATCGCCGAGGGCGGTGTCGAAATGAGGTCGATGTGGCTATCGTTTCTGCACCTGGCGGTGAAGTGCGGCCATTACAATGTGCACGAGGAAACATTGAAAGTGACCTTGCAGGCCGACGTGTGCGACGTTGAATCGGGTCGAAGCGGCGTGGTGGATTCGGTGGTGCGTTGCACGGTCGAACAAGCCCTGTGGTAAGCGTTGCGGCAAGGAGCGAGCGACGACGGTTGGCGAACGGCGGCGTGGCGTTTTGAATCGCTTGGGCGGCGTGGCGTTTTGCCGCGGGGCGAGGGCGAGGGAGGCGGGAGACTGTCCGGCCGCGTTCGCGGCGTCAAAATACCTGGTGCGGGGGTGGCCGCGTCGTAATCCCTTGCCAATCGGGCTACAATGACAGAAACTGCCACCCAAGCGGGTTTCCGTGCCAGCGACGCCGGAACGGGGCGCCGCGACGACGATGGGGCCGCCCCCGATGTTGGGGGGGGGGGGGGGTGTTTCGGTGCGCGGGGGACGCCCGTGCAGCACGAGTTTTGAGCCCAGTGGTTAACAGCGCCTGAATCGACCTGGCATTTGAGCCATTGGCCTGGCGGGTTTGTTTTTTTTGATTCAACGCCAGGCATGAAGGTCGAGGCTATTTGGAGAGTCAGAAAGTTGTCCATCGAAAACAAGACGCCGGGCGGCAGCGGCTCCCCGCAAAACGATCCGGCGCGACGGCCGCGGTCCAACACCTGGACCATTGTGCTGCTGCTGACGCTGGGGATGGTGCTCGTGCTGTACCTGACGGGGGACCGCAGCACGCGTTCGCGCATCAGCTACGATTTTTTCCGCCAGCAGTTGGGCCAGCCGGAAGAGGTCAGCGAGAACGGGGTGATCTCGTTCCGCAAGACCAAGACCAACATTGCGAAGGTGAACATTCAAGGGCAGGAAGTTCGGGGAGAGTTTATCGATCCGCCCGAGAACCCCGACCCCAATGCCCCGAAGACGGACGGCAAGCCGGCCAAGCTGCAGAAGGAGTTTGTGACGATTTTGACTCCGGCGGCGTTGTTGAGCGAAGAGCTGGATCGCACGCTGCGGGTGCAAGGGGTGGAGATCATTCCGGAGCCGCCTTCGGATTCGTCGGCCTGGATGATGATGTTTTACATCTTCGCGATGTTCCTGTTTTTCGCGATCATCATTTTCTTTTATCGCCGGGCGCAATCGCAGATGATGGGGGGCGGATTTCTGGGGGGGTTCAGCAAGAGCCCCGCCAAGCGTTACGACGAGAAGAAGGCGAAGGTGACGTTTGCCGACGTGGCGGGCCTGGAGGGGGTGAAGAACGACCTGAGCGAGGTGGTTCAGTTTTTGAAGAACCCGCAAAAGTTTCGCCGGCTAGGGGGCCGCATTCCCAAGGGTACGTTGCTGGTGGGTCCGCCGGGCACGGGCAAAACGCTGCTGGCCCGGGCGGTGGCGGGCGAGGCGGGGGTGCCGTTTTTTTCGATCAACGGTTCGGAGTTCATTCAGATGTTTGTGGGCGTGGGGGCGAGCCGCGTTCGCGACATGTTTCAAACCGCGCGGGAGAACAGCCCTTGCATTTTGTTCATTGACGAAATCGACGCCGTGGGGCGGGTGCGCGGGGCGGGATTGGGGGGCGGCCACGACGAGCGGGAGCAGACGCTGAACCAGATTTTGAGCGAGATGGACGGATTCACTCCGGACGAGTCGGTGATTGTGCTGGCGGCGACGAACCGGCCCGACGTGCTCGATCCGGCGCTGCTACGTCCGGGCCGATTCGACCGCCACGTGGTGGTGGACAAGCCGAACCTGAAAGCGCGGGAGGCGTTGTTCAAGGTGCATAGCCGCGAGGTGCCTCTGGCGACCGACGTGGACTTTGTGCGGTTGGCGCGGGGGACGGTGGGTTTGACGGGGGCCGACATTCGCAACCTGGTGAACGAAGCGGCGCTGTCGGCCACGCGCGAGGGCAAGGACAAGGTTCACATGGAGGACTTTGAGGAAGCGCGCGACAAGGTGCTGATGGGCGCCAAGCGGGAAGAGGTGCTGGAGGGCAAGGAGAAGCGGATGACCGCCTACCACGAGTCGGGGCACGCGCTGCTGGCGTGGATTGTGCCGGGGGCGGATCGGGTTCACAAGGTGACGGTGGTGCCGCGGGGTCGCGCGCTGGGGGTGACGCAACTGTTGCCGGAAGAAGACCGGATGAACATTGGCGAAAGCCGGATCAAGGCGGCGCTGATTTTCATTCTGGGAGGGCGGGCCGCCGAGAAGCTGATTTTTGACGAGTACTCGGCCGGCGCCGAAGACGATTTGAAAAAGGCCACGCAGTTGGCGCGGAGGATGGTCACCGCCTGGGGCATGAGCGAACGGCTGGGCCCGGTGAACTATGTCACCTCGGAGGATCATCCGTTTTTGGGGAAGGAGATCCACGAGCATCGCCAGTTCAGCGAGCACACCGCACAGGTGATCGACGAAGAAGTTGCCCGAATTTTGCACGACGCGGCGGATCGGGCGTACCGGCTGCTGGACGAGAATCGCGACAAGCTGGAGCAGTTGACCAACGCCCTGGAGGAAAAAGAAGTGCTCGATGAGCACGAGATCGAAGCGGTGCTGGGGCCGTCGATCAACCGCAGGGCGGGGCACAACGGGCAGCCGTTGGTGCTGGAGGACACGCCGGCCAAGCCGCTGGCCGAAAACTAGAAGGGGCGGGGGCACGATTGCGGGGGCACGATTGCGGGGGCACGATGGGGGGGCGAGGTGGGGGGGCGAGGTGGTTTTGGCGCTTTCGCCGGGTGGCGGTCCACATTAAGCTAGAACCGATCGGGGCGCGGCCGGGCGAGGCCGCGCGACCGAGCGTAACCGTCCTGTGTTCTTGCCGCGAGAATCCGTTCATGCGCACGCTTTTAGCTGCCGCGTTTTGCCTGGCCGCGCTGGCCGTGGAAGGGCCCCTGGCGTCTTGGGCCTGGGCTCAAGGCAGCGTCTTGCCGGCGCCTGCCCCGGCGGCGCAAAAGCCCCGGCCGGCCAAACCGGCCGCGTATACTTCGGCCGAGGAAGCGGGTTTGGACTACCAGCTTCAAGGGGAGTACAGCGGGTTGATTGCCGGAGGCTTTCGGCAAAAGCGAATGGGGGTGCAGGTGGTCGCGCTGGGGGACGGAAAGTTTCGGGTGGTGGAGTTGGCGGGGGGATTGCCGGGCGACGGCTGGAACGGCCTGGACCGGCAAGAGTTCGACGGCCAACTCACCGGCGCGCTGGCCACGTATTCGGGCCCCAAGCATTACGGGCGGATATTGCCGGGCATGATCGTACTGCGCGAGCACGGCAGCAACACGCTGATTGGCACGTTGACCAAGGCCGCGCGGCGGAGCAGCACGCTGGGTTTGCTGCCGCCGGCGAATGCCGTGGTGCTGTTCGACGGCAGTTCGACCGAGCATTTCAACGGGGCCAAGATCAGCGACCAAGGCTACTTGATGGAAGGCCCGACCACGGTGGCCCCGGTGGGCGATTTTCAGTTGCACCTGGAGTTCAAGCTGCCGTTCATGCCGACCGCGCAGGGACAAGCCCGGGCGAACAGCGGGGTATACATTCAGCGGCGATACGAGGTGCAAATTCTGGATTCGTTTGGACTGGCGCCGCAGTTCAACGACTGCGCCAGCTTGTATCGGCAGACGCCTCCGCTGATGAACCTGTGTTTGCCGCCGCTGGCCTGGCAAACGTACGACATTGACTTTCAGGCCGCGCGCTACAACGAGCAGGGCAAGAAGGTGAAGAACGCGCGGATCACCGTGCGCCACAATGGCGTCAAGGTTCACGACAACTACGAGATCACCGGGAAGACGGGGGCGGGCCAGCCGGAGGGTCCGCAGCCGTTGCCGATTTTGCTGCAAAACCACGGCGACCCGGTGCGGTTTCGCAATATTTGGATCGTGCACCGCTCGCAGCCCGAGACGTTGCCGCCGCTGGTCGCGGGCACGGCGGGAGCCCGCTAGGGCGCGGCGGCTGGTTTGGCATTGTACGTGGGGGCCCCCGGCGACGCGGTGTTGTGGCGGGCGGCCATCACGGCTCCTTTTACCTTGGTTTTGATGGTCGAATGACATCGCATTCCCGCGCTTTGCGCATTTGGTGCGTGGTGCTGTTTGTGTTGGCTTGCACCACGGTGGCGACCGCTTTCTGGCGTTACGGGCGGCAAGACGAGCGCGCGGCGCCGCGGCCGGTTTCGACGGCCAAGCTGGAACTTCCGCACGTGGTTCGGTCGGTGCGCCAGGTAGAGAACTACACCTACCTGGAATTGATGGACGCGCCGGATTCGACGTACTGGATCGCTTCGCCGCAGGTGGCGGCCGAAGTGGGCGACCAGGTGGTGTACAGCGGCGTGCACCCCATGAAGCAATTTCACAGCCGGGCGCTGGGCGTGACGTTCGACCAGATTTTGTTTGTCGACCTGGTGCACGCGATCGGGCCCGAGGGAACCATTCGGGCCGGCAGCGACCACAGCCGGGCGGCGCCGCTGCGGCCGGAAGCCGAGCCGCTGGCCGACGGAGCCGCGCCCGAGTTTGACCCGCGCGACGGGCCGGCGCCGGAAGCAGCGCCGTAGGGGCGGCGGGTTCGTTGCATACTCGTTGCCATCTTCGCAAACTGCAGAGACGTTTCGAGAGGCAACGAGCGACTGCGGTTTAGCCGCGTGAGGACGCTGCCTGCTTTGCCAGCTCTGCCTGAACCTTGCGCCAGTATTTGAGCGTGGACTCTTTGCGGTGTCCCTGGGGGCCGCCGTTGTGAACGCGGGCCCTGTCTTCGTCGCTGCCGTGCGGCAGGTACCGCCGCCAGTAGGCCAGCACGACCTGTTCGGCGTAGGCCTTGTTTCGGCAATCTTCGTATTGTCCGCCCAGGGCGGGATCGAACCGCGTGGCGTCGGTCCAATAGGCTTTTGAAATTTGGTAGGGGCCGATGGCTTTGCCGCCGTCGCCGTCGGGCGGATGCAGCCTTCCGCTGGCTTCCACCATCCAGATGGCGTTGAGCAACGGGCGGTGAGGATCGGGCTGGGCAGTGGGGAGGGCCGCCGGTTTGGCCACGGGGGGCGGCAGATTTCGCGCCGGCGCATCGCAGGCCAATTGCGAAGCGGCCAAACACGCCAGCAGGGTACAGGTTTTGGCAAGCATGGCGATGGAACGAGGGTACGTCGCGAAGAGCTTCCGTGAGCCCGATCCTACCCACCGCGGCAGAACCAGGGCAAGCTCGATTGCCGGTGCAAGGGATGGATGCTTCCACGCAGGCGGCGTGTACTCGATAGCTGTTGGGCGCAGTCGCGGCTTGCCGCCAGCAGCAAGACGGCGCCCCAGGCCAACACCAGTAACGATCTTGGGTCAGCCGTTCCATCCGCAGGATACAATAAGGCCAGGGCTTTGTCGAAATCGTCCTGCGTAAGCCCGTCCGGACGCCGGCGCTTGCGCCGCCGCGCGACCGCGGTTACGACGCCGGCGCCAACCATAGTCACCAGTACCCAGCCTTCGTTGCGGGCTGCGGCGATTTCCTTGAGATATTCGCCGTGGGCGGCAAGCAGATCGGTGCGCAGTTGGTGTTCGATCCACTTCTGCACAGCGCGCGCTGCAACGCTACGAACTACACCGGCTGCGCCTGCTAACGGCCAGGCAGATAAGGATTTGCCTTGCGGTCCTTATAATAATGATCCCTAAAATAGGCACTCGCTTCGACAGGTGGCTGGTTATTGCCGCTTTCGATCATCCACGTTCCGACGTCTTCCAATGCACCCCCTAATCCAATCAGATAGTGGGCGATTGCCGCAATTCTGTATGCAGACTCATGATGAATTGTGTCTTCATCATAAGTGCTCGAATGTGCTAGTAGAAACGAATACATGACCTTGTCTGCATCATCATGCGTGTGCCCGAAAAAATAAACTAAGAAATGCACAGCGATCTCCAGGATGCCAAAGGTATCTGCGTCATAGCCGCGCGCCAAGTCTTTCCAGTTCATCGCGTCATCCCTCCATTGAAAATATCCACCGCGTTTGGAGTATGTATGCTAAACTGTGCCCTGTTTGGCCAATGTAGAACTTCATTGTGACTTGTTATTCGTCTAACCATAGCAGGCGTAGCCCGGATGCTCGCCATTCGGTGAATAGGCTCCGTGAACCACGCCGTATGAAACGACCGCATGAAAGTACGTGCCGCCTTCGCTGCGAACGCGCCGGAGGTTGCTCACAGCGGTATG
>JAANMT010000421.1_pt1 | contig 46412 bp, 42 predicted proteins | sample 7279711 | NCBI WGS metagenome assembly JAANMT01 (sample SAMN14094538, study PRJNA606508) | bioreactor metagenome | isolation source: A lab-scale SPAN reactor treating ammonium-rich wastewater day 1 | place: Ireland: Galway | collected 2017-01-16 | reverse complement strand
CAATGGGCCGCCCTTCGGGCCCCAGGGCCTCGAACAGATCGCCCGTGAGGTCTTCAACCACGATGCTGTTGGCTGTCGAATCCACCACCACAGCCTCCATGTGACGGTTACCATTGTAGCTGGGCCGCGCCAGGAACAACAGGGACGCAAGCGCGGCATGACCTCCCGCTCGCGAAGCTCGCTCTCTCGGGCTCCACTGGAGCCCTCGACGTTGAGCAGGTCCGTGCTGAGATTGCTGTCGGCCAGCCGGATCGTGGTCAGGGCCAGAGCGCGCGGCTACCGCAACGCGAACACGTTTTTGACCATGTTCTACCTGCTCGGCGCCCCGATGTGCAGACTCATCGACCCCTTCACCCGCCAACTCACCCCGACCAAATCCATATGATTCAGCGAGGAACCAAAATTCGGGCGACGTGACCATTACTCAGATTCAGGCGACTTCACAAGTTCGTCGTTGCATCAATTCGCGGGTTTTCGCTGTGAAGGAAGCACCATTCCAAAAGTGATATCAGCGATTGTTGCACGCCGAAAACTTATTTCTCACGGGGGCTTGCTGGGCGTTCAGCCTAACGCGTCGCTAGTCGCCGTGGCGATCGAGTGCGCGATAGCCGGGCATACGAGGGAGCATGGTAAATCAAGACGATAGGTCTCCGAACAGTTCGGCAGGGCTTTGCCTGACCCGACTACCCTGCCGTGAGTCTTCGGTAGGCCCGTCCCTTTGCGAGTGCGCTTGAGCCGGGACTTTCCAAGTCCGGCACAGTCCACAATCGCACGAGAATCGCTTTGCCCCCGCCGCCAGCCAGCCGATTGCGATTGTTCAACCGGTTCTCGACTTCTTGCTCGGCAGTCTCGCGTTTCGCAAACGGCAACAGGAACGGCGGACTTTCAAAGTGCGCTGAACCTACACGCTGCCACGTGAGCACATCGCCGTTGTCCCATACAAGCGCTCCCCATGTCGCCGCGTTCTGGTCGCGAGAAGCAGCCAGCAGAGCCAAAGGCAATACTCGATACTTCAGCGACTCGAACTTGCCTGGATCTACCAATACGCACTGACTGCACGAAAACTCCACGGGCGCATCCGCCCTTTGGATTCTCTCGTTCGTAGCTTCACTAACATGATTTGCAGCTCCGAACGAGCTGTGCGAATCGGGCGCGAGAAAGCCATGATGCATCGCTTCCTGCGAGTCCAAGCTCAAAAACTCCGCTGCTAGCAGCTCATCACAATTGACGCGGCTTGCCCAGTTTCTGGCCAGATCGCGATCGAGAAACGGCCCAACCCTTACGGCTACGGCGCAAGCGGGCAATTTCGTCGCATCTGGATTCACCCAGTAAGTATCCACCCACCACGGCATGATCCACCTCCCTAGCACTTCCGTTAAGTGCCGCGTTGTTCGTCACTCAAACAATGTGGCGGGCCGCGCGCCCGACCACACGGCGGCGGTCGCTTACACTCTCCTTGGAGAAACGATCGGCCCAGTAACTGGTCGCCGGCAGCGGGCTCTCGAACCACACTCCTGGCTTGGGCAGCAACGAGGAGGCAACTACATAAGTAACCGCCCGATCCAAACTAACGCCCGCCGGTCTTCTGACCTTGATGGGCGCGACATCCCGCTTCCCGTCCGGTGCCGTCAGTGACACAAAAGCAGCACTGTGTTCCTCTGAAACCAAGGCGTCACCGAACGCGGCATTCTCTAAGCCATACGACCCCTCACGATACAGCAGGACGCCATGGTGCTTGATGACGGGCACGCAAGCGAGTGCAAACCTGGAGCGCGCCGCGACATCTACGAGCCGAAAGTCGTCCTTGAACTCCCTGCCGTCACGGTGCACCAGCACCCGCATGGGTCGATGCCGCGCTGCAATGGCATCAAAGAGCCGCATTAGCGGGCCCGAGGAGCAGAACCGCAGGCTTTCATCACGCTTTGATGATCCGGAGGCCAAAGCGAGGATGCGCCCCCGCGTGTCCAACGCCATGCACGCCCAGTTAGTTCGATCCTTCTCGCGGCTGTGTGCGGCGTCTACTCCCACCAGTAGGTCCGCGTCAAACCGTTGCAGGAGTGCGTTTTCGATGCCTCCAGCCGTCAGCGCTACATCGTGAAACAGGTTGCGCGACGTCGCCGTTCTGGAAACCGTGCGCGGAGTAATTGCTTCGAAGGGGATGCCGCAGCGCGCCAGCTCGTTGAGCGATTTCCACAGATTGCCGTCTTCGGCGTCACCTCCCTTCTCGCCCTGGGCGCGTGAATGCGCCTCGCGGCGATGGCTAAAGTGTATCTGCACGTCCGTTTCGCGGACGTAGGTTTTCACCACCGGCCTGAAGCCCGGCTCGCTGATCTGAAGTGCGCATTTCGTGCGTGAAGCATCTCCAGCCTGCAAATAGCCGCACAGCTTGTTAGGCTCGCGGGCCTTGCTCCACGGAGAACGCCATGAGTAACCCTCCCCGCCTCCCCAAGCCGCGCAAACCTCTGGCTCACGCCGCAGCGCCAACCCAGCCGGGCCCCCAGGGCCGCGCCTACCCGCCGCCCGTCCGCCCCCAGCCCGCCTATGCCGCGCACTTCGGTCACGCGCCTGGTTTGGCACTGCGTCCACCGCGCTATGCGGCCTTTGGCGCGCTGCACGCGCTCTGGTACATGTTGTCGGGGGCGGTTATCACTCTGCTGGGCGGGGCACTCGCGAAGCCAGGAACGGTGGCCTATCTGCTCATGGTCCTCGGGACTGTGTTTATCATTTCCGGCGTTGCCAACGGGCTGCTCTCGATTCTGGGAAACGTGGTGGGGGTTTACCTGGGGTTGGTCGTGGGCGGCCTGGGCGTGATCGTGAACATCATCGGGTTGGTGAAGGGCGGGGCTGCTCCCGGGCCCATCATTGGCCTGGTGATCCAGATGTCCATCTTCGCGCTGGGTGTGGAGGCCATCCGCCGCTATGGCGACTATCAGGCGGCGCTTTCCGACTTGCCCCGTAGCGAGCCCTTACCCATGCGCATGGCGGCTCCTGCGGCTCCGGCTGCCGCGGCCCCCTCGGAGCCTGTGCCCGCGGCGCCGGCCAACGACGCTGCCATGACTCCGGGGGCACGCCGCAAAGCCCTCTTGTCGGTTTTGCAACTGGCGGCCTCCATCGATCCTTTGCAGGCCCAAGTGAGGCTGGAGCGGGCGCGGGCCGCGGCCATCCGCGTGCTGAGCCCCAAGGATCAGCCCGAGATTGACAAGGCGCTTGAACAGCCTGTGGCCGTCAGTGATGTCCAGGCCCAGTTGCTGGAACATACCGCAGCCATCGGCGGTAACGCGAAGCTGGCGACCGCCCTTCGGCGCTGCCTCGAACATGTGCTCAAGACCGAGGCGGGTATCACGGCCGCTGGTCAGGAATTCCTGGACGCCTATGACCTCGCCCTGGGCGAATAGGGCTGAAGTGGCCGGCAGATTGGTGGGCCCGCCGGGATTCGAACCCGGAACCAAGGGATTATGAGTCCCCTGCTCTAACCGTTGAGCTACAGGCCCAAAACCTTCATTTCAAGGGGGTTTCAAGGCGACTGGTCGGAGCGACATGTTGCTGCGAGCCAACCAATCAGCCACCCCATCCGACTCGAACACGGGCGAAACCCTGCTTGTGGCCACACGCTAAACGCAAAGCGCCATCCCGTCCACGGGGCGACACTGCCGCGCCGCGTTATGGCGATGTTTCTTGCCACGTCGCCTCCGCGGCCCCGGACTGGCGCGTGACGCTTCTCGCGCTGTCCGGTGAGGCGGATCATGCCGGTCTGCCGGTGCGGTCAAGGGATCTCGGCTTCTGATGCCGGCCCTGCGGGCGATTTTCTCTGGGCGGCTTGAAGGAGCTTCACAGCCTCGGGTGGGCCCTCCGCCATCACGATTTGCAGGGCCGCCGCGAACAGGGCCGATGTGGACTCCTTGGCCGAGGCTCGCGCGAGGCCATAAATCCGCGCCGGCGTCACAAACATGTGAAACCACTGGGCCATGCGCGCGACTCCCTCGGCCTGGCGCTGCAGCCGGGTCGCCGCCGAGACCTCCAGACCCTCCTGCTCGGGGATTTCCTGAGGCAGGCCGTGCTGCGCAGCCACAGTCAAGCGTACCTCGCGCGAAAGCAGGCGCTGGGCGGCGCCGGTGGCGGCGAAGCGGCGCTGGGTGGTGGTGCAGAAGTCGCAGCGGGCTTCGGGCGCGCCGCGGGCAAACTCCACACGTGCGCCGCAGGAAGGGCAGGGTTGGGCCAGGGCCCCGAGCTTGAGGAACTCGACGTCAAAGCGGCGCGTGCAGAAGCAGCCCGGGCAGGTGGTGACTTCCACGCCGTGGCCCTGGAGCGAGAACAGGCCGCAGCGCGGGCACTCCCAGTCAAAGTACTGGGAATAGTCGTGGCTGGCGGGGCCCACCACCTCGACGCTGCCCTGGCCGTAGATCATTTCCAGCACCGGCCCCTGGTGCTCGGGCGCAATCAGGCGCAGGTAGGCGCTGAGCATCTGCGACGAGGCAATGCGCAGGCGGGCCTCGAATGAAAGGCCCTCGGGGTCCGGCGGCGAGCCCAGTTCCTGGCGGGCCTGGGCCAGTTCGCGCAGCACCGCCAGCATGGCCTTGACGGCCTCCATGGGGTTTTCATTGGCGCCAAAGCCAAGGGCGGCTGTGGCCTGATTCAGCCGGGTGTAGAGCGCGCTCACCCGACCGCCCAGCCTCGCGTGCAGCAGGTCAAAGCCGATCCAGCGGGCGTAGCGCCGGCGCAGTTCGTGGTTGGTCAGCACGCGCGGCGGCACGTAGGAGGGCATTTCAGCCATGAGCCAATCGGCCTCGCGGGCGGCCGCCTCCAGGGCCGCCTCGAAGGCGGGTTGCCCCGGGCTTGACCCGCGGGCCTGGGCCGACGCCTGGTCCAGGGCCTGGCCGTGACGCTCAAAGCGCCGCATGTAGCCTTCGGGGTCGGCCATGGCGCGGCGGTTGAACTCGGTCCACTGGTCTGAGTCCAGCCAGACCGTGAAGTCAAAGCCGCACCAGGTGCCGCAGCTTTTGCAGAGTACCCAGGCGCCCTCGCTGACGCTGGGGGCGCCGCAGCGTTCGCAGCGCAGTGTGAGGCGGATGGCCATAGCTCAGAGGATCTGCTCGGGGATCCAGCCGCCGCTGACGTCAAGCTGGGTGCCGTTGATGTGGTCACTGCGGGCATTTAGCAGGAAGGCCAGCGCGTGGCAGAGGTCGGCGTACCGGGCAAAGCGCCCGGCAGGCGGCTTCACAGGTTTGATGACGCTGTTCTCCATGATGCCCACGCCCAGCGTATTGACGGTGATGCCGTCGTGGGCCAGGGCCGCGGCTGCGCTGCGCGTCAACATGCCCAGCCCCGCCTTGGCGATGTGGTAGGGCACGGTGAGGCGGTTGTACATGGGCCGTTCGTTGCCGGCATAGCCCAGGTTGACCACGCGGCCAAAACGCTGGCGCCGCATGTAGGGCAAAGCTGCGCGCATACAGTAGAACGACGTGTAAAGGTTGCTCTCAAGCTGGTCGCGCCACTGGGCGGGGGTGAGTTCGAACAGGTCCACGCGGGTGTAGTTGCCTACGTTGTTGACCAGCACCTCGAGGGAGCCGAGCTTGCCGGCAGCATCGTCCACGGCGGCGGCGGCCTCGCGGTCGTTGGTCAGGTCGCCGCGCACGAGACAGCCGCCGGGCGTCAGGCGGTTGCACTCCGCCAGCGTGGCCCGGGCCGCGCGCAGGCTGGCGCGGCAGTGAATGGCGACTTTGACGCCGCAGCGGGCGAGGAAGAGGGCCAGGGCCTGGCCGTTGCGCTTCGCGCTTCCGGTCACAAGGGCGGCGCGGATGCGGGGATCAAGGCGCGGCGGGGCCTCATCGGGTACGCCGACCAGGGCGGCGGAACGTGACTTGCGTTGGGCCATGGAGGAACCTTGGCAAAGTCAGGGTCTTGAGGCAAGGCGCAGGGGACAAAAGCCCGTTTGAGGGCAGGCCCGGGCAAGCTAGACTCGCCCGCCCATTGGCAGGGCGCCACCATGTCCGGAACACGCGTTGAACCTCAGGCCATTGAACAGCAGGGCCAGGATGTCCTGACCCGCACCATCGCCGTCAATTTCGGCCCGCAGCACCCGGCCACGCACGGCACGCTGCGCGTCAAGATGGAGTTGCTGGGCGAGAACATCGTCAAGGTGGATCCTGAGATCGGGTTTCTGCACACGGGCTTTGAGAAACTGGGTGAGTACCACACTTTCAACCAGTGGGTGTGCACGACGGACCGCATGAACTACATGAGCCCGCTGTGCAACAACATCGGGTTCGTCACGGCCGTCGAGGAACTGCTGGGCATCGAGCTGCCACCGCGCGGGCAATATCTGCGCGTCATCATGGCCGAGCTTTCGCGTATCGCCGACCATGTCGTGTGCTGCGCGCTGCAGGCCATGGACCTGGGCGCCTTTTCCGTCATGCTCTGGGGCTTCATCGAGCGCGAAAAACTCTACGACCTGTTCGAGATGGTCACGGGCGCGCGCCTCACCACCAGCTACACGCGCGTGGGCGGCATGATGCGCGACGTGCCCGGCGAGTTTGTGCCGCGCTGCCGCAAGTTCATCCGCGAGTTCCCCGAGGCGCTCAAGGAAATCGAGAAGATGCTGGCGCGCAACCGCATCTTCCTGGATCGCACCATCGGCGTCACGCCCATTGGCCGCGAAGACGCCATCTCCTATGGCCTGACGGGCCCGCTGCTGCGGGCCACGGGCGTGGCCTATGACGTGCGGCGCGCCCGCCCCTACCTGGTTTATCCCGAGCTGGACTTCGACGTCATTACGCGACAGGAGGGCGACGTGTTCGCCCGCTTCTGTGTGCGCATGGATGAAATGCGCGAGTCGCTCAAGATCATCAGCCAGGCGCTGGACCGCCTGCCGGGCGGCGAGATCAATATTGACGACAAGAAGACCGTGCTGCCGGAGAAGGCTGCGGTGTACACGGAGATGGAAAGCCTGATCGTGCACTTCAAGCAGATCATGAAGGGGCACGGCCTGAAGACGCCGGTCAACGGCAAGATCTACTCCTGCACGGAGAGCCCCAACGGCGAACTGGGCTGGTACCTTGAGACGGACGGCTCGGCCGTGGCGTACCGCCTGCGCTGCCGCCCGCCGAGCTACATCAACTACGGCGCCTTCCCGCAGATGGTGAAGGGCAACTACATTGCGGATTGCGTGGCCTGCCTCAGCTCGCTGAACATTATCGCGGGCGAATTGGACCGTTGAGGCCCGTGCGGTCTACCAAGGACGAAGGACGGACTTTCAGGGCGCCTTTCATTCGACATCCGCCATTTGAGATTCGGAATCAGCGAGCAACGCGAGCGAACATGCCCAAACAACTCAAACCCGAAACCGTCGAGCGCATCAAGCAGCTGGCCGCCCGCTACCCCAAGCCCGATGGAGCTTTGCTCTCCGCCCTGCGCGCCGCTGAGCGCGAGTTCGGTTACATCGACGCCGAAGCCTGTGAAGCCGTGGCCAACGTTCTGGGCATGCCGCCGGCCGCCGTCTGGGGCGTGTTCTCCTTCTACACCACCTTCCGCCGGGAGACGGACGGCAAGCACATCATCTACGTCTGCAGCACGCTGCCCTGCGCCATGCGCGGCTCCGAACGGCTCTTTGACCATCTCAGTGAAAAACTGGGCGTGGCAAGGGATGAAACCACCCCCGACAAGCTCTTCACCCTCAAAAAGGCCGAGTGCCTGGCCGCCTGCGGCACGGCGCCCTGCATGCAGATCAACGAGGACTACTACGAAGGTCTGACGCTGGAAATGGCCGACCAGATCCTCGAAGACCTCAAGGCCGGCAGATACCCCGCCCGCCACGTCACGCAGTAGCCACGGGTTCTTTCAGGCGTATTCGATTTCGCTGCCGCGCGCGGCTTCGTCGAATGTTCCCTGGTCATAGACCTTGCAGCCCCGCACGAAGGTCATCTTCGGCCAGCCCGTGAGACGCTGGCCGTGCCAGGGGCTCCACTTCACGCGCGTGAACTGCCGCTCATTGCGCACTTCGCGGACCTCCGTGGTGTCCACCAGGGTCAGGTCGGCGTCGAACCCCGGCTCGATGAAGCCCTTGCGCTTGAGGCGATAGGCGCGGGCAGGCGCTTCGCACATCCACCAGGCCAACTGCTCCAGGCTGCAGCGGCCGCGCGCCGCGCTATCCAGCATCAGGGCCAGCGAGTTCTCGATGGCGGGGATGCCGCTGGGCGCCTTCCAGATGTCCTGGCGCTTTTCGTCCAGGGTGTGTGGGGCGTGGTCAGTCGCGATACAGTCGATGGCACCCGCGTGCAGGGCCTGCCACAGGCCCCGGTTGTCGGCCTCACTCTTGAGTGGCGGGTTCATCTTGGCCAGGGTGCCCAGACGCTCATAGGCCGAAGTGTTCAGCAGCAGGTAGTGGGGGCATACCTCGGCCGTGATCAGCTTGGCCTCGATGCTGCGTCCCGGCGTGAAGAACTCCGTCTCGCGCGCCGTGGAGCAATGCAGCACATGGAGGCGGTGCTGGTGCTTCTGCGCCAGTTCGTAGGCCTGCCTGGTGGCGCGCCAGGCCACTTCGGCGTCGCGTACTTCACTGTGGACGGCGAAATCCGTGCGATGCTTCAGGCGCTCGGCGTTCTGGCGCATCAGCATCTCACACTCGGCGTGAACGGCAATCACCCGCTGTCTGGGCGTCTGGGCGAAGATGCGGTCCAGGGCCACGGGGTCATCGACGAGCAGGCTGCCGGTGCTCGAACTCATGAAAATCTTGATGCCGCAGACGCGGCGGGCGGCGGCCAGTTCCTGCACGTTGTCAGCCGTGGCGCCGATGAAGAAGCCGAAGTTGGCGTGGGACTTGGAAGCGGCCAGCGCGAGCTTTTCGTCGATCAGGGCCTGGGTCGTCGCGCTGGGTTCGGTGTTCGGCATCTCAAGGTAGCTCGTGACGCCGCCGGCCACGGCCGCGCGGGAGCCGCTTTCGAGGTCTTCTTTGTGGGTGCGGCCGGGTTCGCGGAAATGAACGTGGGTGTCAATGATGCCGGGGAAGAGATGAAGTCCGGCGGCGTCAATGACGGTCGCGCCTGAGCGATCGACCGAGGGGGCCACGGCGGCGATGTAGGGGCCGTCGGTGCGGACTTCCAGCGGTTGAAAGCGGCCGCGATGAAATACGAGCGCGCCGGCAATGACGTAGCTTGGCATGGCGGGATTGTAGCACTGCGGCCAAGAGCCGTAAGAACGGGCCCTGGCGTCACCCGAACTGCCCCTGCGATGGCTGTCGGAGTAACGGGCTTTGCCCGGATTTCGGCCCTGGCCTGACACCGGAAAGGCTGGCATTTCGACCTTGTCGGTGCCTGCCAAGGTCGCCTCAGGTGGAAAGCGAAGGCCGGCCCGTTGCCGGGCCGGCCCGCTATGGAGCGTTTACAAGCCGCGCGAACTAGCGGCGTCCGCCGCCGCTGCCTCCGCCGCCCATGCCGGGGATCATCTGACCCCAGTCACCCATGCCGGGAATCATGCCGCCCATGCCGGTGGGGTTTTCCTTGTACTTCTTGTACTGCTCTTCAGTCAGGACGGCCTTCACCTGCTGGTCCTGGTCGGCCATGGTCTGCTGGATGTCCTTCTGGGCCTGCTCGGGGGTGAGGGTTCCCTCCCTGGACTGGGTGCGGATGTCCTGGATCTTCTTGAGGGTCTCGTCCTCGATGCGGTTGAGGTTTTCAGCCGCGCGCTCGTCGAGGCCCAGGTTGGTGTTGCGCTGCTTGCGGCCCTCGGTGCGCATGACGTCCATGGCCTTCTTGCGCAGTTCCGGGTCGCTCATGATGCGCCGCATGGAGCCCATGGGGTCGCTGGCGTCAAAGGGGATGTCGTTTTCCTTGGCGATGCGCTCGGCGTCGGCCATGCGAGCCTGCATGTCGGCCTGCTGCTTCTCGCGGCGTTCCTTTTCACGGCGCTCGGCCATGGCCTGGAACTCCTTGAAGCGCTCTTCCTCAGAGGCAGCTTTGGCCGCCACTTCGCCGCCAAGTTCCTCGATGGCCTTGTTCAGTTCAGCGAGCTTTTCAGGGCTGATGGCCTTGAGCTTCTCGTCCTGGGCTGCCAGCTTCTTCTCCAGGCTGGCCTTTTCCAGTTCCAGGGCTTCCAGGCGCGCGCGCAGCGCGGCAATGTCGGCGCCGGCCTTGTGGTCGTCCGCCCCCCGGGCCGTGCCCTTTTCCGCCATGTCTGATTCAAGCTGGGCCACTTTTGCGTTCAGCGCGGCAATCTTGCCATCGGTAGCCGAGTTGTCCTGGCAACCCGCAACCCAGAGCGAGGCCGTCAGCAGAAGTGAGGCAGCGAGGTAACGCTTCATTGCATTCTCCGGTTCTTGGAGCCCGGCGGGCGCCCTGGTCCTTCGCGCCCTGTCGCAGGCAATCATAGTGCGCAGGGGCGGCATAACCTCACGGGCAAATCCGCAAATTCATGTCCAAGCTATGCTTGCGCCATGCCTCGGCGCAACCTGAACCTCTTTCTGCTCTGGCTTGGCCAGTTCGTGAGCGCTACGGGCGACGCCTTCTTTTCCACGTGCGTCGGATTCCTGGCGCTTTTTCTATTGACCCGTCAAGGCGGGCCCGAGCCCGGCCTGGTCGTCGGCATCACGCGCGGCGTGGACGCCCTGCCCTTCCTGCTGTTTGGCGCCTATGCCGGCGTGCTGGTCGACCGCTTTGACCGCCGCAAGACCATGCTGGTGTCTGATCTGGCGCGGGCCCTGATTCTCGCCTGCATTCCCCTTCTGTTTTTCACGGGGCTGCTGGACTGGTGGATGCTGCCGGCTGCGGCCTTCCTGCTTTACAGCTTCAGCACGCTGTTCAATCCCGCGCGAGATGCCCTGGTGCCGCTGCTGGCCGAGGGCGGAAACCTTCTGCGCATCAACAGCTGGTTCCAGACCAGCGGGCAACTCGCCATGATTCTGGGCGCCACCCTCGTGGGCCTGCTGGTTCCCGCCGCCCAGGGTGAGATTTCCGAGGCCCAGGCCTCGCGCATGGCCTGGCTGCTGGCCGCGGACGCCGCCACCTTCCTTTGTTGCTTTGGCTGCATTCTGGCCATCGCCGCGCCGCCGGCGGCGGCCGTGGCGCGCAAGGCGGGCGGCAGCCTGAGCGAGCTGAAGGAGAGTGTGGTCTTTGCGCTGAAGGACAGCCGGCTCAGGGCCCTGCTGCTCATCACGGCGGTGAACAATTTCTTCATTATGGGCCCGGCGATTGTGGGCGCGCAGTTTCTGATCCTGCGCGAGTTCAAACTGGGCCCCGCGGAATACGGCTGGTTTGAGGGAACCCTGGCCCTGGGCTGGTTTGCGGGAACCCTGCTGATCGCGCGCCTGGCGCCGCGGCTGAAGACGGGCCACCTGGTCCTGGCGGGCATGCTGCTGGACGGTCTGACCTATGTTCCGTTTCTGTGGGTGCCTGACTTTGGCTGGTCGCTGGTGTTGATTTTCGCCCACGGCCTGGCCATTCCCCTGATTACGGTAGGGCGCACTACGCTGATACAGCGCTACTACGAAAACGTGAGGCTGGGTCGCATCTTCTCGCTGGTGGCCCTGACCGTGCAGGGCTTCACGGCCCTGAGCGCGCTTTGTACCGGCCTGGCCCTGACCTGGCTTTCGGCGCGGGAACTGTTCTTCGCTGCCGGCGTGCTGGGGGCGGCCTGCGGCGTGGCCGGGCTGGGGTTTGCTTCGCTGCGGCGCACGGCATGATGGAGTGGCGGCAGCCCTCAAGTTATAGTTCGCCCGGAGGGGCAACATGACCGACGACCGCAGACACATGTGGCGCGCACTGGAGCTGGCGCGACGCGGCAGGCCCTATGTCGCGCCCAATCCGATGTGCGGCGCAGTCATCGTCAGGGACGGCAAGTTAGTGGCCGAGGCCTGCCACGAGGCCTTTGGCGAGCTTCATGCGGAGGCGGCGGCGCTGAAGGTGGCCGGGTCCAATGCACGGGGCTCGACGCTGTATGTGACGCTTGAACCCTGCTGCGAACACTACGAGGGCAAAAAGACGCCGCCCTGCGTGCCGGCGCTGATCGAGGCCGGCATCAAGCGCGTGGTCGTGGCCGTGGAAGACCCGCACCAGCACGTCCGGGGCAAAGGGCTCAAGCTGCTGCGCGACGCCGGAATTGAAGTGGAAATCGGTGTCTGCAAGGAGGAGGCGCGGGAGCTCAACGCGGCCTACTTCAGCCACGTCGAGCGCGGCCGCCCCCTGGTGACCGCCAAGTGGGCCATGACGCTGGACGGCAAAATCGCGACTCGCACCGGTGACGCCCGCTGGATCACCAGCGATCAGGCGCGCAACGAGGTTCACTACGACCGCGGCTGCACCGGGGCCATCGTCGTGGGTATCGGAACGGTGCTCATCGATGACCCGGAGCTGACAGCGCGCGGCGAGGTAGGCCGCCAGCCTGTGCGCGTGGTGGTGGACACGGACTTGCGCCTGCCGCTCGAAAGCAAGCTCGTGCGGACGGCCGACCAGGGGCCGGTGTTTGTGTACGCGGCGGAGGACTCCAGCGCCGAGCGTCAGGCCCAGCTTGAGGAAGCGGGCGTCTACCTGATTCTGCTGCAGCGCCAGGGCAAGACCCACCTGCGCTGGATGGAAATCTGCACGGACCTGGGCGAGCGCGGCGTCAATTCAGCCATCATCGAGGGTGGCGGCAGCCTGGTCGCCAGCGCGTTTCAGGAGCGTGCGGTGGACCGCGTGAAGATTTTTGTGGCGCCCAAGGTGTTTGGCGGGGAGGACGCCAAGAGCCCCGTGGAGGGCCCGGGCGTGCCTGACGTGTCGCGGGCGGTGACTTTCACGAAGCTTCACACGCGCACCCTGGGACCCGACATCGTCATTGAAGGAACGGTGGTTTATCCGACGGACGACGGACCTTCGCCCAGCGGCTATTGGACGGGCTATGGCGGCGATAATCCGTGATTGTCACGCGGGAGACATGAGGTTTGCACAGCTTGCACAGCTTGCACTGGCACAATTGCCTCGATTTGCTTGATGTGCCAAATTTGAAGGGCGTGCAGCCTTGCCAGCGCCGGGCCTTGCAGCTACATGGATAGCAGGGGCTGAAACCCGGTTGCAACTTTTGATTGTCGCAAATCATACCGTTGCAGCACCTTGCGCCATAACTCTCCCGGCATCACGACTCCATGCGCTACTACACCACCAGCGAAGTCGCAAAAATCTGCAAGGTCCACCGAAACACCATCCTGACGGCGATCCGCAAGGGCGTTTTGCGTATTCACCGCACTCCCGGCGGCCATGCGCGGATCTCGCAGGAGGACCTCGACGAGTTTATCCATCGCCGGAGCCTGGCCACGACGAAGGTCAAGTCGGCCAAGCGCGTGCTGATTGTCGATGACGATCCTGTCTTCAACCAGATCACGAGCGCCGTGCTGGCCAGTGCGGGATACTCGGTGCGGGTGGCGGCCACGGGCTTTGAGGCCGGCATACTGCTGGCCGAGTATCGCCCGGATATCGTGCTGGTGGACCTGATGTTGCCGGACATCCGCGGTGATGCGATCTGCCGCCGTATCCGCTCCACCCCGGCCCTGGCGGATATGGCCATCCTGGCCATCTCTGCCACCAGCGACAAACCGCTGGTGGACCAGTTGCTGCGTGCGGGGGCCGACGATTTTCTCGCCAAACCTTTCAACCATGAGTCGCTGCTCACGCGCGTGAGTTACCTGCTCAGCCCCGTGGGTGTCAGCGCACGCACCACGCGCGTACTCTGACCGTCACGGCCGCTTCGAGCTACAATCCTTGCATGCGTCTTGCCGCGCTCTGTGTGCTGGCCGGTCTGCTTGCCTCTACGGCAGCAGCCCACCCCTTTGACGACCGGGCGGACATGATCACGCACATCGCCGTGACCGCCGACCGCAAGCTGCATGTGACCGTCCTCTATTACTTTGCCACGGTCCCGGCCTCCTACGTGGAGGCGCGCTTCAAGCTTGATGCGGACCGCAACGACAAAATCACCTCCGAAGAGCGCGACAAGCGCCTGGCCGAACTGGCTCAGGAGCGGCTGGACAACATGGACATGAGCGTCCATGGCCGGCGCGTGCGGCTGGTCAACGACGCGCGGCGAAACGAGTGTTTTGACCTCAACAATCCGGAGAACGACTTTTCCGCGCCGGGCGGTTTTTCAGTCGTGAATGTGCGCCTGGGCTATGCCCTGAACTTCACGGCGGACCTCGCGATGGAGCCTGAGCAGGGCGGCTATCGCGTGCTGCTGACCTTCATGAACAAGGCCGAGAGGATTGACGATCCCGATACCCAGATCCGCGCCTTTGATGAGCGGGTGCAGCCCCGGGTCGTGATCGAAAACCTGCGCCATGAGCGCTCCGACGGCGGCCTGTTCCAGGTACGGTTCTCCTATGGCGTGGCATCGCAGCCGCCGCCCGTGGAGCCGCCCGTCATGCAACAGCAGCCGGGTGCGTCGCAGAGCTCCCGCGAGCAACTCAAGGCAATGGAAGAGCGCCCTCGCGAGGACCAGAACCGCGAAGGCTTTTTCCAGGGACTGTTTTCGGCCCTGCGCTCGGGTGAGGGCGACTTCATCTACTGGTTCACGGCACTGGCCTTCGTCTTTGGCTGGGGTGCCTGGCACGCGCTGCAACCCGGCCACGGCAAGACGCTCGTGGCCAGTTACCTGATCGGGACTCACGGCCGGCCTTCCGATGCCCTGTTTCTGGGCGTGGTGGTGACGCTTGCGCACACCAGCGGAGTGCTGCTGTTGCTGGGCGGCATCACTCTGGTGCGCGAGCTCTATCCGGAGATGTTCGCGGACCCCGCCAAGGCATTGAGCGAATGGATCACGGTGGCCGTGGGCGCCACGATCCTGTTCATGGGCGTGGGCCTGCTGCTCAAGCGCGCCGAGGCCGGCCACGCCCACGAGCATGACGTCTTTGGCCGCCACATCCACCCCGAGGACGACCACGGGCATGGCGCGCCGCCGGACCCCAAGCGCATGCGCCGCCTGGAGATACTCAGGCTCGGCATTCTGGGCGGTGTGGTGCCCTGCCCGGCGGCCTTTGTGATTGCCCTGATCTCGATCGAGCAGAGGTTGTTCGCGGCGGGGCTGCTGCTGGTGCTGGTCTTCAGCCTGGGGCTGGCCCTGGTGCTGGCCACCATCGGCCTGATGCTGGTGGCAACCAAGAGCTACATGCATGCGCGTCGCAACAGACCGAGAAACGCACTCTACCGCTTCATGGAAACGAAAGTGCCCGTTCTGGGCGCGCTGGCCATCACGCTGATCGGCTTTACCATGGTGCTGATGGCTCTCTTGCGTCTGCAAGTGCTTGATCTGGCCACGTTCACGGCCTGAGAGTTTCTACAGCAAGGAGGATCCCATGAAACGATGGACCCTGTTCGCGCTGGCCCTTTCGCTGCTGGGCGGCGCTGTCACTGTGATGCCCGTAAGGGCCGACGAAGTGCCCAAGGCGGCCGAGGCGCCCAAAATGGGCGAGAGCCACGCCGCGGCCATCAAGGCCTACGAGAGCTTCCAGGCTGCCCAGAAGACCTCAAGCGCGGCACGCGCAGAAGCCTTGAAGGTCTATCGCGAGGCCAAGGGCGAAGAGGCCCAGAAGGCGGCACTGGAGAAATACCAGGCCGTGGTGGAAGAACAGAACGCCAAGGTGGAGGCTGCCCGGGACGTTTTTGTTGCCGCCTTTGACAAGGCCGACGTGGATGGCTGGGACCTCACAGCCCATGCGGAAGTGGTGGAGATGGGCCTGCTGATGTCGGGGAGCCTCAGGCAGGAGAAGGACCCCAAGGGCGCCGTTCACTGCTACGAGAAGCTGCTGGAGAAACTTCCCAAGAGCCGCCTGGCAGGCGTGGTACGCAGCAACTACCTGCCTAATGCCCTGATGATGACGGGTGACTACGAGGCAGCCCAGGTCCGCGTTGAGGCCCTGGTGAAAGAGGCCGATGAAAACCAGAAGCCCGGCATGATGACCACGCTGGGCGACATCAAGGCCGTTAAGGGCGACCTCGAAGGGGCACAGAAAACCTACGCCGAGGCCCTCAAGCTCATTCCGGACAAGCTTGAGAAGAATGACGTTCGCGCCAGCGCCAGGCGCTACCTCGAACCCAGGATTGCCCTGATCGGGAAGCCCGCGCCGGAAATCAACAGCAAGCACTGGCTGGGCGCTGAAGCAAGGCCCCTCTCGGCGATGAGGGGTACCGTGCTGCTGATTGACGTCTGGGCGACGTGGTGAGGCCCCTGCAAGTCAGGCATGCCGGGATTGCATGCCCTTCACAACAAGCTCTCAAAGGAAGGATTCTCCGTGCTTGGCGTGACGAAGTATTTCAACTCAGGCTCACTGCCGGGCGAAAACGGTGACATGAAGGCCCGTCTGTCCAAAACGACCTCCGTCAAGGACATGGACGAAAAGGCGTTCGGCGAACACCTCAAAACCTTCCATGAACGCGTCCAGCCCAGCTACCCCTTCGTGGTGGCGAGCCGGGAAGAACTCGACGCGTACAAAGTGCCGGGTTACCCCACTCTGTTTGTGGTGAACAAGGCCGGGGTGATCGTTTATGTGCAGGTGGGCGGCGGGCGTGAAGCCGTCCTCGAGGCCGTCATCCAGCGCCAGCTCAAGGCAAAGTAAGGTTGGGGAGTGACAGGGCGGCGCCGTCGAGCGCCGCCCCGCTGTTTTCAGGCATTCACGTTGACGCGGTCATACAGCGGGTCCCAGCTCGCGATGCGTCCCTGCACCGTGAAGTTGTCGCCGCGGCGCAGGCCTGAAAGCTCGCGGCTTTTCGCAGCATCAAAGCGCACGGCAAGTTTGGTGCGCAAACCGCTCAGGGTGCCCACGACCGTGCGGCCGTCCTTGAGTTCTTCGGGCACGTCAAAGCTGCTGGTCAGCTCCACGCGCTCGACTATCACGGGCAGGGTCACGCTCTGGTCCTTCAGCTTGGCCAAGGCCTCGTCGCGTTCGCTGCCCAGCAGCGAAGCGTCGGAGAGCCGGTCCAGCACGGCCATGATGCCGCCGTCGCCGCGCGGCGTGTTGTCGGGTTTCGGCCCGGGCAGGTTCGTCAAAGGCGCGGCCACCTTGGCGGCTTTGGCCGCGGGCTTTGGCTGTGGCCGCAATGCGGGCGCGGCGACGGGCAGCTCGATGGGCCTGGCCGGAGGCGGGGCAGGCACTTTCATGGGCGCGGCCTGGGGCGCCAGTTGCTGCATGGTGTCGGTAATGGCCCGGGCCAGAAGCACGGCCTCGGAAATGGCCGAGTACATGCGCGCGGGATCGCTGACCATGCCGCGCTGCTCCATCATGATGTTGCCGGCATAGAGCACGAAGTCCGGTCGCGTCTGCACGATGCGGAAAAGGGCCTGGCGGATAGCGGGCTGGCTGACGAAGTGACGCACGGCGTTTTCGTCGCGCCCCTTGAGGATGAAGGCGTCGTCGATGGCCGAGTCTCCGACGTGAATGTCCTGCCCGCCGAAGAACTTGCCGACCTTGCTGAACACGCTCTCCTGGTGGATCTGCAGGCCAAGGGGCATGGGGCAGTTGAGCATGGCCTGGAACTGGGTGTAGGTGCTGCGGTTCTTGCCCGAGCCGCGGGTGATGGTGCCGATGTGGACGTAGATGCCGTCAAACCAGCCGGAGATGTGGGGCCGCGAGGTCCAGCTTTCGCCGCCGGTCATCTGCAGGCCGTAGGTGGCGGCAAAGCGCGCCCAATTTTCGCGGGCCTTCTTGCTCTGGTAGATGCCCAGAGCCGCCAGACCCACGAACAGGGCGATGAACAGCGGGAAGATGATGAGGGGCGCGAAGTCCGCCGCGAGAAAGATGCAAATCATGGGTGTCATGGCTGGCTCTCAGTCAGACTCGACAATCAGCCGCTCAAATAAAGGGTCCCAGCCGGCCACCTTGCCGTGGACCTTGATGAACAGGCCCCGCGTGAACGACTCGACCTCCGCGTTGCGGGATTCCGGGTAGCGCACGGCAATCCTCAGCTTGCTGCCTTCCACGATGCCGATGAGCGTGCGCCCGCCGCGCAGAGCCTCGGCCATTTCGTGCCCGCCGGCGGTCTGCTCCACGCGCTCAATGCTGACGGGCGCCGCCACTGCCTTGCCCATAAGCATGGCGAGTAGCTTGTCGCGCTGCGCCAGACTCGTGGCAGGGTCCACCAGCCGCGCTACCAGCGTTCCCATGGCCGCCTCCGAACGCGTGGGAGGCAGGGCGCTTTGGGGCTTGGACTTCTGATGGGGCGCGTGCTTTCGTGTGGCCATGGCTCAAGCATGCAGCGGGAAGTGACCGATGTCGATTAGATTACGCGCCAGCTTTTGGAACCTGCGGCAGGTCGTCATCCAGCACCCAGGGGCCCTTGCGGGTCTCGCGGCTGAGGGTGCGAGCCAGAGCGTCGAGGAACTGGTCGCGGGGTACGGGCCTTGTGCCGTAGCGGGCCATGTGGGGCGTATAGGTTTCGGCGTCGACGAAGTCGAATTTCCAGCGGGCCAGTTGCTGCACCAGCGCGACGAAAGCGACCTTGGAAGCGTCATCGCGCCGGTGGAACATGCTTTCGCCGCAGAACATGCCCCCCAGGCTGAGGCCGTAGAGGCCGCCCGCCAGTTCGTCTCCGGCCCAGGCCTCAACGCTGTGCGCCACGCCGGCCTCGTGCAGGGCCTCAAAAGCGCGCCGCAGCGCGGGGGTGATCCAGGTGCCGCGCTCGCCCTTGCGCGCGGCCTGGGCGCAACCGGCCATGACGCGCGAGAAGGCGCGGTCCAGCGTGATGCGAAAGGGCCTCTTGTGCAGGGTCTGGCGCAAGGAGCGCCAGAGCTTGATTTCGCCCACCGCCAGCAGGTAGCGCGGGTCGGGGCTGAACCAGAGCAGGGGCATGCCCTCATGGGGCCAGGGAAAGATGCCGCAGGCATAGGCGGCCAGCACGCGCGCCGGCGCCAGGTCGCCGCCGACGGCCACGATGCCGTCTTCGTCGGCCCCGCGCGGGTCAGGAAAGGCGATCTCGCGGCTCAGGCGGTACACGGGCACAGGCCAAGTCTAACAGCGGGCGTTTGCCGCGGGGCAGCGCCTTGATGAGAATCCGTCGCAAGGCACAATCGCGCCGTGAACGTTCTCTTTTACGTGATGGATTGCCTGCGCGCCGACCACGTGTCGGCGCTGGGCTATGGCCGCAGAACCACACCCAACCTCGACAGGCTGGCCGCTGAAGGCGTGGCGTTTTCGCGCTGCTATGCGCAGTCAGGCTGGACGGCGCCCAGCGCCGCTACCATGTTCTCAGGCCAGATTCCCTCGCGCACCGGCATTCACAAGATGCGCGACGCGCTCAACCCCGACATGCCCTGGCTGCCGGAGATGCTCCAGCACAACGGTTTTGTCACGGTCGGTTTTTCCAGCATGTACCAGGTCAGCAGGCTGCGCGGCTTTCACCGGGGATTCACGGACTTCTTCGACCTGTTCATGGACCCGCAGATGATGGAGGTGTGCAGGGCGCGCGACATCGATGCGCGCGGCGACCACTACTGCCTGCCCCTGAGCGAAGACCTGCATGCCCGCGCGCTGAACTGGCTTGATGCCCGCAAGGACAGCTTTGACCCCTGGTACATGCTGATCTGGAGCATTGATACCCACGAGCCTTTCCGCCAGCCGCCGCGTTTCAACACCGACGCCGACCCGGGTTACCAGGGCCCCATCAACGGGCGCGGCCGGCCCTTCACCGACGTCGCCAACGCGCGCGACAGGCAGCAGCTCATTGACCTTTACGACGGCGCCCTGCGCTACCAAGACGAGCAGCTGGGCAAGCTGGTGGAAGGCCTGCGCGAGCGCAACCAGCTCGATGACACGCTGATCATCGTGGTAGGAGACCACGGCGAGATGTTCTGGGAGCACGGTATTGCCGGCCACGGCAAGTTTCCGTGGGAAGAAGAGCTGCGCGTGCCCCTGATCATGCGTTGCCCGCAGATTTTGCCCCAGGGCAAGGTCTTTGATTCGCTGGTGCAGATGATTGACGTGCCGGCCACCATCGCCGACTACGCCGGCCTGCCGCCTGAGCCCCGCTTTCGGGGCAAGTCCCTGCGGCCGGTGTTCGAGGGCGCGGCGGAGCATCTGCATGACGCGATTGTGCTGGAGGTGCCCTTTCCCCACGACCCCGAGCGCAAAGAGACGGCCCGCGTTGTAATCACGAAGGACCGGCTGAAGCTGGTGCAGTATGTGGCGCCGGGGTTTCCACGCCGCCTGCGCTGGATGGTCAAGGAATATGGCCGCGCGTTCTTGAGCCTGTTTCGCCCCGGCACGATTTCGCTCTATTACGGGCACTACTTCCGGCGCGGGCCGCGCGTGCTGCTGGACGGCTTTTTCTGGAGCCTGTTCTGGCCCTTCTGGCTGGTGTTTGGCGGCACGGATACCTACGTGTTCGATCTGAGCCAGGATCCCCGCGAGGACTACAACCGCAGCTCAAGCCACCCGCGCGTGAAGGAACTGCTGGCGGTGCTGGCCGCGGCGGACGCCGGACAGGTCGCGGGCAAGTCATTGGCGGGCAGCAGCGCCGAAGAGCAGGAAAAGAAGATCGAAGAGCACCTGCGCCAGTTGGGATATGTCGAAGACTAAGGCATAATGGCTTGTCGTATGGAGGCTCGGTACGACATGGCGGCGCAATCAAATGTTCGGACACAGTCATCTAGCGCTTTGGGTCAAGGCGTGTACACCGTTTCTGAAGGAGCGAAACTGTTGAGGGTTTCGCCATCCAAGCTTCGTTCCTGGTTTGTAGGCGGAAGGGACAGGGACCCTTTTTTTGAACCGGATTATCAGCACGAGAAGAATCCGCCGCTGCTAAGTTTTCACGATTTAATTGACGCGTTCTTTGCCGTGCAACTGCGGCAGCACGGACTCAGCTTGCAGCAACTCCGCAAGGTGTATCTAGGGCTTCAGAATTATTTCGGGGAGAAGCATGCGTTTTGTCGAGAGGACCTGCGCACGGACGGAGAGACTATTTTCCTGCATGTCGTGGATGATGAGGGAAGACAAGAGTTGATCGAAGTCCTGTCACGACAAAAGTGCTTCCCAGAAGTGCTCCTGCCGTTCCTCAAGCAGCTCGATTTTGACGTCAAGAAGATGGCATCCCGGTGGAACATCGCCCGAGGTGTTGTCGTCGATCCCGCAATCAGCTACGGGCAGCCGGTAGTGACTGGCTCTTTCGTTTCGGCTGAAATCCTGGCTCGCCAATGGCGGGCGAACAAACGTAGCGTCGAAAAAGTCGCGGCATTTTGGGATATGCCAGCCGAGCACGTAGAGGCCGCGATCCAATTTGTCGAGGGCCTTGCTGCCTGAACTTCTTTTTCGACAACAACTTTCCGCTGCCGCTCGTGAGAATGATGAGCGCATATGCCGTTCACGAGGGCGGCCACAAGTTGGAGCACCTCAGTGACCGCTTTGATGTCGGAATCAAAGATCCGGATTGGATTGCAGCCATTGCAGCGGAGGATGAGCGGTGGACCGTTGTTTGCGGCGACAACAAGATTCTCCGAAAACAAGATGAAGTGGCTGCTTTGGTAAGGTCCGACCTGAGCTACTTCTTCTTGCGCGGCGGTTGGTGGGATCAGTCGTTTCACACGATCGCGGTCAAGTTCCTGAAGATCTGGCCAAAACTTGTGCAATCGGTAGCGGAAACGCGTGTGCCCTCCATCTGGGAGGTCCCTGTTTCGTCAGACAAGTTGCAACTCATCGACCGAACCAAAGCATATGGCCGCAAGTAGCCGGGTTCGTTAAGGGGCCTGATCTCGGAACTACACTTCGCTCTAGGAGTGGCCATTCGAGTCAAATTGGGTTTATCCTTATTGCTGTTGGTGGGAACGCTGGGCGCTTAGGTGTGCGCACAGGAAGCCAAGGATCCTGACAGATCCGAGGCTGAGAAACTCCTCGCCGAAGGCGACGGCTCGCTCAACTCGCGCGATTACGCCGGATCCGTCGCCATCTTCGAGAAGGCCGTCGCCGCCGCTGAGAAGAAAAAGACGCCACCTGCCTCGCTGAAGCGCTGGCGATGACAGCGCAGGCCTATCTTGCGACCGGCAAGAAAGAAGAAGGCCGCAAATGGCTGGAAATGGCCAAAGCCGCTTCCAAGGAAGAAGACCCCAAGGCGTGGGCGCGCTATCTGGGCGTGCGCGGTCGCTTTGAGTGGAAAGACGAAAGGCTCGAAGAGGCCAAGAAGACCTTCGTGGCCACGTACGACTATTGCGTCGACAAGAAACCCTTTGATCGAGCGGTGGATGCCGCGCACATGGTGGCCATTGTGGCGCCCAAGGAAGAGCAGGAAGCCTGGGCGCTCAAGGGCATCAAGGCCGCCGAAGCCGGTGGGTTTGATGCATGGCTGGGACCGCTTTGGAACAACCTCGGGTGGAGCTATGAGGCGCAGGGCCGGTATCGGGAGATACTCGGGGCGCTGCTGAAGGCGCGTGAGTATCACGCCAAGGGCGTCAACGAATTGCCGAAGGTGTTTGCCGACTGGTCCGTGGCCAAGGCCTACCGCCTGAACAAGAAGCTCAAGGAAGCCCGCGAGCTACTGGTAAAGACCCTCGAGTGGGCCAGGAACCTTAGCGCCGACAAGCCGGAAGACGACGAGCGCATGGAGTGGATCGGCTGGTGCCAGTGGGAGCTGGGCGGACTCGATGCCGCGGAAGGCAAGAAGGAGGGCGCGCTGGCGATGCTAAAGCAGGCGCGGGAGTCTCTGGCAAAGGCCGGCATCGAGGAGTGGGGCAAAGAACACCTCGAGAAACTGGACGCGCGGATTCAGGATCTGTCGTAGAGGTGCGGCCGGCGGACCTGCACCCGGGCGAATTCTGAAGAAGGCTCGAGGGTAGCTTGCTAGGCGGCTTCGCCGCCGGGGTTTTCATCGGGGTGAGAGCGCTCGTACACGTCAAGCATGCGCGCCGTGGTGACGTGCGTGTACACCTGCGTCGTGGCCAGGCTGGCATGGCCGAGCAGTTCCTGCACATCGCGCAGGTCCGCCCCGTGGTTGAGCAGGTGCGTGGCGAACGAGTGTCGCAGCGTGTGCGGCGAAACATGGCAGGTCAGCGCCGCCTTCTGCACGTACTGGTCCACGAGGCGCCGCACGCTGCGGTCGGTCAGGCGCGTGCCGCGCTGGTTGATGAACACGGCGCGCACGGCGGGGTCCAGGCCGGCATCGCGCCTGGGCGGCGAGGTACGAACTGCAAACCAGGCGTTCAGGCAGCGCAGGGCCGCCGGCAGCAGGGGCAGCATGCGCACCTTGCGGCCCTTGCCGTGGGCGCGCAGGGTGCCGCGCCCGATCTCGAGGTCGCCCATGTCCAGCTTGACGAGTTCGCTCACGCGCAGGCCCGTGCCGTAGAGCAGTTCCAGGATGGCGCGATCCCTCAGGCCGCTCCAGCTTTCGTCGGGCGCGGTGAGCAGGGCGTTGACCTGCTGCTCGTCCAGGAAGTTGGGCAGGTCGCGGTGCACCTTGGGGGTGCGCAGAAGTTTGGCCGGGTTGTCGGCGATTTCGCGTCGTTTGTGAAGATAGCGGAAGAGTGAGCGCACACTGGCCAGCTTGCGCGCGATGCTGCGACGCTCGTACTGGTGCTCGCTCATGCCCGCGAGGTAGGCGCGCAGCGCCAGGTGGTCCACGAGCGTCAGGTCCGGCGTGCCGCGCTTTTCGAGGAAGTCGCGGAACTGGGCGAGGTCGTTGCGGTAGGCGCGCAGGCTCTCACCCGAGAAATTGCGCTCGACCTCGAGGTGCGTGAGAAAGCGTGAAATGGCGTCGTCCGCGTGCATGGCCCAGGCCGGTGTCCCTGTTCGTCATCGGCAAAAGGGCAAGCCGGGCCTGAGCAAAACCCGTCAGTTCCGGGCCTTGAGGCGCTGGGCGAAATCCTCGATGGTCAGTTTCAGCCCCTCGCGCAGTCCGATCCTGGGCGCAAAACCCAGGTGTTTGCGCGCCCTGGAGATGTCGGGGCAGCGCCGGCCCGGGTCGTCCTGGGGCAGGGGCCTAGGCACGGTCGAAAGCTTGCGGCCCGTGAGTTCGCACACGGTCTGGGCCAGTTCCTGCATGGTGATTTCGCCGGGGTTGCCCAGATTGTGGGGCTCGTGGCGGCCCTCGCCCTCATAGTCCATCAGCGCTATCAGGCCCTCGACGAGGTCGCTGACATAGCAGAAACTGCGTGTCTGTTGGCCGTCGCCGAAGATGGTCAGGTCCTGGCCGCGCAGAGCCTGCACAATGAAATTGCTGACCACGCGCCCGTCGTCCACGTTCATGCGCGGCCCATAGGTGTTGAAGATGCGGGGCAGGCGGATGTCCGTGCGGTGCTGGCGGTGATAGTCCATCATCAGCGTTTCGGCCACGCGCTTGCCCTCGTCGTAACAGGCGCGGGGCCCGAGCTGATTGACGTTGCCGCGATAATCCTCGCGCTGGGGGTGCTCGGTGGGGTCGCCGTACACCTCGCTGGTGCTGGCCAGGAGGATGCGGGCCTTCACGCGCTTGGCCAGGCCCAGCATGTTGAGCGTGCCGACCACGTTGGTCTTGAGCGTCTTGACCGGGTTGTACTGGTAATGCACGGGGCTGGCGGGGCAGGCCAGGTGAAAGATGCGGTCCACCTCGAGGAGGATGGGCTCCACGATGTCGTGGCGGATGAGTTCGAAGCGGTCGCGCCGGTCCAGCAGATGGGCGACGTTGGCCTTGCTGCCGGTGAAAAAGTTGTCAAGGCAGATGACGTCGTGGCCGAGCTTCACCAGCCGGTCGCAGAGGTGACTTCCGATGAAGCCGGCACCCCCGGTGACGAGAATACGCAGCATGTTCACTTTCGAGATTATCGGCCGAGATCGCCGCTGCTGAGCACATCGACCAGCAGGGCGCTCGACACACCTTGGGAGGCCGTGGCCACAACCGAAGAAACCACCCCCAGCGCGCGTCCCAGGTCCTGCAGCCAGGAATTGTCGATGAATACGACGTCGCCCGGATGCAGCGGCAGGTCCGGCGTGCCGCCGCGCACGGCCAACGCGAGATCAAAGCGGTACACGGTGCGCTTGAGCGACTTGATGTCGCGCACGACGTAAACGTATGGCGCGATGTCGATGTCCGGCTCGGTGGGTCCGCCGGCCAGGGCCACGGCCTCGGTCAGGCCTAGACCCTTGCGGTAGGCAATGGCGCTGGCGCGCTGGGTTTGGCCGCCGGCGCCGGTGCCAAATCCCGTGGTGGCGCCGCCCCAGGCGCCCAGAAACACGATGGGGTCGGGACCCTGGGCCTTGAGCAGTCGCAGCGTGAGGTCAGGCCGCGTGTAGTAGTCCTTCAGGGCGACCACGAGCTTGTCGCGCAACTGGCGCAAGCTCATGCCCATGACATCCATTTCACCCGCGTACTTGAAAACGGCGCGACCGTCGGGCAGCACGGTGGCCGACCACTGGTAGTTTTCGTCCTGCTGGATATCGACCTTGATTTCGTCGCCGGGCGTAATCGTGTAGACGTATTCGTTCTTGGGGAACTCCGTGAAGTTCTCGACCACGACAGGTTCCGGCCCCTTGGCGCGGCAACCCGCCAGCAGGGCCAGCAGTCCCAGGCACAGCGAAAGCATTTTCAGCCCATTCACGCTGCTTCTCCCAGCTTGTGGCGGCGCAGCAGCGCAATGGCGATGGCCACGCCGACCACCAGGCCCACGACCAGGCCCACGGCAATACCCACCAGAGTCTTGGGTTCAAGGGGGCTGGCCCGGAGCGACCACTGGACTTCCTGCAGCTCGCGGTCTGCGGTGGCGATGACGGACTCAAGGTCTTCCTGCACAACCTTGTTGCGCTTGAGCTGGTCCTGAAGTTCTGATTCACGGCGCGTCAGTTCGGCGCTGGCGAGATACTTCTCGCGCAGACCGTTGAGCTCTTTCTCGATGCGGGCCGCTTCCTCAGACCAGTGCTTCTCTTCGAGTTCGGAGGCTCCCAGCCTGGCCTTGGCCTCCTTGACGCGCAGGCCGGCGGTGACCCAGGCGGGGTTCTGAATGGTGGCGCGCCGCACGCCTGTTTCCTCTTCCATCTGCTCGACTCGGCGCAGCAGCTCGGCGCGCTGAGCGCGCAGTTCCGTGATCTTGTCGTGGATGGGGTGCTTGGGCCCGAACTCCGAACGTTTGCGGTCGAGGTCGAGCAGTTCGTCTGTCACCTGCTCCAGTTTGGCGTAAAGGGCATCAAGCTGGGGATTGCCCGTGCCGGCGCGGGGGTTGGGGATGGTCGGCTCGGTGTCGCGAAGCTGGTCTTCGAAGTCCCTCAGCTCAAGCTTGGCGGCAGCCACGGCCAAGTTCGCCCTGGCGTGCTCCGCTCGGGACTTGCCCAGCTTCTCCATCAGCAGGCGGGTGCGCTCTTCCGTCGACAGGCCGGCGGCCTCGCTGTCCGGGGCGATGTAGAACTCGTTGAGCTTCTGCTGCTTGATGCCTTCGAGCTCCCGCTCCAGGTCCGTGCCGCGCTTTTTGTAGTCGTCGAGGTTGGCCTGAGGTTCGCGCACCAGGGTGTAGCGATAGCGGTCCTTGAACACGCGGGCCGCCGTGTCGGCCACGGCCTGGGCGGTGTTGGGGTCAGTGTGTGTCGCTGAGAACTCGATGAGGTAGCTGCCCGACCCGAGGTCTTTGACCGTGGACTTCAGCGCCAGCGCAATGTCGTCCAGCGTCAGGGCCGTGATGGGCTGCTTGATGCCCTTGTTGGGGCCCTGCGTGGGCGCCCAGCCCTCGCTGGCCAGCTTCTTTTCGATGTCCTGGAAGAAGCTCAGGATCCGCGTCATTTCCGCCACGGCCTCGCGCGGCATGGTGGGGGCGAGTTGCGTGGTCTCGTTGGTGATGGGCGCGCGCAGCGGTGAAGGCGCTGTTTTCTGAAGCAGCGCCGTGGCCTGGTACTTGGTGGGTTGGGCCACGGTAATCAGGTAGCCCAGCAGAGAGAAGACGAGGGCCGTGCCCAGCACCACGTACCAGCGGTCCAAGGTGGCGCGCCCCACGAAGTCGAAGATGTCAGTCTGGTCGGCGCCGCCGGACGTCTGGGTCTGGGGGGCGGCCTGACCCGCGCGGGGCTCCTGTTCAATGAGAATCTTGCCCAGGACCGGCGCGCCGCCCGGCTCGCCCATCTTCTCGACCGTGGGAACGTGGGCCGTACTGCCCTGGGCCTCCGGGGCGTCCTGCACTGTGGGCTGCAGCCCGCTGCGCCAGGGTTTGCGGTTGAGCAGGTCGCCCAGCGTGGAGGCCGTGCGCGCCGAGGGCTCGCGCAGCGAGCGCTGCAGCGGAACGTCAAATCGGCGCTGGGTCAGGTCGTTCATCTCGCCGCCGAGATAGTCCACAAAGGCGTCCGTCTCCGCCGTACTGCCCCGCCGCGCCAGCTCGCTTGCGCGCGACAGCAGGGTGATGGCGGCGCCGCTGACGCCGAGCTGGGCGTATTCGTCTTCGGCCAGGCGCTCGAGGATGCGCGAGGCGGCTTCCGCAGCAGATTGGCTGTCCTTTGCCTTGAGCAGACCGCGCACGACATCGACGGATTCAAGCACTTCCAGAGTGCGCGCCAGTTTGGGCAGCTCCGCCGCCAGGGCGCTGTTTGTTTCGGGCGATTCCGACACCCGATCAGACAGTTCGTAAAGGGCCTCCCGCGCGTCGGCAAACTTCCCGCGCGCGGCCAGTTCCCGGATCCGTACTGCCTGTTCGGTGATTCCCGCCACCCTGCCTCCCAGCCCAAAGCCCGCAAGTCTAATCGGCAACTACAGGCCCGCAGCCGAACAAGCTATCTTAGTAACATTGCCGCAGGCCGAAAACCCCAAGAATGAGAGTTTTAGCACATGGGCCAGACCGCCTACATCAGGGGCCGCTACCAGGAAAACGTCGCCGCGAGCCGCACCGTGGGGCGCGCCCTCGTTTACGGCTCCATTATCGCCATGGTGGGGGCGGGCGTGGGCGCGGCACTGGGCGGAGAAAGCCCCGGGATTGGCGCGGTGCTGGGCGGCGGCGGCATCCTGATCATGGCGGCCAGCGTGGTGGCTCTGGCGGACTGGCGCCGGGGCTTTCTGCTGCTGGCGCTGATCGTGCTGGCGGAGGATTCCGTACGCAAGGCCCTCCCCGGCGCACCCGGCTGGGTGAATCTGGGCAAGGACTTCGTGGTGGCGAGCTGCTACCTCGGCTACTTCTTCAGTCCGCGCAAGTTTGAGCCCCGCGAGCGCCTGCCCGCCAAGGTGCGGGGACTGATGCTGTTGCCGATATTCCTGTGGTACGGGTTTGTGGTGATTCAGGCATTCAACCCCGGCGTTTCACATTTCCTGCTGGGAATTTCGGGCATCCGGACCTGGGTGCTGTACATGCCGGTGCTGTGGATTGCGGCCTCCTACTTCCGCGACTCCGAGACGGCCCAGAAGTCGCTCAACTGGGTGTGCGCCCTGGCGCTGCCCTTTCTGGGGCTGTGCCTGCTTCAGAACAACTTCTCGGAGGTTCTGCCCGCGGCCTTCAAGGAAGGCGTGTTCAAGCGCGAGCGCAGCCTAGAGGGCGGCGGCTGGATTGGCTACAACGAGTCCTTCTTCGCCAGCCCCACGCTGTACGCGCTGATCTGTCTCTTCCAGTTCTGCCTCGTGGTCGGTTTGCTCAAAACCCAGCAGACCACGCGCTGGACCGTGATCCTCTGGGCCTCGGGTTATGCGGCCGTGGCCGGCGCCTATCTTTCCGGTGTGCGCACGGCGCTCTCGCTCATGGCCATTGCCGTGGCGACCTTGACACCGCTGATGCTCATGCGCAGTTACGTGGAACCCGACGGGCAGGTGACGCGCCGACGCGGCCTGTTTCTGGGCGGGCTCGTGGGGCTTCTGCTGGGCGCGCTGTTGGTGGCCAGCATGGGCGAGTTGCGCCAGCGCGCCTTCTGGACGGCCTTCAACTCGGATTACGTGGATGACCGCGTCACGGCCTCCGTGCGCGTCATTGACGACTTCCACGGCGGCCTGTTGGGCAACGGCACGGGCACGGCGGGCGCCAGCGGGCGCGTCATGTCGCTCGTGGGTCTGCCCAATCCCTCCGTCGAGAAGGCCGAGTGGGGCACCACGGTGATCAGTTACTGCTTTGGCACCGTGGGCCTGTGGCTTGGCATCATTCTCGTAAGCTGGTTCCTGCTGGGCACCCTGCGCATGGCTACGGAGTACCGTAACGGCCGCTTCGCGCCCCTGCGTTACAGCCTCTGGGTGTTCATGGGGGCGCAGTTGTCTTGGTACCTGTTCAAGGCCTTTCCCGTGCTTGAAAACGGCACCATGTGCCTGGTGTTCTGGGTCAGCGCCGGGTTGATCCTCGGGCTTCACCGGCTGGACCAGCGCGACTTCATGCAGGCCGGGCTGCGCGGATGACCATTCTTCACGTCATTCCGGCACTGAACCCCGCCCAGGGCGGCCTGCTTTCCACGCTGGCGGGCCTCTGCCTGGCCTGGCACAAGGCGGGCGGCCGGTGCGAAGTGGCGGCCCTGGAGACTTCGGCTCCGCCCGCCGTCCTGGAGCACGCCGAGGTAAAGTTGTTTGCCCCCGGCAGGCCCCGGAGGCTGGCGGCCAGCCCCGCCATGAAGGCCTGGCTCGCCCAGAACGCCGCCCGCTTTGACGCCATCTTCACCCAGGGCCTCTGGCTGTCGCCCACGCGCTATTCTTTCAACGCGGCGCAAAGCGCCCAGCGCCCCTTCTTTCTCCTGCCCGCGGGAATGCTCGACCCCGACGCGCTGGCCCACCATCGCTTTCGCAAGGCCGTGCGCTGGTGGCTGGGCGAGGGCGGCATGGTTCGCCGTGCCAACATCCTGTTTTCCACAGAAGAAGACCGTGCCCGGGCCATGAACCATCTGGGCCTTGAGCCCGAGCGCTGCCACATTCTCGCCAATCCGGTGCAGGATGTCTGGTTTGACATGGCGCCCCCCGCCCCGGATGAACTGCCGCGCATCGCCTGCCTCAACCGCCTGCACCCGCGCAAGGGAGTACTGGAACTGGTGCAGGCCCTGTCGCTGCTGCACGGCCGGGGCGTGGCCTTTCACGCCACCGTGGCCGGGCCCGAAGAAGACCGAGCCTACGTTGCCCGCTGCCGGGAGGCCGGCGCGGCCCTGGAGCGCGCCGGCAGGCTCCGTTGGCCGGGCCTGCTGGATGGTGCCGGGACGCGGGCGCTGGTGGCGGCGTCCGACGTCGTGGTGCACCCCGCCGTGGGCTTTGAGAATTTTGGAATGGTCATAGCAGAGGCTCTGGCGGCCGGCCGCGTCGTCATGGCCAGCCGCCGCGCGCTGGTGACACCACAACTGGAGCGCGCGGGCCTGGTCGAGGCCGTGGAGCCCCAGCCTGAGTCGCTGGCGGCGGGTCTGTCACGGCTGCTTGAGCGCCGCTCGCAGTGGCCGGAACTCGCGGCGCGGGCCAGGATCTACGCGCGCGAGCACTTTGGCGCGGAGGCCGTGGGCCGGCGGCTGATTGCGCTGCTGGGCTCTTCGTGAGTTACTTGCGTTTGACGACGATCTTGGGCGAGGCCTTGGTTTTCTCGGCCCTGGTCAGTTCGAGCTTGAAGCACTCGTTGGTGCCCAGGCGCAGCTCATGCGGCTTGCGGGCGAGGTCGCTGAGCGTGACGGAGCCCTGCACTTTGGATCCGTCCAGGAAGCTGCCGTTGTGCGAAAGATCTTCGATCTGGATCTCGCCTTCGCCTTTGAAGCTGATGCGCACGTGCTGGCGGCTCACCGTCTTGTAGTGGTCTTCCTTGGGACCTTCGACAGCTCCCTCATCGCCCGATTGCCTCAGCTCGCGCAGGCTGATGTCGCAGGAGCGAGAGCGGCCTATTACCGTGATGCTGCCCGGCTTGAGCACGAAGGTCTGGCCCTGGATGTAGCCGGCAATGCCCGTGAGCTTCAGGTGCAGCGCTTCTTCAGCCATGGTCAGGCCTCGCGCAAAACCTACATCTGCGCCATCAGGGATTCGGGGAGTTCGTGGTTCGAGAACACGTTCTGCACGTCTTCCAGCTCATCGAGCGCGGCAATGAGCTTGAGGAGCTGGCGCCCCTTTTCTTCGTCGACGGGCACGGTCATCAGGGGCACCTGTACCAGTTCGGCCGATTCCATGATGATCTTGCGGTCGCGCAGCACTTTCTTCACGGCCTCGAACTTTGCCGGGGGCGTCTTGATTTCGTAGTACTCGCCGCTGGAGTCAAGGTCGTCCGCCCCAGCGTCGGCCACCAGTTCCAGCAGGGCATCCTCGGGCGCCTTGTCCTTCTCGACGAGGATGATGCCCAGGCGCTCGAACTGCCTCGTCACGCTGCCGGGTGCGCCCATGTTGCCCCCGTTCTTGTCAAAGGCGTGCTTGACGGCGGGCGCGGTGCGCGCGCGGTTGTCACTCAACGCTTCTACGATGATTGCCACGCCGCCGGGGCCGAAGCCCTCGTAGGTCAGTTCCTCGGGATCGGCGCCCTCGAGCTCGCCCGTGCCGCGCTTGATGGCGCGTTCGAGCGTGACGGCGGGCATGTTGGCGGCCTTGGCTTCTTCCAGGGCAAAGGCCAGCTTGAAGTTGCCCTTGGGGTCGCCGCCGCCCGACCGCGCAGCGACGATGATATTGCGGGCCAGACGCGACCATTCCTTGCCGCGCTTCTTGTCAGAGCGCGCTTTCTTGTGGCGAATCTGGTGCCATTTGCTGTGTCCGGACATGGGCGTCAGGTTACCGGGCCGGCGGCGATTTCCAAGGGGCGCTTGGGCGTCTCTTCCACAGATAGAGTCCCGCCAGCGCCAGGGCAAAGAGCGCGGCGCTTGCGGCCAGCCACAGGGCCAGGGGCGAGGCCTGGCGCTCGGGCTCGCGCCTGGGCTCGCTGGAGAGCCTGGGCCAGGCATCGGCGGTGTACACCCTGAACGCGCTGAAGCGGGCCTCCACGCTGGCCTGCACGCGCTGGGTGTCAGCCGCCACGGCCAGGGCCGTCACTGGGGGAGGATCTTCGCCGAAGATGGCGCGATAGTCCGAAGCCACGTCGCGCACTTCGTCGTACCAGGCCCCGGCTGAAGCCTCCCTCCCCCGCAGATTGATGACCACGATGCGGCCCTGGCCGAACAGCGCGTCCACGGCTTCGCGCGCCGGCAGCTCTCCTCCAAACGTGTAGCAGATGGCGCGCGGCGGCGGGCTTTGTCCCGTGGCTGCTTCCACCTTGCGCTTCCACTGCAGGGCCAGGCTGTCGGCGCCCTCCCAGCCGCTGTCAAAACCCACCAGCAGCCGCGCCGGGAAGTTGTCAAGGTCCGGGGCCAGGGGAGTGGCGCGGGGCAGAAGGGTTGACACGCGCCAGCGCCAGGCCAACAAGGGTTCACGGCGGGGATCGAACAGGGGGCGCCCCGTGTAGTAGAACAGGCCCGCCGCGCTTGGGCTTTCGACGCGCAGGGTGCCGTCGACTACCGTGAGCGTCGAGACGTTCTTTACGCCCTCCACGGCAAACAGCTTCCACCGCTCCGCGGCGTCGGGCTGACCGAGATCACAGAGCAGTCGCCCCTGGAGGTGCGGGCCTTCCTGGGGCGCGTAGGCGCTGTCCACGGCGCGGCGGCGCTGGTCGGTCGTGCAGCCGGCCAGCGCCCCCAAGGCCAGGACGGCCAGGAGCCATCGCTCAGGTGACAAAGAGGCCATCTTTCATGCGCAGGGTGCGGTGGGCCCTGGAGGCGATCTGCTCGCCGTGGGTGACCACAAGGAAGGTCTGGCCCCGGTCCTTGTTGAAGTGTTCGATCAGCGCGAAGATTTCGTCGGCCGTGGCGGTGTCCAGGTTTCCCGTGGGCTCATCGCAGAACACGATGGCGGGTTTGTTGATCAGGGCGCGGGCCAGGGCCACGCGCTGACGCTCGCCGCCGGACAGCCGCGTGGGCTGGTGGTGCAGGCGCTCGCCCAGACCCACGCGCTTGAGCAGGTCTCTGGCCTGCTGCTCGAGGGCGGCGGCGTTCTTGAGCCAGCGCAGGCTGCCCGAACCGATGCGCGCGGGCATCATGACGTTCTCCAGCGCCGTGAATTCAGGCAGCAGGTGAAAGGACTGGAAGACAAACCCGAACTCGGTATTGCGAACGCGGGCTGCGGCCTCCTCGCTGAGCTGGGCGAGGTCCTGACCGCGGTAGAAGATGCTGCCGGCCGTGGGCGTGTCCAGCAGGCCCAGCAGGTGCAAGAGCGTGCTCTTTCCGGCGCCGGAAGCGCCGACGATGGCCGCGATCTCGCCTTCGTGCAGGGCGAAGTCCACTCCCTTGAGCACGCGCAGTTGCGTTTCGCCCACAGAAAACGTGCGGGCCAGGGCGCGGCACTCAAGAATCACGCGCCTGGTTTCGGCAGGCGAAGGGGCCAGGCTGGCCTGGGTGTCGGCGGTCATGGGCAGCGCTCAGGGTCGGGTGAAGAGCTTCTCCAGCTCGAACGTGGCAGTCTTCTCGGCATGGGCCCCGTTGTAACGGTTCTTGCCCAGTTTCACATGGACCAGGCCCTTGTCCGGCTCGATCACAAAGGCGTTGACCGTGGTCAGGCGGCCTTCGCCCTTGCGCTCGGCCTTTTTCAGGGCCGCAAAGAACGTGTCGAGGTCGACGACTTCCTTGCCGCGCAGGCTCTCGTTTAGTTTCCGCACACGCTCGCGAGCGTCGCGCACGTACTCGGGGATCTCGAAGTCCTTGTTTTCCTCCTTGCGCGCCTTCCAGTAGGCCTCGCGCTCCTCGCGATAGCGGGTTTCAAAGGTGTTGGCGGCGGTCAGGCCGGTCTTGCCCGCTTCGGGCGTTGACGTGCGGAACTCGACGCCTTTCTGGTCGTCGTGATGGCCGTCAGCCTCTGCAATCACGTAGGGCGGGCGCGACTTGCGGCCGCCGCAGGCAATGATCGCGCCGCGTGTGAAGTGCTGCTTCTCCAGGGCCAGGGCCAACTCGTCAGGAAAGCGCGACGCACCCACGCAGCGTTGCAGCGCCTTGCGCAGCAGCAATGAGCGCGGCTGGCAGTGCAGCTTGTCCAGGCCCTCGCCGTCGCCGTCCTGCAGCATGGCAAAGGCCCCGTTCTGGGAAAACCCGACATAGCCGCTGATCATGCCGGCCAGGGTCAAGGTGGCGTAGGGCCCCTGGCCCTTTTCCGTTTTCTTGTCGGGCTCGATGACCAGCCAGAGAGGCCGGCGGAAAATCTCGTTGTTGTCGTCGTAGCGGGTGTCGAGGTTGCGGCCCACCAGGTTGCTGTCGCCCACCCGCGCGCACATCACGCTGCCGAAGATGCCCGCCCAGTCTCCGCTGGTCTGAAGCGCGAGCAGGTCGGCCAGTTTCAGGGGCCGGTTGTACTTGGCGATGATGCGGTCCTTCTCCGGCAGTTCGGCCTCCAGGGCCAGCAGCATGCCCTTGACCTCCTCCATGTGCGCGGGCTCGAAGTCAAAGCGCAGGTATTGCGCATCGCAGATGGCATCCCAGGGGATATCGCCCACGGCGCCGTCCATGGCGTCTGTCAGCATGTGGCGGTTCACCACAGACATGATCGCCCTGGCCATCAGCTTGCCGTAGGCATAGCCGCGCTGGCGCGGCGTGCCCCAGAGGTAGAGCAGATCGACGTCTCCGGTCTTGGTCAGGGTGCCGGTGATGTCGCCCTGCGGGGCGCTGCCCAGTTCCCAGCCGGCGTAGGGCATGTCCAGGGCGGCATTGAGGAGTTCTTCATTGAGGCCCTCGCGCCGCATGACGAAATCGATGGCGGTGCGCACGTCGTATTCGCGCATGAGCGTCAGGCACAGCGACTTGAGGACGTCTTCAGGGTCGAGCTTGAACGAGGCAAAGGCTTTTGCCGCGCCCTTCACGCCGTCGGCGCCGGCGGCGGTGTTCAGCGTGAGCATCTGGTCGCGGCTGAGGCCCGCGCGCTGCAGCACACCGCTGCGCTGGTTATCGTTGAGGCCCGTGCCGTAGAGCACGCCCAAGATCTTCTCGGCGCTGCCTTTGTGGTAAACGCGCAAAAACACGCCGGCGCTGTTCAGCTTCTGACGATTGATTTTGTCTTCCAGGTCCTTGCCGTAGGCGCGGGCCTGGGTGGGCGCCAGCGAAATGCACAGCAGGGCGGCGGCCAGAAACGTGATGCAGGCTCGCATGGCGACCTCCGGTTTGCAGGACTCTCCACCTTACAAGTGCGCCCGCGGGGGGCCAGCTTACGAGGCAAAGCGCGAACCCTGGTGCGTGCCGCGCCGGCGCAGCTCATCGGTGATGAGGCCGACGACCTGCATCTTGGTCTTGCCCCAGGTTGGGGCGAGCACGCCGGGCGAGCTGATTTCGCCCACCAGGCGCTGGATGGCCGTAGCGGGGGGCATGCGCTCGATACAGTCGGCCGCGAGCTGAACGTGGCTTTGCAGCGCGGGGGCTTCGTACTGCCCGTCGCGCCACTGGCGCGCCAGCACGGTGTTCTCGTACACGTAGCAGTGGTGGAACTTGATGCTGTCGGGCGCGAGGCGCGCGCACTCGTCAATGCTGGCGCGGATCATGGAGGCGTTTTCGCCCGGCAGGCCCGCAATCAGGTGCAGGCAGAGATGGACGTCGGGCGCGATCTTGCGGGTAAGTTCGACGGCGGCCACGGTGTCGGCGTGGCCGTGGGCCCGGTTGATGCGCTCGGCCGTGGCGTCGTGCATGGTCTGCATGCCGTATTCGATGCAGATGAGTTTGTCTTGCATGCGCTCGGCATATTGCTGGAACAGGGCGAGTTTGCCGGCGTCAATGCAGTCCGGACGGGTGCCCACGCTCATGCCAACAATGTCCTGGTGCGCCAGGGCGTCGTCGTACAACCGCCTGAGGCGGCTCACGTCGTCATAGGTGTTCGTGTAGGTCTGGAAGTAGGCGAGGAACTTCTGGGCCTGATAGCGCTCGCGGTAGAACTTCGCGCCGTTTTCAATCTGGCGGCGGATTTCGGGGTCGCCCTTGCGCAGGGCCGGGCTGAAGCTCGTATTGTCACAGTAGGTGCAGCCGCCCGTGGCCTTGCTGCCGTCAATGTTGGGGCAGGTGAAGCCGGCGTCGATGGTAACCTTGTAGACGGGTTCGCCAAAGCGGCGCTTCAAAAGCGCGCTCATGGGAAAGTAGAATGGCGGTTGCGTCAAATCGGGGTGCCAGGTCGTCAAGGTCTGCATGAAGCGCTCTCTCAGTCATCCCCCTGCGCTGCGCACTATAGCGTGGTTGACCCTGCTGGCAGCGGGGTGGCTGACGATTTCCGGCTGCGGCAGCGTCGCCTTCTTCACGCAAACGCCCGTCGCCCCCTCCGAGCTGGCGCCCTATGCGCTGGAGCTTGAGATCCGCGGCGAGCCTGCCCACGACGCCGATGGCTATGAAGTCACCCTGGCCTTTGACCTGCGAGCCGACGGCGAGTTCGCCTACAACGCCATCGTCCAGGAAATCGTCCAGGAAACTGTCTACACCCGCGCTGACCGCTCCGAGATTCGAGAGCGCCTTACGCTCGTCGAGGCTTTCCAGATCGCCCGCGTCGGCGTGGACGAGCGCGGCAAGGTCTGCTATCGCCTCCTGCCCTTCCAGCGCGACCGCCACTATGAGCGCGGCTATCTCTCCCTTGGCCCACTGATCCAGCGGGCCGATGTCTGCCGCGTCGTGCGCTATTACCCCGCCTTCGTGCGCGACGCCGACTGGACCAACCTTGGCTTTGCGCACCTGCCGCGCAACCACGACGGCTCCCTGGTCACCAATATCCCCCGCAACTTCAACGAGCGCCATCAGCGCGGCTACATCATTGATGGTGTCGTCGAGGCGGCGGACCGCGGGCGCGGGCGTTTTTACTCCATGCGCTATCGCTGGCAGCGCGAGCAGCCGGGTCAGAAACCGGTAGCGGATTTCGTGTTCCGGCGCGACCAGCGCCCTCCGGATGAAACCGCCTGGGTGGCCCAGACCATCAACAGCAGTAACCGCAGCGCCGGCGCGGGTGAATAGCGAGCCGCTATTCTTTTGGCTTGAGTTCGATGGCGGGCAGGGACTTCTGGTCTTCTTCAGTGGCCTGGGACTCCGGACCTTGACCCTCATGCTTCAACTTGCATGGTACGCGCATGCCGGTTCTGGTTACCGCGATCACCCAGTAGAACCTGAAGTTCGCTTCCTTCACCCAGCATGCCTTGGCGTCAGCTTTGAGCTCCTGCACCATCGGCTTGCTGTTTTCATCCTTGCCGGCGAGCCAGTTGTCAAAGCCGCAACGCCAGATCCAGTAGCTGCTGAGGGAGTTCTCGGCGCCGATGAAGAGGATCTTCTCGATTTCGTAGGGTTTGCCCAGCGCGGGCACGTCCCACTGGATCTTCGTGGGCGGCTTCTTGTTCCATAGCCGCGTGATGCTGGTGTAGGGCTGATAGCCGGGCATGTAGTAGAAATCGCTGCGCAGAATGCCGGCTTCTTCGTTCTCGGCCTTCATGTTCTTGGGCAGGGAACGCTTGCCCTCGGCGTCGATGAAGAGCACGTAGACATTGCGGATGCGGTACTCTTCCTGGTGGTCCATCACGCCGAGCGCGGGGCGCTCGGCGATCACATCAATGCGCGTGCGCGAGGTTTCGGGCCCACCGGCCTTGCGGAAGGCCTCGGCGTCGAATTTGTCCGCGAATATGAAGTCGCGCCACTTGGGGCAGAACTCGTCGATAGATGGAGCAATGGGCCAAACGGTGTGAAACAGCCAGACCTCGAGCTGCTTGGGCGCCACTTCGGGCTTGTCCCAGGACACGTACCACTGCCCCGGATGGATGTTGCCGTTGGAGACAGAGATCTGGATGGGCTTGAACTCAACGTCCTCGGCGAACACCGGCGCACAGAGCGTGCACAGCACGAGCACAGGAATCAGACGCAGCATGGAAGTCTCCCTGGGGGCGTCAGGAAAGGAACACCGGGCGCAGCATAACAGGCCGTCTTGCCCCGCGCAGGCTTGTTACGCGGGCGAAGGCGGGTGGGCGCCGCGGAATTCGTGTCCGCTGCGTGCAGGGTGGGCGGAAGGGGCTGTCTAAGGGCCGGAGCACCGCTGAAGACGTCCTCTGCAGCGGCCTGCTAGAAGAGTTTGCCTTTGTCGCCTTCTTCGGAGCGGGGTTCCTCGAAGGGCTTTTCCACGAGCTCGCCGCCCTGCTCCGAGAGCACCTGAACGCGGGCCTCGGCCTGCTTCAAAATGGCCATGCAGCGCCGCAGGGCCGCTACGCCCTCTTCATAGCGCTTCAAGGCTTCCTCGAGGGGCAGTGTTCCGCCCTCGAGGTCCGCCAGGGCCGCCTCGACCTGCGAGACCAGCACCTCAAAGCGCTCGCCGTCTTCGGGTTTCTTCTTTGCCATGCCGGGATTTAGCCTTTGGCCGCCTGGCTTCGCAACTCTCCCGCCAGGTAGGTTGAACCGGTCACCAGCACCATGCCCTCCTGGCCGGCCATTTTGCGCGCCAGCGCCAGAGCGGCCTTGGGGCTTCTGGCCACCTCGGCCCCGGGCCCGCCGAACTTCACGTAAAGCGAGGCCAGGGTCTGCGGGTCCGTCGCGCGCGGGCTGGCAAAACTCGTGAACACGGCGCCATCGGCGTTGAGCGCCAGGGGCGGCAGGCAGGCTTCAAGGTCCTTGTCCTGGGCGATGCCGACGACCAGCACCAGGCGCCCCTTATGAATGGCCCGGGCTGTCTGCATGGTGGCCTTGAGGCTGACTTCATTGTGCGCGCTGTCGATCACCACGGGCGGGTGCCCGGCAAACATCTCAAAGCGGCCGGGCTGGGCCGTCTGCGCCAGGGCTTTGGCCACGGCCGCGCGGTCCAGAGGTCCCGGCAGGATGGATTCGTCGGCGTTGAGGATTTCGAGGGCGGCCAGGGCGTGGCAGGCGTTTTCTGCCAGGTGGCGCGCGGGCGTGGGTAGCTCCAGGTGTTCATAGCGCACGTCGCGGATGGCGGCAGAAAACGTGACGCGCACGTACTCGCGCGAGAAGTCACGCAGGTGGTAGTCGCGGCCGAAATGGATGAGCGGCGCTTCGGCGTCGCGGGCGCAGAGCGTGATCACGCGCACGGCGTCGGGGTGCTGGGCGGCGCAGACGACGGGCACGCCGGGCTTGATGATGCCGGCCTTCTCGCGGGCGATTTCGGCGATGGTGTCGCCGAGCTGCCGGGTGTGGTCGAGGCCGATTTCGGTGATGATGCAGACGGCGGGAGACACCACGTTGGTGGCGTCCAGCCGGCCGCCCAGCCCCACCTCCCACACGGCCACATCAACGCCGGCGTCGCGGAAGGCGACCATGGCGCAGAGCGTCAGGAGCTCAAAGAACGTGATGTCCCGCCCGCCGCCGAGTTCCGCCTCCAGTGTCTCCACGACGCGCGCAAAGGCCTTGGCGAAGCGGGCATCCGACAGGGGCTTGCCGTTGACCTCAATACGTTCGTTGAGACGCTCGAGATGGGGGCTCGTGAACAGGCCCACCTTCAGGCCCTGGCTCCTGAGCGCAGCCGCCAGGTAGCGGCTGGTGCTACCCTTGCCCTTGGTGCCCGCGATGTGGGCCGCGGCATAGGCGAGGTCGGGGCGGCCCAGGGCGTCACAGACCTCGTTCATGCGTTCGAGGTCAAAGGTGTCCCGGGTGCGGCCGCCGAGCTGCTTTTCGTAGTCGGTGCGCTGGTTGAGAAAGGCAAGGACGTCTTTGAGGGTGCGGATGGGCATGGCGGACGGGCAGGTCGTGGGTGCCGGGCTCAGGCCCGGCAAGGCGGATGCCGATAGTAGGGAGGTTCGCCGTTTCAGCCAGAGACGGACGGCGGAGATCGCGGCCCCATTCAAGGAAGCAGGCCCATGCCCCTGATCGGCATCTGCGTTGACCACGTGGTTCATGTGACGGAAGGCGGCAAGGACCGAAGTTACTTCAAGCTCTACCCCGCCTATGTCCAGGCCGTGATCCGCGGCGGCGGCACACCCGTGGTGCTGCCTATGGTCGATGACGTGAGGCTGCTGGCGCCCGCAATCCGGACGCTTGACGGCGTGGTGATGATCGGCGCCGACGACTACCCGCCGCAGTGGTACGGCGCGCCGCCGCACCCCAAGGAAGAGTACTGCACGGAAGTCCGTGCCCGCTTTGACCGCGCGTTTGCCGAGATGATCTACGCCACGGATCTGCCCCTGCTGCTGGTGTGCGGCGGCATGCAGCTGGCCTGCGTGCTGTCGGGCGGGGCCATGCACCAGCACCTGCCGGACCTGGGCGGCCCACTGGAACACCGCGATTTCCGGTCCAGCCCCGTCACGACGACACACGAGATCTCGATTACGCCCGGCTCACGCCTGCACCAGGCCCTGGGCGTGACGCGCACGCGGGTGAACTCGATTCACCATCAGGCCGCAAGCCGCGTGGGGCCCCGATTGAGCGTGACGGCCCGCGCCGACGACGGAGTGATCGAGTGCGTGGAGTTCAACGACCATCGCTGGCGCGTGGGCACACAGTGGCACCCCGAGCGCATGCTTGATGACCCGGTGATGCCGCGGCTGTGGCAGGCATTCGTGGGGGCCTGTCATTCGGGGTAATACTCTTCGACGTCGGTACCGCCCTCGTCCTCGAGGGCGACGCTGCCGCCACAGCGCTGAAGCTGGGCGCGCAGGGCGGCGACAGCGGCACGGGCCTCCGTGCCGGACGCCTTGAGCGAGAGGGCCTGGGCGACGAACTGCCAGGCATTGAGGAAGTCCTGGGCGGCGGACTGGCCCGAGGCGTCCCAGCGCTGCTGGGCCGGCTGGTCGCAGATCACGGCCCAGATGGCAAGACGCCAGTGAATGCCGGCAGAATCCGGTGTGGCGAGCAGCTTGGGCCAGAAGGCGGCGAGCTGCGATGTGGAGCCGTTACGCAGGGTGGAGGCAAAGATGCCGGCGGCGATTTCCGCCAGGGGCGCCTCAAGCCAGAACCCCGGCGGCGCTTCCTTGAGCTCCGGGGTCTGGGTGTGCGCGACCTCGACCTGGTATCCGCGCAGGCTGGTGGCCAAAGCATCCCTGACGTAGGCCAGCAGGTCCTGGCGGGTGCCAAATTCAAGGATCAGGGGGCGCACGGCGGCCAGCTCGATATGCGCCATCGAAGCCTGGCCGCGGCCCGGCAGGCTGAGCCTGGCGCGCGCGGCAAGCTCAGGCAGGCCGGCCTTGTGGAAGAAAAGCGAGGCCAGGAACATTCGGCGCGAAACGCCCTCAAGGTCCAGGCAGGGCGCGGGGTTGAGCAGCAAAAGCTGGCCCGCGTCTGCAAAGCGGCCTGCCCGTGCCAGGGCCAGTGCGGCGTCCAGCAGCAGGCCGCCGTGGTGCACCTCGGGCACGCCGGCGGCTGCCCGCTGCTGCTCAAGGCGGACTTCCTGCTCGGCCATCTGCACCGATTTGAATGTGGCCCGCGGATCGAGCAGGGTCTGGTTTGCCGCCAGCCACGCGGCCAGCTCGGGCAGCGTCTTTGCAGGGGCCTGGGCGAATCGGGCGCGCAGCAGCAGGGCGCGGCCCTCAAGGGCGCTGACCACGGGCATCGTGCGCAGGCCCGCGCGCTCGCGCACTTCCCAATCGCTGGCGCTTCTCGCCTGCTCAATCAGCGCGGCGTACTGCTCCAGCAGTTGTGCGAGCTTGCGGCTTTCCGCGCCGTCTGGCTTGAGCAGGGCATCGAGGTCGGCGGCCTTGAGGCGCGAGGCCAACAGCAGATGGAAGTCAGACTGAAGGCGCAGAACGGCTTCCGCGCCCTGCTTCACCCCGCGCATGGCGGAAGTCAGGCCGTCTTCGCGGCGGTAAAAGTAGATGTTCTGGGCGTTGATACCCGTGATGAAGGCAGCATAGTTCACGCTCTGCGCCCTGAGCGCGCCCGCCCGCGCCGCCAGTTCCAGCCAGGGTTCTGCGGCGTCGGACTTTTCGGCCAGCGGCAATTTCAGGGTAAACAGCGCCAGCTCCCAGTCGGGGGGTACGCCCGGACCGGAATCCACCGCCTGGGTGCGTGAAGCCTCTTCCAGATATTGCAGGGCCAGGTCCATCTCGCCCTTCTGCAGCAGCCAGAGCCCGAGGTTGCCGGGGTCCAGGCTGGTGCTCTCCTCTCCCGAGCCCATGGTCGAGCGCAGGGCCTCCAGTTGCGTTTTGGCTGCCGCCATGTTGGCCCGCGAGAGCACGCGCGCTGCCTCAAACACCCGGTCATAGGCCTGAAGCATGCCGCCCTGCAGGGCGCCGGGCCAGTTGACCAGCTTGAGGCCCTCATTGCGGTTGAGCTCGACGAGGGCCTCCGCGCGCGCCTCTTCAGCCTTGCCCTGGGCCGCCAGGGCCTGCACCAGCAGGTCCAGCAGGGAGCAGTCGCCGCGGGCCAGCGCCAGGCCCCGCCGCGCCAGGGCCTCGGCCAAAGTGGCACGGCCGGCGGCGAGGTCTGCCAGGGCCGCGATTCGAACTTCGGTCAGCGCGGCAAAACGTGCGCGGTGCAGGCCCGCCTCGAGCTTTGAGCGCTCCACCAGGCCGCCTTTGGCGGCATCGACGGCGCCCAAGGCTGTTTTGAGTTCCTGAAGGCGGTCTTCGAGGCGCTGTCGCGCCAGGTCGACGCGCTTGGTGTCGCGGGCGGCTTCGGCGAGCAGGCGCTCATAGCCCGGAATCTCTGTGGCAAACCAGACGGGAGAAGTGCAGAGGCTGACAAAGGGCTCAACCTTGCCCATGGGCTGGGGCGGGCGGCGCCGGCTGCTGGGGGCATCGGGCTTTGGGGCCGTATCCACGAACTCCCCGCTCTCAGCCCAGGGTTCCACCTGCTCCCACTGGGCCACGGCGCTGACTTCATAGGGAAAGCGTGCGCCGCTCACGGCCGCCATCTCCGCGTAGGCGGCCAGGGAGGCCTCCATGTCGCCGCACAGCCAGACCAGTTCCGCCTCCAGTCTCATCAGCGTGCGGGAGTCGCCGTGGCGCGACTTTGCCTCACGCACGAGCGCCAAAGCCTCGCGTTGGAGCCCCAGCACCAGCAGCAGTCGCGTTGCCCTGACGTAGGCACGGGCATCGCGCGCTACGGCCAGAAAGGGGCGCAGGCTGTCAGCGGCGCGGGCGTCATTGGCCTTGGCCCGCAGCGCAGTGGAAAAACTGGCGTACCAGCGGGAAAGCTCGCCCTTCACGCGGGGGTCCTGAGAAAGCGCGCGGGCGCGGACCTCGGCCTGGGCATCGTCGCGCTCAAGCCATGATTCCCGTACCTGCACCAGCTCCGAAGCCAGGGTAACGCGGGCATCCTGGGCCTGGGGCCGCGCCGCCAGCGTTGTCAGCCCAAAGGCAGCGATCAAGAGCCAGAAGATCCGCATAGTCTTCCTCACTTGAGCTTCGCCAGCACGATGCGCCCGCTGGAAGCATCCAGTCGCGCCAGACCCCGGCGCGAGGCCCACCAGAAGGCAAAGTCTTCGCCGCAGTCTTCGGAAAGCCAGCGCCGCACCAGGGGGCGCCAGAGCAGGGGTTCTTCCTGGTGGTCCAGTCCCATGAAAGCTGCCTCGGAAAGGCTGCCGCCCGCGGCCGGGTCACTGCGGTTGCCGGAGTTGACGAAGCTGGCCAGACTTCCCGGCACCAGCCTCTGGCGATCCCAGGAGAAGCGGTCGAGTATGTAGCGCAGGGCAGCGGCCTGACCTTCTCCCGCTCGCCTGGCCTCCCGCAGCAGATACCATCCGCTGGCGGGATTGATGGAGTTGAGCACGGCCGAGGCCTGCGGCTCGGGCGTGAGACCAAGCCAGGCGCGAGACCACTCGCGCAGCTCGAAGTCGCGCCCGTCCTTGGCAACCGTCACGCGCGCCACGATCTCGGCGGCCCTTTCGCGACTCCCCATGAGTGCCGTCACGGCAAGCTGCTGGGGCGTGCGGGGCAGAGGCGCATCCTGGCCCGCGAACAGCAGCTCAATGACGTCGGCCTCACAGTGCATCAGGAGCAGCAGCAGCCCGGGGTCTGCCAGGGCCCGGGCCTGTTCGTTGTCAAAGAGCACGGCATGGGCAAAGGCCTTGGCCGCACCCGCCGGGAGTTCGCCTGCCAGCAGCAGGCGCGGCGAGCCCAGCTTCGAGAACTTGTCCGGCGAGGCCGCCACCAGCGCCAGCAGGTCATCGCGCGTCACGCGGCCCGAACGCCCAAGGAGCACGGCGGCTGTCAGCGCCTGCAGGTCAGGGCCATCGAGGCCGCGCTTGAGCGTCTGGGTGCGGAAATCGTCTCCTGCGGGAGACTGGCTGAGGGCCAGCACCAGCCCCAGCAGGGGCCCGCGCGGGTCATTGCCCGCGCTGTGCAGCTCGGCCACTCTGGGGGCGAGTTCCTGGTCTCGCCCCGCCATGGCCAGAGCCAGCAGGGCATCGGCGCTGGCGGGGGCATGGGGGTCTGTCGCCAGTGTTTGCAGCAGGACAAAACCCGATTCGTCGGACATCCCCAGCAGCGTCTGAATCAGTTGGGAGTCCGTGAGCGTCAGGTTGTGGCGCAAGAACAGGGTCAGGTCCTGGCGCGCGAAGGCCGCACCCGCAAATGACACGGCACAAAACGCTCCCAGGGCAGTCTGCGGGCGGCGGCCGAACAACCTGACGGCCAGGCGCAGTTCGTCGCCGGGCAGGTACGCCGCCCATTGGGCTTTCAGGGCGGCTTCTGCCCCTTCGTGGCCGCTGCAGACCAGCACCGGGATCAGGGCCTGGCGCAGACGGGGCTCGGCCTTGGCCAGCCGCTCCTGCAGGCGGGTGACATCCCGTGCCTCCAACAGGTCGGCCATGGGGGCCAGGGCCCTCAGCGCGGCTTCGGCTGTGTCCTCGAAGGTCAGGGCCGCCTCAGCCAAGGCCGCGGCCGTGGAAGGCGCGCGATAACCCCGTGCCAGGGCCGCGCAGGCGGCCCGCACCAGGGGCTGGGCGGACTTCAGGCGGGCCAGCAGGAAGGGCTGGAGCACCTCGGGATCGGGCGGGGTGAACCACCAGGCGTCAAGGATGGCGACCTGGGCGTGGGGCGAGAGGGTGTCAAAGGCCTCCAGCGCGGCTGCGCCGTCCGCGCACAGGGCCAGGGCCCGCGCCAGAAGCGCCACCCGCCGCTCCTCAAGGGCCGGAGACTGGGGCTGCAGGGCCGCGCGCAAGGCCGCCGCCATGCCGGATCGGGCCAGCAGCAGCCCGTATTGTTCGGTCTCACGCAAGGTCATCTCGTGAAGGGCGCCCAGCCGCAGGGCCCGGAGCTGGCCCTCGTTGGCCGCGGGCATCATGGCCATGAGGATCGCCGGCAGCACGCGTTCGCGCCCCGGCCGCGTGGCCAGTGATTCCACGGCCTTGAGATTCTCGGGCGTAAGGCTGGCCGTGCAGGCCCCGGCCTCATAGAGACCCCGCAGGCCCTGCGCGGCGTACAGGGCGCGCTCGATGGCCATGGCTTCTTCCACGGGCTTTTCAAACCCGCAAAGGGAAGCCAGAGTCAGGGCCGCGTGCTCGGGCAAGCCCGGCGGCACCAGGGAAACGACCGTCATCAGGCCCTGGCCGCGCGTGGCGTTGCGCCGCATGTCAGGGTCCTTGGCAGCCCGCACCAGTACGGCACCGTAGCCCTCGGGACCCTCGGCGCGCCGGCAGGCCAAGGCGGCCACGAAGCGCTGGCTTTGCGGCGCGAGACTGCCAATCACGCGGGCCCACACCGGGCCCATGCCCGCCCCGGCGTTTTGCTCCAACAGGGTCAGCAGCGATGAAGGGTCCGAGGCCGAAAGCTTTTCCTGCAACTGGGTGATAGACAGGCCCAGCTTGCGCGCGGCCAGAAACAGCTCTGAGTCGCCGCTGTTGAGCACCTCGAGCAGCAGCACGCAGCGGTGGCCGATTTCGTCGTCGTCGTGGTCCACGGCGGCCTGAACCTGCTTGATGGCTGCGGCGCCGAACTCCGCCAGTTCACTCATGGCGCGATCACGCTCGCGCAACGTGGGCGCCCCCAGCTGCTCGATGAGCGTGGCAATGCGGGCGGATTGCTCGGGCGTGGGGTCCACGGGCACCACTTTGGGCACCGGGCCCGAGCCGGGCGAATTGGCGGGATAGCCTGGGGCGGCGTTGGACATCCGCTGGGCCATGGAGCGGCTCAGGGCGGTCGCGAACAGCACGCCCGCGCCCAGCATCACCAGCAGCAGCGTTTGCCAACGGCCCATGGAACCTCCGCGGTCAGGGTATTAAACGTTGCCGCGCCCCGGGCGCGTAGCTCGTTATGCAAAAACCCGGGTTGCGCGCGCTCAATTGCCTGGCAGCGACCTGCAGCGGGCGCGCCCCAAACAAGCCGCCGGACATGCGGGGAGCGTCCCGAAGAGAGCTGTGCGGCCTTTAGACCAGGGGTTAGGTGGCGGAGGAGGAGGGATTCGAACCCCCGGTGAGCCGAAGCCCACAGCGGTTTTCAAAACCGACGTATCGCACTATGAGATTGCTGTTAATCTGGCTTACTTTCAAGATAACTTTCACCCGCACGCCGGCCAAGCTCATGTCCCGAACGTTGATCGGCATTGCATCTCTTGACCCTTACACCCAGCGTTCCGCCTAAGGGCAACAGCCCGGCATTGGCTCAAATGAATGCTGAAAGGGAGGAACAGCAAAACGAGGGCGATTATGCACTTGACGGACCATGCCACAAGCTGTAGAATTCGGGCGTCGAAAGGAAAGACGCCATGTCCACGCAATACATCGCCAGTCTCACCG
>JAANMT010000419.1_pt1 | contig 46479 bp, 36 predicted proteins | sample 7279711 | NCBI WGS metagenome assembly JAANMT01 (sample SAMN14094538, study PRJNA606508) | bioreactor metagenome | isolation source: A lab-scale SPAN reactor treating ammonium-rich wastewater day 1 | place: Ireland: Galway | collected 2017-01-16 | reverse complement strand
CAGCGCCACCGCCGGCGCGGCGGCGTAGCACGAGCTGGTCCAGGCGGCCAGCAGCAGGGCCATCCAGGCGCGAGAACGGATCATGGCGGTCTCCTTGCCGGGCGCGAGCCGTGCCGCGAAGAGTACCCGATCCCGGCGGCGCCGTCAGCCCGCCGGGCGAGTCGCTTCGAGGTAGTCGGCCAGGAGGTGCAGGCGGTCGACCAGCACACCCATGTCAACCACCTCCCGCGGTTGCTTCAACGGCACGCCGCGCATCGTCGTCTGAGTGGTCACCCACCGGCCCTGTGCGTCCAGCTCTGACAGGGCCCGGGCCACCTCCGGCGCCAACCGCGCCGCGCGGGCGGCGGGCGACTCGGCCGACGGGTCGCCCGTCAGGGCCGCCTCGATGGCCGCCAATCGGGCCGCCACATCGTGCTTCCAGCCGTAGTGCGGCGGCAGGTTGCCGTCGTCGTAGGTGACCTCGTAGGTCTTGGCCGTGAAGTAGATCGGCCGGTTGGTGCGCAGCTCGTAGAACCGCGCCCATTGCCCGTCCGCCAGGCGCACCCGGCGGAACCAAGCCAGCGCCCCCGGCAACGGTGTCAGGAACCGTTCCTCCCCGGTCGCGCGGGCCAGCGTCGAGAGGACTTCCAGCGCCCCGACGCTCTCCAGCGTGCAGGCCGCCGGGAGCTCGAATCGCCGGGCCCAGGCCGGCTCCATGTCGGCGTCGTACTGCTGCGCCCAGACCGGCTGCGGCGCGGGCAGTTGGGCCAGCAGCAGGAACTGCCCGCCGCGGCGGGCCGCCTCCAGACAGCGTTGGTCGCCGCGCAGCCGGGCTGCCAACAGCAACGTCTCGATGGTAGTCTTCAGCGCGTCGTCGTTGAGGGTGTAGTGCTTCCAGTACTCGTCGGCGTGGGGCTTGGCGCGCCAGTCGGCGGGGAACCGGGCGCGCATCACCGGGACCTCAGGGGCCGGGCCGTCGAATACCTGGGCCCAGGCGCCGTTGCGGTACTGCGCCGCCAGCAGGGCGGTCAGCCCGGACTCGACGGCGCCGCGAACCGCCTCGTTCCGGCCGCCCAGGCGCTGGTCCAAGGAGACCAGGAAGCGCAGCGCCGACTGGGTGATGTCGTCATCGCAGGTGGAGATGTTCTTGCGCTTCCCCTGCTTCACGCCGTTCTGCTGGTCGCGCCGGTAGTAGAGCACCCACTTCGGGTTGTGCGGCGTGTCGAAGTCGATGTAGGCGTACCACCCACCCGAGGCCATCTGGCCCCAGGCCAGCGCCTCGCCCGCCGCGGTGGCGGCGGTCAGGTAGCGCGGCTCGCCGGTGACCTCGTGCAGGCGCAGGAGGGCCAGCCCCACCGCCGGCGTGCCGGGTGGCTGGACCCAGATCGTGGTGCGCTGGGTCGGGTTGCCCTCCCCGGCCTGTTCCGTGCCGTCGGTGCGGTACCACCAGACATACCCGCCGCGATACGCCAGCTTCCCGGCGAACTCCACCGCCCGCACGGCCGCCTGCTCGACCGCCTCCCGTTCCGGCGCGGCCACCACCGGCGACCACTGCTCCAGGACGAACAGCAACGCCGGCGCCAGTCCACGGTAACGCATCGGGCCTCCCGCAGCGTAGGCTGTATTCTGGTGCCCGACAGCCGCACTCGCCGTTGCTACCGCGGAGCGCGCTCACCCGGCCACGGCCAGACCGAGGCCGCGACGGCCGCGTAGTTGGCGTTCAGCGCCGGCGCCAGCAGCAGGATCGCCGCCAGCCGCCGAGCGATGCCGGTGACCTCGCGCACCTCGTCCAGCGTCAAGCCGCGACCAAGCACGCTGTGTTCGCGGTAGCTGAGCCACTTCTTGAGCACCTGGTAGCCGCCGATGCGGAACTCCCACACCCGGACCGGCACATTCGCCCAGTAGGCACGGTCGTTCAGGTAGACATCGACGGTCGTCTCGCCCAGGTGGTCGAAGACCTGTTCCGCCGGCAACCCGAGCGGCGCCGCGCCAGCGGACAAGGCAGTCCGTTCGGCGGCGGTGTAGGCCCGCTCGTCGACCCGGCCCTTAGCCGGCATGACGATCCCGTCACGGCCGGCGTAGCCCCAGTTGGCGCGGAGGTCCAGGTCGCCGGCTTCGGGGCGGAGAGTCCCCCCGGCCGTGGCGCTGACCCGCGCCACGACGCCCAGCTCGGGCCGGATCGCGCCGGCCGTCACCCCGGGCACCGGCGCCTCAACGTCGAGCAGGCCGGCCACCTGCCGGCCGAGTTCCGCCGAGCGGCGCAGCAGCTCCAGACTGTTCGGCAGCGGGATCCGTGGCCAGTCGTGCCGGATGCCGGCGGCGTTCTGCTCCAGGTAGTCGGGCGCGAAGCCGACGGCCAGCACGTGGTGCCAGAGCAGGCCGGCGGATTCCGCATCGGCGTCGGGGTCCGCAACGCCGACCGCGGCCAGGTAAGACCTGGCCGTCGGCGACAGGTTCGCCTGGAGTTCCGGACCACCGCTCTCCGCCTCGTCGAACAGGCAGCCCTGCTCGACATGAGGCGTCCTCGACGTAGCGAGTCGAAGGCGGAGCGGGATGTAGTAGGCGTGCTTCAGGAAGGCGTTGTCGCCCCCGATTACGCAGGTCCAGTGGAAAGGAACCCCCTCCGGGCTTGCGATGCCGTGCCGTCGTGTCACCAATGCGGCATTCCCACGCCAGCAATGAGCTGCGTATTCAGGCCTTGACCGGTTCCAAAGCGGTGGCGCGGTGGCGAAGTAACACCAACGGTTGTCCATCGCTTGCAGCATCAAGCGACGCATTGCGTCGACCCGGAAACTGGCCTCCGCAAGTGCTCTGTCTCGGCTTCCCCTGGCGTCAAAGCTGGCGGCGTCCCGGGTCAGACCGCTACCTAAGGCATCGAGCTGCTCCCACGTGACCGCCGGGTCGAAGTAGCGCCGCATCCGCCGCTCCAGGGCCGCGCGGTCGATGTCGATGAGGGCTCCCTTCCGTTTCTCCAGCAGGCCGCAGAACGGCCCGACGGCGCACAACTCGTCGACGCCGGGCCAGGCACGGTAGTCCGCGGATGCCGCCACGGGCTGGAAGGAATGCCGGCACCACGTGTCCGGCTTCACGGCCGCATACTGGCCGTCGAAGTCGGCGGCGGCGAGCGTGTCCAAGAGGTGCGCGCGCCGCTCGACGGCCCGCGCGTCGGCGATGTCGTCGCGGTACAGCACAGTCGGCCCGCCGGGTTTCCCGCTCTTCGCCCACAGGGAGAGCACGACCCCTTGTTGAATGCCGACGGAGAAGCCGGGGATGGCAAACACCGTCTCACTGGTGCGGCCGTCGGGTGCGTACTCGGAAATCTGACGATTCCCGTGCATGTTCTCGACCCAGAAGCGGTCGAACGACCGCAGCAGATGTTGCCGCATCACCACGAAGGATGGGTGGCTGACCCAGGAGTAGTTGCTGATGAACGACACCACCCCGCGCCCGGTCATCTCGGCGATGCGTCGTTCCGCCAGGCGGAAGAAGCGGACGTACAGGTCGTCCAGGTTGAACTTCTTGATCCCCCACTCGCTGATCAGCCCTTCCTTGTAGGGCTCGACCAGGCCCTGCTCCTCATCGGGGCTGACCCCGGCGTAGGCGTTGTAGGGCGGATTGCCCAGCACCACCAGAATCCGGGCCTCGCGCTTGACCCGCTCGGCGGCGTCGCGCTCCGCCATCAGCTCGGGGAACGGGAGCGGCAACTGCTCCTTGACCGCGTCGGGCGGCGCCCAGCCGGTGAGGGCGTTGGTCAGGAACACCCCGACGCGCTCGTCCCCGGTGTCCGCCAACGGCGCGCCGAAGTTCTGGAGCAGCAGGCCCAATTGCAGGTGGGCCACCACGAACGGCGCGGGCAGCAGCTCGAACCCGAACACCCGGTCGATGGCGGCCCGTTTGACATCTTGCCCGACCAGCGCATCGCCGCCACGGTCGCTCAGCGTGCGGGCAATTTGGCGCAACACCTCGACCAGGTAGGCGCCGGTACCGCAACACGGGTCGAGGACCACCACCTCGGGATCGGCCAGCCCGTCGGCGACGCCCAGCTCCTCGCGCAGGACCGTGTCCACCCGCGCGACCTGGTACTGGACGATCTCCGGCGGGGTGTACCAGACCCCCAGCTCCTTGCGCAGCTCCGGGTCGAAGGCTTCCAGAAACGGCTCGTAGAAGTACTGGACGGCCTGACCCTCATCGAAGGCGGCGAAGAACGCGGCGCGATCGACGCGATTGAGCACCGCGGCGGTCCAGTCGAGCACCTCGGCCGTGCCCAGCGGCCCGAGCTTGGTGGGCGTGGCTACCTGCTCGAACAGTGCCCGGATCATCGGCACCCGCAGGAGCCAGGCCGCCTCGTGCCAGTTGAACCGCGCGCCGCGGTCGGCGGGCGGGTGCCGCTTCGACCACAGGACCCAGGCCGAAAAGACCCCGTAGAAGAGCGTCTGCACCAGCGTCGAACGGAAGAAATGCTCGCCCTTGTCGCTCTCGAAGACCAACCCCAGCGCCTGCTCCAGACCGGACCGCAGCGCCGCCAGGGCGGGCAGGTCGGCCGCCTCGATGCGCGCCTTGGCCTCGCGCGCGTACGACGCCAGGAACCAGGCCACGTCCTGCGGAGAGCCCAGCGGAACGGCGTTGAGCATGGCCCGGCTGAGGAAGTCCGACAGCCGCCCGCCGTGCTCCCGAGCGGCCTTGCGCGGTGTGGCCGCAGCCTCCCAGAAGCTAGCCTCGCTCTCCGCGAGACGGTGCGACTCGACCTTGGCTGGCCGGCCGTCGGCGTCTTCGGCGACCAGCAGGAAGTCGCGGTAATTGGTCACCAGCACCTGGCGGTAGAGGCCCCAGTACCCGGTCACCTGGGTTCCGTCGGCCGTCAGCCAGGCATCTTGACCGGTGGGCTTGACCTCGACCACGCCGCGGGCCGGCATCTGTCCGGGCAGCGGCGCGGAGGTCGCCGGCTGGTACTGCTCGGCGGTGAACAGGCCGCCGTCGGGGATGCCGGCGCCACGATTGGCCGGATTGAGGACGCACCGAACCTTTGGCGACAGCTCGGCGCCGACCTCGTTGAGCAGTCGTTCCAGGACCCCGTAGTAGCTCGTCTCGGGCGCCGCCGCGCCGGTGGCGCGGATGTCCCGCAGCTCGCGGAGGTAGGTTTCCAGGGCACTCAAGGCGGCGACTTCCTCCGTCCACGGCTCCAGATTATACGCGATCACCGGCGCCTTTGTCCCGCGTCGTAGCGTTGTCCGCCGCCGTGGTTCCCGGCCCGCTTGACGCCGCCGGGCGGCGGGGATAGCCTCGCGCGACAAGGCGAGGGATACCATGACCGCCGACCAGATCCGCGAGCGTCTGAGCCATCTGCCGAGGGTGTCGCTGGCTTGTCTGCCGACGCCGCTGCACCTTTGCCCGCGGCTGTCCGAGTGGCTGGGGGTCGAGCTGTACGTCAAGCGCGACGACCTGACCGGACTGGCCTTCGGCGGGAACAAGGTGCGCCAGCACGAGTTCATCCTGGCCGAGGCGGTGCGCGCCGGCGCGACGGTGGTCCTGGCTGGCGCGGGCTCGCAGTCCAACTACTGCCGCCAGCTCGCCGCCGGCTGTGCCCGGCTCGGGTTGAGGGCCGACCTGACGCTGATGCACGGCGTCAAGGGAGCGCGGGCGCAGGGCAACCTGTTGCTCGACCACCTCCTCGGCGCCGAGGTCCGCGTGGTCGAGGCCGACTGGGACGAGTTGGCCGAGCTCTTCGAACAGCGCGCCGAGGAGTACCGCCGGCAAGGCGAGGTGCCGTTCGTGGTCAGTCCTTTCGGCGCCACCAACCGGCTGGGCGCCGCGGCCTACGTGGACGCGTTCCTGGAGTGCGAGCAGCAGCTCGAGGCGCTCGGCGTGAGGCCGTCGGCGCTGGTGGTCTCGGCCGCCGACATGACCCCCGCCGGTCTGGCCCTGGCGGCCAGACTGCGCCAGTCACCCATCGCCGTGCAGGGCTTCTCCCCGGTGCCCTGGCGCGAGCCGCGCCCGCCGGCCATCGCCCGGCTGGCCACCGAGACAGCCGCGCTGCTCGGTTGCGGGGTGGTCCTCTCGGCCGACGAGATCCGCAACGACGACGGGTACATCGGCGCCGGCTATGGCCTGGTCAGCGACAGCGTCCTGGACCTGGTCCGGACCGTGGCCCGGCGGGAAGGGCTGCTGCTCGACCCGGTCTACACCGGCAAGGCCTTTGCCGGGATGGTGGACTACCTGCGGACCGGCCGGCTGCCCACCGACCAGCCCCTGGTCTTCTGGCACACCGGCGGCCTGCCGGCGCTGTTCGCCTACGACGACGAGGTGCTGGGGCGCTGACCGGCCGGGTCACTCCGCCGGCGCGAGGGTGAGGTTGTCCAGGTACCAGACCGCCGGCTCCGTGCCGCCGCCGATCCAGCCCAGCCAGATCAACTCCTGCATCTTCGGGTCGCGGGTCAGGCCCTCGAACCGGCGAGGCTCCTGGCCCGGCACGGTCACCGTCAGCGCCCACGGCTCGGCCGACAGGTCGCCCAACCCGCAGACCAGCTCGAAGTGTAGCCACTGTTCAGGCGGCAGGACCATGGCCGGCTCCGCGCGGCCGCGGAGCAGCAGCGCGCCGTCCGGTCGAATGGTCAGCGACGGCCCGATCCGGTACGGGTGCGAAGCGTCGCGCCACTCGTGGGTGATGGTGGCGCCCCGACCGAGCCACAGGTCGAATCCGCCACGGATCCGCCCGGAGCGGAAGCGCGGCTCGTAGAAGAAGTGGGGGTTGTACGACGGTCCCGGTCCCGGCCCGTCGATCACCTTGAGCGAGTGCTTGCCGCCGGCGGCCCGCTCGTCGCTGACGCGGATCACCTCGGTGGCGTTGTTCTCGTAGACGTGGACCCGCGAGGGGCGGTCGCCCGGCTCCAGCCACTCGAAGCTCTCGTCGATGGGCCGCGGCGGGGGCGCCGTGGCCGGGTCGTAGGTGTGCGGAACCGGCGGCGATGCGGCCGCCCGCGGCGAGGACGTGCGCCGGCCGGCGGCGGAGAGATCAAAGGGCTGGAACCCAATCTTCTCGACCGCGGCCGTGCTGATCAGCGTGAAGTCGCCCTTGGCGGGGTCCTTGAAGCCGGGCTCCTCGACCACGGAGTGCAGGTCGTTGCCCAGTTCGCGCCACTGGTCCCAGGTCCGGTCGTCGGCGAACAACAGCGGCTCGTCGCCGGTGGTCCAATACAGGTTGTGATCGAAGCGGAAGTCCGGCCGCGCCTTGCGCCGCGAGGTGCAGCGGCCCTCGGTCCAAGACACGACGTTCCGCTCGAAGGTCAGCGCGCCGCTGAGGTCCTCGCGGCCGATGCCGATCTGGAACTCCCGCCCCAGGGCGAAGATGTTGTTGCGGACCGTGTTGTCCTTGGCGAAGTGGACCGTGAACCCGGCGTCGCGGGTGCGGTAGACCAGGTTGTGTTCGACCAGGATCCCGGTGGTCGCCTGGTCGAAGTAGATCCCCGACCCGCCGTACTCGACTCGCGTGACGTCGTGAATCCGGTTGTGGTGGAGCACGGTGCCCTGGGACTCGCCGAGGGTGTAGATCCCGCCCAGGTCGGCCAGCCGCTCCTGGCCGATGTCGTAGATGTGGTTCCAGCCGATGTCGTTGCGCTTGGCCGCGCTCCAGCCGTAGCTCCACTGCCAGCCGACGGAGATACCGGTGTAGTAGAAGTCGGCGATGGTGTTGTGGACCACTTGGTTATCCGGCGAGTGCCCGATCCACACCCCCACCGCGGCGGGGTGCATCCGGCCACCGTGGGCGATCAGGTTGTCGCTCACCGTGTGCCCGCGCCCCAGCCGCGGGTCGTTGTCCGGGTAGGAGACGGCGGTGCCCAGCTTGACCCCGCCGGCGCCCAGGTCCCACAGCTCGCAGTCGGCGATGGTGCAATCGCGGGTGGCCCGGCCCAGCTCGATCGCCCAGAAGCCGGTGTGGGCGATGGTGCAGCCCTCGATTCGACAGTCCCTCGCGCCGACCGCCCGGACGACCGCGCCAAAGGGCGACTCGAGGTGGGTGGTGTCGGCGCTGGCCTCGGCCTGGGCGACGCTGTAGCCGCGCTCCGGCACGTTCCAGTTGGTGTGCTGCAAACTCAGCCCGCGCAGCCGCACGTGCTCCAGCGGCAACCCCGCGTCCGGGTCGCCGGCCAGTATGACCAGCTCGCCCAGCCGCGGCGCGATCACCTCGGCGGTGGCGGGATCCTCGCCGGGCAGCGGCAGATAGGTCAGCGTGCCGGCCGGCACGTCCAGGTACCACTGCCCGGGCCGCTTAAGGGCCTCGCGGACGTTCTCCATGAGGTACCGCCGCCCGGCCGACAGGGTGGCGATCTTGGCGTTCCAGGTCGGGCCGGCGAAGGTCACCACCCGGCGCTCGGCCTCGACCGACTTGACCGGCAGACGCGACATGCTCCAGCTATGGAAGACCAACCCCTCGACCCGATTCAGGTCGTACCAGCCGGCGTCGAGGTCGCCCTGGTCGTAGCGGAACCGGTCCGGCGGCTGGTCGGGTCCGGCCGACGGGGTCACCGCGTCGGAAATGAAACTGTAGCCGCTCTCCGGCACGCGCGGCCGAAGGCGCCGCTGGCCGTTGACGAAGAGCTGCGAGAAGCGCCACTCGCCGCGCCGGACCTCGGGCAAGTCGAGCGTCCAGCGACCGCCGGCGACGCGCCAGCCGGTTAGTCGCCGCCCGCCGCTGAGCACCGGCGTCTCGCCCGGCCAGGCCTCCAAGCTGGTCGGCGCCTCGGCCGTGCCGGACAGGTCGGGCGTGATCATCAGCGGCTGCGACAGCTCGTAGAAGCCACCCCGGAGCTGCACCCTCAGGGGCGCCGCCGGGTCCTTGAGCCGAGCCTCGCGCAGGCAGGCCACGGCCCGGGCGGGCGTGGCGAACGGCCCGTCGGTCCGGCCGGCGTTCGGTTGCGGCAGCCTGCCGGACCAGGCATCGTCGCCGTTCGGCGCGACATAACAGGTCACCGCCTGGGCCGCGCCGGCGGCCAGGAGCAGGGCATAGGGCGTCAGGACCATGGCGCTCACCAGTCAGCGTGATGGCCCGCTGCCTTGTCCCTCGCCGGCCGGGCTCCTCCCGCGGCTAGGCCGGCGCCTGCATCTGCTCCCACTGCCGGCGGCCGAGGTCCTTGATGCGCTCGTCCGGCCAGCGTTCCAGGGGCCGGTAGCTGGGATGGCCCGGCTTGTCCAGACAGGGGTTGTCGGCCCGGTTGTAGCAGCAGATCAGCGTCCAGCGCGGGCGGTCGCTGCGGTTCTGGTCGGAGCGGTGGAGCAGATTGCTGTGGAAGAACAGCGCCGTGCCGGGGGCCATTTCGCAGTGGACCAGCTCGAGGTGATCGAGAGCCAGGTTGACCCGCTCGAAGTCGGCCCCGGTCTGCTGACCGGCTTTGCCGTGCTCGATCCGGCCCATCAGGTGCGAGCCGCGGATGACCTGGAGGCAGCCGTTCTCACGGTCGGCCCGGTCGACGGCGATCATGCAGCTCGCCATGTTCGGGTACAGGCAGCCGTTGTTGTACCAGTAGCCGTAGTCCTGGTGCCACTCCCAGGCGCCGCCGACGCGCGGCTCCTTGACCATCATCTTGTGGTGGTAGTGGTAGCACTCGCCGCCCATCAGCGCGTCCATGGTGTCGGCCACGCGGGGGCAGCGGACGAAGGCGCTGTAGATGTCCTCGCCCAGCTCGCCGGTGAGCCACAGCTTGCTCACCCCGCCTTCGGCGTCGAGCCGGCCGCTGACCCGGGCCAGCCGCTCGTTGTCGGCCCGGCCGATGTTCAGCAGCAGCTCCATCTCCTCGGCGTCGAACAGGTTCGGTGCCATCAGGTATCCGTCGCGCTGGAACTGCGCGATCTGCGCGTCGGTCACGGTGAACTGACTCATCTGGTCGGCTCCGGTTCGTTGGCCTGACAGCGGCGCAGGTGGACCTCCTGCGGCGGCTGCTCATAGCCTTTCCAGGCATAGGGATCGGACCCCGCCACGAGGGTCACGGCCCGGCAGTCGGCGCTGGCCGCGCTGGGGCTCATCCGCCACGGCAGCAGCGACCAGGCGTTCATGTAATGGTTGACCAGCACCCGGCGGTAGATCCCGCTCCGGTTCCGCCGCGAACGGTGGAGCAGGTAGCCGTTGAAGAAGACCACCGTGCCCGAGGTGACCTCGACCGGGAGCTCGGCGGAGTCGTCGAAGCCGTAGCTCTCCTGGGCGAAGTCGAACTCGTCGGGCCGCTCGTGCTGCCGCTGCGGGTACAGGCAGCCGGTGCGCTGCGAGCCGGGCAGGACCCACAAACAGCCGTTGTCGATGGTCGCGTCGTCCAAGGCGATCCAGGCGCCGATCAGCGACCGGTCGCGGGTCGGGATGTAGATCTCGTCCTGGTGCCAGGCCTGGCCCTGGAACCCCGGCGGCTTGACGAACAGCATCGACTGCATGCACTTCACGCTGCCGTCCCACCACGGCAGGTGGGCGGCGGTGAGCTGACTCAGCACCCCGGCGACGAGGGGGTGCCGGACGTACTTCAGCATCACCGGGCTGACGAAGTGGGGCTGATGGATGCACAGGATGCTGCGCAGCACCTCGGCGTCGGGCATGGTCTCCGGGAGCGGCTGCAGCGCCGTGCACGGGTAGCCTCCGCGGGCCAGCTTGACGGTGTCGTCGAGCAGCTCGGCGATCTCGTCGGGCCCGATCAGGTCCGGCACGACCAGATAGCCCTGCTCGACGAAGAACCGGACCTGCTGGTCATCGCAGACACGCGGCACGTCGATCCGCTGTTCGGCCATGTTCCCCGCCTCCACCGGCGCCCGGCCGCAAACCACGAGGATTGTGAGTCTGGTGGCGCGGCCGGTAAGGGATCGGCTGGTATAATCCGGCGGAAAGGCGACGCGCGAGGTGAGCGATCTCCGGAGTTCGACCCGCCAGCGGGTGCTCGGGCTGCTGGCCATGGCCACCGCCTGCAGCATTTGGGGCCTCGGGCCGATCTGGATCCGGATCCTCTTGGGCTATCTCCCGCCGGTCGAGATCGCCTGTCTGCGCGTGACCCTGGGCGGCCTGACCATCCTGCCCTGCCTGCTGTGGTACGACCGCCGCCGGGTCGGCTTCATGCTGCGCAAGCCCGCCACCTGGATCGGTGGCGTGTTCATGGGCTCCAGCATGTTGGCCTACGCCGCCGCGCTCCAGTACATCCGGCCGTCCGAGGTCAACCTGGTCTTCCAGGCCAACATCGTGCTCAGCGCGCTGTTGGGGCTGTGGCTGTACCACGAATCGGTCCCGCCGCGGCGGTGGCTGGCCTGCGCGGTGGTGCTCAGCGGCGTGACCATGGTCATTCTGGCCCGCGACGAGCAGGCGCCGATGGCGGCCAACTGGACGCTCCGCCTGGCCGGCATGGGCCTCGGCCTGCTGGGCGGGCTGGGCGCCGGCTGCGTCCAGGCCTCGATGCGCGACGTGGCCGACGCCGGCGTGGGGCTGGCGGCGTTGGTGCCGATGCACCTGGTGGCGGCGGTGGCCTTCGCCGCCACGGCCGGATTCCAGCTCCACTGGCGGCAGCCGCCCGACGGCCGGTTCCTGCTCTACCAGCTCCTTCTGGGCATCTTCGCCTCGGGCATCGCCTCGATTCTGGGCAACTACGCCATTCGGCGGATCAGCCTGGCCCAGGCGGGGGTGACCGGCTCGATGCAGCCGGTGGTGACCATCGTCGCGACCACCCTGACCGGCGAGGTGCTGCCCCCGCTCGGCCTGGCCGGTGGCGCGCTGGTGGTCGGCGGAGTGACCTACTCGGCGCTGCTCGAACAGCAGGTCCGCGACCTCCGCCACGAACGCCACCTGGGCGTCGTGCCGTCGGCGGACACGCCGATGGTCGAGCCGCCGGAGCTCGACCCCGCCCCTACAGCAGACTCATCGGATCCGCGTCGACGCTCAGCCCCTTCCTGAGATCGTCGTCGAGGCGGGCGTCGAGGGCTTCCAGGACTCTCATCAGCATGGCCGCTCCGGGGACCTTGACCAGGAGGTGGAAGCGGAACTGGTCGCGCAGCTTGGACAGTGGCGCCGGGGCCGGGCCGAGCAGCTCCCCGTAGGCTTCGGCGTCCTCGAAGGCCTGGGCCACGCGGCGGGCGATCTTGTCGCAGCGGCTCTCGGCGTCGACCTCGTGCTCGTCTTGGACCACGAGCCGGGCGATATTCACGAACGGCGGGTATTGGGCCGCCTCGCGGTCGGCGATCTCGGTCTCGAAGAAGGTCAGGTAGTCCTGCGACCGGGCGGCCAGGATGGCGGGGTGGTCCGGGTTGTAGGTCTGGATGACCACCGTCCCGCGGCGGTCGCCGCGGCCGGCGCGGCCGGCCACCTGACAGAGCAACTGGAAGGTCCGCTCGGCGGCCCGGAAGTCCGGCAGGTTGAGCGCCACGTCGGCGGCGATCACGCCGACCAGGGTGACGTTGTCGAAGTCCAGCCCCTTGGCCACCATCTGCGTGCCGAGCAGCACATCCGCCTCGCGGCGGCCGAAACGGGAGAGGATCTGGGCGTGGGCGTTCTTGCGGCGGGTGGTGTCGCGGTCCAGCCGCAGCACCCGGGCGTCGGGCAGGACCTGTGCCAGCCAGTGCTCCAGCCGCTCGGTGCCGAACCCGACCAGCTTGAGCGACTCCTCGCCGCAGTTCATGCAGGTCTCGGTCTGGGGCATCTGGTAGTCGCAGTGATGGCACTGCAACTGGCGTGACTCCTGGTGTACCACCAGGGCCACGTCGCAGTGCTCGCAACGGGCGACGAAGCCGCACGAGGTGCACTGCAGGACCGGCGCGAAGCCGCGGCGGTTGAGGAACAGGATGGCCTGCTCGCCGCCGGCGATGCGCTCGCGGAGGAGGTCCAGCATCCGATGGTGGATGGGCCCGGACGCCTGATGCGGACCGGGCGAGCGCGCCTCGCGGAGGTCGACCACCTCGACATGGGCGAACGGCCGGCCGGCCACCCGCTGGGGCATCTCGACCAGGGACCAACGGCCTTGCTTGGCCCGCCAGAAGCTCTCCACCGCCGGGGTGGCGCTGCCCATGAGCACCGCCGCGTCGCTCACCTGAGCCCGCCACAAGGCCACCTGCCGGGCATGGTAGCGCGGCACCGAGTCCTGTTTGTAGCTGTTCTCGTGCTCCTCGTCGACGACGATCAGCCCCAGCTTGCGGAACGGCGCGAAGACCGCCGAGCGGGCGCCGACGCAGATGTCGACCTGCCCTCTGGCCACCCGCCGCCACTCGTCGAACCGCTCGCCGGCGCCCAGCGCCGAGTGGAGGATGGCCACCCGATCGCCGAACCGGCCGCGGAAGATGTCGATGGTCTGGACGGTCAGCGAGATTTCGGGCACCAGGACGATCGCCTGCCGGCCGTCCTTCAGCACGTCGGCGATGACCTGCAGGTAGACCTCGGTCTTGCCGCTGGCGGTGACGCCGTGGACCAGGATGGGCCGCGGCGGGCGGAGCGCCAACTCGGTTCGGATGGTGGCCAGCGCGTCCGACTGCTGATCGGTCAGGGTGTGCTTCCGGTCGTGGGCCAGCAGCGCGCCGCCTTCGACCAGCCGGCGGCTTTCGACCTGGGCGGTGAGCAGGAACCCCTTGAGCTCGAGCTGCCGCACCGCGGCGTGGGAGGTCTCGGCCAGCTTGACCAGCTCGGACACCGCCACCGGCCTGCCTGCCTGCATCAACAGCTCGAGGATTCGGGCCTGCTTCGGCGCCCGCTCGCGCAGCTCGTCGAGCCGCTCGGCCAGGAACATCGCCGGCTGGCCCAGGGTGGCGGTAAGGACCATCTTCGGCGCCACCGTGGGCGGCTCGAGGATGGTTTCGGTGTTGATCAGCCCCCGCTCGCGCAACAGCCGCAGGGCGCTGCTGAGCCGCGAGTTGGTCTCGAACAGCTCCTTCAGCTCAGTCGCGTTGACTTGCCCGCCCCGAGCCTGGATGGCGCGCACCACCCGCGCCTGTTGCGGCGCGACCTGCTCCAGCTTGGCCAGCGTCTTGTCGAAGTCCTCGTTGCCGGTCCAGGAGACCACCCGCTCGACCTTCTGGGTCAGGCCCTCGGGCAACATGCAGCGCAGGACGTCGATCAACAGGCAGCGGTAGTAGCGGGCGATGCGCCGGGCGACGGTCAGCATGGCCTCGTCGAAGAAGGCCATGTCGCCCAGCACGGCTTCCAAGTCCTTGATCGCCTCGACGCCCAGGTCGCCCGGCCCGTCGGCCTCGGCGGTGACGAAGCCGCAGAGCTGCTGCCGGCCGAACGGGACCAGGACGTAGTTGCCCAGCTCGACCCGGCTGCCGAGCCGTGGCGGGACGCGGTAGGTGAAGGGCCGGTCGAGGGACTCGGCCTGGCGGTCGATGGTCACCTCGACGTAGCGCTGGTCCTGGTCGCGCATGGCCCTCACCCGGCGGCGCGGCAGGCCTCGTCGACGATGGTCCGAATCCGGCGCTGGTCGGTGTCGCTCAACGGACAGCAGTTGGGCGCCGTGACGGTCAGCCGCCGCGCCTTGGCCCGCGCCCGGTCGACCATGGTCACCGGATCGGCGGCCCAGGCCAGGGCCACCCGGCGGTCGGCCAGCTCGGGCGAGAACAGCTCCTCGCGGTAGTACTTCAGCGTGTGTTCGTGCTCCAGGAACCGCGCGCCGTGGGGCGCGACCTCGCAGATCACCTCCTCGGCCAGCCGCTCCGGATCGACCTCCACCCCGTCCAGCAGCCGCTGGAAGTAGTGCATCATCTCGACATCGAGCATGAGCTGGACCACGCTGCCGACATCGGCGGTGGCCAGCACCGCCAGGCTGCCGAACGATCTCGTCCCGCCCAGGATGGCGAACAGCGTGGCGATGGACTTCTCCATCATCGACTGCGCGCCGGGCACGGTGGCGGTGGTGGTCGGCCCGCGGGAGACGGTCCCCCGGCCGCCGAAGACGTACTCGGCGACCTGCGCCGAGGCGAGCTGGAGGAGATCCACGTCCGGCCCGGACTGGGTGAACACGCCGGTCTTCATATCGGTCGCCAGCGCCCCGCCCAGGTAGCCGGTGAGCCGATCGTCCACGGCCAGGGAGATGGTGTTGCAGACGATGGTCTCGGCGGTCTGGTGGACCAGGCAGCCGGCCATGGTCACCGGCGTCGAACTGCCGGCGACGGGCATGATGCTGACCTCCAGCGGTCTGCCCCACAGCCGCCGCGCGGTCATCGCCACCTCGACGTTCTCGCGGCTGATCATGAACGGCGAGTTGAACCACAGCTTGCAGGCGAAGGTCTGGCTGCGCCGAACCGCCTCCTCGTCGCCGCCACGGGCGATGACGTCGATCTCGAAGAAGCGCTCCAGGTGGTCCGCGTTGTAGACCGACACCCGGTACGGCTTCGAGCTGTGCAGCGCGATGGTCCCGAAGGCCACCAGATCGGCGCAGGTGACCGGCACGTCGGTGGGGATGAACGTCGGGTGCTGCCGGCCGAGGTCCGGGATGGCGTCCACCACGCGGGAAAAGTCGGCCAGATCTTGGACGGTCGCCGGCCGCAACCGGTCGGTCTCCAGGTCGCAGCAGTGCAGGCCCTGACCCGAGGCATGGTAGGCCAGCCGGGAGGGGATCTCGGCGTCGGCCGGAGCGAGTCCCTCGCCCGACTGATGGACCCCGGCGACCTGCTTCGTCCAGGTCCCCGGCGCCAGCCCCCGCGCCGACCGAGCCTGCTCACGGTGGGCCTCGATCCGCGCCACCACCTTGTCCACCACGGCCTCGGGGAAGCGGACCAGCTCCCCCTCCACGACGCAGCCGTAGTCGGTCAGATGGTCGTAGAACTCAGCGGTGCCCTGACACCGCAGCGGCACCCGCCGCGCGACCCGAATGGCCGCGTCCCAGATTGCCTGAAGGTCCGCCTCCGTCAACACCGCCGCCCGCCGCGTGACCAGCTTCACATCCCGTCTCCATCCGCCGCAAGCTAGCCACGCCGGCGACTCCTTGTCAAGCCACAAACAATGGGGACGGAGCCCTTGTTAACTGTATGTCATGCTTGAGTCTTGCGCAACATGAATAAGGGCTCCGTCCCCATTGTTGGGCGTTGCGGTCGGGGGGCGGGGGCGGCATGCTATGTCCGGTCGGGAGTTGGCGGCATGGCTGAGCCGGTGCGGGTGCGGGTGGGTGAGGTGCGGCAGTACATCCGCAACGTGCGCACGCGGATGCCGTTCCGGTATGGGCAGGCGACCTTGACCCACGTGCCGATCCTCAATCTGCGCACCACCGTCGAGGATGCCGCGGGACACCGGGTCGAGGGCTGGTCGGGCGACTGCCTCCCGCCGGGCTGGTTCGACAAGCGGCCGGGCCGCACGTTTCGCGAGGACATCGAGTCGCTGCGGTTCGTGGTCGACGCGGCCATCGCCAGCAATCTGTCGGCCGGGCTCGGCACGCCGTTCGAGCTGTGGTACCGGGCCTACCACGATGTCCGGCAGGCCGGGCTGGCGCGAGGCGAGAACGGCCTGACCTGCGGGTTCGGCAGCGCGCTGGTCGAGCGCAGCGTGATCGACGCGGTGGGCAAGCTGTGCGGGACCGAGCTGCACGAAACGTTCCGCCGCAACCTGCTGGGGATCGACCTGGGCGAGCTGCACGAGGAGCTGGCCGGCGATCAGCCGGCCGACTACCTGGAAGACGTGCCCCGCGAGTCGATGTTCCTGCGGCACACCATCGGCCTGGTCGATCCCCTCACCGCCGCCGACGTGGCGCCGGACGAGGCCCTCGACGACGGCTTGCCGCAGACCTTCGAGGACTACCTGATCCGGCGCGGCGTCCGGTTCGTGAAGGTCAAGGTGTGTGGCCGGCCGGAGCGCGACGTGCCGCGGATCAGGACCATCGCCGCGCTGCTCGAGGCGCACCGGCCGGAGGGCTACCGGATCACCCTCGACGGCAACGAGCTGTACCGCTCGCCGGAGGAGGTCCTGGCCTTCCTCGACAGTCTGGCGGCAGTGCCCGAGCTGACGCGGTTCCTGGCCAGTGTCGAGTACCTCGAACAGCCGCTGGCCCGGCACGTGGCGCTGGAGCCGACGGCGGTGGCGGGCCTGCGGGAGCTGGCCCGGCGCGTGCCGGTGGCGATCGACGAGAGCGACGACCGGATCGAGGCCTACCGCACCGCCATCGACCTGGGCTATCAGGGCATCTCGTTCAAGAACTGCAAGGGCGTCACCAAGGCCTTCGCCAACTACTGCCTGGGCCAATACCACAACCGCTGGCGGCCCGGGTACTTCCTCACCAGCGAGGATCTGATGAACACCGCGGTGCTGCCGGTGCAACAGGACCTGGGCACCGCCACCATCCTCGGCCTGGTCCACCAGGAGCGCAACGGCCACCACTACGTGCGCGGGCTGGACCACCTCTCGCCGCGCGAGGTGGCCGGATGCTTGGCGCACCACGGCGATCTCTACGAGCCGTACGGCGATGACGGCGGCCAGGTCCGCATCACCGGTGGGCGACTGTCGCTCAAGTCGTTGCGCGTGCCCGGCTACGCGGTGGCGGTCGAGCCCGACTGGGACTTCCTCACCCCGGCCGCGTCATGGCGGTTCGAGGATCTGGGGATGGAGGAGTGAGCCTCTCGGCGGGTCAATCGAGCCGCGCGATGCGGGTCCACATCACACTACTGGCGACGCTTCTCCTGGCCGGCTGCGGGCGCGGGCCGCAACCGACCGAGGAAGAGATCCGCCCGCCCGAGAAGACCGCCCACGTCGCGGTTGGCACCGAGAAGACCGAGCTCCGGCTGCGCGACACCAAGGGCCAGGCGGTGTGGCGAGTCACCGGCACGCTGCGCTCGACGTTGATCGGCAAGGAGCTTACCGGCGCTATCCTCGACGCCGAGGCGCACTCGGAACTGCCCGGATACGACGTGATGGCCAAGGCCGGCCGCATCGTCTATCAGCTCGGCGAGCCGACGGTGCGGTTCGACCGCCGGCTGTACGTCGGCTCGCCGACTCGCGCGGCCAGCCTCGAGGCCGAGGCCGCCACGTTTGGGTTGGAGGACAAGGTGTTCCGGGTCGCCGGCCCCGGCCGGGCGCGGTACGGGTCGACCACCCTCGAAGCCGAGCAGGCGGAGGCCGAGCTGGACTTGCGGCGGCTGACCGCCACCACGGTGATCGCCTCCGGCGCCGGCGATCAAGCGAGTTGGCGCGCGCGGGCCGCCCGCGGCGAAGTTGACGAGCAGCGCCGGGTGCGACTGGAGGAGGTCACCGGAGTGCTGACCGAAAACGGCGGCGCCACCGCCTTCGAGGCGCCGCTGGCGGTCTGGAAGCCCGAGCTCGAATGGCTCAACTGCAACGACGGCGCGACGCTCCACCGCGAGGGACTGCGGGTTCGCGCCGAAGGCGTCACCTGGCGCCGGCGCGAGGGCCTGGTGGTGGCGCGGGGCAGCACGCGGTTCGAGCGCCAAGACCTGCTCGTCACCGGGAGCGGCGGTCGGATCAAGCTGGCCGACCGCACCGCCGAGCTGAGCCAGGTCCGGGCCAGCCTGACCGGAGTGCGACTGGCCGCCGCCCGCGGCCAGGTCGCCGCGAATCGGGTGATCACCCTGACCGGGGCCACGGTGACCCTGACCGAAGACGGCACGGTGCTGACCGCCGGCCGCGCCGTCTACGATCCCGGCCAGCGCCGGCTGACGGCGACCGCCGGCGGGACCGCGCGCCGCGGCACGGCCGCCCTGACCGCCGGGCACGCGGTCTGGTCGGCGGCCGGCGGCCGGTTCGAGGCCGGCGGCGGAGTGCGGCTCAGCGATGGCGGGATGACGGTCACCGGCGATCGGCTGAGCGCCCCATCCGATCTCTCTTCGGCCACGCTGAGGCCGGTCCGGGCCAGCGGCACGACCGGCGGCCGGCGGTGGGAGCTGCGGGCCGAGCGCGGGCACTACACCCCGCGGCAGACCACCTTGACGAACGCCCGCGGGACGTTCCGCGACGGCGACCGCAACCTGACCGCCTCCTCGCCGCGGGTGATCCACGATCCGGCGGCGGGCAAGATCCGCTTCCTCGACGGGTTTCGCGCCGCCAGTCAGGACGGCAGCGTTCAGGTGCGCTCGGACCGGGCCACCTACGATCTGGCCAAGGGCGCGTTTCTGGCCGAGGGCAACGTCAACGCGCAGGCGCGCGGGGTGGCGGTCAAGAACCAGAGCTGGACCTACTACTTCGGCCGCCGGGCCGGAGCCATCGCGGACAGCGGCCCGCCGCCGGCGCGTCGCAAGGAGGAGGCCGGCGGGTCGGCGGCGAAGGGCGAACCGGGCGACAAGGGAGCCGAGAACGGTGCAACTGGGACGGGTGATCGGCAGCGTGACGGCGGTGATCAAGGACCCGAAGTACCACGCCCTGACGCTCCGGGTGCTGGTCCCGCTGGACGAACGGCTCCAACCGGCGGGTGAGTCGCTGGTGGCGGCCGACCCACTAGGCGCCGATGACGGCCAGGTGGTATATTGGGAAAGCAGTCTGGAGGCCAGGATGGCCGCCCCTGACCCGCTGACGGCGTTGGACGCGGCGATCGTGGGCTTCGTGGATCGGCTCGGATCGGGATGCAACTCGGACGGGTGATCGATCAGGTGGTGAGCACCACTCACCATCCGGCGCTGGACGGTCAGCGGCTGCTCGTGGTGCGGCCGGTGGCCACGGATCGCCGCACGCCGTTGCCGGGCGCGCCGCTGGTGGCGGTCGATCCGCTCGGCGCACGCCTGGGGCAACTGGTCTTGACCTGCGAGGAAGGCAAGGCCGCGCGGATCATTTTGAACAACGACACGCCGCCGGTACGGACGCTGATCCTGGGCATCGTCGACGAATAGGCGCCGTCCGAGGATGGGACCGAGCGCATGGCTAAACGGGACGCGCACGACGACCAGCAGACGTTGTGGCCGAACGTCTGGTCCGGTGGCCAGGTCTATGCCTTCTCCGGACTGGATGGCCCGACGCAATGGCAGAGCGCCGTCGGCGCGCGGCTGCTGCCGCGGCACCTCGGCTTCGCCTTCGATACCGACCCGCTGGTCCAACTGATCGTCCGGGTGATCTCCGGCGAGCAGGTCTTCGACGCGGTCGACGCCAATGGCGACGCCCCGCCGGCGCGGGTCGCCGCCTGCCGGATCGATAGCGCCGGGGTGACCGTCGAGGTCGACCTGGGCAAGAGCTTCGGCGCGCTCCGGCTGGCTGTCCAGTTCGTCGCCCAGGACCTGCTGCGCGGGTTGGCGACCTACACCCACCGCGGTCCCGGCCGGGCGGCGTTGCTGATCGAGCTGTCCTCGCCGGCGTTGGTCCGGGCCGATGAGCACGGCGTGGCCACCGCCGAGAAGGGGCTGGCGGTCTGCTTCCAGCCGGCGGCGGTGACTCGGGTCGTGCCGCAGGCCGAGGTGCTGGCCGCCGTGCGGGATCTGGAACGGTTCGAGAGCGCCGCGCACCAGCTCGACCAGACGCGCGGCGCCGCCGCCGGGCTGTACCGTATCCCGCTCGAGGTCGCCTCGGGCCACCGTACCCAGGTCCAGTTCGCCGTGGCCTTCGGGCCGCCGGCAACGGTCCAACGGCCCGAGCTGCTCAACGGCAAGGAGCTGTCCGGGCTGGTCGAGCCGCCGCCGTTCGTCGTCCCGCACGCCGCCGCCAGTCTGCCGCCGTTGCGGCAGCGCGCGCGGGCCAAGGCCATCGCCATCCTGCGCGCCCATGTGTTCGCGCCGGAGGGCAACCTGCCGCACCACTGGATCGTCCCGCAGCGGTTCAAGCACCGCAACTTCAACACCTTCCATGCGCCGTTCCTGGCGCTGGGCGCGTTGGAGTTCAACCCCGAGCTGGCGGCCGCGGTGCTGCGCTGCGCGCTGGCCCAGCAGCAGGCCACCGGCAACATCCCGGAGCAGGCCTGGCCGGTCGGGCAGAGCGTCGAGATTCCGCCGCCGCTGCTGTGCTGGGGCTACTGGCGCGTCTACCGCCGGACCGGCGACCGGACGCTCCTGGAGGACGCCGTCCCGCGGCTCAAGGACTACGTCAAGTACCCGCTGGCGGCGCGGATGCTGGAGCGGCTGGGCTACGCCCGGAGCCGCGGCGCCAAGTTCCTGAGCTGGGGCCGCGGGCAGGGCTCCAACATGGACAACTCCCCGCGCTTCGACATCAACGAGTCGTTCGCCGCGGTGGACCTGACCAGCTACGCGGCGCACGAGCTGGCGCTGATCGCCAGGATGATCGAGGAGATCACCCCCGAGCACCGCGAGGCGGTCCACCTGGGCTGGATGGGCGAGGAGCTGTGCCGCGAGACGCACGAGTACTTCTGGGACGAGGAACACAGCTTCTTCTACGACCGGTACCCCGACGGCGACCGGGTCGACGTGCGCACCCTGGCCGGGCTCATCCCGCTCTACGCCGGGGTCGCCACGCCCGAGCAGGCCGGCCTCCTGGTCGAGCGCCACGTCCGCGATGCCAACGGCTTCTGGACCGAGCTCCCGCTGGCCTCCCTGGCCCGGGACGACGCCCGGTTCGACCAGAACATGTGGCGCGGCGGCACCTGGCCAGGGATGAACATGCTGATCCTCGACGGGCTCCGGCGGTACGGGTTCAACGACCTGGCCGACGAGCTGCGCGAGCGGACGGTCGATGGAATCGCCAAATGGTACGGCGAGACCGGGAGCCTGTGGGAGTTCTACGATTCGACCGGCAAGCGGTCACCCGGCCAGCTTCCCCGCGGCCGCCGGCGCGGCGCCATGCCGGACTACTGCTGGACCGCCGCCGCCTACCTCGCCCTGCTGCACGAGGCGGCCGATGGCTAGGCCGGCCGGCCCCTCATCCCCTGCCCCTCTCCCACAGAGGGGAGAAGGGAGGGGCGTGGTGGCTGCTCAGGCCCTGGCGACAGCGGTCGCTGAGCTTTCCCCTCCTTGCAAGGAGGGGATTAAGGGGTGGTTCGCCATCGAAAGCACGAAACGCGGAGCGAACCACCCCTTAATCCCCTCCTTGCAAGGAGGGGAAAGGCGCTCCTCAACGGCCTTTGCGCGGCCTGAGCAGTTACGGGGCGCACGGCCGGGGTTCCTGATCCTGATCCTGGGTCTGCTGCTTGCCGGCGGCTCGCCGGCCGTCGAGCTCAGCGCCGACGGCCTGGCGGTGGCGGTCGATCCCGGCGGCCGGGTCGTGGAGATGATGCTCAACGACCGGCCGGCGCCGCTGCTCCCGGCGGACGCCTGGTCGCTGTGGGATGAGCAGACCGGGCTCGACGAGACCTACTTCCTGGGCTTCAACGACCGCTGGCCCGACGACTCGGCCTACCGCGGGCCGATGTGGCGGATGGGCCTCGACTGGACCCGGATCGAGGCCGCCGATGGGGAGCTGCCGGCGGCGCGGTTCACCGCCAGCGACCACGTCGACGCCGACGCGCTGCGGCTCGTCTTCCCGGCCGTCGCGCAAGGCGTGTTCGAACTCCGGCTGCGTGTCCGCAAGGACCAGTTCCGGGGCACCATCCGGGCCGGGGTGGTGCCGCTCAACGCAGTCGGGCAGGTGACCGGCGCGGTGGTCCGTTTCGAGGGTCCGCCGGAGCCCGGCCCGGATAGCGCCTGGGACAAGCTGACCTGCACCGTCGCGCCGCCGCCGACCACCGCCTTCCTCCAGGTCTGGCTCTCGCTGGACGCCGCGGTGGGCACGCTCGACGTGGCCGGCCTCGAGGTGACCGTCCACGCCGGCGGCGAGAAACTGCCGCTGGCCGGCCGGCTGGCCGCCGACGGGGCCGGCGCGCGGTACCGGGCGAGCGCCGACGAGCTGTCGCTGACGGCGGTCCTCGAGCCGGTCGGCGAGGCGCTCCGGGCACGCTGTCGGGTGGCTACCTCCGGCCGGCGCGAGCGGGTCGTGACGCTCCGCTTCGCCCTGCCCATCGACGGCAGCGACTGGCTGTGGTGGAACGACCTCAACCGTTCCTCGACGGTGGCCAAGACCGCCGGCCGGCTATACGCCCACTGGCGGCAGTTGGGCGGCGGGCACCTGATCTCGCCGTATCCCGTCGGCTGTCTGACGCGCACGGCCCCGGGCCAGGGTCTCGCGCTGGCGGTGCCGCCGGCCCAGGCGGTCTTGACGCGCTTCGCCTTCCGGCAGGAAGAGGGGCTGACGGTCGAGTTCGATCTGGGTCTCGCGCCCGAGTTGGCGCAGTCCGCCGCCGAGGTCGAGTTCACCGTGTTCGCGGTCAACCCGGCCTGGGGCATGCGCTCGGCGCTGGACCGGCTGTACGCGCTGTACGGGACGCAACTGGCGGCCACCTCGCCGCGGGCGGGCGCCTGGTTCACGGCGCTGAACCCGGACGCCGCGCCGGATCCGGCCCGGTTCGGGCTCCTCTTCGACGAGCAGGCCGGCGACCACCTGGCCTGGTCGCGCGCCCATCAACTGGTCAGCCTGGCTTCGGCCATGCCCTGGGGCTATTTCGCCCGTCCGGGCGGCGCGGCGCTGGTGGCGGCCGACGGGCTGTATCCCACCGGTCCGGTGGGTCCCGAGCGGATGCCCGCGGGCGGGACGCTGCGCGACGCCGAGGGGCGGCCGGTGCAGCGTCTGCTGGACGACGGCACGCGGTACCATCCCTGGTGCACCGACCCCGACTTCTCCACCGACGGGCCGGCCGGCCTGGTCAACGCCGAGCTGGCCTCCAAACTGCAGGGCCGCGACGGGAAGCCGCTGGGCGGGCTGCACCTCGACGGCATCGGCGCGGCCTGGTCCGGCTGGCAGACCGAGGACTTCGCCCCGGAGCACCTCCGCGCGGCCGACCTGCCGCTGTCCACCAGTCCCACCCGGCGGCGGCCGGCGGTGTACACCGCCATCGGGCACGTCGAGCTGCTGCGCGATCTGGCCGGCCGGCTCCGCCGGCGGGGGCAGATCCTCTTAGGCAGTCTCGACGAGTCGGCGCCGCTGCCGTTCGTGGCGCCCTGGCTGGACGTTCTCGGCGCCGGCGAGACACGACCGAGTTACGAGCATCTGATGTGGCTGCGGGCGGTGGCCTACCACAAGCCCGTCACCTTCCTCGACCCGCTGCTGCTGGACCCGGCGCTGCTCTACGAAGAGCAGTACCGGCTGTGGCATCGGGCGCTCCTATGGGGGGCGTTTCCAGGCGGGGTCGGTTGGCTCGACGGCCGCCGCATCCGGACTCAGGAGCCGTTGTTCAACGTCTACGTGCCGGTGCTGCGGTCCCTGGCGGCGGCGGGGTGGGAGCCGGTGCCGCACGCACTGACCAGCGACGTCAATGTCCGGCTGGAGCGCTACGGCTACCGCGACGAGTTGTACCTGGTGATCGACAACTCGACCGACACGGGCCGGCAGGTGACCGTCACCATCGAGCCCCGGGCGCTGGGCCTGGTGACCACCGCCGCCGACGGCACCCCGGAGCGGCGGCTGCTGTTCGTCGACCGCCTGTCCCGCGACAAGAAGGCCATCGAGTTCCGCATCGCCCTCGACCGCTGGCAGACCTCGCTGACCATCCCCGCCCGGACGCTGCGGGTGCTGACGCCCTACAAGGTGGACCTCAACCTCGACCTGTTCGCCGGCCTGACCGAAGGCACACCGTAGCCGTCGGGGTTATTCGCGCGTCCACTCCGTCCACCGTGTCCACCCCGTCCACGGTGCGCGGCGCGCGGTGGAGGTGGTGGACGGAGTGGACGCGCTGGACGGAGCCATCACCGATCACCCCCGACTCACAATCACAACAGTTGCCCGGCACAATGTCATCTTGGCGTAACGCGGGCGGGGTATAACGATCTTGGCGAGACCGAGACTCGCCAACGAACAACCGCTCATCAGTAATGGCATGGTGAAAGACGGACAGTGACGCCCCGGGGGCTACACCTCGGGGCGTCCGCTTGTTGGGAGGGGACCGCGCCGCGGCGCGCGAACTGCCGCCGGCGACCCGGGTCGGCGCCCGGGCGGGAGCCGGGGCGACGGTGACCGTGTCCCAGTCCGGCCAGGACGCTGCCCGCGGGAGCTGGGCGGCGCGGCGCGAGCGGTGGCGGCAGGGCCTGGCGCCGCTGCTGGTACTGCTCGCCATGGCCGGGTTGATTGCTGTCCGGGAGCCGGCCTTCCTCGGTCCGGACAACCTCCGCAACGTGCTCACCCGCACGGTGCCGCTGGCGCTGATCGCCATCGGCCAGACGCTGGTCATCCTCTGCGGACAGATCGATCTGGGCGTCGGCTCGGTCATGGCCCTGGCGGCGGTGGCCGGGGCGATCGTCCTGCGCGACGGCGGCGCGGTGGCCTTGGCGGTGATCGCCGCGCTGCTGGTCGGCTGCGCCTGTGGCGCGGTCAACGGGGTGGTCACCACCCGGCTCAAGGTCCCCTCTTTCGTGGTCACGCTGGCGATGATGGGCCTGGCTCGCGGCCTGTCTCTAGCGGCCACCGAGGGCCGCACCGTCAGCGGCGCGTTCGCCCTCAACGAGTTGGTGCGGGTGACCGTGGCGGGCTTGCCACTGCCGGTCTGGGTCCTGGCCGCGGTGGCCCTGGCGGCGCATGGGCTGTTGTCGTCGACGGTCTTCGGCCGCCACGCCTACGCCACCGGGGCCAACCCGGCGGCGGCCAGGCTGAGCGGGGTCAAGGTCGACCGCAACCTGGTCCTGGTGTTCGCCCTGTGCGGGCTGCTGGTCGGCGCGGCCGGGGCGGTGGAGTGCGGGCGGAACAGCAGCGCCGCGCCGACCATGGGCGAGCTGGTCGAGCTGGACGCCATCGCCGCGGTGGTCATCGGCGGGGCCAGCCTGGCCGGTGGTCAGGGAGGAGTGGGCGGGACGCTGCTGGGCGTGGCCATCATGGCGGTGCTCCGCAACGGCTGCAACCTGCTGCACATCCCCAACGAGTGGGAAAAGGTGGTGATCGGGCCGATGATCGTCGGCGCGGTGCTCTACGACCGATGGCTCCGCCGCCGCCGCGGAGCCGAGTGACCGCTCTCGACGGACCCTCCCGGCGGCGTCGCGGAGCCGTTCCCGGCGCGGTTCCGGCGCGGTTGACAGAGGCCCCCTTGTGGTGTAGACTCGCGCCTCGTGGGGGCCGTAGTCCGGCTCGCCGCGCCTCGATTCGGGAAGTTCTTCATGGCGATCGATACCAGCAACTTCAAGAACGGCCTGACCATCGTCCAGGACGGGGACGTGTGGCAGATCGTCGAGTTTCAGCACGTCAAGCCCGGCAAGGGCGGCGCCTTCGTGCGCAGCAAGCTGCGGCAGGTGCGCACCGGGAAGGTGGTCGACAAGACCTGGCGCGCCGGCGAGAAGATGGACCAGGCCATCCTGGAGCGCCGGCCGCTGCAGTTCCTGTACGCCTCCGGCGACACCTACGCCTTCATGGACATGGAATCGTTCGAGCAGATCGAGGTCGGCGCCGATCTGCTGGCGGCCAAGGCCCAGTGGCTGACCGACCAGCTCGACGTGACCTTCGTCTACTGGGGCGAGCAGATCCTGGACATCGAGCTGCCCACCGCCATCGAGGCGGAGGTGGTGCAGACCGATCCCGGCGTGCGCGGAGACACCGCCTCGGGCGGGAACAAGCCGGCTCAGATCAGCAGCGGCGCCACCGTCACGGTGCCGTTGTTCATCAACATCGGCGACATGATCAAGGTGGACACCCGGTCGGGTGCCTACTTGGAGCGGGTCAAGGGTTGACGATGCGGAGACCCTCTTGGACCTTGAGTACGTCGACAGCCTGGCCGAGCTGGTCAGTCGCTCGCGGGTGACCGAGGTCACCGTGCGGCGGGGCGAGCGGACCGTCACGGTCCGTCGCGCTTCCGGCGAGACGGTGCCGGTCGCCGCGCCTGCGGTCGAACCGACCGACCTGCGGCCGGCGCCCAGGCTGGAGACCAGTCTCCCGGTCCCGGTCTCGGGCGAGATGGCCCTGGTGCCGGTCAACGGGAACGGCGCCGAGGCCGAGTCGGTGCTGGAGATCGTCACTGCCCACCGGGTCGGCGTGTTCCACCGCGCCGCCGCCGATGAGGGCGACCCGCTGATCCGGATCGGGGACTGGGCGGCGGCCAAACAACAGCTCGGAGCGATCCAGAGCATGCGGCTGTTCGACGAGATCGACAGCCCGGTCAGCGGCCGTGTCGTCGGCATCTTCGTCGCGGACGGCGCGCCGGTCGAGTACGGCCAGGAGCTGTTCCACATCGAGGTGGAGCCCGGGCCGGAAGCGGTGGCCGAGGGAGAACCACAATGATCGCCAAGCTGGCCAGGCTGGCGCTGGCGGCCGGGGTCCTGCTGGCCCTGACCGGCTGCCCGACCGAGGAGATGCTCCACCCGAAGCCGGCCAAGTCCGGCGAGCGGCAGACGACTTACGGCAAGGCGCTCGACCGGGCCGATCGCTCGGCTTGCGAGCAGTACGTCGGCCAGCTCAACCAGGCGGTCCAGGCGTACAAGGTGAACAACGAGGCCTATCCGCCGGACCTGGCAACGGTGATCAAGGAGTCCGGACTGCCGGCTTCCGAGCTGCAGAACTGCAAGTTTGACTACGACCCGGCCACCGGCCGCGTGTCCCTGGCGAGGTAACCTTGTTCTCGCGTGTCCTGATAGCCGACCGCGGCGAGATCGCCGTCCGGGTCATCCGAGCCTGCAAGGAGTTCGGGATCGAGACGGTGGCGGTCTACGCCCAGGCCGACCGCCAGGCGCGCCACGTCCAGTTGGCCGACCAGGCGGTGTGCATCGGCGCCAGTTCGATGCGCGAGAGTTACCTCAACATCCCGAACATCATCATGGCCGCGCAGATCACCGGGGCCGACGCGATCCATCCCGGCTACGGCGGTTTGGCCGAGCGCGCCCAGTTCGCCGAGATCGTGGCCGACAACGGGATCACCTTCATCGGCCCGCCGCCCGAGGCGATCGAGGCCATGGGCAACAAGGCCGAGGCCCGGCGGCGGATGCAGGAGGCCGGGGTGCCGATCATCCCCGGCACCGAGGTGGTCCACGCCGATCAGCCGCAGGAGGCGGTGGCCTTCGCCCGCAAGGCCGGGTACCCGGTGATGATCAAGGCCGCCGCCGGCGGCGGCGGGCGCGGGATCCGGGTGGCCCACAACCAGGAGGATCTGGTCAACGGCCTGCGGGCGGCGGAGCGCGAGGCCGAAGCCGCCTTCGGCAACGGCGCGGTGTACGTCGAGCGCTACCTCCACGAGCCGCGCCACATCGAAATCCAGATCCTGGCCGACCAGCGCAAAGGCGTGGTCCACCTGGCCGAGCGCGAGTGCAGCGTGCAGACCGCCCGGCATCAGAAAATGTTGGAAGAGGCGCCGTCGCCGTTCATGACCGACGCCCTCCGCCGGCGGATGGGCGAGGCGGCGGTGAAGGCGGCGCGGGCCGTCAACTATGTCGGCGCCGGCACCGTCGAGTGCATGGTCGAGCCGGACGGGCACTTCTACTTCCTGGAGATGAACACCCGCATCCAGGTCGAGCACCCGGTCACCGAGATGGTCACCGGGGTCGATCTGGTGGCGGAGCAGCTCCGGATCGCCGCCGGCGAGGCGCTGTCCATCCGCCAGCGCGACGTGCACCTCAACGGCCACGCCATCGAGTGCCGGATCGCCGCGCAGGACCCGTTGCAGCAGTTCCGGCCGTCGTCCGGGAAGATCACCCGCTGGGTGCTGCCGTCCGGGCTGGGCGTGCGCGTCGAGACCCACGTCTATCCGGGCTACGAGGTGCCCAGTTTCTACGACCCATTGTTGGCCAAGGTGATCTGCTGGGCGCCGCATCGCGACCTGGCGATCCGGCGCATGGAGCGCGCGCTCGAGGAGTTCGAGATGGACGGGGTGGTGACCACCATGCCGTTCCAGCGCCGCGTCCTGCAAAACGCTTTCTTCCGCCGTGGCGAGCTGAGCACCAGCTTCATCCAGCGCCGCTGGAACGAGTTGGTCGCCTACGCCGCGAACGGGGCCGACGGGCGCTGATCATGTCCGTCAGGTCGCGACGGCGCGGGCGCGAGGAAGCGTTCAAGCTCTTGTTTCAGGCCGACCAGGGCGTGCTCCCCTGGGACCAACTCCTGGAGCTCGAGACCGGGCTGACCACGGTCCCGGCCGAGCCCTGGCAGTTCGCCGTCGAGCTGGCCGCCGGGACCATGGCGCGGCTGGACGAACTCGATCCGCTGTTGGCCTCGCTGGCCTCCGGCTGGAGCCTCGAGCGGATGCCGGCCGCCGACAAGGCCGTTCTGCGCCTGGCCGCCTACGAGCTGCTCCACCGCGACGACACGCCGGTGGGCGTGGCGATCAACGAGGCCGTCGAGCTGGCCAAGAAGTACGGTACCGAGGACTCGTCGCGGTTCATCAACGGGATCCTCGGGACCCTGGCGCGCGAGCACTGCCCGGAGCGCGTGGAGCCCGGCGATGAGGCCTGAGCCCCTGCGCGTCGGCGAGGTGGTCGAGCACTTGGCCGCCGTCATCCGCGACGACCCGCTGCTGGCCGACGTGGCCGTGCGCGGGGAGCTGAGCAACTTCCGGCGGCACTCGTCGGGACACTGCTACTTCACTTTGAAGGACGCCGACAGCCAGTTGCGCTGCGTCATGTTCCGCCGCGAGGCGGACGCGTTGCGGTTCGACCCGGCCGACGGGCTGGCGGTGATCGCCGAGGGGCGGGTCGATGTCTACCAGCAGCGCGGCGAGGTCCAGCTCTACGTGCGGGCCATGGCCCACGACGGCCTGGGCGCGCTGTACGAGGCGTACGAGCGGCTGCGCGCCAGGCTGGCCGACGAGGGGCTGTTCGACCCGGCCCGGAAACGGCCGCTGCCGGCCTTCCCCCGCCGGGTGGCGGTGATCACCTCGCCCACCGGCGCCGCGGTGCGGGACATGATCGAGGTCCTCCGCGACCGCTGGCCGGCGGTGCGGATCGTCTTCCAGCCGGCCGCCGTCCAGGGCGACGAGGCGGCCGCCAGCCTGGTCCGGGCGCTGGACCTGGTCAACCGCGCCGGCGGGGTGGAGGTCATCTTGTTCGGCCGCGGTGGCGGGAGCATCGAGGACTTGTGGGCGTTCAACGAGGAGCCGGTGGCACGGGCGGTGGCGGCCAGCGGCATCCCGGTGATCTCGGCGGTCGGGCACGAGTCGGACGTGACCATCTGCGATTTCGTGGCCGATGCCCGGGCGGCCACGCCGACCCACGCGGCCGAGCTGGCCGTGCCCGACCAGCGGGCGGTTTCCAGCCACCTGCGGTTGTTGGAGCGCAGGCTGCACGGCGCCGCGGCGCGGGTGGTCGAGACGGCCCGAGCGCGGCTCGACGGCCTCGCGGCGCGGCGCGTGCTGGCCGCGCCCGAGGCGCTGCTCGAGCAGCGCGCACAGCGGGTCGACGACCTCGCCGACCGGCTGACTCGGGCGGCTCTGGCCACCACCCGGCAGCCGGCGCTGTGGCTGGCCGGCATGTCGCAGACCTTGGCGGCGCTCGACCCGCACCACGTGCTTGGGCGCGGGTACGCCATCCTGACCCGCTCGCGCGACGGGTCGGTGGTCACCGAGCCGGCGGCCATGCCTTCCGGCGAGGCCGGCGTGGTCCGCGTGGCGCAGGGCGACATCGCGGTGACGGCGAACTAAAGGACCAGGCCATGGACGAGCTGAGCGAGTGGACCGACGAGCGCCTGGCGGGGCTGGGCTTCGAGGAGGCGCAGGCGCGCCTGGAGGCGGTGGTCGCCGAGCTGGAAGCCGGCAAGCTGCCGCTGGAGCGGTCGCTGGCGCTGTTCGGGCTGGGCCTGCGCCTGCGCGATCACTGCCGCAAGCTGTTGACAGCGGCCGAGACGGCGTTGGAGAAGCTGGTCGAGCGGCCGGATGGGGGTGTCGCCATCGAGGAGAGCGAGGCGCCACAGTGATCACCGTGGAACTCAAGGACCATCTGGCGCGTCGCGCGGCGCTGGTGGAGGCCGCCCTGGACCGCTGGCTGCCGCCCGCCGACGCCGCGCCCGCCAGGCTGCACGAGGCCATGCGCTACAGCCTCGAGGCCGGGGGCAAGCGGCTCCGGCCGGCGCTGGTCCTGGACGGCTGCGCCTGCGTCGGCGGCGACCCCGACCTGGCCTTGCCCACCGCCTGCGCGGTCGAGTGCCTCCACACCTACTCGCTGATCCACGATGATCTGCCGTGCATGGACGACGACGACCTCCGCCGCGGGCGGCCGTCGTGCCACAAGCAGTACGACGAGGCCACCGCGCTGCTGGCCGGTGACGCGCTCCAGGCGCTGGCCTTCGCCCTGACCGCGGCCAACGCCGGGGTGGCCGGCGTGAGCCCCGCGCAAGCCGCCCGGGCCGCCGCCGAGCTGGCCGAGGCCGCCGGCGCGCCGGGCATGGTCGGCGGGCAGATGCTCGATCTGCTGGCCGAGCACACCCGCCCCACCGAGGACCTGGTCGAGGCCATCCATCTGCGCAAGACGACCGCCTTGATCCGCGCCTCGGTGCGCTGCGGCGCGATCCTCGGCGGCGCCGACGAGGCGGCGCTGGCGGCGCTGGGCCGTTACGGCACCAGCCTCGGACTGGCGTTTCAGATCGTCGATGATATCCTGGACATCGAAGGCGACGAGGTCGCGTTGGGCAAGCCTGTCGGCAGCGACCTGAACCATGATAAGGCCACCTGGCCGGCGGTCCACGGTTTGGCCGCCTCCCGCGTCCGGGCGCGGGAGCTGGTGGCCGAAGCCATCGCCGCGCTGGCTCCGTTCGGCGACGCGGCCGCGCCCCTGGTGGCGCTGGCCGAGTTCGTCGAGCAGCGCCGCAACTGAACCGGAGCCGCTCCGGGGAGCAACCGATGAACCGAACGCCGAAACCGTTGTTGGATTCGATCCGCGGGCCGGAGGATCTCAAGGGACTGAAGCTGTCGCAGCTTCAGGAGCTTTGTGGCGAGGTCCGTCGGGACCTGATCGAGGTGGTCCGCGAACTGCCTTGCGGCGGCCACTTCGGGGCCAACCTGGGCACCGTCGAGCTGACCGTCGCGCTCCACTACCTGTTCGACTCGCCGGCGGACAAGCTGATCTGGGATGTCGGGCACCAGGCTTACCCACACAAGATGCTCACCGGCCGCTGCGACCAGCTCGGCACCATCCGCCAGACCGACGGCCTGGCGCCGTTCTGCAAGACCGCCGAGAGCGTCCACGATCCCTTCGGCGCCGGGCACGGCGGGACCAGCATCAGCGCCGCCACCGGCTATGCCGTGGCCCGCGACCTGGCCGGCGAGAACCACCACGTGGTGGCCATCATCGGCGACGGGTCGCTGACCGCCGGGATGTCGTTCGAGGGCCTGGACCACGCCGGCGGGCTGGACACGCGGCTGATCGTGGTGATCAACGACAACGGCATGGGCATCTCGCCGAATGTCGGCGCGCTGAGCCACTACCTGACCCAGATCCGGGTCAACAAGAGCTACAACCACCTCAAGGAGCGGGTCGAGAAGCTGCTCCACAAACTGCCGCTGGGCGACGAGGTGATCGAGGGCATCGAGCGCGCCGACATCACGTTGCGCCACGCCATCCTGCCCGCGGTCTATTTCGAGGACCTGGGCTTCGAGTACCTCGGCCCGATCGACGGCCACTCGCTGGACGCGCTGCTGCGCACCCTGACCTTCGCCAAGAGCCGGCAGCGGCCGGTGGTGGTCCACGCCATGACCGAGAAAGGCAAGGGCTATCCCGCGGCCGAGGCCGACGCCGGGCGGATGCACGCGGTCAAGCCGGCCTCCGGCGGACCCAAGGTGGCGGCTTACACCGACGTCTTCGTCGAAATGTTCGACCGGCTGGCCGAGCGCGACGAGCGGGTGGTGGGCATCACCGCCGCCATGTTGGACGGCACCGGGCTGGTCAAGGTCAAGGACAAGTACCCAACGCGGGTGCTCGACGTGGGCATGGCCGAGCAGCACGCGGTGACGCTGGCGGCCGGGCTGGCGATGGGCGGGCGGCGGCCGGTGGCGGCCATCTACTCGACCTTCCTCCAGCGTGCCTACGACCAGATCGTCCACGACGTGGCGATCCACAACGCGCCGGTGATCTTCTGTCTCGACCGCGCCGGCTGCGTTGGCAACGACGGCCCGACGCACCAGGGCATGTTCGATCTCGCCTACCTCCGCCACATTCCCAACCTGGTGATCATGGCGCCGAAGGACGAGAACGAGCTGCGCCACATGATGCACACCGCCCTGCTTCACACGGACTCTCCGGCGGCCGGGCCGATCGCGCTGCGCTACCCGCGCGACAACGTCTTCCAGCTCGAGCCGGCCCGCGAGTTGGAGCAGTTGCCTCTCGGTCGGGGCGAGCTGTTGCGCCAGGGCGAGGGCACCGCGGTGTTGGGGATCGGCGTGATGGCTTCCCTGGCCGACCAGGCGGCCGATGTCCTGGCGGCGGAAGGCCTCCGCCTGACGGTGGCCAACGCACGCTTCGTCAAGCCGCTCGACGCCGAGCTGATCGTCTCCCTGGCGCGGACGCACCAGCGGCTGGTGACGGTCGAGGACCACGCCGTGACGGGGGGGTTCGGGAGCGCGGTGGCCGAGCTTCTGGCGCCGCTGGGGCCGACTTGCGAGCTGCACCTGATCGGCGTGCCGGACGAGTTCGTCGAGCACGGCGACCGGGCCGACCAGTTGCGGCACTACGGGCTCGACCCGGCCGGGCTGACGGAGCGGCTGCGGGCCATCGATAAAGGTGAGTCGGCCGCCGGCTTGAAGCTGGTCGGGTGAGTCGGGTCGTGCAGGAGGATGGGTGCGTGGGTCGAACGATGGGGGTCCGAGCAATGACTCCGAACCGAGCGAGGACGACGATGACGAAGCGAATCGCCTGGGTGGCCCTGGCGGCCTGCCTGGTCTGCCCCTTGATGGCACGCGCGGACGACAGTGCCGCGGCGCGCTACAACAAGGGCGTCAAGCTGTATCAGGACGGCCAGCTCGCCGCAGCGACGGCCGAGTTCGAGGCGGTCCTGGCGGCCGATCCCAAGGACAGCACGACCATGGTCTGGCTGGCGGTCATCGCCCTGCGCCAGAACAACGCCTCGCGCGCGGTCGAGCTGTTGGAAAAGGCCGTGGCAATCAAGCCGGACGACAGCCTGGCCCACAACAACCTGGGCAACGCCTACCTGGCGCAGGAGCGGCTGGACGACGCCATCGCCGCCTACCGGCGCGCCATCACCGCCAACAAGAGCTATGCCGACGCGCACTACAACCTGGGCATCGCGCTGGCGCGCAAGGGCGAGATCGACGGCGCCCTGGCCGCTTACCAGCAGGCGGCCAAGCTGAATCCGGAGCCGGCCGAGTACCACAACAACCTGGCCAACGCGCTGAAGGCCAAGGGCAAGCTGGACGAGGCCCTGGCCGAGTACAAGCTGGCCCGCCAGAAGAAGCCCGACGACGTGACCTTCATGGTCAACAACGGTCTGGCGCTGTGGGACGCCGGGAAGCTGGCCGAGGCCGTGGGCGAGTTCGAGGCCGCGGCGCGGCGGCAGCCGGACAACTTCACCGCCCAGTTGTACCGCGGCATGGGCTACCTCAAGACCGACAAGAACGTCGACGCCATCGCGGCCTTGGAGGCCGCGGTGAAGCTCAAGCCGGACAACTTCTCGGCCCAGTTCAACCTGGGTTTGGCCGACGGCCGCGCCGGCGACGACGAGTCGCTGCGCAAGGCTTTGGGGGCCTACGAGCAGGCCCTGGCGCTGAAGGCCGACGAGGTCAACACGCTCAACAACCTGGGCTGGGTGTACTTCAAGCTCAACGACCTGGACAAGGCCGCCGAGTATTTCCAGAAGGCCATCGCCGCGTCGCCCGAGATGCTCCTGGCGCACAACAACCTGGCCTTGCTGTACAGCCGGAAGAAGGACTACCAGAAGGCCGAGGCGAGCTGGAGCAAGGTGGTCGAGTTGGACTCCAAGAACCTGGCCGGCTGGGTCCAGCTCGGCGAGGCGCGGTACTCCCTGGAGAAGTGGCCCGAGGCGACCGAGGCGCTGCAGAAGGCCGTCTCGTTGGGTAGCAAGGACGCCGAGGTGTACAACAAGCTGGGCCTGATCGACGAGAAGAACGGCCGTTACGAAGAGGCCGAGAAGATGTTCCGCAAGGCGCTCGAGATGGACGACAAGTACGCCATCGCCTGGAACAACCTCGGCGTCGCGTTGGAGAAGCAGAACAAGCTCGACGACGCCAAGAAGATGTACGCCAAGGCCCTCGAACTCGACCCGACCTACGAGCACGCGAAGTTCAACCTGTCGCGGCTCGAAGGCAACGGATGATGGCCGGGCCGTCGGCGATCCGGCCCCGCGCGGCGACCACGGTCGCCGCGCCTCGCTGAGTCGGCCGGAGCCCGCGATGAGCCCGGCGCCCAGGTCCATCGGCGTGCTCGCCGCCGGCCGGGCCGACGCGCTGGCCGCGGCCGCCCGGGCCGTCGAGTATCTGACCGGCCGCGGACTCGCGGTCCGGCTCGAGCCCGCTACCGCCGACCACCTCCAGCGACCGGGCGCGGCCGACTTCCTGGCCGTCGATCTGCTGATCGTGTTCGGCGGCGACGGGGCGGTGATCTCCGCGCTCCGCGCCGCCAGCGAGCGCGGCACGCCGGTGGTCGGGGTCAACTACGGCACCGTCGGGTTCCTCTCCGAGATCGAGCCGGACCGCCTGCTGGAGAATCTCGACGACCTGGCCGAGGGCCGGTACGAGGTCCGCTCCCGGCTGATGCTGGCCGCCTGCGTGCTCGACGACGAGGGTCGCGAGTTGGCCGCGGCGGTGGCCGCCAACGACGTGGTGGTCAAAGCCGGCGACCCGACCCACGTACTCGAGTTCCGGGTCGAGGCCGACGGGTACCTGATCGCCGAGTTCCCGGCCGACGGCCTGATCGTCGCCACGCCGGTGGGCTCGACGGCCTACAGCCTAAGCGCCGGCGGGCCGGTGGTGGTGCCCGATCTCCCGGCGTTGGTGCTCACGCCCATCTGTCCCCACACCCTCTCGACCCGGCCGCTGGTCCTGCCCGAGTCGATCCAGCTCCGCATCTCGGTCGAGGCCGTCGGCCGCCACCGGCAGGCGATGGTCTCGGTCGACGGGCGGAACAACTTCGAGCTGGTCCCCGGCGCCACGCTCACCGTCGGCCGCGCCGAGCGGCGGATGGCCATGATCGGGCTGCATCCCAGCTCGTTCTTCGACAGCCTGCGCGGCAAGCTGCGCTGGGGGAAGCCGAAGTAAGATGCTCGCGGAGGTCGAGATCCGCGATTTCGCCATCGTCCGCCAGGCGCGGGTCGAGCTCGGCGCCGGCCTGTGCGTCCTGTCCGGCGAGACCGGCGCCGGCAAGAGTTTGGTGATCGATGCCATCGCCGCCCTGTTGGGCGAGCGAGTCGGGCCCGACCTGATCCGCGCCGGCGCCGACAGCGCGCGGCTGACCGCCGTGTTCGACCTGGCTGATTCCCCGGCCGCCGCGGCCCTGCTGGCCGAGATGGGGCTGTCGCCCGGCGCCGACGGCCTGTGTTTGATTGCCAGAGAGCTCCAGCGCGGCGGCCGGACGCGCTGCGCCATCAACGGCTCGACCGCCACGGTGGCCATGCTCCGCCGGCTGGGCGAGACCTTGATCGATCTCCACGGCCAGCACGAGCACCAGTCGCTGCTGCGGGTGTCCGAACACCTCAAGCTGCTCGACGCCGCCGGCGGGCCCGGCCTGGCCGCCGTCCTGGCGCGCTACCAGACCGCCTACCATGACTGGCGCGAGGTCACCGAGACCATGGCCGGGCTGCGGCTGGACGACGCGGAGAAGGCCCGCCGGGTGGACAGCCTGCGTTTCCAGGTGGATGAGATCGAGGTCGCCGGGCTGCGTCCGGGCGAGGTCGAGGAGCTGCGCGGCGAGCGGTCGCGGCTGGCCCATGCCGAGCGGCTGGCCGAGGCGGCGGCACGGGCCTGCCGGGCGCTGGCCGAGGCCGAGGACCTGCCGCCGGCCGAGGACCGGGTCGCCGACGCCCTGGCGGCGGTGCGCGACATGGCGCAGTACGACGGCGATCTGGCGCCGCTGGCCGACGAGTTGGAGACGGCGCTGGCCGTCATCGGCGAGGCGGCGCGGGCGCTGGCCGGTTACGCCGAGGGGCTGGAAGCCGACCCGCGGCGGCTGGACGCGGTCGAGGCGCGGCTGGACCGAATCGAGCGCCTGTGCCGCAAGTACGGGGAGACTGTGGCCGAGGTGCTGGACTTCGGCGAGCGCGCCGCGGCCGAGTTGGCAGGGATCGAGCGCGGCGGCGAGCACCTGGCCGAGCTGGAGCGGCGGCGGGTGGCGCTCGAGGCGACCCTGGCCGAGGCGGCGGCGGCGCTGCGCCGGGAGCGGACCAGGACCGCCGCGGACCTGGTCACCGGCGTGACCGGGCATCTGGCCGAGCTGGGCATGGCCGGGGTGCGGCTGGTCGCCGAGCTGACGCCCAGGCCGCCAGACGCCGACGCGGTGGCGGTCGACGGCCAGCCGTGCGCGCTCGGGCCGGACGGCGCGGACGCGTTGGAGCTGCTGTTCTCGGCCAATCCCGGCGAGCCGCCGCGGCCGCTGGCGAAGATCGCCAGCGGCGGCGAGGTGAGCCGGCTGATGCTGGCACTGAAGTCCCAGCTCGCCGCCTCGGACCGGGTGCCGACGATGATCTTCGACGAAATCGACGTCGGCGTGGGCGGGATCACCATCCACCACGTGGCGGCCAAGATGGCCGCGCTGGCCGCCGCCCGGCAGGTCATCTGCGTGACCCATCACGCGCCCATCGCGGCCCGGGCCGACCATCATCTGGCGGTCGACAAGTCGCCGGACGAAGCCGGCCCGGACGTGGACATCCGCCGGCTGGCCGGCGAGGCGCAGGTCCACGAGCTGGCCCGGATGCTGGGTCGCCAGCCGCCCACCGAGGCCACCCTGGCCCTGGCCCGCGAGCTGCTCGACGAAGTCCACGCCTAAATTAGGGACGCCACCCTATTTATCAGTTGACTGATAAATAGGGTGGCGTCCCTAATTAATATCTCTAGCCGTCGCGCAGGCGGTCGATGGTCTCCTGCATCGCCCAGAAGTTCTCCATCGGCGTGCCTTTGACGATCTGGTTGCTGCACCCGACGACGATCCCACCGTACCGGTGCGCCGCAGCCATGGCCCGCTCAGTCTCGGCGATGACCTGCGCCTTCGAGCCCTGGTGAAGCGTCTGGGAGTTGACGCCGCCGAACAGGACCAAGTGCGGGTAGGTCTCGCGCAGCCGCGGCAGGTCCATGCCGGCCAGCTCGTCGAGCTCGTAGAAGCCGTCGACGTACGGGAACAGGTCCTCGGCCACCGGCCACAGATTGCCGTCGCTGGCATACTTGTGGAACTGGCCGTTGGTGTGGCAGCGTTCGGTCACGCGCCGGATGGCGGGCGTCCACAACGCGCGGTAGGCGGCCGGCGAGTAGAACGGCCCCTTGGGCGAGGCGAAGTCGCCGCCGCCGGACATGATCCTGATCCCCACCGCCGCCGCCGCATCGGCCATCTTCTCGCCGCGCGCCGCCTGGGCCTGCAGCAGGCGGCCGACCAGCTCCGGCTCCAGGGCCACCGCCTCGACCCAGGCCTGGGTCCGGTAGTCGACGTTGATGCCGACCCCGCCGGCGCGGACCGCCCGCTGGCCGTCGAAGTGCTCCCGCGCCCGCAGCGCGCCCTCGAAGCTGTTCGGACCGGGCTGGAAGGCGTCGAGGTGCGCCTCGGCGCTCTCGACGGCGCGCCGGATATCGGCGGCGGTCGGCTGGCGGACCGGCGGCCGGCGGTCGACGATCTGGTACAGCTCGCTGGCCGGGTCGAGCTGATAGGTGAGGTACTCGCCCTCGGGGTCGCCGTAGAGGAAGGTGTGTTCGTCGAGCCGGAGGTCCGGCTTCCGGTTCATCCGCCAGTAGGCTTCCCGGACCAGGTCCTGGTCGAGTTTCTCGGTCAGCCCGACGGCGTCCTGGAAGGAGCGTTCGACGTACTCGGCGTGGGCGTCTGGCCCGTGCCACAGGGCGACCGCCTCCTGGTACTGGGTGATCCCGCCGCCGACGTGGGCGTCGGGCCGGCCCAGGATCTGCGAGGCCACGGCGCTGCTGAACCCGGCGTGGAAGACCGGCACACGATCGTAGGGACGACCCTCGAAGGCCGCCAGAATCCGCTCACGAGGCGTCATGTCTCACTCACCTTGGCGTTGGGCGCCGGGGCGTCAGTTGGCCGATCGCCGCCTCACTCCTCGCCCGCCATCGCCAGCGCGGCGGCCAGGGCCAGCTCGAAGGCGGAGTCGGCCTCGTCGGCCGGGGCGACCGGCGCGGCGCCGGCCACCTCGGCGACCAGTTCCAGGGCCTGCCGGACGGCCGACACGGCCAGCGCCAGGGCTGCTTCGCCCGGTTCATCGTCCGTTCGGGCGCAGGTCGCCTCGACGGCGGCGAGTCGCGGCCCGAGGACCGTCCGGTGATCGCTCCAGGCGGCCGACAGGGCCAGCAGCCGAGCCGCGCCGGCCAGTCGAGCGGCGGCGCGTTGCCGGTCGCCCTGCGCCTCGCCGGCGCGGCGGTCGGATTCCTGGAAGGCGGTTGCCGCGGCCCGCTGAGCCTCCTCGCTGTCGGCCAGACGATGGCGGCAATGGAGCAGGCTGAGCAGCGCCGCCGAGCGCGCCGGAGAGGCCTCCGGCTGGGCCTGGAGATCGGCCACCAGCCGGCGGGTGGTCTCGAGCTGTTCGGTCTCGGCGCAGCCGGCCAGCGCCAGTAGCCCCAGGCCCGCGGCCAGGCCGGGCAGCGCAGCGTCAAGCCGTTCGGCCCCGTCACGGCCGGCCACCGCCTGGCCGTGCAGCCGGCGCAGGTGGTCGGCGGCGGACTGGAGGGCAACGCGCATGCTACCGTCCCGCTCGGGCGCCCCAGGAGGCGAGCAACGGCTCGCTCAACCCCGGCGCCGGTCCTACCCGTTGCGGCTCGCCGGCGGCGTCGCGGCCGAGCAGGTACAGTCCCGCGCCGCCCGGCGCCTCGCGACGGTAGAGCAGATAGCGGGGATGCCAGGCGTGGTCCGCGGGCTCGAACGACTCCGCCGCCAGGCTCAGCCGGCGCTGGAGCAGCTCGCGGTCGGTCTCGCCGCCGGTGCGTTGGGTCAGCGGCAGGGCGCGGCCGGTTTCCGGTTCGATCACGTACCGCTCGACCGCCACGGGCCGCGCGTCGCCGGTCAGCGGATCGCGGCGGTAGCGGGTCAGCGACGCCTCCAGCCGCCCGGCGGCGGTCCACCGCTCGACGCCCCAGACCGCGCCCGAGTCGCCCTTGCCGAGGCAGGCCCTCTGGATCCCGTCCAGGTCGTACAGGCAGATGTCCCGCGTGCCGCCGTCGGGCCAGGGCAGCGGCGGCTCGGCCGGCCGCGGCGTCTCGACCGCCAGCCGGTCACCGTTTGGCGACCAGGCGTACACCCCGGTGTGGATGATCCGCGCCCGTTGCCGGCCGGTGGCCAGCTCGACCACCAGCAGATCACGCACCGCCGAGGTGCCGACGTCGACCGCGATGCTCTTCCCATTCGGCGCGATGGCCGTGCCGGACAGGTACAGGTACTCGCCGCGCAGCAGCAGACGCGCGCTGCCGGCCGCCTCCAGCATCACCCGCCGCCCGTCGTCGGTGACGTAGGCGAACGCCGCCTGGAGCGGCGAGGCGGCCACCGAGCGGACCGGGCCGAGCTCGGCCAACTCGACCAGCGGCGGCACCAGGCGGCCGTCCGGCCCGAGGTCGACCCGGCGCAGGAGGTGATCGGCGCCGACGTAGTACAGCCTGGCGCCGGGCAGGCCGGCCAGCACCCAGCGGGCCAGCCGCTCGGGCCGCGGGATGGTCGACCGGGCCCGGAGGAACGACATCCGCGCCGCGGCGGTGTCCTCGGCGGCGAGCATCGCCAGCCCGCGCACGAACTGCGCGGCAGGGTCCCGGTGCAGCTCGGCCAGCGCCTCGAAGGCGGCGGCGATCACCGGCCTGACCGCCACGAACGGCTCCGACCATCCCACCGGCAACGATTCGGGACCGTCCAGGGCCAGGATCCGGTCGGCCGCGGCCTGGTAGTCGCCGCTCAGCACCGCCGCCACCGCCGCGGTCACCCGCGCGTCCGGGCCAGTCGAGGCACCGTGCTCGGCGAGCTGGTCTGCGAACAGCTCGGCCAGCATCTCGACCACCCAGCGGTTGCCTGCCGTGGCCGGTCCGGGCTCGGCCCGCTCCGCCTCGGCCGCCGCCGCGCGGGCCAGGCCCCAGAGATGCCCGGCGGCGTAGCGGACCAGCCGCTCGGTCGGCTCGGCGCCCGGCCCGGTCGGCCGGCGCCAGCCCAACTCGACGAAGCGCGTTCCGTCCCAGGCGTAGACCGGCAGCGACCAGTCGGTCAGCCGGTGGGCATGGGACCAGAGGTAGTGGTTGCCGGTGGGGTGGACGATCTCGATTCGCCCGTCGCCGTCGATGTCGGCCTCGAGTCGCTCGGTCTGCGCGGCGTCGGAGAGGCTGAGCAGAGTCACCAGTCGGCCGTCGCGGGCGGCGAAGACCTGGTAGGCCGTGGCGTGGGCGCCCAGCCCGCCGGAGAGCACCAGCTCCGGCACGCCGTCGCCGGTCAAGTCCCGCGCCGCCAGCTCGGCCGCGGCCGTGACCAGCACGGTCTTGATGCCCGTCGGCGGCAGACTCGGCACGCCCTGGCCATCGTCAGTGATCAGCCCGAGGCGGTACCGGCCCGGCAACGCGGTCTCGTACAGGACCGCCGTCTCGGGCCGCCCGTCACCGTCGAGGTCGACGTCGCAGCGGCCGGCCACGGTTGCCGGGGGTTTCGGGAACAGCTCGACCAGCGCCGCGTCGCTCACGGCCAGGGCGCCGTGCGCCAGGACCGCCAGCCAGACGGCCGGAGCCACCCCCATCCGCGGCATGCTCAGCCCTTGTAGCGCATGTTGTGCAGCAGGGCCTCGAAGTCCGCCACGTCGCGGTCGAGGTTGGCCTTCGGCGTCATCAGCATGATGGCGTGGTTCCAGCCGGGCGAGCGAATGCCCAGGGCGACCAGCGCCAGGTCGGCGCCGTTGTAGTTGCCTTGCGCCACGGCGACATGGGCCACCAGCTTGGCATTGCCGGTGTCCATGGCGGAGTCCTTGGTGATCTTGAAGCCCTTCGCCGACTTGCGCATTTCCGTGTACAGCTCGTCGGTGATGGCCTTCGGCGAGGGGTACTTGCCGCCGCAGCTATAGACCGCCATGGGCAGGTTGCCGGCGTTCTTACGCCGGAACGAGAGCACGTTGGATTCCTTGTCGAACTCCGCGAGCCAGCCCGCCGGGAAGGTGAACTCGACCCCGGACACCGGGTGGGTGAAGGTGGTCTGGGTCACCGGGCCGCCGGCCTGTTCGAGCCCGCCCACCACCTGTACGCCGCCGTCGCCGGTCTCGAGCTGGCTGCTGCCGGTCCAGGGGTCGTTGCGGAAGCGGAAGGTGTCGGTGCCCAGCGCGGCCATGGCCATCTCGAGGCGGGTCGAGCCGAAGGGATGGCTGCGGGTGAACTCCGGCTCCTTCTCCTTGGCGCCCTTCATCCGCCCCGCGACGTTGTCGATGGTGGCCAGGAAGCCGAAGGCGTGGATGGCGCCGCCCTCCCAGACGTTCGGGCTCTCGTCGGCGGCGCGTTGGAGATGGGCGATGGCGGCGCTGTCGGCGGCCACCTCGCGCTGCTGGATGCTGAACGGAGTCGCCGGGTCCTGCCCGCTCTCGCTGTGGCGCAGGTAGTAGTGCGCCATCTCGTGGGACATGACCAGGCCGATCATTCCGTAGAAGACCTTCTCGAACCGAGCCGCCTCGTCGGCATCGGCGAAGTTGACGGGCTCCGGCTGGGGCAGCGGCCGGCCGCGCAGCACGGCCTCGGCCAGCCGGCCGGAGTAGTCGGTCAGCCGGGCGCCCAGCGCCTCGGGCACCAGCTTCTGATTGCGCAGGCTGGTGTACTCCTGAGCCAGCGCGGCGAACGACTGCGCCAGGGCGGCGTGGAAGGCCAGAAAGCCGGGTCCATCGTCGTTGCGGCCCAGGGCGAAGGCATTGAACTCGTGGGTCGGGAGGCAGTACAGCGCCAGCTCCTTGACCCGCTCGCGCGGCCGCGCCGAGAGGTACTGGGAGAGGAACCCCTTTAGGTTGCGCAGCGCCGGCTGCAGCGTCCCGCAGGCGCCCAGCAGCTCGGCGTCGAGGCCGTCCTTCTTGACCAACTCGTTCCACAGTCCCTGGAAGTCCGACTTGGCGCCGCCGTAGAGCTTGGCCTTGGCCTGCTCGAAGGCCTGTTTGGCGTCGCTGTCGCCCTGGCCGCGAATCGGGAACGCGCCGTAGCTGCCGGCGACCACCAACTGCACCAGATCGTCCAGGTGCATGTTCGCGGCGTGGACCACCTCACCGTAGGCGAAGCCCAGGGTCCCGGTCTCCTTGCCGATCACCGCCATCACGTAGCCGCGGCAGGGGAAGCCCATGCGGCTGAAGCGAACGGTCGCCAGGCGAACGCGTGGCCGGCCTTCGGGGCTGGTGCGCGCCGTCACCTTCCACTGCGCGTACTGCTCGCCCCAGGTGGCCAGAGCGCCCTCGAGGAACTTGTCCGGGGTGGGGGCCTCGCGGTACTCGTAGAAGCCCAGCATGACCGTGCCGAGCAGGTCGTGGGACTTGTCCCGCTGCGCGCGGACCCCGTTCTCGACGTGGGAAACGGCCCAGTCGTCGGGCATCTTGAGCACCGCCTGGCGCTCGCCGTCGTCGTAGGTGTAGTCGGCCAGCGGCGGCATCAGGCCGGACGCCAGCGAGGCGGCCAGCGGCAGCGTCAAGACCCAGCGGGCAAGGGCGTGAAGCCGGCAGCTCATGCGGCCCATCGGACTCTCCTCGACGGCGCGGAACACGGGGTTTCCCAGGTCCCGCCCAACCATACGCGACGGCTTCCGGTGACGTTCCGCGCCCCGGTAACCGCCGCCTTGCGGCGCCGTAACGGCCGCCCGAAGATCAGGAGAAACGCCGTTGCAGGCGCCGGTCGGTCAAGACGGTGATGGTGTACAACGGCATCCCGACCTTGAACAGAATCCCCAGGGGGTACGGGTGCGGGAAGAGGTGGAACAGGGCCACCATGTCGAACACGGCGATCTGCACCGCCCGTTTCCGCGCCCACTCCTGCAAGTTGTACAGGCCGAGGGCCGTGGCCAGGTGCCAGCCCGCCATGGTCAGCAAGGCGATCCAGTACAACGGGACGTTGAACTGGTACGCCTTGTAGCAGGCGATCGCCGCCAGCAGTACCTGCCAGGCCGCGGTGATCAAGACCGGGGCCGGCCGCTCCTCGACCATGCCGTCTCCCGCCGCCACGCGGCGTCACCGCATTATCGGCTGACGCCGAACCGGTGTCAACGCGACCGACCGGCGCGCGACGGTATTACAATGGGGGCGCTGACCGGGGCCGCGACGGCACCGGTGGGAGTGGTCCATGGACGGCAGGGGTTGCGGCGCCGGCTGTCTGAGCACGGTGGGAGCGTTCTTCCTCGCCGTCGCCGTCAGCGCGCTCGCCGAAGGCGGGGCAGGCAGCTTGGCCGGGGCGATGTTTCTGCTGGCCTGCGCCGGCTTCCCGTTGTGGATGGCCTTCTCGCTCGTCGGCTCGATGCGCCGCGACGCGCTGGCGCGCCAGGAGCTGTCGCGCGAGCGCGCCGAGCGGGTTTGTCTCCAGGTCGCCGCCCGGAACGGCGGCCGGGTGACGCCGACCATGGTCGCTCTGAACAGCGCCGAGGTAACCGTCGCCGAAGCCAAGGAGATCCTCGATCGGCTCGCCCGCGGCGGCTTCTGTACCATGGACTCCGACGACCACGGCAGCGTCTTCTACCAGTTCGATCTGGGCCAGCGGCCGGCTGAGGCCGGTCAGGTGGAGCCGGACCGGTGGGTCGAAACCATGACCCGCCGCATGGCCGACAGCGGCGCGAGCGGCCTGCTCGACGCCGAACAGTGAGACGAGAGCCCATGACCAGCGACCTCCGTCCCGTCGATCTTGCCATCAGCCGCTCTCAAGCCACCTGCACCATTTGCTGGGCGGACGGCCGCCAGACCGTCGTGCCGCTGACCGAACTGCGGCGGATGTGTCCCTGCGCGACCTGCAACGACCTGCGGCAGCAGACCAATCCGCTGACCGTGCTCAGCGGGCCGGAGCCCAGCGCCGAGGTGTCCGGGGTCGAGGCGGTCGGGAGCTACGCGGTCCGGTTCCGCTGGGCCGACGGGCACGACACGGGGATTTACAGCTACGCCTACCTGCGCTCCCTGGGCGACCCGTCCGCGGCTCCGGATCAGGCCGATCGCTGAACCGATCTCAGCTTGCCGCCCATCCGAGGTATCATGTTCATGACCGGCTCATCCGCCATTGGAGATGAACCGTGGACAAGACCGAACTCGTCATCTGGGCGATCGCCGGACTGCTGTTCCTGATCTGGTTCGTCCTGCTATGGTTCGACCAGGGAGCCTGGATCCACGCCCTGCTGATCGCCGCGTTGCTGCTCGGGGTGTTCGACCTGCTCAGCCAGAAGCAGCAGTCGGCCGAACGCAAGGCCGCGCGCTGAGCCCGCCTCAGCGCCGCTCGTCAGACTCCGCCAGGCGCTCGAGGATCTGCTTCAGATCCTCGGCTCGCGACGCGTGGCAGACCAGCAGCGCGTCCGGCGTATCGACCACAATCAGGTCCTCGATCCCCAACACCGCGACCAGGCGATCGGCGGCGTAGACCAGCGAGCGGCGCGCGTCCACCGCGACCACCTCGCCGCGGGTGACGAGGTCGTCGCCGGTGGCCGCGGCGACCACCTCGCGGAGCGTCCGCCAACTGCCCAGATCATCCCAGTCCAGCGCCGCCGGGATGGTCAGCACCCGGCCCGCCTGGCTCTCCGGCTCGAACACCAGGTGATCGATCGGCAACTTGTCGAACCGAGGGTACTCGAGCGCGATCACCGCCTGCGCGTCGGGCGTGCCGAGGGCGGCCTGAATGCGGCGCAGGCCGGCGTGGAGAGCGGGGGCGTAGGTCTCGATCCGGCGCAGCATGGTGTCCGCCCGGAAGACGAAGTAGCCGGCGTTCCAGAGGTAGCGGCCGTCGGCCGCGTACTCGGCGGCACGCTCGGGCGACGGCTTCTCCTCGAACCGCTCGACCGGCAGCACTGCCAGGGATTCGTGGTCCGCGCCGGCCGCGGTCTTGATATAGCCGAAGCCGGGGTTGCCCCAAGTCGGGCTCAGGCCGATGGTAACCAGCTCCTCGGGCCGCTGGCGGACGGTCGTCTCGGCCAGCCGCAGCGCCTCGACGAAGCGGTCCGGCCGGCCGATGACGTGATCTGCGTGGACCGTGGCGACCACCGCCCGAGGGTCGGCGCGCTCGGTGACGGCGGCGGCCAAGCCGATGGCTGGGCCGGTGTTGCGGCCGACCGGCTCGAGGATCAGGTTGTCCGCGGTCAGCTCGGGGAGGTGAGCCAAACAGAGGTCGGCCAGGTCGCGGGTGGTGGCGACGCGGATGTCGCGCGGCTCGGCCAGAGGTCGGACGCGCTCCCAGGTCTCGCGGAGCAGGCTGCGGTCGCCCACCAGCGCCTGGAACTGCTTCGGCTCGGCCCGGCGCGACATGGGCCACAGCCGCGTGCCGGAGCCGCCGGCCATGATGACGAGGTTCACGTCACCCTGCCGGCGCCGGCGCGGGTGTGGGCGCCGGCTCGGGCGCCGGCGCCGGGGCGGGCGGCGGTTCGACGCCC
>JAANMT010000417.1_pt1 | contig 46580 bp, 27 predicted proteins | sample 7279711 | NCBI WGS metagenome assembly JAANMT01 (sample SAMN14094538, study PRJNA606508) | bioreactor metagenome | isolation source: A lab-scale SPAN reactor treating ammonium-rich wastewater day 1 | place: Ireland: Galway | collected 2017-01-16 | reverse complement strand
CCGGCCCGCACGGTTCATCGGGCGAGACCTCTGCGAGCAAACGATCTATGTCGAGCGCCATGTGGGTTCGATCTCCATACCGAACCCCTCGAAAGGGGCCACAATGTCTTGCCCAAGGTCATGCCCGTCTCCGCCGGGCGCGATATGACCAAGGACACCGTGCTTACTGCTCGATCTCGATGACCGGAGCGAGCCCGTTGTGCTCGCTCGACCGGACAATCTCGACCGGTGCCTGACCAGCCACGAGCCTGCGGAAACCATCGCGATCCAGGCCGCGGGGTGCCAGTTCATTGAGTTTCAGATCCCAGACGCGGCGCAGCTCGTCGGATGAGAGACCCATCGCCCGCAACGACTGCATCAGGGCCTTGAGTTCATTGACGTATGTCGCGGCGGCCGGATAACGCGATTCGTTGGCCATCAAGAACGCCATCCAGACATCGGCAGGCAGTTCGCGTGCTTCTGCCAATTCCGGGTCGGTTGCCATGAGCGATTCGCGGCAGTCCTCAAGAACCTGCTCAAACGATGCCAGAATCTTCGCGGAGGGGGCATCGGCAGGGTTTTCCGCGATTGTCCGGCCGTCCATCATCACCGGCTTGACTGCGCCGGTCTGCGGATCGACCTCGGTCAGGAGTCGGCCCGAGTCGTCGCGACGACCATACCACAGCAGCAGGTACCGCTCGACAGTCTGCTCGGTAATCGTGCGTTCGAGACGTTCGAGGGTGATCTCTGGTGCGCCATCGCCACTGAGGTTGGCAACGTCAATGAACATGCCGACGCCATCGAGCGAACCGAGGATCGTCTGAGTGACATCCTGGCGGGCGTACGAGCCTTCGGGATAGTCGCCAGCGTACCCGCGAGGGTCGAGGCCAATTTCACGCAGAATGTCGCGCACCGTCGAAGCAACGACCGTGCCCGCTTCGACCGAGCCGCCTTCTTCGGTCCGGACAGCTCCCGCGATCGACTCGGCGATGTTTGTGTTGCCGGGGCCCTGTGCACGCAGATCGAGCACGAACCCGCTGCTGATGAAGAGGTCTGCCGATGCAAGTGGAAGTGACCGGATCTGAAGATCGCCCAAATCCTGAACGCTGCCCGTTATCAGGACATTCGCACCCGTCGCGGCCAGCGACACCGCACGCAAAATCTCGCCCTCAAAGAGTTCCCCGCGGCGTCCTTCGACACGCAAGGTCTGGCCACCCACAAAGATCCGCATCGAGCCGGTTGAGACCAGATCCGTGCCGTCGTCATCAGTCAGACGCAGCGTGATCGGGTCGAAGGTCTTGCCACTCGGGCGATTGCGGATGGTCAGGTCGTTGCTGAGACGCAGGACCATGTCGCCGAAGGTTGTGATGTCGGCGATCCGGGCGTTGGTGGCGTCGAGCGTGAAGTTGCCCAGCGCGGTCAGCGCTTCTCCATGACCCATGTGCAACTCGCCGACGTTGACCGTGAAGTTGCCCAGTTGGCCGCTGGCGACGAACGCCTGCGCATCGCCAAAGACAATGGTCGCAAGGATCGAAGAGAACCGCTTGCCATCTGTCGTCATGCGTCCATCAATGTCCGCGCCGTCGATATTGAGCATCAACTGCCCGAGGCGAACGCTGTCGCCGACGTTTCCGCGGAACTCGATCACGGGCATGTTCGTCGGGATCGCATCGGTCCCGCCGACATCATTGAGTGCGAACCCGGTCGAACGATCGACAATGATCGTAAGTGAATCGGCGCCCGCGGTTGCACCATTGACATTGCCGAGGAATCGGATGGTGTCCGCAGCGTTTGGCGCGATGCCATCGCCGTGTGCCTGCATGCGCACATCGCCTCGGATCGTCACGTTGTTTTCGTAGAGTTGCTCGCTGCTGGTGTTGATCGTGGTCGCCCCGCCAGTCCGACCGACGACAAGCGTGCCTCCACCGAACATCAGGGAACTAAAGCGCCCGGTTGCTCCGACGTTGCCCGCGATTTCAGTCTGGCTGCCGCCACGAATCTCGATAGTGTTGAGCCCCGTTCCAGAATCGATACTGCCAAGGAAGCGGACCACGCCTGCCGAGATCGCTCGGTTACCGAACATGAGCGCATCAGCATCAACAACGAGTGCGTCGAATCCGGAGGTGTTGCCGCGAAACTCAACTAGACCGTTGGCACCCGTGCGGAGCGTGAGACGTTCGTCGAACTTCTTGTCGACCGTGCCGCCGATCTCGCTGACGCGGATTCGGCCATTGCCGCCCGTCTGCACCGTGTGAACATTGCCGACGACGAGCCGGTTATTGAAGACGATGTCACCCGAAAGCGAGTTGAGCACACCGCCACCCAGTTGCAGCGACTGGTTCCCGGTGTAGGCCTGGTTCCCCGAGGTGAAGACGTTGGAGAGCACGAGGTTATTGGCAATGAGATTGACCGAACGGAGGCGAGTCGTCGTGCCGATGCCGCTGCCGGGCGCGAGATTGATGTTCCCACGTCCGACATTGAGGTTGAAATCGCCCTGATTAGCAACGAGCCCCTGAACGCCGCCCGTGACGGTGAAGTTGCCATCGCGAGCCGCGCCGAGTGTGTTGAGTGTTGCGTTGGAGGAGACCAGAGCGTCGGAAAGCATGAAGAGATCGCCGCCGCCGGTATTGATGCTTGATGCAAGAACCGATTGATTCCCGCCGATGGTGATCGTCCCACCCGAGCCTACGATAGCGCCGTTGAGCCGCGTTGTGTCGGTGGAGTTCATCCTTATCGCCGCAGCATTATTCAAAGTCAGCGTTTGCCCACTGAGAATCTCAATCCCCTGTCCGAAGAGATTGAGCCTCGAACCGAACACGAGGTCGCTGATACGAATCAGGCTGTTCGACTGTTCGAAGATCTGATTGAACCCGGGGCTGCTCTGGTCATTCGACGCCGCGATGCCGCCGATGTTCAGGGAACTTGTTGCAAGAGTCGAGCGGAACCGATCGAACGTAGCCTGGCTGATTTCGAGAATGTTGTTGCCCAGAACCTGAGCGGTACCGAGCGCGATCTCACGCCCATCGGTGAAAGGCCGAATCAGCGTTTCACCACGGACGAACACGTTGCCGAGGACTGTCAGTTCATCGCCAGAGATGAGCAACGACTGAATGCCGGTGTTGTTCGAGTTGCCAATGCTGCGAAGCGTGACGCCATCGCGCCCGCGAACCCCGACCGACATGCTGGTGCCGGGCATGCCGAGAATGTCGGCCAGTGCCACGCGGCCCTGTGCCGCATTGAAGTTCAACGTGCCCTTGGTGAAAGTGATAAGCCCGCCCGTAAACGTCAGATTGCCTGCATGGGCAATGACGCTCTGATCCGGTCGGCCAGGAGGCAGATCGAACATGTAGTTGTTCGCAGCAAAGGCTGACGAGTCCGTGTCAATGCGGGCCATGTTGAAGTTGATCGTATTTGAAGTGATCGAGAGATCGCGCAGTCGCAAAGACTGTGTCGTCTGGCTCCCGATCGGAGCATTGAGGTTGACGATGCCGCCACCCATGTTGATGGCCAGATTGTTGCGACCTGTGATCGGCGCGTCGAAGGTCAGCGTGCCATTGGTGTTGTTGAACGTCGTGTTGCCCGCGAGAGTGATACCAAAGCCGGTAAGGCTCATGTTTACGCCGTTACCTGTGTACACCCCGTCAAGCGAAATGGTGCCTGATGCGCCCGCCGCGACTTTCCACGATGCGGAGCCTGCTCCAAACTCGATGCCGCCGCGACCGGCATTCCCCGTATCGCCAAAGAACAGATTGTTGCTGTTGGTGGTAAACGTGATGTCCGAGTTCGCGAGCATTCCGCCCGATGAGAAATACCGGGCGGTATTTGTGTTGTAGTGGTCGCCTTGGAATGTGACGAGCCCCGTTCCGCCGACGCTGGTATCGCCGGTGACACCGCTCTTTCCAGCAGTTCCGATACCCGCAAGATTGATGACTCCGCCGCGAACGAACAAACTATCAATCGCGATTGTCTGCCCGATCAGCCCGAGATCCACACGGCCCGCACCCGCCTCGATGCGAAGCGTATCGAGACCCGGAAGACTTGCCGCGTCGATCGGCCCGAGCAGGCTCACATCGCCGCCAGCCGTCAGAAGTCGCACATCCCCCAGAATCACGCTGCGCACCGCTGTACCGTTCAGACGAGAAGAGATTATGCTTCCGCCCTGTGTCGAAATCGTCGAGTTGAACACCACACCCAGATCGGCAAACATACGCAGCGATGCGTTTCCTGTGCCTGTGATGTTGCGGTTGATCGTGATCGCGCCTTTCGTACGAAGTTCGAACGGATCGCGAATCATGAGCGCCAACCCGCCTGCATCGCCGACAACGTTGATGTCATTCGTCAAGGCATTGCCGATGCGAACGATGTTGAACCCGTTGGCTAATGCATCGATGTCGGTCTTGGTGAGGTTGAGCTGATTGGCGACGGCTCCATCGCCGCCGAGCGTGATGCCGAAGGCACCATTACGCTGCACAATCGTCATGTCGGTGCCGACGATCGACCCAAATCCACCCTTGAAATCAATGCGATCCGACGTCAGTGTGTAAGTATCTGCAAACGCACTGGCACCGAAGTGAATCAGGCCGGCAATCGTGCCGTCGCCAGCAACCACGTCAACCAGCGAGAGCCGCGCGCCATTCGTGCCCAGACTCTGGAAGTTAATGTCATCACGCACACGCGCGACAAGTCTCGCGTCAGCATCAGCAGCGTCAACCAGCAGATTCGCAAGGTTGACATTGCCGCCATTGAGTGCGGTCAGAGTCAGATCCGTGCCATTGAACAGATTGATCGTGCCGCCGTTGAAGTCGATGTTTCCGCCTCGTGAGAGGAACTCGGTCACGCCACCGCCTGTGCGACTGATATCATAGAACGTGGCGTTGTAGTTCTGAGTGATCGCACGGTACCCGCTGCCTGCGAATGTGATCCGCAGCGCATCGAGCACTTCGATAAGAGAGAGGTGGCGTCCATCGGCGCTCACGCCCACCACATCCTCGAACCGGACGAGCCCGAGAGGACCAGCGTCAATCCGCAGTATCGCTGTGCCTGGCGTCTGATCGAGCACCGAGCCCGCGAAACGCACCTGCCCGCCGGACGAGAACACTTCGAACAGTCCATTGATGACTGTCGTGCTCTGCGCGTCGAATGCACCGCCGCTGGTCGTGACGCGCACCGGCCCGTTGACGATCAGCGCCCCACGTGCCGTGACCGCGCCGCCCGCCGTGGTAACATCGCCGCCCAAACGGGCCAGACCAGTCAGATCGACCGCGCCGCCTGTGGTGTTGATCGTGCTGAGGAAGTTGGAGTTGCCAAGATTGCCGGCGTTGACCGTCACGCCCGTGTCATTGACGCCATTGGTCGCGAGCGCGCCGTTGAAAGTGAAACTGGCGATGCCGTTGTTTCCAAGTGCGCTCGTGACGGAAATGCCGCTCGAGTTTGCGCCCAGCGCTGTACTCGACAAGCCGGCGAACACGCCCACATCGCCCCCGCTGCCGTCGGCATCGACGACGATCTGAATGTTTCCGTCAATCGTGCTCAGGTCGTTGTTGAGTGTAATGCTGCCGTCTGATCGCATCGCGATCGAGTTCTCTCCGATGATGCCTGCGCCCGCTGTCATTTCGAGCATCGAGAACGCAATTCCCTGGCCAATCATGCCGCTCCCGAACCGCAGTTCGCCGGTGCCCGCATCGAGGACCAACGCTTCGTTCGTTGTGGCATCGAGTGCGCCGACGAACCGCATCGTGCCCAGATCAGTCGTGATGGTGCGCACTCCGCCGCCATTGATGCGCAGGTCGCCATCGAACTCCAGATTTCCCGTGCCCGTGACATCGCTGAACAGATCAATCAGCGTGCCCAGGCCCGATGCCCGCAACGTCGCGTTCGTGGTGAGAATGCCATTGGTCGCTTCGAGGCGCAGATTGCTCGCCTTGGTCTCAAGAGCGACGCCATTGACACCGATCTGATTGAGCGCGATCAGGTCGAGTGCTGCAAATGATGAGTTGTTGTTGATGGCATTGATGTCATTGCTTCGGATCGTGAATGCACCGCTGTATGTGGTCGAAACTCCATCGAGTGTCGCCAGCGTCGCTTCCTGACCGGCAAGTCCGAGACGGACAGCCGACACGCCCAGATTGTCGAGCGTCGCGTTGCTCAGATGGAACCCGCCGTTGTCATTGCCCACGCTGAATGTGTCAGCCAGAATCGCCAGCCCATTGCCCAACATGACCCCGCCGAGCACCAGTCCATCTGTGTCAAGGACGATGTCGCGCCCGGTCGCGTCCACGCCATTGGCAAACTCGAGCACCCCGTCGAGAGTGACCTGGAAATCGCCCGCTCCGCCTGTCGCATCCACCGTACCGATGAACGTGAGGTCGCCCGCGCCTTGGATGTTGCTCAGCAGCGCCGTCCCTCCGCCAGCATTCACGACGAACGGATTTGCGCTCTGGAAGTTGATGAGACCCGCTCCCGCGTCGAGGCTCAGCGCACCGACCGTATTGAGGCCTTCGACACCTGCACCAAACACAATGCCTGCGCCTGCCTGCGCGTCGAGCGAACTGAACTGATACGTTGTGGGTGCAGCGCCACCGAAAATCAACTGCGCCGAACTGGTCAGCCCAACACTCGAAGCACTGGCAAACGCCGGCCCATTGCCGAGCAGTTCGAGATCCCCGCCGAGCGTCTCGATCGCAAGCACACCATTCGTGCTCAGTTCGGCTGGCAGATTCGCGGTCGCACCAAGCCCGCTGCGCGATGTGACCGAAAGACCATTCGCGCCCGTCAGACTGTTATCACCAGCCATCGTGAACGAGTCGGCGATGACGGAGAGGTTGTTGGCTGCGACAAAGCGTCCCGCAGCATCCGTCTCGAAAGCACCATCAACGTCAATCGTGACATTCTGGAACCCCGAGCCGAACAGTGCCTGTGCATTGAGGCCACCCGTGCCGATATTCAGTGTCGCCGAGTTGCCCGTGAAGGCCCCGCCGAGTGCCGCATCGACAAGCAAACTGTCGAGGCTGAGCAGAATTCCGCCGGGGCCCGAGTTGACCGTCGGCGCCCCTGTAACAGAGATCGTTGGCGCGGTGATGTTGATCGCGTTCGTGCTCAGGCCGTGACCCGTCGCGGTGATGTTCGAAAGAATCGACAACAGGTTCGGGGTCGTGAGAGTGATCGTTCCGGCGGTGCTGACGACGCCCGCAATGGTTTCACCACTCACCGTCACGGATCCGACTTCGATGCCAGCGCCCTTATTGAGCTCGCTGAGCGCGAGGAACACCGAACTGCCCGCCGATACCGCGATGCGTCCCGTGATCACTTCGAACGGTGTTACGGAACTGCCGATCGTTCCCGCTGCACCGCCTGTGGTGAGCAATTGAATCTGGGCAGCCGAAATCGTGCCTCCGGTCGAGCGGATGTTGCGCCCGCTGATACGAGCGTTAGCAGCCACCGTAATGTCGTCAGCAATCACCAACTCGCGAGCGGTAACCAATTTGAGCAGGCCCGCACTGCCTGTTACACCCGCGAGAGTTGCCACGGTGCCGATCGTGACTGGCGAAGATCCATCGAGTGAATCGATGTTGACAAACACGGAGCCGCCCGCGGCCACTGCAAGACGGTCTGCTTCCACCGCCGTCCGTGCCGCATTGGTGCCGACTCCGTTGGCGCCGGCATTGAGTCCGACCTGAGTCGCCCGCAACACGCCAGCGCCACGAATGCTCTCCGCGTCCAACACGATCTGTGTCGAAGCGGTGATGCCCTGCGTCAGCGTGATGCGTTCGGTCGTGTCGAGCAACACTCGACCTGTGTCGCTCGTGATGCCCGCAGTGCCATCGACTGTGCCGACGGTCACGCCTGCCGGTGGTGTTGTGCGCGATGACCCATTCAGGAAGATGCTCCCTGTTGCCGTCGCTGCCAGCGTATTGGTCTCGAACGCCAAACGGGTTGCCTCGGTGCCGATTGTGCCGTTGGTTGCTTCCACCGCCGCCGTATTGCCTCGCATGGCTCCGCCGGTAGCACGAATATCCTCGCCTCGTGCAACAACTCGGCCTGTACCCGAGTTCATGTCCTGGGCGAGAGTGATGCGCCCGGGGCTGAGCAACGTGATATTGCCGTTCCCGCTCGTAATACCATTGGTTCCATCGACAGTCCCGACTGTGACAGCGCTTAGAGTCTGACCGAAGATCGCGCCGCCTGTCGACGACATCGCGAGCGTTCCGACATCCAGTCGCACGAACTGCCCTGCTGTGCCGATGGTGCCGGTACCGTTGCCGATGGAAAGACGCGCTGTACTGGCCGTGATGCCGTTCCCGCCAGCCGCCTGAATAATGTTTCGACCCGCGCCGGCCGTGCCATTGTGCGTGATGATGACCGAACCACCCGCCGCATCAATGGTTGAGATCGTGATCGCGGCAGAGGTTTGATCGTTGTTGAACCCGTTGTCGACACTGAATCGAATCGTGCCACCAGCGGTGCGAATGACCGCGTCATCCGCCATGGTAATGAATCCTGTGCCGCCGCCGCGATCAAGCCCAGCCGGCACGTTGGCCGGGTCGAAACCGACCGCATTCGCGAAGACCTCGAACGACCCGCCACCGAAGTCAAGCGTCACGCCTGTTTCAAAGATCACCCGACGGCCAGCCTCGACGATCAATGTGCCGAACCCGTCTGCACCTACGTCCGTCACGTTGACAGTTGCGCCAGTCAGGAATGTGAAGTCGCGCGTCGTCTGAAGCCTCATCACGCCGCCATTGGCCAGCAACGACAATTGCTCGGCCAGTTTCGAGTCCGTGATCGTCACGGTCTGCGGCGCGTCGAAGAACGCGATGTCCGTCAGCCCCCCACTTGTGTCATCGTTGCGCTCAACCCGCGTGTCGCGTGGATCGAGGAGCAGTTGGCCGGCCTTGCCGTTGGTCGCCCGCACGTCAGCCAGACCCCGATAAACCAGGTGTTCCTTGCCCGAAACCTCAACAAACCCGCCCGCGCCTCCAAGGGCACCGCCGCGCGCCGAGATGAATCCGCCGAAACCCGTCACTTGATCCGACCACACGATCACGCGCCCACCGCTGCCCGCAAGCAACGCATCAGCCCGAAGCAATGTCGAATCCGTGACCAACGTGCGGCTCGCAGTCGGGCTCAGGCCCTGACCCTGATAGTCGCCACCGATTCGAATCACACCGCCACCAATATCGCCCGAAGCATTGATCAGTGCGCCATCAACCACAACCGTGTCGCCAAAGACATCTACGCGGCCGCCTCGCTGCATCGGTGCTGCGGTCGCGTCGATCTCGCCCGAGACGGTGACGGTGCTGTTCTTGCCGCCACGAACCGTGATTCGATCGCCTCGCATGCTCGATGTGTCGAGCACTGCCAATGCGAAGTGGTCCCCCACGCTCAGCATCGTCTGGAAGGAATCGATCGTGCCCGCCTGCGTGATTCCGCCTTCGACACGCGGATCCTTGTTGCTGATGCGCGCAAAGACGTGCCCTCCACGCTCACCGATGAGCACTTCATCGCCACTGGCCAGAGTCACCATGCCCTGCGGCGCGACGATGTGCCCGTAGTTGGCAACCCGGCGCCCGACAAGCCCGATCTCGCCTGCCTCGATCCGACCGTGATTGACCACTTCTCCCGAGACATCCGTGAAGCGGTTATTGCCAGCAATGAAATCACGATTCGAGATATTGCCCGCCGCCGCATAAAGACCGCCGACATTGAGCACCGAGTTCTCGCCAAACACGATGCCCGCGCGATTCACAAAGTACACCTGCCCATTCGCGCGAATCGAGCCATCGATAAACGTCGGAGCGTCGCTCTGAATCCGGTTCAGCACGCGCGAACTGGCCCCGGGCTGAATGAAGCGGACTGACTCATGTTGGGCCAGATTGAAGCTGCTGTAATTGATAATCGCCCGATCGCTCGCGCGGATGACCGTCAGGTCGCCCTGGCGCTTGAACGTCGCCGTCCCGTGCACCACCTTCTCTCCTGTGGGTCCGGCGAGCGCAGGCACACTCATCAACCCAACCAGAGGCCCCGCCAGAAGCAACCGCGATACCGTCCCCTGTCCGAGACCCTGCCGACGCTTCCTGCTCGTTCCGACGCGTTGACGCTTCGCCATCGCTTGCTCCTAATCTGATCGGCAACTACGACTGTTCCTGCCGATGCCGTTGCTGGATTTTCACTATCGGACCTGACTCTGCGTAGCAACCCCTTGCCACCCTTCGGGTTGCATACCAAGATACCCCAATCCTCTTCCCTTTAGAAGAGAATTGTCAACACAAAGTGGAAACGACTGTCGCCGACCTCCTCCTGACCGTCACCAATCTCGTCAAGCACCACGCCCCAGTCCGTCCGAAAACTCAGATTGCTCATCAATTGGAGTTCCACACCGAGGCCTGCGCCTACCAGTGTCTCGTCACGCTCGAACACACGGCGGTCGCTGTTGTACACCTGCCCAACGTCCAGAAACCCCTTGAGCACCAGATCCCAGTCCGGACGCCCATACACCGACTGAGGTGAAACCTTGAACGGACGACCACTCCCGAACAGAGGCTTCGGCTCAGGGTTGATCTTCAGCGCACGCGGCACATGGAACCTGTATTCCAACGTTCCCACCCACGACGTATCACCCGCAACGGCCGATTCGCTGTAACCACGTACCGTGTACAACCCGCCGAGCACCTGTTCCGCATTGGGAATCAGACGCTTCCCAAACGCATACTGCCCCCGGAACGACAGAAACACCTCATGCGCCAGCGTCGAACTCCGAGGCGTCGATGGGTCCGACCACGCCGAATAGTTGAGCAGAGGCTCAAGAAACACGCTCAGTGACGTGTCCCACTGAAGCACCTGCCAATCCTTGTCCGGTGACAGCCGGCCCAACTGCTCCAGCGTTGCGGTTTGCGCGCCCGACACCCCAGACATCGTCCATTCATAGTTGAGCGACCCGAAGAATGACGCAGTATCTGTGATCTGCTGGGCCTGAAGGCCGATGCGGGGAATGAACAGATCGTCCTCGCCTTCATTGCCGGTTCCAAGCGTGGCGTTCTTGATCGAGATGTGCTCCCATCGCGCCCCGCCAACGACATCGAGGAAGAGGTTTCGATGCTGGTAGAAGTTCCAGATCAGGTCGCCTCCGAGCGTCCACCCGTCGCCCTCGAACTCCTCTTCGAGCACACCGACATCCGATGCGGTGAACTCGTTGTACGAACCCTGCACTCGCCAGCGCAGACGATCAGACCCACCGAAACGTGCTTCATATGACCCGACAACCGCGTGCGACGCTTCGAACCCTGCGGTGATGTACTCGATCGACAGGATGTCATCGCGGCCGGTCAATTGATTGTGAATGAACCCGAATCGCTGGCGCCATTCCTCAGTGTTCGATGTGCCGGTGTTCGAGAGCTGTGCATAGACCGTCCACGGCTTGCCTTCCTGCACCAAATAATGCACTTCGACCTCGCCCTGCTCGGCGCCGCGCGCGATCGCCACATCCACCCGTCGCCCCGGGTGGCGGTTGAGCATCATCGCGTATCCGTCGAGCAGATCACGTCGCACCAGATCGCGCCGCTCGGTCGTTTCCCCTTCGACATAGGGTCGCACCGGCGATCGCTCCACGATGCGCCGATGCTGCCTCGCGTCGATGCGATCCTCGATTCGAATGCGATCGCCCGACGCGATCGAGTGCAGCTCGGTCGCGCGAACGTTGTAAATCAACAGCGTCAGACCCGTCTCGCCTTCATCACGCAAATCACGCAACCGCGCGCTGATCTGCCTCGAATCCGGCTCCACCAGAACACCCGCAAGGCTTCGCTCCCTGAACTCAACCACAAGCGCACGCCCGATCGCGCGAATGGCCGATGCATGCAGGTTCCGCACCTGCCCATCTCGCAGGTCCGCCAGCGAAAGCGTCATGGTCGGAAGCCCGGGCCTGGGCCCGACCCACCCGCTCGGCGTCTGTACCAACTCGAATCTCACCCGCTCCAACTCCTCGATCGTCGGAAGATTTGGATGCTCCTGCATGTACTCCAGCGTTACCACACCGATCAGAAACGCAGGCCCATCGATCGCTTCATCAGGCACACTCGGCGAATCAAGCACAATCGGGAATCCATCATCCCCGATCGCCGGATCCCGATCGCGCTTGAGTTCGAGCACCTCCGGTGGCGGCGGAATCCCTCCATCTCCATCCTGCGCCATTGCCGGTATCACCGAAGCCGCAAGACCCACCAAGCCCCACCGCAAAGCGCATCGCAGTACATAAGCACGATCATTCGAGAAACGCCCGAGTACCCGTCGCCCAAGATTCCGATGGTTCATTCCGTTTCCCTTCATCGCCAAGTCGAGAAGTTGAGCTCGCACTGGGGCGAATGCTGCTGTCGCGTTGCAACAGTATCAGCCCCGGGCAATTTCCGCAACCGACGTGACTTTATTCTTCACACAGCAACTCTCGTATTCGCGTCAAAACGCCACCTTGTCCATCAGCGCCATCACCCGTGCTGCAACGCTCAACCTCGCGTGCCCAGTAAACGCAAGCCTCACGCCGATATCGCTCCATCCACCGATCACATCCTTTACCTCACGAGGCTCAAACACCGAAACATCGGCGCGGCTGAAGACCGAACCCCCAATCACTCCTGCCCCCACTTCCCGCGCCAGCCTCCTCGCAGCGTCAGCATCCACCGCCTTGGGATTCGTGCCAAACGCGCGATAGGCATCCTCGTCAATCGACCTCAAGATCACATATTCGCCCACATTTCCAACGAGGTGCCGGAACGCCGCTACGGGCCCAGCATCGACAGCACTCACCCACAACTGCTCGTCATTGAATGTGTGCGCCTCGTCACCACGCCAGCCCTCGAACGCGCCTTCATCGGGCAGCCTGCCACGCCATCCCGGAGTCGCCAGCCGCGCCCGCACATGTGCCGCCTGCTCTGCAACCCTCGCATCCCGCAGGTTCCACCCGCCCGAGAGTTCAATCCCCACAACCTCATTCGACGCTGCACGCCACTCGTCGATCGTCGGCAGCCTGCACCCTAGCCGGCCCGCAATAAACATCGCATCAGTCAATCCAAGCCGATGAAATGGATGCTTGCGTCCAGGCCCGGCACCGCGCAACGGCCTCACATAGTAATCCTGAGGCTCAAAGGTCGCGGCAACCCAGGATTCCGCTGCTCCGAGCGCCACATCGTCCCGCGATGCACGCCACTGCCACGTCAACATCCCCGCACGCGATTCCTGCCGATCACTAGTCCCGCCGAGGCTCTCGATCAGCCCACGCCGCGCCGTTTCATCAGACGCTGCCAGCGCCGCCACCACACCAACCGACAACTCCTGCACACTGACATACGACGTTCGACCCGAAGCATCTGTTACCAGCCGGAACTCCAGCCTTTCAGCAGCGCCGCCCGACCCAAGCGAGTACACCAGCGTCTGCTCGCTGCTTGATGCATCTACCGCCCACCCCGCCCGCGCTGGCCCCACCGCCGAAGGATCCAGCGGAGGCAGGCCGTCCGTCGGCTCATCCACCACCGCCAGCACCTCCGCAAGCCACCCCGTGCCCATCCTTTCAAGCGAATGCGAGCGAACCGACTCACGAATCAACGCCCGATTAGTCTCATCATCTGCTTCAGCCCGAACCGCATCACGCAGATGCAGAGCAAGCACACGCAAACGCACCGCATCGCTCGCATCGGCGATCGTTGCCCCGCACCGCTCACGCAGTTTCAGCACCGACGTCAACTCGTCCCAGTCCGCCGCACCCTCAGCCGTGCGTTGCCAACCTCGCGCCAAGTTCTGATCGACCTCTGAACGTACTTCGCTGACACGCTTCGCATCATCCAGCCGCGACGCAGCCGTCACGATTCGGCTCCGAAGTTCGATCGCTGCTTCCAGTTCCGACCGTTGCGCAGGCCACGCGTTGGACTCCTTGGCCAGACTCCGCCACGCGTCGAGCCTCGCGCCATCATCAAGCCCTGCCCCCACAGCCAAGCCCGCGAGCGCTGTACGATCTGTCCGAGCCTTGCGCACCGCTCGCAACCCCTCGATCCGCTTCCAGAGCGATGGCGCCAACGATTCCCACATCGCCCAATTGCCAAACTGATCCTGCCCAGCGCCGAAATGCTCATCGAGAAGCGCTTCGAGCGAGCGACCATCCACGCCAGGCTCATCAATCGCGTGCATCGCATCAACGCGACGCTCAATATCTCGCAACACTCCAAGCCGGTCACGCACCCCGTGCCCCCAAGCTGCCGTCACCTCGGCAACGTGAGCCGCAACCGCCTGCTCATCTTCAACGATACCTTGTCGCCACGAAGCCACAACCTCTGCAACCGCGGCATTGCGCATCGTCAACTCGGCAGCCCGCACCAGACCGATTTGCCAGCCGCTTGGCGCGCCCTCCAAGCCAAGTTCGACACGGCTCGACTCCTCCACCAACCGAAGCCCGCCACGAAGTCGATCCAGATCTCGCCGCAAACCCATCAGACTTCCATCAATCTCGAATCGCGCCAGCAACGCGTCTCGCCCGCTCGCCCACGCTGCATCAATCGACGCCAACCCGTCACTCGAAATCGAACTCAACCCACGCTGGCTGAGCACATACTCGGTTGCATCCGTCTCGATGCTCCCTCGCAGCGCACCAATGTCGCGCGCCAGACTCCGCACTTCGCGTTCGAGCGTCTCACTCGACTGTTCCACATCCTGCCGCGTGAGGCGGTTCCAACGCAGAGTCGCAAGCACATCCAGTTTCGTCGCCAGCGTACTTGCCCGTTCTCTGAGCCCTCCGACGGCATCCGCCGCGTCGGCTCCGCCACGCCGCTGCAGATCATCCAGATCCCTTTGAGCCGTCTCCAGATCACGTTTGGCTGTCAGTCTCGGGCGAGGATCATCCTCCGCCCGCAACGACTGATACACATCCTGCCCAACCTCCGCAAGCCACAGCCTCAGCCGGCCCTCGCTGCTCCCCGCTGTTGCATCGGTGTGCGCCTTACTCCCCGTGAAAAACGCTTCACGATCAATATTCGCCCATGTCGTATCGAGCACGGTCTCGATACGACGTGTCAGATCCTCTGGCTCTTCAAGGGCTAACGCTGCGTTTGCAAGTTCCTGCATGCTCTGAGCCGAAGCACACGCTGCCAACTGCGACGCAATCGCATTGGCTTCCTCGGCCAGAACCGCATCGCCGCTTGCCTTCATCCGTTTCGTACCGCGTTCCAGATTTTCGACCAAATTCCCCAGCGGGCCTGCCGCTTCCATCGCTCGCATCAGCCCCGAAGCCGCATCAAGCAGATTCTCGCTCCCGCCCGGGAGCGATGCCGTGACGAGCGACCGTAGTTCCTCAGCTGGTGCCGACCACCCAAATGACTCAAATTGCGATATCATCGCTTCGGCCGCGCGCAGCACCGGCCACGACCGCAACCCCTCTTCGACATCCCCGATCAATCGCGTCGCACGCTGCGTCTTGCTCATGATCTCGGGCTTGGCAATTTCGCTCGGCACATTCTCCGCCAGAATCGTCACCGTTGGCGGCGGATTCGAAACCACGTCGCGCGGATTCAGACTCATCCGCTCCGCAACGGCGTGCACAACGGGCCCCATCACACGCGACGCGAAGTGATCATCCAGGCGCACCGTGTCACCGCGCCGCTGCACATCGTCGGCGAACTGTCTAAGCCAGCCGTTGTACGCCAGACACCACGCCCGAAACTCCGCAATCTGCGCTTCGCTTGCCACATAGTCGGGCGCTGGCGTCTGATTGTTCACTACTGGAGGCACTGGCTTCGGCGGCTTATGCCCTCCAGAAGACAGCATCTTTATCGCTGCAATCACGACGATCACCACCAGCACCACAACAACGCCGACTACCACACCAACGTTCTTCTTGCTACCTGCGGTTTTGACGCCCTGCCCCACGACCCGCCTCGCGACCGAAGCCACCTCGCTCACAACCCCAGGGTCACGATCGCGTCCAGCCCCCAGCCTTGCCTTTTCAATACGTGCGCGAATCTGCGACCTGAACTCTTCATCAATCGTGTACGGAATGTCGGTACTCAGCGGAATCCGCTTGAGCGCCGCCTGCAGACACAAGAACTGCCCACTCGTCGGCACTCCCACGACAACGTCCACAAACCCGCCGTCTACTGGTGCCATCGCCAGAATTGGCGTGCTCACGTCGACCCGATCCAGCAGATATCGAATCCATCGATCGCACGCCTGCCCCGCGTCCTTCGTACACGCCGGCACACGCATGTGCCGAGGTCTCACGTCCACCGTACGCGACTTCTGCCCCGTGTCCTCCTCGTTCCGCAGAAACGAAGAAAACTCACGCTCCAACTGATACCCCACGCGCACAAGCCCCTCAGCCCCCTCACCCATCGCATCGCACTCGGCAAGCGACACCAATGCGGGAGTACCTGACACGCCCTCAGCCTTTGCCGGCGGCGCGCCCGTTCCGAGCCCGCGCAACTCCTGTCGCGCGCGATCAACCCCCATGATGACGCCGCCCGCATCGCTACTCGCGCGACACTCCGCCGCGAGCCGTTCGAGCCTGTCCAGACATGCCCCCACGACCCAGGACGACGCCAAGCCTCGCGCCTGTGCGCACACGATCATCGGATACCGCGTCCGGCCCTTGCCGTCGCTCGAAGACCACATCCGCCCGACAATCAGCCCCTCAGCCCACCGCCAAAGGAACACATGGTCAAACCCATTGCGCCGCTCCTCAGCGTCGAGCGCATCCCACGCGCCAGCGTCCAGATTCCCGCCGATCCCCTCGACATAGATCAGTCTCTTGACGCGCACCAGCAGCTCGGTCTCAAGCCCCTGATCCGTGAGATGGTCGTCCCACCCGGGGTGCTTCCCGAACGCGCCAACCCATACTCGAGTCTGATCGTCTGCCATCGAACGCAACTCCGAGTCTTCGCCTCCGAACCCTCACTAGCGAGGCCAATCGCTCACGCGGGGCCACTCATCACGCGAAGGCAACGCCCCCCCGCTGAACTTCACTCCCACGAAGTACTGCAACCCCTCAAATCCGGCCTGCTGATTCCGCATCACCAAAGGCATGAGCAACGTGCCATCCGCAGAACGCTGCGGGTTCGCATCCTTCAACGCCATCAAACCATGCCAAGGCCCAAGGATTTCTCCAATCACTTTCACGTCCGAACGCAACTGCTCCGAAGGTGCAAACTCGAACTGAATCGGCCCACCCCGTAGCGGCACCTCCAACTGCCCCAGCGATACCCCTTGCGTCAGACCAGGGTCCATCCATCCCTCCGTTGTGCTCAGCGCCCTGATTGGTTGCCCGCCCGATGTCACGCGCGCGCGCCGAAGCCTCGACGACAACGCCACATTCTGCTCCGCATTGCCCGTCAGCACAATCTCGACCTGCACACGCTCTCTCGCTTCGGTCGAGAGAGCCGACGTCACTGCATTGAGCTTGCGGATCCATGCCTCCTGGGCCGCGCTTTCGAATACCTCTTCGCCCTGAAGCCTTGCGAGTTTGCGTGTCACATCTTCCGGAATCCCGGGAATGATCGTCGACCGCGAAGTTTCTCCACCAGATCGACCCGCACCGACCTGCCCGAGCAGTTTCGTCACCAACTGCCTGGCTCGCTCGACCTCCTCTGGCGTCGAGAAGGTTGGACCATCAAGTGCCAGCGGGAACGCTGCCGGAATCTGACGCAACTGCCTCACCGCGTCCGCTGCGTCGTTGGCATAACTCTGCCACATCGCCTCCATCATCGCCTCGACAAACCCGCTCCAATAGATCCGTGCCGGAGTCGTTGCCACCCCCGCAGCAGGCACCGTCGCGAGATATTTGTTCTTGAACGGCGAAGGCGGCAACGTCCGCAGTTCACTCAAGAACGCACGATGAGCCGGTCCAGGATCCCGATTCAATCTCACCCATGCATCACGCGCCGCTTCGGCCTGTGCCCGCAACTGATCAATCTCGTTCGCCGCAAGCGACGATTGATCCCGCTGTAACGCCGCGATGTACTCATTGACATTCACTCCGTCCGAGTCCACCCGATACTCCGCCGGAACAGCCTCCATCGCTTCGAGCAGGCGAGTCGTGATGAGGCTCAGACGCTGGCACACCAACGACGCCTCCACGTCATTGGCAACAGCCCAGGTCGCCGCCCACGCCCCGCCCGCTCCGCCTGTCCCCTGCGCGATACTTGGCGCATATCTCTTGGGCACTTCACCACGCCAGTAATTCACATACTCCTTCGCGTAGGCTCGCAACTTCTCGCTCAACTTCTGATACGCCGGACCGATCTCGGTCTCACGATCAAGCACACCAACCCCCGTCGTCGCGCTCACCCTCGCATTGATCGCTGCAATCGACGAAAAGACTTCTCTCGCAACGCGCCAGTCAAAATCCGGGTTCACAGTGTCGCGATCATCCGTCGCACTGACCATCGGCAGAGTGTCCAGACCGAGCGACAGCCTCTCTCGCTGAGCAGCCGAGCCAGACTTGACCAGCGACCTGATCTCCCCTTCACTCAACTCCTTCAGCACATCGCGCACCACCGCCGTCATGTTGAACGACTCGTACGCATTGAGCGCTTCGCTCCCTACCCGTCGCACCTGTTCATAGCGCGGCATGCCCTCAATCGCCGAAGTCTGCGAAGGCAGCTGCGAACGCTCCCGATCCATATCACTCTTGAGCAATCCTGCCCACCTGCCGAGTGCAAACACATCCGTGCCCGCTCGGTCGCGATCGCGTTCCAACACACTGGCCACCGCGGCAATCCGTTCAAAACGCGACTGATAGTGCACGCGTGTGCTCCCCTGCACCCGCCCGGCCAGCCTCATGCGAATCTGCTCGGCGTTGCTCTTCGGATCCATCAACGCGTCCACACGCGTGTCAACATCCCGCACATACTCGGTCTGGCGCTCCTGCAGCGCACGCCGAAGATCGGCCAGTTCTGTCGCACGTTCGGACTTGTCAGTACTCAGGTCCGTCGGAATCGCATCAATCAAGGCTTTGAACGTCGCATCAACCTCGCTCGTCGCCATGCGCTTCGCCTTCGCGGCCAGCGACATCGGCGCCTCCCGCGACAGCACTTCTCCGAGCCTCTCCTTCAGCGGCGGCTGCCCGGGCCTGATCTCAACCTCAGGCTCAAGAGCCATCAACGCATCAAGTTTCGCCTTGCTCTCAGCCAACTTCCCGACCTGCTCCAGCCAGGCCTTGCGCCGCTGGTCAAACTCGGCGCTCGATGTCACACTCCCAAAACCCTCGAACGCCAGCACAGCGGCCTCGAGTTCGTCATGCACAGCCCCCTCGCGCGCAAACTCCTCGATCAATCTCAGCAGTCCGCTCTCCCCGCCGCCGCTCGGCCTCCACGCTTCCGAAAACGACGCCGCGCCGCGCCGAACCGCTTTGCGGGCAGTCTCGTCGTTCACCTTTGCCACTCGCGCCCAAGCGGCTGCATCTTCCCCATACAGCGATGTCATGATCGCAACAAACTGCGGAACATCCTGCGCAAATGGTTCCCATTGATCGCTCGGCACCGTCGCCGAAAACCCGGAACCCTCCGGCAAATTTCCCAACGATCGCAGCCAGATCTCATACGTCGGCTTCCACTCCACCCCCGAAAGACCCGCCTTCTGCATGCTCATCAGCGTTCCAAGCACACCCACCGAGCCCGAATGCCACCACTCGCTCCCAACGCGGCTCCGACCCTCGTCGCTCGCCGATTCCAGCATCCGCCGCCGCGATTCATTCAAGAATGCCTGCACCACATACCGATCGAACAGCGACTCCTGCGCTGTCTGCAACTTGTTCCACACGTCTCCCTGCACCGCCCTGACCGGCAGGAAAATCAGCGATGTCGAAACTCCGGCTTCAACCGCCTTGGCGTGCGCGTGCGCATCAACCTGAACTTCGAGCCTCGTCTTGCGACCAACAAGCCCAAGATCCAGTGCCGACATGCGCCCGTCCGCGTAGTCGCCGCTCTCCGGCTGCACCACCGACAACGCCGGATAGCTCGGGTTTTCTTCGCGAACCACATCCGCGACCGCCTTCCAGAAATCGCGATAATCCCCCACGTTCTTCTGCAGCTGCGTATATCCCATCCACGTCCACAAACCTGTCAACACTGCAAAGATCGTTCCGCCCACGAGCAGAATGGCCGATTGCCTTCGACGGCTTTTGCTCACGTTCGACTCGCGCGTCACCAGCCCACGCTCACGGAACACTTTCTCCATGAACATGTCCTTGAGGAAGTAACTCCGCTCACGCTCCCAGAGTTTTCCTTCTTTCAGCGCGTCAACCTGCACCCCCAGCACATCCGCCAGATCTGCATCCAGCGCGTCGCCCTCGCGCATCGAACTCGTAAAGTAGATTCCGCGCAGGAACAGCGGCTTCTGCGACCATTCCCCCGCCACGAACACCATCTCAAGATACCGCCGAAGCCGCGGGGCAAGCTTCACAAGACTGTCCGGGAATGCGTACAACGCATCCACCTGATCGATCCGGTGGTCCTGTGGATCATCCGAATGCACCGGATCCGACATCAACGCAAACCGACGCCGCACCAGTTTGCCTCGCACTGTCTTGAGATGCTGCTCAATCATTGACGGATCGAACGGCGTATCGAGATCGTTCGGGTTCGACCACCCCATCATCTGCATCTGCGTCACCGGATCCGTCAGATCATCGAAAAACTCGCGGAATCCGTTGATCCGGTCCGCTTTGCTGATGATCACATACACCGGAAACCGAACCCCCAGTGCACGCTGAATGTTGTCCAGTTGCTGCGCGATCTTGCCGCCCTTGCGCTCAATGTCGTTGGCCGAGTCCTTGATCAGACTGTCCGCAGGAATCACCAGCAACATCCCATTGAGCGGGCAGTTCGGCCGCGCGATACGAAGCAGTTTCAAGAACTCGGACCACTCGCTTGTCTGTCCCGGCTCAAGATCCTCGAACATCAAGCGACCGGCCGTATCGATCATCACCGCCTGGTTCGTAAACCACCAGTGCATGTTCACCGTGCCGCCCACACCCTGCAACTGATTCTGCAGCCCCGGCGGGAACCCGACATTGCAGTGCCGCATTGCCTCGGTCTTGCCCGAACCAGGCTCGCCCACGATCACATACCACGGCATCGTGTACAGATCCTTGCCGTGGTCCTTGAAGACCTGAATGCCTTCCTCGAAACGCTTGCGCAAATCATCCAGCTTCGCACGGCTTCCCGGGTCGCTCACACTGCCAGGCGTCGCAGCATTGCTCTCAGCCAACTTCTGCTCGAACGGCTTGGCCTTGCGCTTCTCCATCTTCTTCATGATGAACATGAAGATCCCACCCACCAGTGCCGCAACCGCAAGCGCCACCAGCAGCAGATATCCGAACGCATTGCCAAAGACCCCCATGCTGCTCAGCCAGAACAGAATGGCAACCAGCCCCGCGCCCGAAAACAGCATCATCGCCGCCTTCACCGGCATCGGAAGATTCACAAACGCTGTCAGACTCGGCCTCATATCCGTCACTCCCGGTTCGGCGCTCCGCGCCGCACTTCAACAACCCTTCAGTTCTTCTTCAGACTGCTCGGCGTGATGATCTCATCCAGCGCGCTGCCGAGTTCGCCAACCGCTCCGGCATACAGAATCCAATTCGTCACCAACACGCCGATCAGCACCGCAACCAGCACCACCACCATGCCCGTCAGGTTCCGCAGCGGCGGCAGATTCAGAGGCCTCGTGTCCACGTGCTCGTACGCTTCCTGACAGATGCGCCCGCTTGTGTCTGTGTCCATCACGCCACGAATTCGCGCCTGAATCTCCATCATCTTCTTGCGCAGATACTCGGGCTGCCCCGTGTAGAACCCCGTGAACCCAAGCCCCAGGCACGAGTAATACACGACAAGCCGCTCCACCGCAGCCTCGCTCGGATCCTTCAGCGTCTCATCCAGAAGATCAAAGAACTCTTCGTCGCCCGCCATCTTCCCCTGGTCGTGCGCAAGCTCACGCCACTGCCCCGCAAACGTCAACCGGCTCTCCTTGATCATGAAGTCCACGAAGTAGATCAACGCAAGTTCCACCTTCGCGAACTGATCCGAAAGCCCAGGCTCCTGCGAGGCACGTGCTCGCATCTCGCTGAACAAGGCCTGAATATCCGAACGCACAAGATTCGGTTCAAGCCCCACTCCCTTGCGCGCCGACCGGTTCAGCCTGCACACATACTGAAACAAAGGCTCGCATAGATCGTGCAGTCGCATCTCCGTACGCATGTCAACCCCTCCCGGAATTCATCCGGGCACAGTCATGTACAACCCGACTTCGTCAAAGCCAGACGACTCGACGCCCTGAAAATTCACCGCAAGCGCACGCTCGCTGCTGATCTTGTCCCACATTCGCTGGCTCTCGGACCGCATCAGCCGGTAGTAATGCAACCCCACTTGCGCAGGCAATTGCATTGGCGGATGCCGCTCCTCGACCAACCTCACCCCACGCACCCGCGTCCGCGCCATCGACTTGGCGATCAGTTTGAACTCGTCCTGATCCTCCACCAACTTGGCAAGCTCTCGCGGATCGCGCTTTGTCCTGATCCCCAGAAAATACTCGTTCGGACCCTTGAGGTGCTTGTCCTCCAGATCCGTGATATAAATCCCGCCCTCAAGCCTGAACAGCGCGCGAATCCACGTCGCCGCACCCTCCCCACGCAGCAACGACCGAATCCGCTCCGAAAGACTCAGGAACGCTACCGCAGGATTGTCATGGTCATACCGCGCAGCCTCGAACGGGTCCACATCCGGCACCAACGCCGCGAGCTGCCCCAACAGCCCACGCAACTCCAGATACATATCCAGCGGCGAAACACCGCCCGGGGCCTGCACCAGCGTGCTCAACCTCGACGCATAAAAGTTCAGCGTCGAGAGCCTCATCATCTGTTGCACCATCACCCCGCGAAGCGCCTCAACATTGAACCCGCCACGCGACAGCAGTTGCGCCGCTTCCTTCCGCGCAGCCTCAACCTGATTCGAAAGATCACGCAGCGCCTCACGAAGCACCGAACTCCCACTCAGAAGCATGCAAGGCGGAATAAAATTCGGGTCCAGCCTCGGAACCCCAGTTTCCTCACCCGCCGCGTGCATGATTCGCAACACCGGCAGCGTTTCCATATCGCTGCGATCGTCATCCGGAAACAGCAGCCTCGCGTTCAAACGCCTCACAATCAGCGTCTGCGCATTCTCCCCGCTGTTCTCGTCCGCATGATCCTGCTCCGCAACACGATACAACCGCTTGACACGCCAATCACCTTCGCCACCGATCTCCATCGCGTTGGCACGCTTGGCATACCACAACGGCACCCCAATGCTCACCCCGAACGGAGACGTGCTCTCATTGAACACCGTCTCGATGTCCAGTGCCGGCAGATCCGCATTCTCCGGAACAATCACCTCCAGCCCGCTCGGCATAATGACATGCAGCCGATCAAACCGCAAACGCATGTTCTCCAGTTCGTCTGTCGAGAGCCTCGCCTCGATCACGCCGTACGGATAGCCCCACGACAAACGCCGCTCCGTCGCAACACGCGAGAGCATCTGCCGCTGCATCGTTTGCAGATGGTGCGGTTGAAGAAACAAACCTTCGTGCCAATGAACCTGAAGCGTCATGCCCCGCTTTGCCTCCTTCTCATCACAAGCAATTCGGATCCATCCTAGCGAGACTGCCGACTCATCCAATCATTCACAAAACCAGCAAGCGATCTGAGCACTTCCGATTCGACCTGCGCCGGATCAAGCGTCTCAGCCATCTCCCTATAACGCCGCCAACAACGCACCTCGTTGCTCACCAACACCTTCGATCCTTCCGTCCGAATCACACCTTCGATCTCGTCCGGATGGTACTTGCGCATCTGCTGGTACGCCGATTGCCCCGTCTGACTCAGCGCCAGCAGCAGCGACGCCGAAAGCCGCCGAAACGATTCCAACTCCTCCGTCACCTGCGAACTCCCAACCGCCTGATCGTTCGTCAAGTACTGCCCCAGCAGCCCCGCCATCACCGAACGCCCGCGCGCACGTCCGCTCTGCGAAATCTGCTTCCAGTTCCTGATCGCGATCTCATCAATGCTGAACACCTTCTCCAGCAACTGCCCCATCACTGACACCAGTCTCTCGAAATCAACCGGCGTCCCTGGCGCAACCTGCAACGAAGCCCGGAGTCTGTCCATGCTTTCCGCCGAAACCCCCGCAGCCCCGCCGGTCGTCAACCCCGCTTGCGATAGTTGCTCAGCCGCACTTACACGCTGTGCCGGTGTCATAGAACCCGCAACCTTTGCCAGTTGCCGCACCAGAAAACCAGGGTCGTTGAACTCCGCCATGTCAGTCGGCGAAACCGTCGCCTGTGCTGCCTGCGCACCAGCCAGCCGACGCATCCCGCCCATCTCTTCCGACTCCCACGCTGGAAACCTTTCTTCAAGCGCTTCCAGAAACCTCTCCCGATCCTGAGGCACAATCTTCTCCAGCGCAGCGCGAATCTCCTCCGCAACATGCTCACGACGCGACGCCGCATCCTCTTCCGAGAGATCCGCTTGGAGCATCCGTATCCTGTTCGCAGTCCGTTCAGCCAGCGAACGCCAATTCTCGTCGCTCACGAAACCCGCCTTTCCTGCCACGGGCGTTATCACACCTGTCCACGCACGCCCATAATACGGGGTTTCTTTCCGCTCTGCACCTCAGAACCACCACGCACACGTCAAACCGCGACTTTTGTACAGTCTCAGCGCGCCCAACCACCTCTGCTCCTCTGCCTACCACTCACCACGCAACCTCTGAGCGCCGATCTCTTTGCGGAGTCACAGGAGGCGCAACATGAAGCGAGCCACGATCGCAACCGTCACTTTATCCGTACTCGTTCTGGGGGGGTGCAACGCCCACCGCCAATCCCACCTTCAGTTCCCGACCGTCCAAGACCGCGATTGGTGGATGCTATCCGAGTCGTCGAACCACACTGTCAATCTCGCCGCCGGTGATCCGATCGGGACGAGTGTCTACCAGAACGAGGGGTATTCCGGTCGCTCAATGCTCGCTGTCGGCGACTCGCTCGGTTCGGTCTCCTTCACTGACACGTTCGCCTACGCAGAAGCTGCTCGCCAACACCGTCAGGATCAACTCGCGACTGTCCCCGTCACCGACTGATCCCCGCCAATTCTCGCACAATCACGCGCTTCAAGGTTCCCACTGATACGGTGAACGTGCGACCACGCGCTCTACCCGCCGCACTACCGTGCTCCGCAGGCTGTCCGCGGGCACCGACATTGCAAGCCGCAACCCCACGTCGGCCGACGCTTCCAGTCGATTGTTGCTCAGACGCACTGGCTCCAGTGGATTCATCGAAGGGGGCGACATCGCCGACCCACCGACCACCGCCCACTGCCCGCCATCGCTCACCACCTCAGCGACATTCCCGATGAGGTGTCGAAACTGCCCACTGGCGCTCGTGCCAGCATCGGCTGCGTAGCGAAAGAGTAGATAGCCGTCATTGACCCCATCCCACGCAGCATCGACTTCGTCGTCACGGCGGTCGAACCGCCCTGCGCGCCAGAGTGTCATTTCGCGCTCGCCGCGGCTGACGTTCTTTTCGTGTTCGCGTTGGTTTTTCCACATCTCATCGCGCACGTTCAATCCCATCGGCGAAACCCACGAAGTGTCGAATGCACCGCCCGAAACACCCGCCCGCCCAATCTCGCTTTCGACTGCTGCACGCCAGACTTCAAGCGGAGGCAGTTTCAGACCGACATCGTCGCAGATCTGCTGCACGATCACATCGTTCACCTGCTGCAATGGCATGCTCGCGTGCGGGCTCATCCCTCGCGTGCCAATTTCGGTTCCGCGGCCTTGAAGCGCGGGCATGAACAAACTCGACGTGCGAAACACCGGGCTGCTGACCTCGATCCAATCTTCACGAGCGATGACCCCCCGATCATTGCGCCACCCGCTCGGACCGCTCCCCTGCCGATCATCGGTCCATTGTCCTTCGCGTCGCGCCGCTCGCGCCAAAGCCGCAAACTGCCCGACCGTCATCTCCGTCTCAGCCATGAACCAGACATCGTCACCGAAAGGCTCTTCACGCACCCTTCGCAGCACAATCTCGCTCGTTCGAGTTCCTCCGATTGAATACACCAGTGTGGAAAAGTTCTCGACATCGGATGAACCAACGACAAACTGCATTCCTTTGGTCGCAGGCCCCACCTTTGAGGCGTCAAACTCTGCCCCGCTGCGAGCGCTATCTACCAGTGCTGCTTCAAGCTCTCCAAGCCACGCGGCGTCTGCACCAACCAGATTCGACGCCCGCGCCCGTCCGACCCACGCCCGCACGACTCTGACCATCTCAACATCGGCTGCATCTGGATCGGCTCGATTCACCGCCCGAACATCGCGATCGAGTTCAACCAGGAGCAGATGCCGTCGCGCTCGCATCGAGAGCCTTGATTCCTCGGCTCCCACACGATCCCGCAGGGTCTCTACGCGCAGGAGTTCATCAACCGACGCCGCTGCATCCATCGCAGCCACCCATCGCGATTGAGACACCTCCGCCAATCGCGATTCGAGCGATCCTCGCCACGCCGGTCCGGCAGAACTCTCAATCGCTGCTTGCAGCACCTGCCGCACCTGCAAGTCCTGCTCGATAAACTCGGGTGTTCCCGCAGCGTCCGCCGCCACATACGACGCCCATCGCATCTCAGGCCTGCTGGATCCGTTCATCGCCTCGGCAAAGAGCGCCGCAACATCGGTACCTGCGAGGCGCCCCGCCGCTTCGACGCGTGCACGAACCGGCGCGATCGACTCCTGATACGCCGCTGTCATCGTGCCTTGCCCCGCAAAATCTCGCCCCAGCACACGATCAAGCGTCTCGATTTCGCTCGGCACCCGCCACCCATCCAGTTGCGACTCCACCACCACTGCCTCGGCCATTGCCGACTGAATCGCTGCGGCCAGCGTTTCTAGGGGCTCGTATGTGCCGATCAACTCCGAAAACGCCGTCGCGTTGTCCCACGCCACCCGATCAACAAACTTCTGCGCCTCCACGAGCCGCACCTGCATGAACGCCGCATTCATCGGCCCCGGATCCACCGCCGAACCCGCCGCCCGGTTCACCACGCCATTCACATCAAAGTGTCGATCAACCGCCAGCAAGTGCGTCTGCTGGGCCTGCCATTGCTTGCGTATCTGGAACAAAGTCCGCCGATCGCCCTGCGCCGCACGCACACGCTGCTCCGCAACCGTCGCCCGCTCACGCCACTTGGCGTCAATCGGCGACAGAACTTGAACAGGAAGCACCGCTCGTATCTCGTCGAGCAATCCTTCTTCACTGATCGTTAAGTCCGCGTACAGCCCGTCCGCTGCATCCTGCAATCCCTTGATCGACTGATCGAGTGTCGCACGCTCGCGTACCAGCGCATCACGCGTCGACTCGATCGCTGCCAATCGAAGCGCTCGCTCCACCTCCGCGGCGATCGCATCTCGCCTCGTACGAAACTCGGCCGAACTCGTCACGAGCCGATCGCGGTCTTCGCCCTCGACATCCCCTCGCAATGAATCGAGATCGCGCAGCGTACCATCGACCATCGCGAGCGCAGCCTCAGCCCGCCCGCCGCGCCACGCACCCAATGGATCCGCCCCCGCTTCGAGTCGATAGAGCGAACGATCGCTCGCCAGCGCACGCCACTGCGCCATCGACGCCATGGTCACATCACTACCCAGATTTCTTGTGGCAATCGCTTCGCGCAATGTCGGCAGATCCACACGAGCAAACTCTGCCGAGCGCAGCACACCAAGCAGCGTCTGGGCTTCCCTTGCCGCCTCCGCCCCGCACGAAACAGCCAGTGAGAGCACCGCGCCCACCGAATCGCCCGAGACCGAAAGCACAGTGTTCAGCAACGCATCCTTTGCGCCAGCCAGCACCGGATCCTCATATCCCTCAGCCGCCAATATCGCCCGCTGCTCCGCGATCCCATCAAGATGCGTGCGCAATGTCGCAATGTGCCCCGCTGCGTCTTCAGCGAGTCTTGCAGCGCCCGCGATGCGCAGCGCTTCCTTGATGTCGTCCTGCGAACGAACTTCAAGGTCTACCAAGCTCCGCCGCGCGCTTTCGATCATCTCCAGCAGCGAGCCGCTACTCCCCGTAGCCTCGATCTCGTTCATCAGCCGCGCATAGCGCTCAACCGCTTCGCTCTGTCGAACGGTATTGACAATCCTCCGTGCAATCGGCACCGCAAGATTGGCCTTTTCGAGCGCGCCTCGGCCTTGCCGATCACGCGTCGTCGATGCCTCCAGAAAGTACCCCTCCTGCTTGCTCTCATCCTCCAGCATCAGAATCGCTCGCGGCGGAGCGAAACTCGGCACCACATCGCGCGGACTCCACTTGCCAAAGTCCGCCTGCTTCGGACACACTCTGAGCAGTTCATCTCGCAAGTCCGTATCGATCTCGCTCGCAGCCACATCGCGCAGCACACCATCAAGCCCACGCATCCAATCGTCAGCGCGGACCCATTCCTCCCACAACTCCATCGTGAAATCCGTCGCAACTGGCGCAAGCGTCTCGACCACCGGTTCGGGAGCCAGCAACTTCCACCCGAGCACCGCGCCCCCACCAAGAAGCAGCACACACCCGACTGCCCCCACCGCGATCAGTTTCCCCTTCGACCCGCTCGCCCTGGCAGGAATCGCTGCAATCCCATCTCGCACCGACTCGAGCGTCACGCGATCACAGTCCAGATCAGGATCGAGCAACTGATTCAGCGTCGCGACCCACGATGACGCTCTGGGCCCTGCGACCCGAGTCCACGCCTCCGTCACTTCGATCCGCTTGTTCAATGACCGCGGCACCTTGTGCTCGACCAGCCCGATCGCAATGCCCGCAATCCCGCGCAGGTCCGCCTCGTGCGATCGCTTGCGTTCGTCTTCGCCTCTCCCGATCAACCCTGGCTCGCACAGTGCCACGCGCCACCGTCCCAGTCCAGCGCTGTCATTGATGAGCACAAACTCCGGCCTGAGCATCCCGTGCGCACGCCCGCCGCAGTTGTCGCGCAGCGCGATCAGCCCCTCTACCACACCCAGCAGCACCTGCTTGAGCGAAACCGCGTCGAGCCTCGACTTGCCATCTACGAGCCCCCGCGCGGAACGCGGGTAGAAATCAGATACCGCGAAGGCTCCATCATCCGTTTCACCGACCTCGTAAACACGAAGCCAATGGTCCCCGCCCGCCTTCTGCTCGATCGCAACCTGCCCCAGGAACGATTCGACGATCACGCGCTCCTGCCCACGTTCAGCGATCGGATCCAGGAAGCAGACCCGAAGCAGGAACTCCGCCCCCGCACTCTCGCCTCCCGTCGGGCGCGCAAGCGCCCGTAGCCCAAGCGGGCTTCGCGAGAGTTCCTTGACAACTTCGTATCCGCCGTACGTGCCCATCATTCAAACCAAAGGCCGCCCCGCGTCAACGAGACGGCCTGTGCTGATTCATCAGATCATCACCCGATTCCCGTTCACTTCTGAGGTTCGGGCTGCGACGCCGAATACACCCGCGCCGGCTGAACCACAATGTTCAGATTCCCACGCCCTTTCCATCGCGCCTTGTCCAGCGTCAGCGTAAAACGCCGAAAGTCTGCATCGCCAGGCTGATCGCTGATCCCGGGCCCACGCAGGTCTGCCAGCACCACCATGTCGACCACTCCACGCTGATACCAGTGCTGCCACGTATCGCGGTCCTTTCCTTTGCGGTTCAGTTCGACCGTCTTGGGTCCAGAATCCCCATCGCGGAACACCAGCGTCACCCGGTCCTTGCCCTGCACCAGACTCTGTCGGTACGGGTTCAAAGGCTGGAAGTACGTCGAGACTGACGTATTCTGCGCAGTCGAAAGTTCCGCCGCCGGCAGGCCAATCAGGTCAACTTCCGTTGGAGGAATGCTCCCGCCCTGCGCGAAGTCGCTCGACAGCGACACCGTCACCGTGAACTCACCCAGCCTTGGCTTGGTCTCGCAGCCAATCAGCCCCATGACCATCGCAACGCTCAGCAGAACCGTCAATACCTGCTTCAAGTTCGTCATCACTGCTCCTTCTTTCCGATGACTCCATTCGCCCACGAACGAGCGCGTGTACATTTCACCCACGCCCGCCGACCTGTTCGATCATACGAGTCCGAAGCCCGCGAACCACCGCGTGAACCTCCCGGTTGTAGCGCCAATCGATCAGCATCAGGCTCCGCGTCCTTACAAGAAGGTCATCAAACGCCTCGATCGCCGGGCTGAACACGCGGTGCCCCGCGCCGCCACGAGAATCCCCAAGATCACGGCAAATGCTATCCGGTCCCATCCCGGGGAACATCCGCACCAACGCCGCAAGCACACGCCACCACATCTCCGGCGGAACCAGATCGAACGCTTCCGATGGCGTCATCTTCTCCTGCGTCAGCCACTGAGGCCCAAGCGCCTCAACCCACCTCGGATCCGCATCGAACGCCAGTCTCACCCGCGACGCAAGATCCGGCGCACTCTCCGCACCCCCGAGTTCCGTGTGCAGCTTGGCAACCTGCCTGGCAAGACTCAACACCTCGTCGAGGGCCTTGGGAAGCCGCTTGTCCCCCGTCACCAGCAACGCACGCACCGCAATCACCCCCAGTGCATACAAGTCGCAAGGTGTTGACAGCAAAGGCAGTGTCTCGAACGACACATCCCGCATCGGCACGCCCTCGGCCGATCGCAACGCTTCGGCCTGCGCCGGGGACACTCGCGTCGGAACACTCCGAAGCCGAAGCTCTCCCGACGCCATCGCCGACTCCGACTCCAGCTTCGCATGCAGATCCAGCCGCTCAGTCCCGATATTCAGACGCAGCGCCAGCAAGTCGCTTCCGTCGGCTGTCACCCGCTCGGCAGTCTGAAACGTTGCCTCGACCGTCGCCGTTCCGTCCTCGTCGATCGTGACCTGCCGAAACCGGATCGAACACATGCCTTTGGCCGGCTCTATAGCAAGTTGCGGACGGTAAATACCCCTGCCGAGTCCATCACGGGACACATAGTAATTGACTCGACTCCCCGGAATCGGCAGAGCCACCGCTCCGCCCGGGTCGACCAGCGCCACCCGAGTTGTCCACAACCGAGGCAGGCCACACGCTCGCCTCCAGACCTCGACCTGGAAACTCTCGTCCGTCACATTCAGCAGCGGCCGCCCCGTCTTGGCAGCCATCTCCGCCACGCTTCCGAGCGCATCCGAAATCAACCTCAACTTCAGGTGCAGCGTTTCGACCAGTCTTCCCCACTTGCCGTGCTGACCCAGAAAGAACCGATCCGGGTCGATCGATTCCCCGCCGCGCTCGCCCGCCTCGACCGATTGCGAATCGATGTGGATCACGCCGCCGCCATGGCTCACACCCTTCCAAGGCCCGCCACCCAGCACCTCCACAAAATCCGACACCGAAACCGGGCTGTGACGACGCACCACCATCAACCCGCCGCCCGCATTGAACGGCACAAGATCGCGATTGATCCCTGACAGGATCTCCGCCAGTTTCAACACGTTCTGGCCCGGCGCTTCGCGCGTCACCGCAACGATCGGCGACTCGGCCCCCATTGCTTCCACATACAAATATCGGTGCAGTGTCGTCGCGAACGCCGCAAGCCCACGCTGACGCAGCAAGGCATCCTCGCGACAGATCTCGAAAGGCATACCCGATGCTTCGTGCATCGCAGGCTTGACCTTCCGCCGCACAGGGTCCAGAAACAGCGCCGGTGCTGGCTCCCGCTCGAACCCCGTCCGGATCAGATCCCGAGGCACCAGTTGCTCGAGCGCCTCGACCGCCTTGATCCAACGCTCTTCCAGGGCCGTGTTCGAAAGCGACGCGCGATACTGCTCGAGCGAACCCGCTGCCAGGTCGACATCCTGCACCCAAATCTGCACCCATTCCTGCACCACGCCAGCAGCATCGGTCACACACCCCAGCACTGCGCGCGCATCGAGCGAGTCGCGCAGCACAACCAGATGCCCGCCGACCGCGTCGGCCTTGTCGCGGCTCAAGACACACAGCCTCAACGGCGAAATCGCGCCCCCAGGCTCAAGATCAACCGCCGAATACCCCTCTGGAATCGACAGACTCGGATCCATCAAACCTCCGCCGATTGAACCACACCCCGAACGTACCCATCAAGCGAACGCTGCCGGCACCACTCACCCCCAAAGGCTCCGCAAGCCCGAGTGTACACGGTAGGGCCAATCCACGCCGACCAGGGGCCCCCACACCCGCCTGGCGACCATCCCAGACCGGGCATAGACTGTGCTTCACAAGGGGCGGTAGCTCAGTTGGTAGAGCGCATCGTTCGCAATGATGAGGTCGAGAGTTCGAATCTCTTCCGCTCCACTTGGAGAAACGCCGGTATTGCTGGCGTTTTTTTGCTTTTGTGCGGGAAGAAGGCGATAGCGGATCTGAATGGGACCGGGAGCCTGGTTTCGTCTGCCGATGCTCATCGTACTACTCAGGCGTTAGTGCGAAATGCGACAGGGTGTCGCTGGCGGAGTTCGACATGCTTATCCGACGAAGCCGCTCCTTCAGTAGGGCAACGCCGCACATGTCGAAGACTGACGTGGTGCGATTGGTTGGAGCCGGATGCCCTTTTTGTGCAAGAATCGATGCAGCCTTCATACTGCGGATCGGTCAATGAACTCGTCGTTCGGGCACACCAGATCGTCCCACATGTGCGTTATGAACATCCATCCGAGCCGTGTACCTCTGTAAGAATAGGAATCTATCCCGGGTTCAGGGGTCCTCGGGCGGTAGTCACACTCTATCAGACGTTTGGCGAGAAGCTCACGAATCGAGAGTTGAAACTTTGTGCTGGCTACCGCGCGTTGCGCATCGGTGGGTGCCTCGCCTTCGGTAAGGCTATCAAGGAACGCCGAGATCGCAACATTCTCGTGAAGGGACGCTACTACCTGATTGCCGTTCTGATCCTTGAACTTCCCAGTACGAAGCCGCCCGTACCAGTTCATGGTGAAGATGGCATCGCGCGACAGTTCACGGGTGACTTGGGTGAGATACTCGCGGCGTCGGGACTCGAAGTCACGAACAGCCGCAACCATCGCATCCGCAATCTTGTCGATGCTTCCTGATGGCGTGTATTCAATGACGACGTTGCCGCTGATATCGAAGTGCAACTCTGACGCTCGCCCCTGAGTGATGAGCACAAGATGGTTTGTCGGCTTGAAGGCCAACGATGCCCCGACTTCAAGCATCACGCCATCGTTGGCAAACGTCAGGTCAGCAATGACGACGTGCGCGAACAGGGCAGCCTTGATGATCTCGTCACCGATGGAACGCGCGGTTTGCGGTTGGTCGTCAATCCGTTTCGGCAAGGCGAATCGTCGGCTCCCGCACACGCCGGGTTCCTTCTCAAGAATACCGTTGGCCTTGTCTGCTGCTGCCTGAATGACGCTCTTATAGATGTCTGAGGCGCGGTAACTGAATCGGTCGCGGAACGGCATCGCTACGAACCCAGTGTAGTTGTCCGCCGTCAGTTGACTGGCAAACGCATCATCTCGGTAACGTGAGTAGACAAGGTTTGGGTCCATGAACTCATGCTATTCCTTCGAGTTTTTCTATGTTGATGCCAAACCTGTTGCATTCATCCCTCAGCCCCCAAACTCTGTAACGAACCGCAAACACCACTAACCTCCCTCCCTCCCCATACACTCCCCCTCCCATGGCCAAGAAACGCAATCCCAAAACCTCCAACGAGCCCACGATCGAGAATCGTCGTGCGCGGCATGAGTACTCCATCGCTGAGACGCTCGAGGTCGGGATCGCGCTCGTCGGGACCGAGGTCAAGGCTGTGCGGGCCGGGATCGTCTCGCTCGGCGAAGGGTTCGTGATGGCGCGGGCCGAGCCGCCCGCCCTCGTCCTGCACCAGGTCAGTATTGGGGAATATGCCCCCGCCGGAGGCCTGCAGCACCGCCTCGACCGCACGCGGACCCTGCTCGCACACAAGCGCGAGATTCTGAAACTTGCCCGGATTCTCGATACGAAGGGCGTGACCATCGTGCCCCTGAAGTTGTACTTCAAGAATGGACGGGCGAAACTGCTGATCGGCGTGGGCACGGGGCGTGCGGAGCACGATAAACGCCGGGCGATCGGGGAGCGCGAGTCCCAACGCGAGATCCAGCGTGCGATGTCAAAACGTGCATGATTGAGGGTTTGACCGAATTTATGAGGAATTTGTGCACACCGTATTCGGGGGTGTGCCGATCCCATTGTGAGTAAATTGTCGCAAATTGCGAGCGCGAGGTCCAAAAAAGAAGAAAGCGTGTGAGAACAGACGATTTGTCTGTGCAGTGGGATTCAGGCCACGGAAGGCCAGGCGCAGGGAAGGGCGCGAATCCCGGGTTGTGTGTTCGCCGGCATAGGTCAAGGAACGACTCTCTCTCTCCTCGGTGCCGCTCGGTTCAAACGAATTGGGCGGCCCTTCATCCCGGTTCGTTCTCGAACGCAGGTTGATGAGGCCCCACCGGTGCCGAACCCCCCATTGCCCAATGCTTTCTGTCCCGGGTCGTGACATGCGTGCCGGTGCAAACCCGGACCATGCCAAGGCCGGCAAATTGGCTGTGAAGAAACTTTCTCTCTCGAGCCTCGCGAGCGATGCAACCAGCAATCATGTCTGCCTGTATAGTATGTGTGCCATAGTATGCGGGCCGTGGGTTGCGGCTCTGGAGGATCGTCATGCGGATCGAACGTGAGCTCATGCGCGGAGCAGGACCAGTTGCGGTGCTCAAACTGCTCGGCCGAGGCGAGAAGTACGGCTACGAACTCGTCGATGAACTGTCCCAAAAGAGCGATGGTGTGCTGGCGATGGGACAGAGCACGCTGTATCCGATGCTCTACAACCTCGAAGGCAAAGGGCTGATTGAGGGCGTGTGGCGTGAGGCCGACTCCGGGCGAGAACGCAAGTACTACCGCCTGACCGACAAGGGGCGCAAGAAACTCGCAGAAGATATCAAGCAATGGCAAGCGCTGGCCGATGCCATGGTTGGACTTGGCGTGCTCAAGCCCTCGCCGCGGGTTGAAGGAGGCTTGGCATGAGCGACACCGCCGCCACGACGAAGGGTGCGAAGCGAAACCGAGTCTTGCGCAGTGGCCGCGATAGACGCTCAGCCGATGCGATTGTGCAGCAGGCGGTTCTCCCGGCTTCGTTAAGCGCGATCGTGCTGGATGTCGTCACACGCTGTCGGTTGTGGCCGCGTGAACGGGCGGATGTCGCCCGTGAACTGTGCTCGCACTTTGAAGGCGGGCTGGGTTCCGGTGCATCGATCGATTCACTCGCCGCTGCTTTCGGCGACCGCAAACGCGCTTCACGACTCATCACATCAGCTCGCAAGAACATGCGCCCTTTGTGGTGGCGTTCGGCGCGGGCAACCCGGCGTGCCATCGGGGCGGGGGTGCTGGTCTGCGTGGCGGTCTACATCATTCTTGCGGCCCGCTTTTTTCTCATCTCGCCGCGTATCGACCGCAACATGACCAACGAACTCAACGCACCGACGTTGGCGAGCAATCCGCAGGATCGTGCCTGGCCGCTGTATCTCGAAGCCAAGCGCCAATTTGGGCAACTGCCGACGTTCCTGACGGATCACACACAGCAGCAGCCTGAACGGCCGGGTGATGCGAACTGGGATCAGGTGGTTGCGTGGCTCGAAGAGCACTCCGGTGCGCTCGAACTCGTGCGTCAAGCCGCTGCGAAGCCGCTTGTCGGTGTGATCTATGGCTCGCGCATGGATGAGAAATTCGCGAGAATCCAGGCAGAAGTTCAGAATCAGCCTTTCAAACCCGAAGATCTCGGCCAGCATGTCGAGAATCCGATGGTCATCAGCCTCCTGCTCCCACATCTGACTGAAATGCGGCAGTTTTCCCTTCGGCTTCGCTGGCACGCGTTGCACTCTGTCTCGCGCAGCGACACCGAAGCCTACATCGCCGACATCGAGGCCATGCTTGGCATCGCCGCGCAAGCGCTGGGCGAACCTTTCATGATCTCGAATCTGGTCGGCGTTGCGATCGCGCACATGACATTCCAGAATGTGCTTCAAGAGGCTGCGGAGCCTGACTTCCTTGAAGCAGATCAACTCCGCACGCTTGCACACCTCGTGGGCGGGTTTGCTGGAGGACGGATGCGCATCGATCCGTCATTTGAACTCAACTTCATCGAAGACATTCTCCAGCGTTTCTACAGCGACGATGGCAAAGGCAACGGGCGCTTTGTCGGAGGAACTGATTCTGACGAACTTTTCGAGGAATGGGGCATCGCCAAGCCTCAGGGGTGGTTCCTCTATCGCTTTTATCAGCCGGTTCAGAGTGTGGTGATGCCCTCGCGCAAAGAACTGTCTGAACTTGCCCATCGATGGATCGGCGAAGCGACGGCCGACGACCTTCTCCCGCCGTGGCGTCACGACGAACGCACGAGCGATGTGAACTATGAACGACTGATGAACTCAGGGATCTTCAATGCTGTGCCATTTCTTGGCTCGCTCCGGGGAGATTCGTTTGATGTCATGCGAAAGGCCTGTGCCTCGCGCGACGCGGCAGAAACCGTGCGTTCTGCAGCCTTGACAGTGCTCGCGCTTGAGTCCTGGCGTCGTCGCCATGGGCATTATCCAGCCACGCTGACCGAACTTGTGCCGACGTCTCTGCCGTCGATGCCGCGAGATCCGTTCGACGGAAAGCCGTTGCGATATGTGGAACCAACCGCGTCGGATGCCACTCCGCTGCTGTATTCGATCGGTGTCGATGGGATGGATGACGGCGGCAGAGCGCCCGCGACCGATCGCGGTCGCAGGGCTGCAGGCAGTTTCAACCTCTTTCATGCGTTCCGTTCAGGCATGCCTGCCTCGACCAATCATGAACGCCTGGCCATGGATGAGGCCCGTGGTGACTGGATCCTCTGGCCTGTACTCGAACCGGTCATTCAGGTCGATGAGGATTCCTCCGACGACTGATCCGGCCGACGCTGCACGTTCACCCAACTCAGGCCTCGACCAAAGCCCCTCACTGCGCCGCGCGGATCTCCAGACGCCAGTCTTCCGCACGGTTGTCCAGCGCATTGGCTTCGAAAAACCGTTGCGTGCGCGAAGGCATGCGCTCGTAGCGCCAATCAGGCTGCGGGTCGATGGGGCGACCGAGCGAATCCATGAACGTGAACTTGTAATCGACACGCATGGTCTGATGTTTTGTGAGTGTGCGCACGGGCACCGTTACACGCAACGGCCCGCGTCCATCTTCGCCGCGCGACACAATCGGGCGATCCACCGCAACCCAACCAGCCAGATCCGGCGAGAGTGCGATCTGCGGATACTGAAACAGATCGGTGGCTGGCTGTGCGGGGGGATCAACCCGTCGTTGCCCGCATCCTCCGGCCGCGAGCATGAACGCGCCAAGAATTGCCACACTCATCGCCGCGCTGGCTCTGAATCTCGATGTCTTCATTACTCGACTCCTTGTTGTGCTTGTACCTTGATGTTTGCCTGGATCTCTCGCGTCAGTGCCGCGACGCGGTCGCTCTTTGGCTGATACGTCCGATGCGGGCGGCACATGAGTCTCACATATCCAAGACTCGTGCGCAGCGGCATCGCGAGCGATCGTCCGCCTTCGAGCAGGTGACGCCCAGGCGGCACGCCGGGTCGAACTTCGCCCGCGAGCTCGATTCCTTCGAGTCTGTACAACTCCATCAGATCCGCCGAGGTCATGCCGAGAAGAAATCCCGAAGCCTGATACTTGGCCAGCGCGTCGTGCCCGGGTTCCATAACACACCGCCCGCCCAGAATGTACGGAAGTTCATCGCCCGGCACACGCACGTCGAGACTGGCTGAATACTGCTCGCCATGCCAGCGATCGAGCGTACGTCCGACGCCCTGATACGCCTCGTCGGCCGGGATGCGCACGATTCCGACAGTAGGACCGCGGCCACGCTCACGCTTCAGCGGCACCACCATCGACTCGCCCGATCGCGCACCGATCGCGAACTCAACTGCATCGGCATCATCGCTTCGAATCGGCACACAGTAATATCGTTGAGGCAGCACGCTGAGCGATCGTGTATCGGCCTGCGATCCGGCCTTGGTCAGCAAGCCCCCCAGCAACAACCCAAGCCCCGCCCAGCGCACGCCGTCATCATCGCTCATCAGCATTACCGCGCCCGCGCCGGTCATGAGCGTGCCGGTGCCCGACTTGATCTGCCTCGCCTTCGCCAGATGATCCCACCGATAGGCCTCGGCAAAGCGGTTTACATCAAGTCCCAGAGGAATCGACCACAACTCGCCCGCGCTCGTGCGCACCCGCAACTCGCGTTCGTCGCTCGGCCATCGGCGCGTCAACTGCGAAACCGCGCCATCACCGCCCGCTGCTTCCTTGCCAGGCCCCACGCCCATTTCCACGACGATCAGCGAGTCATAGTCGCCCGAACGCAGCGTTGCCGTCACTGGCTCCATTCGAGGGCGCACGCGATCGACGCGGTCAAAGTAGTCCGAAGCCTCATCCCCTCGCCCAAGGGCGGCATTGGCGACGCCCGCGATCAAAAGCGCCGGCACAAAGTCGCTTTGCGACGTCACATATCCGTTCGCCTCGCCTGGCAACCCGCGTGCGACTCCCCTTGCAGCGTCGAACTCGTCGATCATCTCTAGCGCCGAGCCCGCCGCCGCCCGCGCGTTGCCCCATGAACCAATCATCGCCTGCTGAATCGCGACATAGACATACAGCAATGCCTGTTCATACGGCTCGCCCTTCCAGGTGCGCACCCCTTCGTGCAATACCACCGCTGCGCCATCACGCCCGACATTCACCCCTCGCGTGCGCAACGTCTCATAGACACGATTGAACGGCTCCTCTGCTTGCTCAGGCAATCCATCAGCAAGCGTCAGCACACCCAGCGTCGCCTCACGCAACATGCGGTCGATGGGTTTGATTTTCTCATCGAGTGCAATCTGCCTCGCGTGCCCGAGCATGCCGTGCCCGGTCGGCCCTGTGGTGCTCGTGAGCGTGCGTGCTGAACATGCCGGCAACACCGCCAGCAGTGCGATCAGCACGCATGCCACTCCGAGATGTGTGATCTTGCGCGTCATGAGCGTCACTCTTGCGATCAATCCCAACTTCGCCCGTAAGCAAGCCGCTTGATTTCATACTGCCCTGACCACACGGTTTCGCCCGCTGTGAGATCCTCGATCTCAAACTCCCATCGATACAAATCGGTGCGACCTCCGTCTCCGACGCGGGTCACCGAGCGGATCGTCCCGCCCATGCGATGCGTTGGCTTGCGAACTGCGCCAGCCTCGGCAAACTCTGGCTCCCGCTCGCGCAGTTGCCTGAGTCGCTCGGCTGGAATCACAAATCGCACCGCCCGATCCTGCGAGAGTGACTGCATCGGCAGCGCGGCGCGCACTCTCTCGACCATCAACCACTGCTCACCGACCGGGATCACATCGCTTGACAGATTCTCCACGCGGTCGATAGCGATGATCCAAGGCTCATCGTTCGCGTGCCTCGTGGCCAGCCAGTCGCTCCCGGCCAGTTGCTGCGCAAGCGAAGTCGACGCGACGAGAACATCGTCAGTCGCCAACCGCGTCGAGCGTGACTGCCTTGCGCCGCACCCCGCGAGCGGGGCGGAACACAACACCAACGCCACAGCGAGAAATGCAGCGAACCATCGCGATGCGGGCATGCTACCACCGCTTCGTTTCGTAGTCGTTGGTCCAGACGATTTCGCCATCGCTGAAGCGCACGAGTTCAAATGTCATGAGGTAGTAGTTGGTCGACCCGCGCGAGATCCGATACATGGTGCCGTTGAGCAGCATCGTGTCGTCTGGGTGCACGCGAGGATTGAGCACCCGTCCCTGTGCGTCTTTTGGGAACATGTCGTCACCGAGTTCCACCGTCTGCAACTCTTCGAGCCTCTGGCGGCTGGTCAGGAACCGGAATCTTTCATTGAATGTCCGGCTCTGCATCAGGCGGTTTTTCATACGTTCGCGCACCACTTCAAAATCGTTCGTGCTCACGATCCCGGTCTTGTTGACGATGTCGCCGTAGAGGATCGTTGTGCGAGGCGTGTATCGCGGTGCAAGTGTTGGCGTCGCTTCCAAGTCACGCATCAGCCCCTGCGACAATTGATCGCTATAGGTGATGAAGTCCGAGACCATCGGCCTCGAATCGGCTGCCTCGGGCGGCGTCGTGTGGCTCGGTTCGACACGCCCCCCACGATTGCCTCGCGGCGGCTGACTCTGACACCCAAGTTCCGCACCGAGCAACAACGCTCCGAGCATCACCGCACCAGTTGTTCGCATCATGATCGTCCTCCTTGGCGGCATGCCGCGCTTATAGCAACGGAATCGTACCGCCTGCGGTGCAGGAATCCTGACGCGGGGCATTGAACTCTCCTTCGACACTCGGCGTACTATTGCAAATGCGTTCGCGATTGCAGCATCTCGGGCGAGCAACTAGAGGTCGGCCCACAGGGGCTTGGGTCCTTCCTTGCGTGATTGCGGTCCTTGCGCTCACGGGCTGTAGCAGGCCTTCCGGCGATCAGCCCGAACCTCTGACTCGCGTTGTCACGACTATTCCCGCGCTTGCCGGTCTTGTCGGACCTCTCCTGCCCGAATCAGTCTCGTGCGAATCCCTGCTCTCACCGGGGCAGTCAATTCACGGCCACCGAATGTCCGCGTCCCAGATCGCCCGCGCCAGCAGCGCTCAGATCGTCTTCGGCATCGGGTTGGGCCTCGAAGAAGGTGCCCTCGAGTACTTTGAGCGCACCGCACGCCCGAAGCAGCATGTTCTCGCCTTTGCCACACTCGTCGGCATCGAGTCGAGCCATGCCCACACACACTCCCACAATCACAACCCGCATGATCCTGAAGACGTTTGTATCGACGAGCACGGTCCGAACCCTCACCTCTGGCTCGATGTGCAGCAATGTCTGCTCTTTGTCGAGGCGGCGGGCAAAGCACTTTCGGAGTACGCGGCTGACGAAACTCTCGCGCGCGACATCCGCGCCAGAACGATCACCATGCTTGAAAGCATCCGCGCTATCGATGCCGAATATGCCTCTGCGCTCGCTCCTCATCGCGGACGCGCAATTCTGACACAACATGCCGCCTTCGCACCGCTGCTCGATCGCTATGGCCTGCGCGAAATCGCCATTCACCGCACCGGAGGCGAAACAAGCCCAACACCCGGCGAGGTCGCAGCCGCAGTGCGCACCTTGACCGACAACAAGGTCGCAGCGATCTTCGTTGAGCCTCAGATGTCCGACGCCTTTGCCCGGCGCCTTGCTGCCGACACCCGCTTGCCGATCGGAACGCTCGACCCGCTCGGGCGCGGCGACTGGTTCGAACTGATGCGCACGAACCTTTCTCAACTCGTCGAGACACTTGAACGATCGCCCGTGCCCGCTCCGAGCGAGGATGCTCCATGAGCGCGATCGAGATTGCTGACCTTTCATTTCGCTATCCCGGCAGCGATGAAGACGCGCTGAGCAACATCCACCTTCTCGTTGAACCGGGCGAGAAACTTGGCATTCTCGGGCCCAATGGCGGAGGAAAGAGCACGCTGCTCAAGATCATCCTCGGCTTGTTCCCCTGCCAGCGAGGCACAGTTCTCATCCATGGCCAATCTCCCGAGCACGCCCGCCGTGCCGGCTTGGTCGGATATCTGCCACAACGCATCGAAGCCGCGCTCGACGCGCCGATCTCGGTGCGACAGGTCGTGGAACTCGCAGCGGTGCAGGATATTTTGCCGTTTTCACGCATTCCGAGCCCGCGCCGCCAGCACATCGATCGTGTGCTTGATCTGCTTGGGGTCTTGGATCTGGCATCGCGGCCTGTGCGTGCGCTCTCAGGCGGGCAGTTGCAGAGGATCATGATCGCAAGGGCGCTGGCACGCAAGCCGAAGCTGCTCATTCTCGACGAGCCAACCGTCGGGATCGACGTGCGCGGGCAGCAGCAGTTCGCCTCACTGCTCTCAACGCTCCATTCAGAACTCGGGCTCACGATGCTCATCGTCAGCCACGAACTGCGCACCGTCGTCGCAGGCTCCGACCGCATCGCGTGTCTGGCGCGCACGATGCACTTCCACGGCACCGCAAGCGGCCTGACACCAGAGATTCTCGCACAAGTCTTCCGTCACGACGTGGAAGCCCTCGTCCCCTCATCTGGCGTGAAGGCTGGCGACACCAGCAAACCGCACACACACGACGGAGGGTGCTGTGCACACGATTGAGTTTCTCACCAACCCTGCGCTGGCTTCGCTGTTCTGGCCCGGAGTTCTGACCGCCATTCTGATCGCCATCGTCGGTGGCTCGCTCAGTTGGCTCGTCGTGGTCAAGAGACTCTCGTTCATCGGGCAAGGGATCAGTCACTCGGCGTTCGGAGGCGTCGGGCTGGCGCTCGTCCTCGGCCTCGGGGGCGCCACCACTGGCGCGAGCCTGGCTTCCTTGCTGGTCGTTCTGGCGTTTGCCATCGCATCGGCCATCGGCATCTCTGCCCTCACCGACAAACGCTATGCCAACTCTGATGTCGCCATCGGCATCGTCCTGAGCATCACCATGGCGCTTGGGTTCCTGCTCCACCACCGGGCGCAACTCATGGCGTCTGCAGCTGGCCAATTTCCTCCACCATCGCTCGAACAGGTTCTCTTTGGCTCGATCACCACCATCGGCTGGGCAGATTTTGCCACGGCCGCACTGGCAAGTCTCGCAGTCCTGGGGCTCACATGGTGGTACCGACGCGCCATCGTCTTCTGGATGTTCGATGAATCAACCGCACCGGCGTTCGGCGTCCCGGCCGATCGCATCCGCGTTCTCGTGCTCATTCTGCTCGCGACGGTCGTTGTCGTCACCATGAAACTTGCGGGTGTTGTCCTCGCGACGGCTGTGCTTGTCCTCCCGGCCGCCGCCGCGATGAAACTCAGCCTCCGGCTTGGCATCGTCATCGTCTGGTCCATCGCCCTGACACTTGTCGCCGCGATGGTTGGGCTTGTCGCTGCGTTCGAGTTCGACATCCAGCCCGGACCCGCCATCGTGCTGGCCCTTGGGGTTGCCTATGGCCTGACGCACCTTTTCGGCCCTGCACGCGGCTAGCACCACCATATGATCGCACGCATGCACGACACGGCACCCGATTTTTCGCTCTGCGATCTCGTCACTCCCGCGCACATCGAGCGTGCCGCCGCTCGCCTAGCGGGTGTGGCACGCCGCACGCCTGTGCATACCTCATCGACTCTCGATGCCCTCACCGGCGCTCGTGTCTGGCTCAAATGCGAGAACTTTCAGCGTGTCGGCGCTTTCAAGTTTCGTGGCGCGTACAACGCGCTGGCAAACAATGAATCGGGCGGCGTCCTCGCATTCTCTTCAGGCAATCATGCGCAGGCCATAGCGCTCGCCGCTGCGCTGCTCGGGCGTTCGGCCGTGATTGTCATGCCAAACAACGCTCCCGCCGTCAAGATGGCCGCCACCCGCGCTTACCTCGACCGCGCCCCTCAAGGCAGCCGCATCGAAATCTATGACCCCAGGACAGAATCGCGCGAAGACCTCGGCCGGCGCATCGCCTCCGATGAAAACCTCGCCATCATTCCTCCATACGACCATCCCGACGTCATCGCCGGACAAGGCACCGCCGCACGCGAACTTTTCGAAGAAACCGGCCCGCTCGACACACTTCTGGTCTGTTGTGGCGGAGGCGGCCTCCTGAGCGGGTGCGCCATCGCTGCATCTGCCGCCTCGCCCGACTGCCGAGTCATCGGAGTCGAGCCAGCACTCGCCGACGATGCCACACGCTCCTTCAAGACCCGTATGCTCGCGACCGTCTCGAATCCGCCGACGATCGCCGACGGTGCCCGCACACCCTTCCTCGGTCGCTACACTTTTCCGCTTGTCCTGACGCACGTAGCCAACATGATGACTGTCGACGAGGCCGAGATCGCCCGCGCAACCCTCTTCGCCTTTGAACGGCTCAAACTCGTCGTCGAACCGACCGGGGCCCTCGCACTGGCCGGTCTCCTGCAACGTGCCCGCGCGGGTCAGACCGCAGGCCAACGCATCGGCATCATCATCAGCGGCGGAAACATCGACCCGGCATTCCTCTCAAACCTCCTTGCCCTCGTCCAAACGCCGTCTGCGCTATGAAACGCATATCATCGCCCCATGGCATTCGTGCATCCAACAGCCTCAGTCGGCAGTGATGTCGAACTCGGCAACAACGTTCATGTCGGCCCCGCGTGCAACCTCGAAGGTCGCGTCAGCCTCGGCGATGACGTACACCTCGTCGGCAACGTCTATCTCCGCGGGCCTCTGACCATCGGCCCAGGCACCACCATCTACCCTTTCGCCTGCATCGGCTTCCCCGGACAGGATGTCAAGTTCAAGATCGGCGACCCGACGCCCGGTGTCATCATCGGCCGAAACTGCACCCTCCGCGAGCACGTCACCATCCACGCCGCTACGCACGCCACAATCCCCACAACCATCGGTGATCGCGTCTTCATGATGGTCAACAGCCACGCCGGGCACGATGCACAAGTCGGTTCCGATGTCGTCTTCGTCAACAACGCCAGCCTCGGTGGGCACTCGATCATTGCCGATCGCGTCACACTTTCGGGCCACTCCGCCGTGCACCAGTTCGTCCGCGTTGGTCGCCTCGCGTTCATCTCAGGTTGTCTGGGCGTCAGTTGCGATGTGCCGCCTTTCTGCGTTGCGTACGACACCAACCGCATCGCCTCGATCAATCGCATCGGCATGCGCCGGGCAGGTATGTCGGTCGATGAGATCACCGCTACTCGCCGTGCCTTTCGTGCGGTCTTCCGCCGCGTTGTCAGCCGCACTGAAATGCTCGCGACGCTCGACGCACTGGCTGCTTCGAGCCCCGCTGTCGCTGAGATTGCAGAGTTTGTCCGCACTGCAAAGCGCCCCATCTGTGGCGGTCCCGGCAAGCCCGCCCGTCGCACCGCTTCCGACACTCCCCGCGACCAAACCGACACCGCGCGCGAACCTCAATTCAACCAGGCATGACAAAGCCCACCGCGACACTCGCAGACCCCCGATCGCTCCCGTCACAGGCGCTCGGCGTCTTGTGCGTACTTGCTAGTGGTTCACGTGGCAACTGCTCTGTCCTCGTCGTACCCGAAGGCGGGACGCGACGCATCATCCTCATCGACGCAGGCCTGAGCCCACGCCGCACCTTCGCCCTCCTCCGCGAGCAACACATCGACCCGTGGGAGATCGACGCGATACTTTTCACACACCTCGACAGCGACCATGCCCACCTCGGTTGGTCCAAGGTCTCACGTCTCCGAGCGCCGTTCTACATCCACTCCTCTCATCGTGGCCGTGCCGAACGCCTGGGTCTGGCCACGCGCCCAACCGAACTTTTTCGCGACGAATTTGCCATCGGCTCAAGCGTTCGAGTCGATCCCGAACTGCTCTCGCACGACAGTCTTGGCGTCGTCGCCTTCCGCTTCGACATTACCGGCGACGATCCGGATCGCTCGGCCCGTGTCGGATTCGCCACCGATGTCGGCCGCCCCACTCCCGAACTCATCGACCATCTGCAGGATTCGGATGTTCTCGCTATCGAATCCAACTATTGCTCAACGCTTCAACGCGCGAGCCACCGTCCCGCGTTTCTCAAGCAGCGCATCATGGGTGGATCGGGCCACCTGAGCAACGATCAATGTGTCGAAGTCGTCCGCCGCATCGCGCCTCGACACAGCCTTGTCTGCCTCCACCTTTCGCAGGAATGCAACCGACCGGACATCGTCCGCTCGCTGCATGCTTCGGCCACATACGACCTGACCATCGCCGACCAGTTCCGCCCCACGCCCTGGATCGGCATTCAGCCCGGAAGTTCACCCCCCGCACCGATCGTCAAGGCCACTCGGCCCCAACTCGCGCTCTGGGCCACCGGAGGCACAACGTGAGTGCGCACCGCGCCATCGACACCACACGCAAGCCCGTACGCCTGGGTGACGCACATGCACGCAAACGCTCGCGCGCCCGCGAGCACGCGCGGTCTCACATCGCTGCATTCCTACGCAAACTCGCCTACCTCGTCGGTATCCGCAAGTCGATCGTCGTTCAAGGCGTCCGCTATCACGAACGCGACCAGACACCCATCCGCCGCGCTCTGGCCCCGCGAGGTCCGGGCCATAAGGAATACAGCGTGCGCTTTGCCGACAATGCGCGCATGCGCATCCGCTGCACCGCAGATCGCATCTATTCCGACCTCATGCACGACCCGCGGCTTGAAGTCTACGAACTGGCCGTCACGCGCGTTCGTCCCGGCCAGCGCGTCCTCGAAATCAACTGCGGCACCGGTGCAGGATCGCAGCGCCTCGCTCGCGCTGTCGGAACATCCGGAGCTGTCGTCGCCATCGACCGCGATCGCGAATCAATTCGATTCGCACGCCGCCGCTACGCCGCTCCCAATCTCGCCTTCGAAATCGGCAGCAGCGAATCGCTCCACGGCGAACTCGATGGTGCCTTCGACGCCTGTTTCGTCTGCACACGCTCGGCAGTCGACTTCTCCGAGATCTGGCGATGCCTCGCGCCAGGCGGAACCATGCTTCTCTGGCCCGACCCGGCACTCTTGCCCGATCTTCCGGGC
>JAANMT010000410.1_pt1 | contig 46876 bp, 45 predicted proteins | sample 7279711 | NCBI WGS metagenome assembly JAANMT01 (sample SAMN14094538, study PRJNA606508) | bioreactor metagenome | isolation source: A lab-scale SPAN reactor treating ammonium-rich wastewater day 1 | place: Ireland: Galway | collected 2017-01-16 | reverse complement strand
GCCGCCTTGGCCCGCGCCGCCGCGGGTTTAGGCGGAAGGATCTTCCGCCAGGCCTTCACGCCCTTGCCCGCGACGCACCCGGCCTGGAACTCCGTCTTGAGCGGCGTCTATCCCGAGCGCCACGGCGTCCGCCTCTTCTTCGACTCCCCCCTGCCCAACGCGGCGGAGTCGCTGACCCTGCAACGCCGCCTGCGCGACCGGCACGGCGGGCACAGCCTCTTCGCCTCGGATCAGCCGGAGACGAGCTACTTCACGGCGGAGCAGGGCTTTTCGGAATCCGTGATCCCCGAGATCGGCTGGAAGGCCCATCTGGGCGCGGCGCTGCTCAACCACTTCGTCTTACCGGCGCTTTGGACCAACAACGCCTTCGTCGAGAACCTGCGGGGCTTCAGCCTCAACTCGCCCTCGCTCTTCAATTACGACGCGCCGCGCTTCTTCAACTTCGCCTTCCGAAAATTCTCGCGGCTCCCGGAGGGGGCGAGTCTGATGGCCCTGCACACCTGCCACCTGCACAGCCCGATCCGCCTCGCCCGGCGCGAGCTCGCGGGGTTGAAAGATTGGCTTGCACTGCGTCCCAAGGACTTCTCCTTTTGGCGCTGGTCCAAGCCCGGCGACCCCTTGAGCCGGACGCCCGAGGGCTGGCACAACCCCTATTTCCTGCGACGGCCGGGCACGCTACGCCTCTTGGAGGAGCTGGTCGCGGAGCTGCGGGCCAAGGGATACTTTGCGAGCCACCGCGTCGCCTTCCTCTCGGATCACGGCGAGCGCTTCGTGGCGGGTCACGAGATCTACGGAGGCATCCACGGCATCGACCTGAAGGGGCGCGAGCAGAACAACGTCCTCTTCGGGATCTTCGACCCGCGCTGGACGGACTTGAAGGAGGTCGAGACGCCCGCGAGCCTGGTCGACCTGGCCCCGACCTTGATCGCCCTGCACGGCGGCAAGGCCGAGGGCTACGACGGCGTCGCCCTCTTCGACGCCGAGGCGCGCGAGCTTCCGCCGCCGCCCCGGGCGCTGCGCGGCGAATCGATGGGGCTGATCGCGCCCGAGGCCTGGGCCGGAAGTTTTCCGCAGATCCCGGCGGGAGAGCTGGAGGCCGAGCTGGAGTATCGTCCGGACGGCTCCATCGGCGTGAGCGCGGACTATTATCGCTTGAGCCTGTCGCGGAAGGAATTCGTCGACCTGACGAAGGTCCCCGAGATTTGGGTGCGTCAAGAGCGCCGCGAGGACGCGGGCCAGGTGGGGAGCCTAGGGCTTCAGTAAGCCCTTTTCCCCCAGGGCGCGGCGCAGCAGTTGGAGCAGCTGCTCGTGAAAGCGGTCGCTACCGTTATGCAGGGGATCGAGGCGCGAGACGAGCTGCAGGCGCTTGGGGAAGGTCGCCTCGGGCTTCACCGAGGGCTGCAGCGGGAGGCCGCGCAGCTCTTCCTCGGTCTCTTCCGGCCCGAGCAGCCATTCGCCGAAGACCCGGCACTGCTTGCAGGGCGCGCCGGCCTTCACCAGGCTGCAGCGCTCGGCGAAATTCTCCCGCAGGCTCTCCGACGCGGAAGCGGACTTTTCTTCGATCTCCTCCGGCGAGGCCCCCATGACGCCCGCGACCTCTCCCGCCGTGAAGCCTTCCAATTGGGTCAAGAGGAAGGTGTTGCGCTCGCGGGGAAAAAGCGATTGGAGGGTCACGGTGAAACAGAAGTCGACGTGATCCGCGAGGGAGTATTCCTCTTCGCGGGATTCCAGCGTCTCTTGCAGCTCGCCCTGCGTCGCCTCGTGCTCCAGGAGGTAATCCTGCAGGACCTCCAGGGAGCTTTCGCCCCAGGGCTGGGCCCCCTCGGCCGCGCGATCGGCGAGGCGGGAGGCGATTTGAAAGAGTCCTTCCCTAAAAGCGGCTTCGGCTTTCGACTCGGAGAGCGCGGTATAGGCCTCGAGCAGCGTCTCCTGACAGAGGTCCTCCGCCTCCCCGCGATCCGCGAGGCGGCGGTAGAGGTAGGCCAGCAGACGCGGCCTCAACTTCTCCGCGACCGCGTTGAAGAAATCTTTCCCCAGGGAATTTCGAAGATTGTCCGAACTCAAGCAAGCTCCTCTTTCGTTAATCTTGGTAGGTGGCCAATCCGACCGCTAATCCCACTCCCAAGGCAAAGGCCATCCCGCCGAAAATGGAGCTTAAGGTTACAATAAGGGTCTTCTTCTCGTCGACATCGAATTTCTCCAGGGAGGAGAGCTCCTCGCTTCCGTAAAATTTCTCCTGGGAATTTTTCCGGACCCGGACGCCGTTATCCTCCAAGGTGACGTTCCGCAGGCGGAAGCGGCTCTCCTTGCCGTCGGGTCCCGCCAGGCGATACAGCTCTTCCCCTTGCTGCTTCTTCTCGGGATAGGCGTTTTGGATGTCGCGAAGGCTGGCTGGCCGCCATTGGCCGCAGGCAAAGAAGAAGGGAAAAAGAGCCGCCAACAGAAGACAGGCAATAAACTTTTCACTGAAACGCTTCATAGATTCAACCGCATTCCCCTACGTTTTGAACGAGGTCTAAGGTTTTGAAAACGAAGGTCGCCAGGACACGTCGCGATTCGACGCCGTCGGTGAAGGTGAGGTCGAATTCGACGAGGTCGTCTTCCAGGATGGTGACTTTGCCGGAGTAGGTTGTTGGCAGCCACCATCCAATCCCATCGGGATCCGGGGTAGGAGGAGGAAACGCCTCTTTATAAACCACATCCATTCCGTCGACCTCATAGGGGGTAGGAAGGATATTAAAAACCTCGCCTTTCTTCTGTTCAAAAATATCTTCTCCCCCCGGCAATGCGTTTTCACGGAAGAAAAATTGAAAGGTAACTTGATTCTGGGGAAATGTCTTATCGGGCCGCTCATACCCATTATTTACAAGAAAACTACCATGCCGAATCGGCCTAAAAGGCTTGATATCCAATCCGATTTGGACAGCATCAGCATTAGTGATAATCAGATGGAATTCCCCGTATTCTGTATACATCGTTGGAGTTCTTAATTCTTGGCAGGAACTACATGCCTGCAAGAATCCCATTCCAAAAAAGATTAATGAAAAAATTATTCCTTTCAAATCAACCTCCTCCTTGGAGAAAGAAACAGTCGGGAAACTCTTCTACGTCCGTAAGGCCATCACAATCATCGTCAACGCCGTTATTGCAATTACCAATGTCAAAATGTTCTATTGAAGCTGCCTCTGGATTGGGAAAACACTCCTGGCAAACAGAGTCAACTTGGACCTGGCAGACTCCGAGACCACATATGACTGGGGTGTCTGTCTCGTCAATAATCCCATCACAATCATTATCGACATTATCACAATCCAAGATACCCGGTGCATACTCCTCCGGTCCCACTGTCCAGCATCCTCCACAGACATTACTCACCCCCTCGTCCACCGCACCATCGCAGTCATTGTCGATATAATCGCAGATCTCGGCAGGCTCAGGGCCACAGGTTCCGCAAAGATTCAAAACACCCTCGTCCACCGCCCCGTTGCAGTTGTTGTCGACTCCGTCGCAAATTTCCGGATGAGGGACCGTTCCGGAACAGGAGTCCGACCAAGTCCCGCCCAGTAGGCATACCTGCTGCCCCAGGGAGCAGGGCCCCAAATCGATGCTGCAGTCTCGAACAGCGCCGGGGGCGCAGGCACAGCCTTCGTCCGTCACACCGTCGCAGTCGTTGTCGAGACCATCGCAAGACTCCGGCACCGGCCCGACCTCGCCTTGGCAGCTAACTTGGCCATTATTGCAGGCAAGGGCGCCCACGCCGCAAGTTACGACCCCCAGCCCGCAAGCCAACCCCTTTTGAATCCAATCCTCGTCTGTTGAACCATCGCAATCATTGTCGACACCGTCACAGATTTCAATGGGGGAAGCTTGGCGAGGAAGAGCGTTGCAAAGTATAGATTGTTGCCCTTCTAATTGTTTTTTTGGATCGTTACAAATCCACTTCCCAACAGAAAAACATTGCCCCAAGGCTCCATTATCACAGACAGTTCCCTTCGCCTCGAAACCTTCGTCTACCCGACCGTCACAAGTATCATCATAACCGTTACAGGTTTCGATAATTTCAGAATCATAAGCCCGGCAATAATCGATCGTCCGCACCCGCATATCGACGTCGCGGGACGCCGCCAGATCCTGGGTCGTGACCCCCGGGCGAACAGCGGAAAAGTCCTGCAAAAACACCCCCTGATCGCCCAAGGTCACGTCGCGCGTCAGTCGAAAGGCCACGACCGGGTCGTCCGGGGCGCACACCTCGACCAATTTGAAATCCTTGCACTCATCCCCCTCCCAAATCAACAAGACCACCTGCTGCTCCGGATCGCGGTCCCAATCCCAGAGGATGAAGTTTTGGTAGGTCAGGTACTGCTCGATGCCGGTATCCCACCACTCGCAATTGTCGCCATCGCCGCCGGGCCCGCGCAGGTTGAGGTGCACCGCCCCCGGCGGGGCCTGCTTGTCTAAGTTGCGCGGGAGGGTGAGCGGCAGCCGGTCGGGGGGAAAGGCCCAAAGGTGCATATTCCCCACCGGACCCGCCAGGCTTTCCTCGTGCGCGTTGTAAAAGGTCGCCGTGTCCAAGATCAGCACATTGTCCCCCTCGGAGATGAACTTCTCCGGGGCGACGTCGAGGCCGTCGTTATAGGTGCAGTACCGGATCGCGCCTCCGGATGGGCGTTAAATCAGGGAATTATAGATCGGCGCCTCCCTCGCTTGTCCCTCCCAGGTCGCCCCCGCCCGCATCTTCAGCTGCCCGGCGAGCGGAGAACCCGCGGGCTCCCTCCAGAGGCAGGGGCAATTGGCCCATGCCTCGAGCGGGACTTGGACGGCCTTCAACAGCGGCTGCGGGTATTCGTAGGCGTAGAGCACCAGCTGGAGATCGCGGAATCTCCCGGTATCCTCCCGCTGCATCTGGGCGAAGAGGTTCAAAAAGTCCCGAGTGGCCTCGCTGTCGACGTAGATTTGGGAGAATATACCCTGGTCGCGCGCATAGGCCGCGAACATCCCCGGCTTGGCCAAGCTGGGATCCGGCTCGATCACCCGGTAGGTGGAAGGCAATTCGGTGATGCCGTCGGTGTCCAGGATCGAGTCGTGCGGCAGGGGGATTTCCGGATCGGCGACGACGCGGGCCTGGTATTTCGCCAAGAGGGCCTGCAGGCCGGCCTCGTCGACCGGATCGACGATCAGCCGGTCGTTCAACACGGCAAATTTGCCGTCCTCGGCATTGAACAAGAGGCCGTAGTTTCGATCGGCGAGATCGGGGTTCAGGACCTCCGCGCCTTCCTCCAAGCGCAGCGAGGGATCCAGCAAAATCGATTCCTCCAAGTCCGCCCCGCCTCCGGAACAGGCGGCGCAGGCCAGGCTTAGGAATGCAAGGTATTTAGCAATTTTCATCGGTCTCTCCATCGCAATCGTTGTCCGCACCGTCGCAGACCTCGGGCACAGGGTCCCCCGGCTGGACGTCGCAAATCGTGGCGCCTCCGTCCCCGGCGCAAACCCGGTTGCCGACCCGCAAGCAAAGCCCCTCCCCCACCCAACAAACTTGGCCCAAGTCCGGAAAATCCTCGTCGATGGCGGCATCGCAGTCGTTGTCCTCGCCGTCGCAACGCTCCGGCACGGCTTGGCAATCGGGCGGTACGCCGCTGTCGTAGCGTTCGCAAACGACCTTGGGGGCGCAGGTCCTCGTCACCGGGTTGCAACAGGCCCCGGCGCCGCAGGCAGCATCCTCGAGGCAAAGCTCGGGGCGACACAGGCCGTCGATCAGGTCGCAACGGCGCCCCTCGAAGCAGTCTTGGTCGGAACGGCAACGCTCGGAGACGCAACGAAAGTCCTCGCATCCGTAGCCCACCGGACACTGGGCGCTGAAATAACAGGCCCCCGGTTGCAGACAGAGTCCTTGGGAGCACTGAAACCCCTCCGGACAAGGAAAGCCGTCGGCGCAGGATTGAAGGCGCGAGACGCACCCCTCGAAGGGGTCGCAGACCTCGAGGAGACCGCATTCGGCATCGGCACGACACAGGGATTGACCGAGATTGGGAAAGGGAAGAAGCTGCCCGCCGCGCCCGCAGGCCAAGAGGACAGTGCAGGTAAGAACGCCGAGGAAAAAGCGGGCAAAGAAATTCATGCAAACCTTGCGGAATTTCCTTACCCGAGGAAACAGCAGAAAACCGGCAGACGCTTTATCGGTCGACGCCTCCCGGCGGTTGCGCGGGGTCTTAGCGCCCCCAAGGCGGAATGGCAAGCCGTATCCGGGGATCATCTATGCGACGCGGGCGACTTGCCCTTCGGCACCTCCCATGCTAGCGCCGAGCGAGGTACCCAAGTCCCTGCATCGCAATTTTCGCGGAGCCAATTATGTCCTCCCAATTCCGCTACCTCGTCTACGACATCGAGACTCGCATCGACAAAGCCCTGCTCAACCGCGTCCTGTACGCCGGCCAGGGCCTTGACGACGAGCAGGCCTATCAAGCCCAGCTCGCCGAGCTGGCCCAGGACGGCCGCGACTTCATCAATCCCGCCTTCCACGTCCCGGTCTGCATCGCGGCGGTCGGACTCAATCCGGATTTCGAGATCCTCAAGATCGGCCTGCTGGGCAAGGACGGCAAGACGCCCCGAGCCTTAGTCGAGCACTTCTGGGAGACCTACAATCAAAACCGCCCGGTGCTGGTCGACTTCAACGGCAAGGGCTTCGACCTCCGCGTCCTCGAGCTCTGGGCCTTCCGCTTAGGCTTAAGCATCCGCGAATCGCACTACGACAAGTTCGGGCCGCGCTACCGCTTCAACGAAGAGCACCACCTCGACCTCCACGAGTTCCTCACCAATTACGGCGCGATCCGCTGGAAGGGCGGCCTCAACCTCTTCTCGAAGATCCTGGGCAAGCCGGGCAAGATGGACACGAAGGGCGACGTGGTCCAGTCGCTCTTCGAGGCCGGCGACCTGTTTAGAATCGAGGACTACTGCCTGGGCGACGCGATGGACACCTACTTCGTCTTCCTCCGCACCCTCGTCCTGCGCGGGGTGATCGACTTGGGGCGCGAGCGCGCTTTGGTCGAGGCCGCAGTCGCCGAAATGGAAAAGCTCCGCGCCGCCGAGGGCTTCTTCAAACCCTACCTCGAAGCCTTCGGATATTGGAAACCGGAATAAATCGCCCGCCTTGACATAAAGACCCTCTGTAGCTATCCTAAAGCCCATATATGGCGCTGAACATCCATACGGACCCCCAATTCGAGAAGCGCTTGGAATGGCTATCCCGCCGTCTGAAGAAGACGAAGACCGATGTGATCAAAGAATTGGTCTTCGAAAAATACCACCTAAAGAGATCCGGGTTTCGTTTCGGCTCGCTCAAGGATACAAAAAAGGTCCCTTCAAAAAGACTGCAAGAAGAACTCAAGGCATTGGACCGCGACCGTGATTTGGATTGATTCCAGTTTTGCCGTGGAATGGCTTTTGGGAACCGATAAAGCCAAACGGGTCAAACTCCCGCAAGAAGCCATGGGAATCCTTCCGCAACAGTACGCGGAGACCTTCGTCTTCTTCTTGCGGCGCGGACTGGATCCCACAGCGATCGCCAACGAGCTGGAATCCCTCGAACTCATCCCCCCGGAAAAAACTCACCTTCAGTTAGGGGCACAACTGTATGCCAAGGCGAGGCTTTCCAATAAAAGCAAAGCCACCCTGGCGGATGCCGCTTTGGCTGCCGTCGTCCTCGTCAGCGGAGAGAAGCTGCTCGCCTTCGATCGCGACTTTTCGGAGCTCGGACTCCAAGAGAAAAATGCCCTTTGGCAGCGCTAGCCGCATGCAAGTCTAACTTATTGAAATTTAAAATATTTTTTAATAAATTCGCGGCGCCGCAGAGCGGCATCTTTTTTCCGCTCCGCGCCCGGTAACTTTCTTGCGTGATTCCCGATACTTCAGGTATGCGGCTCGGGCCGCGACGACGGGGGTACGCAAATCATGGGTGATCCAACCCTAGATCTAAAATTCGAGGGGAGCTTTCCCTTCCACGAGATCAATAATGAATATGTCTACGGGCTGAGGCTCGCGCCTCTCTTTCGCTACGAGTTCAACGACAAGATCACGACCGTTGTCAGCCCCGCCTTGCAGGTCGGCAACGAGGCCGGGCTCTCCGACGCCAAGATCCGGCTGCTGCGCCTCTCGCCCGATCCCCGGCTCTTCAAGGTCGAGGGCGCCGATAGCGACCTGCGCATCGACATTCCCGAGCTCTACGCGCAGTTCCAACCCTCGCCGAAATGGCAGATCCGCCTCGGCCGCAATTACTGGGACAACACCCTGCAGCGCCGCTTCCGCGATTGGTCCTACGAGGGCTTCACCGACGGAAATCTGGCCGACCCCAACATCCACCTCGGTTGGGGAGGCGACGTCCGCTTCCACCAGCCGATGACGGATAAATTCCCGGTCGATCTCAGGCTTTCCCTTTCCGGGGCCTTCGGCGGGAAGAAAGAGGGCATGGGCCTGCTGCAAGGCCTCCTGACCTTCAACATGTTCAATCCCGACAAGATGCCGGGCTGGGTGACCGTGATCGGCGGCAGCCTCGGTTATGTGAATTACCCGGAGGGCAGCCTGCCCGCCCTGCTGCCCGGCATCAACGCGACCGACGCCGGCGGCGGACTGACGCCCAGCGCATATTTACAGCAGGGCTTCGGCGACCACTTCGACATCCAGGCGGGTTACGGGCAATTCGTCCCCGTCCACGCCGCCTCGGGCGAGGGCCTGACGCCGCTGAAAGACCGCAAGCAGTTCAGCCTCGGCGCCGATTTGCATTGGCGCTACTGGGGCCTGCACGCTAATTACGCCCGCGTCTGGCGCGACGACCTGGCGGGATTCGAAGGCACGAAGGTCGAAGACCAGTTCGGCGCCTCCGCGCGAGTCATGATCTTCGGCGACAAAAGCCGCGTGCTGAACTTTGTATTGGGGACGCTCGCCACGCGCAGCGACGACAAGTTCAACATCGCCGGCTATGGCGCCTTCGAGATCGGCATCCAGCGCTTTGCGCCGGGGAAATTCTAATTCCGTCCCTTGGCAAGCATCCGATAGGCCAAGAGCTTTGCCTGGTCCTCGATAAATAGCCAAACCAAGACATAGCCCCAAACCAACCCCGCCCACTTCCACCCGAGCGGCGTCATGAACAGGCCGTAGACCGCGATGAAGGTCGCGAGGAGCTGCGTGGCGATCACCGCGCCGAGCAGCAGGTTCGAGGGCCGCTCCGACCAGAAGGGCCCGCGCGTGCGGGCGACGAAGACCGTGACGTGTCCGGCGATCGAGAGCTTGAGGTAGATCAGCGTCTGGATCAGGTCGCGGCTCATGTGAAGATAGCGATCCGCCACGTAGAAGAGAGCGAAGGACTCGATCACCCCCACCACGCCCAAGACCGTGGCGACGCCGAGGACGCGGCGCATGTCCCAGGCCTCCGGTCGATCGGAGAATTTCGCGTTGTCGTAGGCGATGGAGAGGATCGCGCCGTCGTTGAGCAAGGCGAGCAGGACGATCATCACCGCCGTCACCGGATAGAAGTTGAAGGCCAGGATCGAGAGCGTCATGAAGAGCAGGACGCGGATCGTCTCGGCGATGCGGTAGATCGCGTAGGCGTTCATCCGCTGAAAGATTCGCCGGGCCTCCTGAATGGCCGTCACGATCACGGAGAGCCCGGGCGTGAGCAGGACGATGGCCGCCGCCGCCCGCGCCGCGTCGGTGGCGTTGGAGACCGCGATGCCGCAGTCGGCCTTCTTAAGGGCCGGGGCGTCGTTGACGCCGTCGCCGGTCATCCCCACGATGTGCCCGCCCTGCTGCAGCGCCGCGACGATCCGGTACTTGTGCTCGGGAAAGACCTGGGCGAAACCGTCCGCGCCCTCGATCTCCTTTAGGGTCGCCCGCGTCTGCGCCGCGTCGCCGAAGGCCAAGGTCCCCGCGTCGAGAATGTCCGTCCCCATCCCCAATTCACCGGCGATCTGCCTGGCGATCGCCAGCTGATCGCCCGTGACCATCTTCACTCCTACGCCCATCGCCTCGGCGGCGGCGATGGTGTCCTTGCTGTCGGGCCGCGGCGGGTCCGAGAGCGGCAGGATCCCCAGCAGCCGCCAGGCGCCGGGCGCGTCCGCGCGGGCGACCACCAGGGCGCGCGTGCCCCGGGCGGCCAACGCGGCTACCTGCCGGTCGATCTCGGCGCGGGCCGCCGCGTCCGCCGCCAAGGCCGCGATCACCTGCGGCGCCCCCTTCGTCACCCAATACTCCCGGCCGTCGGGGTCCTCCACCTGGGCCTCGGTGCGCTTGCGCACCGGATCGAAGGATTGGAAGTGCAGCACTTGATGCGCGGCGAGGGATTTCTCGTCCTTGACGCCGGCGAGGACCGCCAAGTCGATGGGATCGCGGTCCTCCGCGCGCGAGGCCAGGGCCCCGGCCAAGACCAGCTCCTCCGGCGTCGTGCCCGCGAGGCAAAGGGGCTCGCCCAGCGAGAGCTTGTTCTGCGTCAAGGTCCCCGTCTTGTCCGAGCAAAGCGTGTCCATCCCCGCCAGCTCTTCGATCGAGGAGAGGCGGCTGACGATCGCCTCCTTGCGCGCCAAGAGCCGCGCCCCCACCGCCATCGTCACCGAGAGCACCGTCGGCATCGCTACCGGTACCGCCGCCACGGTCAGCACCAGGGCGAACTGCAGCGTGGTCAAAAGCGGATCGCCGCGCCACAGCGCCGCGACCAGGATGGCGGCGACCAGGACCAGGGCGCAGACGATCAGGTAGTCCCCGATCTTGAGCACCGCCTTTTGGAAGTGGCTGGCGCTCTTCGCGTCCGCGACCAGTTCGGCGGTCTTGCCCAAATAGGTCTTGAGGCCGGTCGCGCTGACCAGGGCGTCGCACTCCCCCTGACGCAGGATCGACCCCGAATAGAGCGACTCGCCCTGGCCGTGCGTCACCGGCAGGGACTCGCCGGTCAGGGCGGACTGGTCTACCTCGATCGGATCGTTCGTCAGGACCACCGCATCGGCGGGGACGATGTCGCCCAAGCGGATGCGAACCAGGTCGCCGGGCACCAGCTCGCGGGTGGGGACGTCCAGCCATTGACCGCCGCGCTTCACCTTCGCCTTCAAGGCCAGCTTCGCCTTGAGCGCCGCGATCGCATTGCCCGCCTGGAATTCTTCCCAGAAGCCCACGACGGCGTTGATCACCAGCAGGACCAGGATGATCCCAAAATCCGCCCAGTGCCCGACCAGGGCCGAGAGCACGATGGCGACCTCGATCATCCAGGGGATCGGCCCCCAGAAATAGGAGAGGAATTTCAAGACGGGGTTGGCCTTTTTCTCGGGGAGGGCGTTGGGGCCGTCCTGCGCCAGGCGCCGCGCCGCCTCGCCCGGCGAAAGGCCCCGCACCGGATCGGCGCCGAGGCGCTGCTGCCACTCGCTCAAGCTTAGGGTCGGGACGCTCATCCTCTCCTCCGATATTGATAAGAAGGGAATCGGAGCCGCGGCACGGCGGACCCGCGCGGGGAACGGCGGCTAAGGCACCTTGATCTTGTCGAAGTTGACGCCGGGCGCCGCCGGCGGGAACTTGAGCTTCATGCCCTCCAGGGTCTCGATGAGAATCTTGCCCACCACGTAGTTGCGGTACCACTTGTGGTCGGCGGGCACGACGTACCAGGGCGCCTCCCGGGTGCTGGTGGCGGCGATCGCCTCTTGATAGACCTGGTGGTAATGCGCCCAGAAGCGGCGCTCCTTCACGTCGTTCAAGCTGAACTTCCAGCGCTTCTGCGGATTGCGGGCCCTCGCCTCGAGGCGTTGGCGCTGCTCCTCCTTCGAGATGTGCAGGAAGAATTTCAGGATCACCGTCCCGTTGCGGGCCAGCAGGTCCTCGAAGTCGTTGATCTCGCGGAAGCGCCGTACCGCCTCCTTGTCCGAGACCAGGCCGTGCACGCGGGTGACGAGCACGTCTTCGTAGTGCGAGCGGTTGAAGATCCCGATGAAGCCCTTCGCGGGGACCTTTTGGTGCACCCGCCAGAGGTAGTCGCGGGCCAACTCTTCCTCGGTGGGCACCTTGAAGGAGTGGACGACGCAGCCGGTGGGATTGACCCCGTCCATCACGTGCTTGACCGTGCCGTCTTTCCCCGCGGTGTCCATGCCCTGCAGGACGATCAGCAGGGCCTGTTTCCGCGAGGCGTAGAGCCGCTCCTGCAGCTCGTCGAGCTTCGAGAGAATCTGGCGGGTGTGCTGCTCGGCCTTCTTCTCGCCGTCCTCGCTGGTCTCGTAGTCGCCGGTGTCGGCGGGGTCGTATTTCTTGAGCTTGAAGTTCTTCTTCGGGGAAACCAGGTATTGTTTCATGGGCGCTCCCTTGTGCGGGAGGATTATGGCCCGGGAAACGGCGCGGTTGGAAACGAAATCGACGGCTCGAGGCCGAAATCCCGCAGGGCCTCGGCCAGCTCGTGCAGCGGCAGCCCGACGGCGGCGTAGTAGTCCCCTTCCACCGCGGCGATCAGGTGCCGCCCGGCGCCCTGGATGGCGTAGGCGCCGGCCTTGTCGAGCGGCTCGCCCGTCGCGACATAGGCCCGCCGCTCGGCCTCGGTGGAGTCGCGCATCGCGACGGTCACTTGGCTCAGGGCGCCCGCCCATTTTCCGGTGACGGCGTCGAGGACGGCCACGGCGGTGAAGATCTGGTGGACCTTGCCGGAGAGCGTCTCCAAGATTGCGACCGCGTCCTGGGGATCCCTCGGCTTGCCGATCTTTCGGCCGTCCAGGGCGATCAGGGTATCGCTGCCGATCAGCAAGGCGTCGGGGAATTCGGCGAGCAGGGAGGCGGCCTTGGCGCGGGCGAACTCCATCGCTTCTTCCGCCGGGGAGAGGGCGGGGTCGCTGGCCTCCTCGAAATTCGGCGCATGGCACTCGAAGGGAAGCCGCAGATGGGCCATCAGCTCGCGGCGGCGCGGGGAGGTGGAGGCGAGGATCAGGCGTTTCATGGTTTTGCCCGGAATCTCAATTCGCACCCGAACCCGCCATTTCCAAGCAGGAATAGCCGGACTTGTCCGGCATCAGGGCGTCCCGGTTTAAGGCTTCCAGATATTCCCGCAAAACTTTCTCCACATCCTCCGGACACCTTGTCTGAAACATCCGGTTCCGAAGCTCCGCCGCCCGCGGGATCCCCTTGCAGTAGAAGGCGAAGTGCTTGCGCATCGCGGAGAAGCGCTTCAGCCCCTTGATCTCCTCGAAGAGCCGCGCGTGCTCGAGCAAGATCGCGAAGCGCTCCTCCAGGGAAACGGGGGCATCCAAAGGCGCATCGCCCGGACGGCCCGCGGCGGCCGCCTTTAAGGCCGTCTTGCCGCGAAAGATCCAAGGCGCGCCGATCGCCGCGCGGCCGATCAAGATCCCGTCGACGCCGCTCTGCCGGATGCGTTGCAGGCCCTCCTCCAAGGACTGGATGTCGCCGTTGCCCAGTGCGAGGGTCGGCGTCCGGTGGATGACCTCCGCCGCCCGCGCGATGGCGTCCCAGTCCGCGGAACCGGTGTACATCTGCTTAAGGGTGCGGCCGTGCAGGGAGATCGCGGCGGGCTCGGTCTCCAAGAGGTGCTGCACCCAATCCTCGACGACGATCGAGTCGAAACCGAGCCGCGTCTTGACGGAGACGGGGATGACGCGCCGCTCGGCGACGCGCTCGACGCCGGCGCGGGCCAGATTCATCCGCCGCACCTTCATCGCCATGCGCGGCTTCAGGCCCAGGTCCTCGGCCAAGAGCCCGTTGCTCCAGTCGCGGATCCCCGCCTGCACCCGGCGGACGATCTCCTTGGCCAGCTCCGGCGTACGGATCAGGCCGGCGCCGCAGCCCCGCGAGGCGACGTTCTTCGCGGGGCAGCCCATATTGACGTCGACGCCGTCGAAGCCCAGCTCGCAGGCGAGCACCGCGACCTTGTAGAAGGCCTCGGGCTCCTTGCCGTAGATCTGGGCCACCGCGGGGCGTTCCGGCTCGGAATAGATAAAATCGTCAAGCATGACGTCGGCGTTGCGCGACAGTCCCTCGACGTTGGTGAACTCGGTGAGCACTACATCGGGCCCGCCGCGCCGCGCCGCGACCCGGCGATAGGCGGCGTCGGTCACGCCGTCCATCGGCGACAGACCCACGATCGGCCTTTGCAATGTGTTCCAGAAACTCATGAGAAATAGCGTTTCCTTTGCGGCAGGCCCGCCTAACCCAAGACCTGCATCGACATCTCCAATTCGCCGCGGCGCCGCCTCAGGCGCTCGGCCTCCTCGCCCTGGGGAGGCAAGGCGGCCATCACGCCGTCGAGGCCCTGCAGGGCGCGCTGGTAATGGGCGCGCGCCGTCGGGCCGTCCCCCCGGAAGCGCGCGATATCGCCCAGCTGAAAATCGCATTCCCAAAGCCGCTTCGCGCCGGGGTGCTTTTCCAGGATCTGCCGCGCGCCCCGCAGGGTCTTGACGGCGGCGTCGAGGCGTTCGAGGTCGCGGCTCTGGATCTTGCCGACGACCAACAGGGTCTCCCCCTCCAGCTCGCCCAGCTTGAGGCGCCGCGCGATCTCGAAGGCCTTGCGCGAATCCCGCTGCGCCGACTCGAGGTCCCGCGCCGTCTCGGCGAATTCCGCCCGCTCGAGCAGCGCCCGGGCGTAGGCGGACTCGTCGGCGGACTTGGCCAGGGCCGCGACCGCCTCGCCCAGCCGCGCGCCCGCGCCGCGCAGGTCCTCGCGCTTCAACAGGATGCGCGCCCACAAGCGGCAGACCCGCGCCTGCGCGGCCAAGTCCCCTTGGAAGAGGGCCCAGCCCAGGGCCTCGTGACAGAAGATCTCCGCCCGGTCGGGGTCGAGGGTCTGAAAACAATGCTCGGCGTAGACGGCGTAGGCCTCGGCCAGGGCCCCACCGTGCCGCGCGGCCTCGAGGGCGCCCAAGGCCTCTTGAAAGTGCGACTCCGCGCCCTCAAAATCGGTGGCGCCCGCGTAGAGTTGCGCCACGGCTAGCTCGATGCGTCCCCGCAGCTCGTCCTTCTCCGGCGCGCCCGCGGCGGCGGCCAGGGCCTGCTGGAAAAAGTTCAGGGCCTTCCCGCTGTCGCCCGCGCGCCGGGTCGCGACGCCCAGATGCAAGAGTACCCGCCCCTGCCCCGCGGCCTGGCCGGCGGCCTTGTAGGCTTGGAAGGCGTTTTTGAAGGCGGCCTCGGCCTGCGGAGCCTTGCCGATCGCGTCGAGCGCCAGCCCCAGCATCTCGAAGGCCAAGGGCTTGGCGGCGGCGTCCAGTCCGTTCACGAAGGGGGAGGTCAAGAGCTTGAGCGCCTCGGGGTGATCCCCCGAGGCGACGGCCGCGCGGGCACGCAGCAACTGCGCCGCGGGCGGGACGCCCTCCGCCGGAAAGAAACGCCCCAGCGCCTCCCGGACCTCCCCGGCCCAGCCGCGGCGCAAGATCTCCTCGAACGTCGCTAGAAGATCCTCGGAAGACAATCCGCCCTCGGCCGCCGAGGCGAGCCCCAGCTCGGATTGGAAAAACTCCTCGCCGCCCTTCAAGCGCCGGCGCAGCCAACCGGCGCGCAACCAGGCCTCGAGCTCGGGCTCCTCGCGCAACGCGACCGCGGGCCAGGGCACCGGCGCGGCGGCGAGCCGCGCGAGGCGCCGACGCGAGGCCTCCAGCAAAGTCGCCCAGGGAGAGCCGAGCTGCGGCGAGCCGGCGCCTCGCGAGAATTTCTCGGCGTCCAGCTTCCAAGCCGCGCCCTCGCGGCGCAAGACGCCCTGACGCTCCAGCGCGGCCGCGCCCGAGGCCAGCGCTCCGGGCAGGCCGCGGAACCGCGCCTGCAAGGCCTGCGGCACCCGCGCGTCAAGCTGGCCGAAGGCGGCCTCGCCAAGCGCCGCCGTCTCGGCGGGGTTCATCGCCTTCCACTCGACCCGCTGCCAGCCCTGCTCGGCCTTCGCCCAGGCCATGTCGCGGCCCAAGGCGACGACATGGCCGTAGGGCCGCGCCGCGAGCCAGGCCTCGATCGGCGCGCGGTCCGCGTCGTCGATAATCAGGTAGGTCGGAACGGCGGGGTTGAGCGAGACCTCTCCCTGGACCAAGGAAAGGCTTTCCCCGGAGAGCCGAAAGACGCGCTTCTGGTTGCTCCAGAGCAGACGCTCCAGCCAGCGGGCGAAGAAACTCTTGCCCGCGCCCTCGGGTCCCTGGATCGCCCAGCGCCCGCCTTGGATGGCGATGCGCCGGAATAATTTCAGGGCCTCCTTGGAACGAAAGACCTGCTGCGGGTCTCTTAAGGGCGGCGGCCAGGGCAAGGCGTCGGCCGGAAATCCCGCTCCCACCGCGGTCTGCAGGGCGGCCAAGGCACGTTGCGGGCTTTCGAAGCGGCCCTGCGGGTCGCGGTTCAATAAGCGTTGAATGAAATCCGACAGGGGCGCGGGGGCCCCGGCCACTACCGACTTGAGGGCGGGCGCGTCGCGCTGAAACTGGGCCTGCAGCAGGGCGACGGCGTCCTTCCCCTCGTAGGGAGGCCGGCGCGCAAGGACGGAAAAGAGCAGAACCCCGACCGAATAAAGATCGGCGCGCAGGTCGGGGCTGCGTCGCAGGGCGTACTCGGGCGCCGCGTAGGGCGCGGTGCCGATCGCGTTGCTGTCCGCGGGATTGAAGGGATTCAGCAAGGCCATCCACCCGTAGTCGACGAGCTTCAAAAGCGGGGCCCCGGAGGTGTCGGCGCCCACCAAGACATTCTGCGGCTTGAGGTCCAGGTGCGGGACGTTGTGCGCGTAGAGGTGGTCCAAGGCCAAGAGCAGCTGGCCGAAGACCCGCCAGACCTTGTCCAAGGGCGCCCCGGCCAAGGCCTGCAGGATCGGGGCCCCCTCGAAGAATTCGGTATTGAGGTAGGCCCGACCCTCCTCCCAACCGTAATCGAGGACCCGCACGAGGTTGGGCTGGACCAAGCCCGCCCAACGCGGAAAGACCGCGTCGACGATATCGGGATTTTCGGCCGAAAGTTCGGGACTCAAGAGCTTGCGGACCACCGAGGCTCCGCCCGCCTGCGAGTCCGCACAGAGGTAGGTCTCGGCCTTGGCGCCCGCCGCCAGGCAGCGCAAGACGGAGTAACGACCCCCTCCGGTCGCCACGGCCGCACCGGAATCGAGTTCTTGGCTCATCCGAGGAGGTTTTCATATTCCTCAATAAGATTCAACGGATAGATTTGTCGAGCCGGGCAGCCTGTGGCCGCGGCGACCGCCTCCGATCCGATCCAGAAAGGGTAAGGGGGCCAACCCGCCGCTTGCCGATGATGAGCCTTGATTATTTCCTCCACTTGGTTAATGAAGTGCAACCCGTTGTCCTCAAAGGAGGTTTTGTCCCATGATGCATCCGGATGAAGTCCGGGAAAAACTGGTCCAGTCCTTTCCCAACAGCGAGGTCGTCGTCCAAGACACGACCGGCACCATGGACCATTTTCAGGTCCTGATCATCAGCCCCCTCTTCGAGGGCAAAACCATGGTGGAACAGCACCAGATGGTGTACAAGGCGTTGGGGGACCTGATGAAAGAGGCGATCCACGCCCTGGCCCTGAAAACCTATACCCCCCAACAGTGGAAAAACAGCTAAGGAGAGCGAATCCATGTCCGACGTCCAACAGACCATCGCCCAGCAGATTCAAGACAATAAGATCCTCATCTATATGAAGGGGACCCCGGCCTTCCCGCAGTGCGGCTTCTCCGCCGCCGTGGTCGACGTCTTCAACCGCCTGGGCGCTCCCTACCAGACGGTCAATGTCCTCGAAAACCCCGAGATCCGCGACGGCATCAAGGCCTTCTCCAACTGGCCCACCATCCCGCAGATCTACATCGACGGAAAATTCATCGGCGGCTGCGACATCGTCCGCGAGATGTACGCCCGGGGCGAGCTGCAACCCCTCGTCCAGGCCGCCGCGCAAAAAGCTTAAAACAAATCCATGGAAACCACCCAACGGCATTTCAAAGACCTGGGCCTCTCCGAGCAACTGCTGCACAGCCTCGAAAAGGCCGGCTACCACCACCCCACGCCCATCCAGGAGGCCGCGATCCCCGTCGCCATGGCCGACAACGACCTGATCGGCATCGCGCAGACCGGCACCGGCAAGACCTTGGCCTTCGTGCTCCCCCTGGTCGAGAAGCTCCAGGGCATCGAGGGCACCCGCGCGGTCATCCTCTGCCCCACCCGCGAGATCGCGCTGCAGACCCATGCCGCGATCGAGAAGGTCGGAACGCCGCTCAAGGTCCATTCGGTCGCGATCATCGGCGGCAAGCCCATCCGCAGCCAGACCGCCGCCCTGCAAAAACACCCCTCGATCCTCGTCGCGACGCCCGGCCGGCTCTGCGACCACATGGAGCGGCGCAACGTCCATATGGGCAATATCAGCTTTTTGGTGATGGACGAGGCCGATCACATGCTCGACCTCGGCTTCCTGCCGCAGATCCGCCGCATCCTGCGCGTGCTGCCGAAGGACCGGCAGACCCTGATGTTCAGCGCGACCATGCCCTCCGAGATCACGCGGCTGGCCGAGCAGTATCTCAACAATCCGCAGCGGGTCGAGATCGCGCGTCCCGGCACCGCCGCCGAAGGCATCGAACACGCCCTCTACGTCATGGAACCGCAGCACAAGCGCGAGGCCATCCTCAAGCTCTTGAAGGCGGAGGCCGATTCCACGCTGGTCTTCACCCGCACCCGGCTGGACGCCGAATGGCTGAGCCGCCTGTTGGCGAAAGAGGGGCATTCGGTCGAAGCGATTCACTCCGACCGCAGCCAGGGCGAGCGCATCGCAGTGTTGCAGGGTTTCAAGGACGGCAAGTTCCAGATCTTGGTGGCCACCGACATCGTGGCCCGCGGCATCGACGTCAAGGGCATCGGCCACGTCGTCAACTACGACATCCCGCAGACGGCCGAGGACTACGTCCACCGCAGCGGCCGCACCGCGCGCATGAACGCCACCGGCCGCGCCTCGACGCTGGCCACCTGGGTCGAGAGCCATTTTATCGAGCAGATCGAGAAGCAGGTCGGCTTCCAGCTGCCGCGCAAGCAACTCGAGGGCATCCCCGCCTTCGAGGAGACCCCCGCGATCCCGGTCACGCCCTTCGGACGGATCGGCACGCGCGGCAAGCGGGTGCGGCTGCGCTGACCGGACGTTCTTCGAAAATCAGGATTGGGATTAGGCGTTGAAGGCGGGTACCCGCTGGGCGCCCTGCAGCTTCGCGACGTAGTTGCGGGCCTGGTTCCAGAGCTGGCCGCGGGTGAACTCGACGATCTTGCCCAAGTCTTCCGAGCGGGCGAAGGGGTCGGAGAGAAAGCAGCGCTCGATGTTCGACATGATCTTTTCCGCCAACTGAATCTCCTTCACGGCCTGCCGGGGCTCTTGGCTGGACAGGGTCCGCTTCAGCTGGATCACCACGCCTTGGTAAAGCTCTTGAATCGTCGGGTCCTGGCTGAATTGGGGTTCCATAGCGCCTCTCCTTCAAATGGAGATTATTGCAACGGCGGTGCCAGCTCTATTCATCAATCAACATATTGAAATTATTTAATAATTTTTAATTCATTTATATTTTATACATTTATTTTATAAATTTTATTCAAAATATTACTCTATTTTTTTAAATATGGACTCCCTCCTCCAAGCCTGCGCCGAGACCTCCGCCTACCTGGCCCGCGATCCGAGCCCGGGACCGGTCCATGTCCGGCTGCAACAGGACCCTCGGCTGCGCGAGCTCGCCCGCGCCGTCGCTGCAGGCCTGCACCGCGGCTTCGAGGTGCATGTCCCGGCCTCCCCGCCGGCCCGGCCCAAAGCGCCGCGGACTTGGAAGGCCGTCACCTGGAACATCGAGCGCGGCAAGCAGCTCGCGGCCCTGCGGCGCAGCCTGAGCGAGGACCCGCGCCTCAACGACGCCGATTTCTATTTCCTCACCGAGGTGGATTGGGGGATGGCGCGCTCCGAAAACCGCAACGTCGCGGCCGAACTGGCCGAGGCCCTCGGCCTCCATGCCTACTTTGCTCCGTCTTACTTCAACTTCACCCTGGGCCACGGCTCCGAGCGCCACCAGGAGGGCCAGAACGCCCTGGGGCTGCACGGCAAGGCCATCCTCTCGCGCTACCGCCTCGAAAACCTCCGCGTGGTCCGCATGGACAACGCCATCGACAAGCTCAAGTCCAAGGAGGCTCGGCTGGGCGAGAAACGCGCCCTACTGGCCGATCTCACGCTCGGCGGCGAGAGCTTGACGCTGGCCTGCACGCACCTGGACGCCTTCTCCTCGCCGCGGGCCCGGGCCGCGCAGCTGGGCCGCGCGATCGCGGCCCTCGAAGAACGGTCCCGCGCCCTGGTCGCCGGCGACTGGAACACCAACACGCTCGACACCACGCACGGCCCGGCGGTCTTCTGGAGCGTGCTCCGGCAGGTCTTGGTGACGGGGCCTCAAGCGATGATCCGAAGGCACTACCCCGGGCCCGAGCATAAGTTCGACCGCCCCCTCTTCCGCATGCTCGAGAGCCGCGGCTTCGACTTCCGCGACTGCAACGAGCCGGGGGCGGGCACCTACGACCTGGTCTCCGACGACCGCGACCTGGGCCACATGGCCCGCGACCAATTCCCCGACTGGATCGTCCGCTGGATCAACCGGCAGATCCAAAAGGGCGGCGGAAAAATCAGCCTAAAGCTGGACTGGTTCGCGGCGCGGGGCCTGCGCAGCATCGACAAGGGGGTGATCCCGCTTAGGCCCGGAATCGACTACTCCCCCGGTAAAAGGCCCAGCGATCACCACCCCGCGGTATTGCATTTCGAATTCTAAGAACCGAACGGGCGAAAGTTGGCGGACAAGCTCCGCAGCCCCCTCAAGCCGAGTCGCCATGCCAGAAGGGTCAGAAGCGTCTCAGCGGCATCCTCCCGCCGGATTTGGAGGCTTCCCGTTCTCCACCGACGCAACAAAGCATCGGATCCCATGGCCGCTCCGGCTCCTAGAAACCAGATTCCGCCCTCTCGAATCGCCCCGACGGAGAATGATCGGCCGGCCTCCCCTTGGACCCGCCGACTCAACCAACGACCCCACCGCTGCGCCAGGGGCGCCATCGTCCCGAATGTCACCGCCCCCCATAAGGCTTGGCGGCCGAAATCTCCGACCAAGGAATGAGGAAGGCCCTCGGCGTCTCGCTCGCGGCCGCGCACTATGCTGTTTCCCAATGCCATGCCCAGGCCCGAGCCCAAGCCTCTCATCGTTTGCCCCCACCCCCTCAATCTTCCCTCTTTGACCAAGGCTCGAAGGGCCGGTCTGCCCAGAGCCTGCATGGCCTCCACGCGGCGAAACATGGCGTAGGCAGCCAACTCCCCGGCCAAGGCTCCGGACAACATTCCGGTCAAGCTTGATATCGATGTCAGGTGTTTTAGGGCTCGCCTCAGGCCGAACTCAAGGCCCTCCATATGTTCGGCCATGTTCACGAATGGGACCCGGCTTCCCTCCCTCAGCCGCACCCCGGGCACAAGTTCGCGTTCTTGGGCCAAGTGATGGGCGAAAAGAAGACGCGCAGCCGCCTGGAGATCCGTCTCCTCCGAACCGAAGCGAGAGAGGGCCTCGCGAAATTCATCGGCAAAGCGGGAGAGGCCCGTCTCGGCTCCCGCGCCATCCTCTAGGACCCGCTGAACCGAACCAAGGCTTTCTTCCGGATGCTCCGCCGCATAGACCTGAAGCTTTTGGAAAGTTCCGTAAGAGTCGCGGAAAAGCCGGATCGCGATGGCGCGCAGTCGACCCAAATCCCGAGTGTGGACGTGTCCCAAAGCGGCCGTCAATTCCCGTCTGTGATAGAGTAGCCCCGCCAAATGATCGATCGGGTTGGCCGATTTGTTGGCGTCCAACAGCGACCGGACAGCGGGGAAGGAATAAAAGCCAAGGCTGCCATGGCGACCTTCGCCGAGGTCGGCCAAATCGCTCAAGGCGTCTCTCGCCTCTTCCAACAAAGCACCGACGCCCCTGCCGCCTCCGACGGCCTCCGCCGCGCGAGCCATGCCGGATCGCTCGGCCAGCAAGGCGCTCAAGGCTTCCGACAACCCCCTTCCTTTGGAGACATCCAATAATTCTTCCAGAATAGCGGTCAACGGATATCCCGCGCGTAGGGCGGACATGGCGCACAATACCGTCGCCAAGACGCCGTTCCGCCTTTGGGAAACGGCGGGATCGCGCTCATGAAACCGATCGTTCACGATACCGGCGATTCCCAGCAATTCCGCGGTCCATAAATTCACCGCATCCACCCCCTGCTCCGCGGAGGAGGGGACATCCAGACGGCGCTCCAGTTCGGCCAAGCCGGCTTCCGCCATAAACTCACGAGCGGCGCGATGATAGAAGCGAAGGCTCTCCGGATCGCCCTCGTCCTCGGACGGAGGCGGGTTCTCGCGGTAATGACCCAGCAATTCCTGCAACTCAAGCCTGGCGGACTCCCTATCCCCGCTCAATAGGGAGCGGTACATTTCGACTTGAAGGGAGATCCCCGCGAAACGCCGATCTTCGGGATTATCTTCGCCAATACGGCGTAACTGGGCGCGCATCCGGCCGTATAAAGAAAGAAGAGAAAGACGCAAATCGGCCTGGGCCTCCGAAAACCCCGCGCCCTGGGGAACCTTTTCGGCGACCCCGGCCACCAGCAATCGGAGCTCGCGCGCGGCGGCGAAGAGGTATGTCAGGCGTTGCTCGCTAGAATAATTTTCGGACTGGATATGTTCGACGTATTCTTCGACAAGGTTTGGATACCGGCGAAGCCCCGTCAAAGCAGAACTGACACTCGCGTTGGGCAGGGCCAATCCGCGCAAGACCTCGGTGACGGGCGACCTGGCAAGGGATCGCAGAATGATCGCCGAGCTCTCCCGCATAGCCTCGAGGAATCGAATTCGATTTCCCGCCCTGGCCTCAGCGAGCAGGCTTTGTAAACGATCGGGCGAATCTCCGTGCCCGGAGATCAAAGCGGGATTCCGCCGAGAGTCGCCCAGCGACATCAGGCGGCGCTCGGCTTCCAAAGCCCTATCGATTCTGGATTCCGCCCCCTCTTCGTGGGACAACTCTCGGCCAATGGCCATGATACCCGACGATTCGTGTAAAGCTTGACGCCAGAAAACGCTTTCGCGACCGAGAACAAATTGTCGGTTGATCGGAGGAACCACGGAATTCCCATCTCATGCCCCCGATGGAAAACGCGTACAAACCTCTCATTCCTCGTAAATATCCCTGTAAAGTTGCGTAAATCCGGGGCCCCAGGCTTTTGTTTCGCATTTCAATAAAAATTGTTTATCCTTTCCCCCGATCCATCACAAAACCAGGGAGGGCCTATGAATCTCGATCCCCAAAAACTGGAAGCCTTTATGAATCGCGCCGTCGGCGAGATCGGCGCCGCGGCCAGCGCCGTGATGGCCCTGATCGGCGACCGGCTGGGCCTCTACAAGGCCTTGGCGGAAGGCCCGGCGACGCCGGGGGAGTTGGCGAAACGCACCGGCACCGCGGAACGCTACGTCCGCGAATGGCTGAGCAACCAGGCCGCGGGCGGCTTCGTCGCCTACGACGCCGCGAGCGGGAAATTCTCCCTCGAGCCCGAACAGGTCGCGACGCTGGCGCAGGAGGACAGCCCTTTCTTCCTGCCCGGGGCCTTCCAGACCATCGCCTCGATGTTTCTCGACCACGAAAAGATCGTCGAGCGCTTCAAGTCGGGCGAGGGCCTGGACTGGGGCGGCCACCACCACCTGCTCTTCACCGGCACCGAGCGTTTCTTCCGGCCCAACTACATCGGCAATTTAATTCAATCCTGGATCCCGGCCCTCGACGGCGTCCAGGCCAAGCTGAAGGCGGGAGCCATAGTCGCCGACGTCGGCTGCGGCCTGGGGGCCTCGACGATCCTCATGGCCCAGGCCTATCCGAAGTCGAAATTCCTCGGCTTCGATTTTCACGCGGCCTCCATTGAAGAGGCGCGGCATCGCGCCAAACAGGCGGGCGTCGCCGAGCGCGTCGACTTCGAGGTCGCCGAATCCACGAACTACCCCGGCAACGACTACGACCTGGTCGCGCACTTCGACTGCCTGCACGACATGGGCGACCCCGTGGCGGTGGCGCGGCACGTCAAGCAGAGCCTCAAGCCCGACGGAACCTGGATGATCGTCGAGCCCCGCGCCGGCGACAGTCTGGAGGACAACCTCAACCCGGTGGGCCGGGTCTTCTATGCCGCCTCCACCTGCGTCTGCGTCCCGGCCTCGCTGGCGCAGGACGGCCCCGCCTTGGGCGCGCAGGCGGGCGAAAAGCGGCTGCGGGGCATTTTGGAAAAGGGCGGCTTCGCCAAGATCCGGCGCGCCGCCGAGACGCCCTTCAACATGGTGTTGGAGGCCCGCTAAACCGCCGGACACGATCGGAACGAAACGCCCAATCCCGAAAGGAATTCCCATGACGCAACAACGCATCGCCAGCCTGACCATGCTAATTCTAATAATGTTCGCCGCCCTACCCGACGCCCATGGACAGCCGGCAACGAGGGACGCCGAAATAAGCCTAGCCGCCCTCAAGCAGGGCAACGAGCGTTTCGCGGCGGGGCGCCTCGAGCACCCGCGCCAGGGGCCGCAGCGCCGCGCCGAGGTGGCGCCGAAGCAGTATCCCATGGCCTCAATCCTGGGCTGCTCCGACTCGCGGGTCCCCCCGGAGCTGCTCTTCGACCAGGGTCTGGGCGATCTCTTCGTGGTGCGCGCGGCCGGCAACGTCGCCGACCCGGTGGCGATCGGCAGCCTGGAGTTTTCCACCGCCGTACTGGGCTCGCCGCTGATCGTGGTGCTGGGCCACGAGAGCTGCGGGGCGATCGACGCCACCCTGAAGGGCGCCCCCGTACCGGGCGACATCCAAAAGGTGGTCGACGCGGTCCAGCGAGGCTTGGAGGGAGACAGCTGCAAGCCCTCGCCGCAGCTCCTCGACTGCTCGATTCGGGCGAACGTGGACTACATCGTGCGAAAGCTAAGCGCGCAGGGCGCGGTGCTTCCGGAGCTGGTGAAACAGGGAAAGTTGAAGGTCGTCGGCGGGATCGTCGACCTCGACACCGGCAAGATAGCCTGGAGGCCTTAAAGCGGGCTCAACCCCAGGTTTTGGCGAATTCTTTCTCGTCGAAGCCCACGGTGACGCGCTTGCCGTCGCTGAGGATGGGGCGCTTGATCAGACGGCCTTCCTTGGCAAGCATCTCGAGGATCTTCTCGGGCGGGAGGCCCTTCACCTTATCCTTCATGTTGAGCTCGCGGTATTGGACGCCGCTGCGGTTGAGGAAGTCCTTCAACTCCCTGCCGCTCTTCTTGAGATAGTCCTTAAGTTCGGACAAACTGGGTGGGGCGAGAGTGATGTCGATCTCTTCGAATTTCTTACCCCGCCCTTCGAGCCATTTCTTCGCCCGTCGGCAGGTATCGCATTTAGAATACCAATAAAATTTCATCATAAAATAGTCCCAAGACCAGCACAAAGCCCCTTGGAGAGAGGGCGATATCTCCTGTCGCAACCTTCGAAAAATCCTACCTCAAAGCCTTCTAATCTTCCTTAGGATTTTTCGACCGTAGGGTCCGCCCCGGCTTGAGGGGCGGACCCGGTGCGATAGGAGATATCGCCCTCTCTCCAAGGGGCGTGGCGGCAAAATCTCAAGGCTAGCGCGAAAAGATCTCCGAGGCCTCGAAGAAATAGGACACCTCGAACTTCGCCGTATCCGGCCCGTCGCTGCCGTGGACGGTGTTCTCCTCGATGTTGCTGGCCAAATCCTTGCGGATGGTCCCGGGCGCGGCCTTGGCAGGGTCGGTGGCCCCCATGATCTCGCGGTGCTTGGCGATGGCGTTCTCGCCCTCGAGCACCGAGACCACGACCGGGCCGCGCGTCATGAACTTCACGAGGCTTTGGAAGAAGGGGCGCTCCTTGTGGACCGCGTAGAAGCCTTCGGCCTTCTTCTGGTCCATGTGAATCATCTTGGTCGCGACGATCTTGAGCCCGCCCTGCTCGAAGCGGCGGAAACACTCGCCGATGACGTTCTTCTCGACGCCGTCGGGCTTGATGATGGAGAGGGTACGTTCTTTGGCCATGGTCGTATTCCTTTATTTCAAAACGGATTTTAAAGTCTTGCCGATCTCGGCCGGCGAGCGGCTCACCTTGATGCCCGCCGCCTCCAAGGCCGCGATTTTCTCGGCCGCGGTGCCCTTGCCGCCGGAGATGATCGCCCCGGCGTGCCCCATGCGCTTGCCCGGGGGCGCGGTCATGCCGCCGATGAATCCCACCACCGGCTTCTTGACGTGCTTTTTCACGTAGTCCGCGGCCTCTTCCTCGGCCGAACCGCCGATCTCGCCGATCATGACGATCGCCTCGGTCTTGGGGTCCTCGTTGAAGAGCTTGAGGGCGTCGATGAAATTGGTGCCGTTGACCGGGTCGCCGCCGATCCCGATGCAGGTCGACTGGCCGATCCCGAGCTCGGTCAGCTGGTAGACCGCCTCGTAGGTGAGGGTGCCGCTGCGCGAGACCACGCCGACCGCGCCGGGCTTGTGGATGTGGCCCGGCATGATGCCGATCTTGCACTCGCCCGGCGTGATGATGCCGGGGCAGTTGGGCCCGATCAGGCGGGTGCGGCGGCCCTCCATGGCACGCTTCACGCGGATCATATCGGTGACCGGGATGCCTTCGGTGATGCAGATCGCGAGGTCGAGATCCGCGTCCACCGCCTCGAGGATGGCGTCGGCCGCGAAGGGCGGCGGGACGTAGATGACCGAGACGTTGGCGCCGGTCTTCTCTTTGGCCTGGCGGACGGTGTCGAAGATCGGGATGCCCTCGAAGTCTTGCCCGCCCTTGCCGGGCGTGACGCCCGCGACCATCTGCGTGCCGTACTCCTTGCAGGCGCGGGTGTGGAATTGCCCCGTGGAACCGGTGATCCCCTGGGTGACGACTTTGGTGTTTTTATTGACGAGGACGCTCATCGGATGGCCTTCACGACTTTCTCGGCCGCTTCGTCCATGCGGTCCGCCGAGATGATCGGCAGGCCGGACTCGGCCAGGATTTTCTTTCCCAATTCCATATTGGTGCCCAGCAGGCGGACGACCAGAGGCACCTTGAGGGCGATCTCCTTGGCGGCCGCGACCACGCCGGTGGCGATGACGTCGCACTTCATGATGCCGCCGAAGATATTGACCAGGATGGCCTTCACCTTGGGGTCGGAGAGGATGATCTTGAAGGCGGCCGTGACCTTCTCGGCGGTGGCGCCGCCACCGACGTCGAGGAAGTTGGCGGGCTCGCCGCCGTAGAGCTTGATGATGTCCATCGTGGCCATCGCCAGGCCCGCGCCGTTGACCATGCAGCCGATGTTGCCGTCCAGGCTGATGTAGCTTAGGTCGAACTTCTTGGCCTCGATCTCGTTGAGGTTCTCCTCGTCCAGGTCGCGCAAGTCCTCGTAATCGGGGTGACGGAACAGGGCGTTGTCGTCGAAGTTGATCTTCGCGTCGAGGGCCAGCAGGCCGCCTTCCTTGGTAAGGACCAGGGGGTTGACCTCGAGGAGCGAGCAGTCCGCCTCGATGAAGGCCGTCGCCAGGGCATTGGCGAACTTCACGAACTTATTGACGAGCGCCGCCGGCAGGCCCAGGCCGAAACCCAGCTGCCGACCCTGATAGGCCTGCAGCCCCACCGCGGGATCGATCGCGACCTTGAGGATCTTCTCGGGGTGCTTGGCGGCGACCTCTTCGATCTCCATGCCGCCCTCGGTGCTGGCCATGACGGTCACCCGCGAGGTGGCGCGGTCGAGGACCATGCCCAGGTAGAACTCTTTGTCGATGTTGCAGCCCTTCTCGATCCAGACCTTCTTGACCTCCTGGCCCTCGGGTCCGGTCTGGTGCGTCTTGAGCATCATGCCGAGGATCTGTCCGGCGTAGGTGCGCGCCTCCTCGGGGGTCTTGGCGACCTTGACGCCGCCGCCCTTGCCGCGGCCGCCCGCGTGGATCTGGGCCTTGACGACGGTCACCCCGCCCAGGCGCTGGGCGGCCTGGTAGGCCTCGTCAACGCTAAGCGCCAGCTGGCCCTCGGGGACGGGGACGCCGTATTTTTTGAGGATATGTTTGCCTTGGTATTCGTGAATTTTCATAATTATAACTTAATGGAATCGACCAGCGTCTTCACGTGCTCGAAACTGCCGAGCAGAGCGCGCTTCTCTTCCTCGTTCAACTTGGCCTCGATGACGCGTTCGACGCCGTTGGCGCCGATCACCACCGGGACGCCCATGTAGTAGCCCTTGATGCCGTATTCGCCGTTCAGGTAGGCGGCGCAGGCCAGGACGCGGCGCTTGTCCTTCAGGTAGCTCTCGGCCATCTCGATCGCGCTGGCCGCCGGGCTGAAATAGGCGCTGCCCGTCTTGAGCAGGGCGACGATCTCGCCGCCCGCCATCTGGGTGCGCTTGACGATGGCGTCGATCTTGTCCTGCGGCAGCAGGTCGGTGATCGGGATGCCGTTGACGGTGCAAAGCCGGATGATCGGAACCATATCGTCGCCGTGGCCGCCCAGCACCAGCGCGGTGACGTCGCGGACGCTCACGCCCAGCTCCATCGCGACGAAGGCGCGGAAACGGGCGGAGTCGAGGACCCCCGCCATCCCGATGACGCGGCGGTGCGGGAAGCCGGTGACCTTCTGCATGGCGTAGACCATGGCGTCGAGCGGGTTGCTGACGACGATGACGAAGGCGTTCGGCGCGTGCTGTTTGACGTTCTCGGCGACGTTTTTGATGATCTCGAGGTTTTTGGCGAGCAGGTCGTCGCGGCTCATGCCGGGCTTGCGGGCCAGGCCGGCGGTGACGATGATCACGTCGCTGCCGGCGATATCCTTGTAGTCCTGCGTGCCGATCAGGTTGCTGTCGGAACCATCCACCGGACGCGCCTCCATCAGGTCGAGGGCCTTGCCTTGCGGGACCCCTTCCATCACGTCGAGGAGGACGACGTCGCCCAATTCCTTTTCCATGACGCGTTGGGCGAGTTCTCCGCCGATGTTGCCGGCGCCGATAAGCGCGATTTTCTTTCGTGCCATAAACGATCTCCGCAGGGGCCGTTCGCGAACGGCCCCTACAGCCGCCGCGAAGTCTTCCAACCCCGTATTCCTTCTACATATTGTTGACAATCGCCTGCGCAAACTCCGAGCACTTCAACTCCTTCGCTCCCTCCATCAGGCGGGCGAAGTCGTAGGTGACGGTCTTTTGCGAAATGGTTTTCTCGAGCGACCGGTTGATCAAATCGGCCGCTTCCTGCCAACCCAGGTACTCGAGCATCATGACGCCCGAGAGGATCACCGAGCCGGGGTTGACCTTGTCCTTCCCCGCGTACTTGGGCGCGGTGCCGTGGGTGGCCTCGAAGATGGCGCGCCCGCTGACGTAATTGATGTTGCCGCCCGGCGCGATGCCGATGCCGCCCACCTGCGCCGCGAGGGCGTCGCTGATGTAGTCGCCGTTGAGGTTGAGGGTGGCGATCACGTCGAACTCGTTGGCGCGGGTCAAAATTTGCTGCAGGAAGGCGTCCGCGATGGCGTCTTGGATGAGGATCTTGCCCGCGGGGACCTTGCCCTGGCACTCCTCCCAGCTGACGACCTGATCGGCGAACTCTTCTTTGGCGAGCTCGTAGCCCCATTGCCGAAAACCGCCCTCGGTGAACTTCATGATGTTGCCCTTGTGCACCAGGGTGATGCTGCGGCGCTTGTGCTCGACGGCGTAGCGGATGGCCGCGCGGATCAGGCGCTTGCTGCCCTCGATCGAGACCGGCTTGATGCCGATCGCGCTGGTCTCGGGGAAGCGGATCTTCTTGACCCCCATCTCGTTCTGCAAAAAGGCGATCACCTTTTTGACGTCGGCGCTCTGCGCCTCCCATTCGACGCCGGCGTAGATGTCCTCGGTGTTCTCGCGGAAGATCACCATGTCGACCTTCTCGGGGGCCTTGACCGGCGAGGGCGTGCCCTTGAAGTAGCGCACCGGCCGCAGGCAGACGTACAAGTCCAGCTCCTGCCGCAGCGTCACGTTGAGCGAACGAAAACCCTTGCCGACCGGCGTGGTCAACGGCCCCTTGATCGCGACCAGGTATTCCTTGATGACGTCGAGGGTCTCCTGCGGGAGCAGGTTGGGCGGACATTCGGCGCCGTAGACCTGCTGCGCCTTCTCGCCGGCGTAGACCTCGCACCACTGGATCCGGCGCTGATCGCCGTAGGCCTTGGCGACCGCCGCGTCGAAGACCCGCACCGCGGCCTTCCAGATGTCGGGACCGGTGCCGTCGCCCTCGATGAAGGGGATGATGGGACGCGCCCCGACTTGAAGTTTTCCGTTTTGGATGGTGATTTTGTCGCCGCCGGCGGGGATCTGAACTTTCATGAGGTAACTACTTAAAATATATGGGTTTTTTGAAAGGCGCGTTACACTATCCAATCGCGCGGGGCAGTGTCAAGCCTACTTTGTATTGAAGCCGGGAATCGCTTTGGGCTACGGTGCGCCCCCTATGTCCAAGACCTACATCCAGGAGCTCCGCGAGGGCTCGAACGTCGACAGCATCTACCTCTGTATCCACAAGGCCCTGCTCTTCGGCAAGAACAACAAGGCCTACGTCAACATGAAGCTCTTGGACCGCAGCGGCCAGATTGAGACCCGCATCTGGGACAAGGCCGAGCTGCTCAGCCAGAATTTCGAAAAGAACGACTATGTCCGCGTCAAGGGCAAGGTCGTCCTCTACCAGGACCACCTCCAGCTCAACGTCTTCGAGATCCAGCGCGTCGAGGACGCCCAGGTAAACCCCGCGGATTTTCTGCCCGCCTCCAAGCAGGACATCCCCAAGATGTACCAAGAGCTGCTGCGGATCTGCCGCGAGGACATGAAAAATCCCTGGGTGCAGAAGTTGATCCTGGGCATCCTCGAGGACCCTAAGTACAGCCGCGACTTCCAGCGCGCCCCCGCCGCGAAGACCAACCATCACGCCTGGGTCGGCGGCCTGCTCGAGCACGTCCTGGGCCTGTGCAAGCTGGCGAAGGCGGTCCTCCCCTTCTACCCGATGATCGACCGCGACTTGGTCCTGGCCGGCCTCATCATGCACGACTTCGGCAAGATCGAGGAGCTCGAGTCCGAGCGTGCCTTCGAGTACACCGACAAGGGCCGGCTGATCGGCCATCTCATCACCAGCGTCGAGATCCTGATCCGCAAGGCCGCCCAGATCCCCGATTTCCCCGAAAAGGTCCTGCAGCACATCGAGCACATCGTGCTCAGCCACCACGGCCGCCTCGAATACGGCTCTCCCAAGCGCCCCAAGACCCTCGAGGCCATCGTGGTGCACCACCTGGACGACATGGACTCCAAAATCCAGGGTTTCCTCGACTTGGTGGCCCGCGAGGGCGAAGGCGACGCGGCCTGGACCTCGCATAATAACCGCCTCTTCGAGCGTCCCCTGTACAAACGCGCCGCCCAGGACCTCGCCGAGAGCCTAGGAAACGAAAAGTCTCCCGCCCAGGGCGCGCCTTCCGGCGCCGCGCGGGCCAACGGCCCGGCGATCGCGAAACAACCGCTCACCAGCAGCTTGGGGGAAGCCTTGCAGAAGTCTCTGAATTCCAAGGGATAAATTCCCCTAACCCCGCGACAAAACTTGACTTCACGGGGCAAGCGGCATATCTCATCCCGCTCAATAATCATTCGCAAAAGAGGCCCGCTATGGCTGAAGCCGCCGAAGCACTCCAAGCCCCGGTTCGCAAGGAAGAGATCAAGACGCCGACCATCCGGGGAAAGAAGCGCAAGTTCTGGAAAGACTACGTCCTGCCCAAGGTGGCCTTCTTCGTGCGCGGCTTCCCGGACCGCGCCGTGGTCTCCATCGACGTCACCAACAAGTGCAACATCCGCTGCAAGCACTGCTACTTCTTCGCCTACGAGCAGGACAAAGAGCTCAAGCCCGACGAGTGGCTGGCCAAGCTCGAAGAATTGAAAAAAGACGGCTTCCCCTTCCGCAGCGCCACCTGGGTCGGCGGCGAACCGCTGCTGCGCAAGGACCTGATCGAGATCGGGCGCAAGTACTTCATGTTCAACATCGTCGTCACCAACGGCACCTTCGGCATCCCCAATTGGCCGGACGTGATGTTCCACATCTCGGTCGACGGCACCGAGGAGTACCACGACGACATCCGCGGCAAGGGCGTCTACCAAAAGATCCAGAAGTCGGTGGCCGAGGCCGAGCCCGGCATGAACATCTCGCTGGCCTGCTGCCTGAACAAGCGCAACCTGCACTGCATGGAAGACCTGCTCGAGGAGTGGTACCCCAACGAGAAGGTGAAACATATCCTCTTCGACTTCTTCACCCCCGTGAAGGGCGTAAAGCACGACCTCTTCATCCCCTTCGAAGAGCAGGACAAGATCATCGACCGCATCATCGAGCTCAAGCGCACCAAGTACGGCGACTTCATCGGCGTCAGCGAGCGCGTGCTCAACCTGATGCGCAAAAAAGAGCGCCACAAGGCGATCGGCGACAATTGCATCTTTTTGCAAAAGGGCTTCGCCTTCGATCCGCTGGGCAACAAGAAAGACCAGTGCATGATGGGGGCCGACGCCGACTGCGATCGCTGCGGCTGCATCGTGCCCTTCTATCTCAAGCAGCGGACCGAGCGGAAATACATCCTGCAAGAGGTTCTGGGCGACATCAAAGACTTCGTCACCCGCCGCCACACCGCCACGCACTTGCCGGCGGGCTCAACCTCGGCGGAAAAATAACCTCGGCCCCGCATCAGCGCAAAATGCCATCCCCATGGAACCGGCCCGCCACGGTTGTAGCGTCGCACCCGATGGCCACGATCCAGGCCACGGCCACCTTTCGCAAACCCATAAATTTCTCTTTCGCAGCCTTTTACCTCGGGGGTAGAATCGAGGTCGGAGAAAGCCTATGAAAACGTTCCTACTGGCCTTGACCTTGACCGCTTTAAGTTCGGGATTCGCCCAAGCCCAAGTCTATACCGGCGACGGCACCATCGCCCCGCCGCCGGCGGCCGTGGGCCAAAAATACCGGCTCCGCGATCCCTATTATCCCTATCCCGGCTATCCGCCGGTCGCCCCCAATACTTCCCCGGACACCGCCGAGGTCGGCCGGCCTTACTATTATCCTTACGGCTATCCCTACCCCTATCCGGGAGTGACCAGCGACGGAAACTCCGTCTACGTCCCGGGCAAATAGGCCGAAGCGAATCTTCCATCTGTACGATTGACAGGTCAGTTTACCGGGTTTAAAGCTGCCCCTGGTGAGCGAAGCCGTCCCCGAAAAATTGGCCGCCCTGCTTGCGAAGCGCGGGGCGATCGTGTCCCTGGACAAGCTGTTCGGAGAGGCCTCCTACCGCGTCTATTACCGGGCGACCCTGGCCGGCGGCGAGACCTTCATCGTCATGCAGATGCCGGCAGGCCGCCAAAGCGCCTCCGAAGAGATCACCAACTACGAGGGCCCGAAGCTCGAGCCCCCCTTCCTCAACGTCGCCCGCTGGCTCGAGAGGACCGGACTGCCCGCGCCCCGGGTGATCGACACCGATCTCGACGCCGGTCTGATCCTACTCCAGGACTTGGGCGACAAGACCCTCGAGAAGCTCCTGCCCAGCTGCAACGAGTCGATGCGCGATTTCTTCTACAAGCAGGCGATCGACCTGCTGCTGCAATTTCAAAAGGCGGGCCTGGAGAAAGCCGATCCGGAGTGCATGGCCTTCCAGCGCAGCTTCGACCTCCCGCTGCTCCTATGGGAATTCGAGCACTTCCTCGAGTACGGCATCGAGGACCGCTTCGGCAAAAAGATTCCGCAAAAAGAGCGCAAATGGCTGATGGAAACGGGACACCGACTGGTCGAGGGCATCGTCAGGATCCCCTACGGACTCACCCACCGCGACTTCCAAAGCCGCAACCTAATGCTCTTTCAGTACCAGTTTTACCTGATCGACTTCCAAGACGCCCTGATGGGTCCGCCGCAATACGATTTGGTCGCCCTTTTGCGCGACTCCTACGTCGTGCTCCCCGACGCGACGGTCGAGGCCCTGCTCGACTACTACCTCGAGGGCCGGGACAAGCTGGGGCTGCCGAAGCTCGACCGCGAGACTTTCAAGAAGCATTTCCACCTGATCGCGCTGCAGCGCAAGCTCAAGGACGCCGGCCGCTTCCAATACATCAAGAAGGTGAAGGGCAATCCCAACTTCCTCCCGCACGTGCCGGCCTCGCTGGGCTATGTCAAATCGGCCTTCGCGTCGGTGCCCGAGTTCCAGGGACTGCAAGAGGTCCTGGCGAAGCACGTCCCCGAGCTGACCTGATGAGCCCCTTCCCGCGACAAGCCGTCGTCCTCGCCGCCGGCCTCGGCACCCGGCTGCGGCCCCTGACCCTGCGCTCGCCCAAGCCCCTGCTTCCCGTCGGCGGCGTCCCGATCCTGCTCTTCAATCTGTTCTTGCTGAAAGAATCCGGCATCCGGCGGATCGTGATCAACCTGCACCATCTCCCCGAGAAGATCCGGCGCTGTTTCCGCGACGGTAAGAGCCTGGGCCTGCGGCTCTCCTACAGCTTCGAGCCGAAGATCCTCGGCACCGCGGGCGGCATCGCGCAGGCCCTGGACGTCCTGGAGGATCGCGGCACCTTCGTGCTGAACGGCGACATCCTCTTCGACCTGGATTTAAACAAGATGGCCGCGGCCCACCGGCGCAGCGGGGCCAAGGCCACGCTGGCCTGCATCCCCAAGGACCGCGCCGAGGTGCAAAGCTTCGTCGAATTCGACGCCGCGGGTCGCATCCGGCGCATCGCGGGCGGACCCGTGGCGACGACTCGTCTGCCGCGGCTCAAGCAGACGATCTTTTCGGGGGCCCACCTGCTGGAGCCGGATCTGTTCCGCGGCTATCCTCACCACGAGTTCGGCTGCGTGGTGCGGCAGGTCTATCAGCCCGCCATCGCCCGGGGCGAGCGCCTCCAGGCCTACGAGCATCGCGGCAGCTGGTGGGACTTGGGGAACATCGCCGAGCTCACCAAGGTGGACCGGGCGCTGTGGCGGGAAGAGAGCCCCGCCCCCATCCTGCGGATGTGGCGCGAGGCGCGGCGCTGGGCCGAGCGCGGCGCCATTCCCCTGGGCTGATTTCCGAAAAAATTATTCGACGACGCGCAAGGTCGCCTGCTCCTCGTCGTGGAGCACGACGCGGTTGCGGCCCTGGGATTTCGCGCGGTACAGCGCGATGTCGGCGTGGTTGATCAGGTCCTCGAGGCTGGCGGTTTCGGCGTCGAAGGCGGCGATGCCGATGCTGACCGTGACCTGTTGGGAGGCCGGTCGGCCGTGCTTCTCGTGCATCTTCGCGACCAGCTCGCGGATCTTGTGGGCCACGTGCTGGGCGTCCTCGACCGGTGTGTTGGGCAGAATGACGGAGAACTCTTCGCCGCCATAGCGCGCGACCGTGTCGACCTCGCGCAGGTTGGCGGCCAGGACTTCGGCCAGGTCCGCGAGGACGCGGTCTCCCTCGAGATGGCCGAAGGTGTCGTTGAACTCCTTGAAGTGATCGACGTCGATCATCAGCAGGGTTAAGGGTCGCTGGAAACGCTTCGCGCGCTTGAATTCCATCTCGAGGATCTTTTGGAAGTGCCGCCGGTTGTAGACCTGGGTGAGCTCGTCGATCAGCGTCATCTCCTTGGTCTTGGCGTAGAGCCGCGCGTTCTCGAGGGCGATGCCGATCTGGCCCGCGACCGTGGTGAGCAGGCGGATCTCGTTGGCGCTGAATCCGTCCACCGCCTTGCGCGAGAAGTTGATCGCGCCGAGACTTAGGCCCTTGGCCACGATCGGCAGGCAGAGGAAGGAGCCGTCCTCCGGCTTGGCGCCCTTGTAATGCATATAAAGGTTGTCCTTCGAGGTGTCCGGGATGTAGACCGGCTGCTTGGTCTTGGCGACCTTGCCGCTGATCCCCTCGCCCAAGTCGAATTTCAGTCCCCGGACGTGGTCGTTCTGGCTGAAGCCGCGCGCGGCCTTGACCTCGATCTTCTGCGTCTCCTCTTCGAGCAGCAAGATCGCGAAGTCCTGGACGCCGACATTGCGCACGATGACGTCGCCCAAAAGGTTGCAAAGCTCCTCGGGATCGATGCTGCCGGTCAAGGCCTGCGAGATGTTGTAGAGGACGGAAAGTTCGTTGAGGCTTTCCTCGAGCTTGCGGTTGGTCGAGCTGATGATCTTCGCCTTCTCCTCGAGCATCGCCTTGAACTTCAGCTCCTCCTGCATCGCGGCGAGCTTGCGCTCGGAGTCGATCTTCACTCCCTCCAACTCGTTGATCTTCGCCAGCATGTCGTTGAACTGCGAGGCCACCTGGCCGATCTCGTCCTCGGTCTCGACACGGGCCCGCGTCTTCAGGTCGCCGGACTCGGCCTGGCGGATCGCGGCCATCAGGCGGCTTAAGGGACGGTGGATGAATAGATTGGTCGAGATCGCGATCACCAGGATGGAAAAGGTCGCGATGACGATGGCCAGCACCAGCAGGACCTGGATCATCGTGAACTTGCTGATCAGGTCTCCCTGGATCGCCGCGACGAAGCCGAGCAGCAGCAGGACCAGGACGAAGATCGCGACCCCGGTGGAGAGCCCGATCTTAAGCCCCAGATTTTCTTTCAGATTTTCTCGAAAGGCCGACACCAGCTTCATTTAAGGCGCAATTTTACGGGGAGTGATGCGGTGTGTCAATGGGGAGATGGGAGGGAGCGAAATTCGATGACTCTGGGTCCACCTTCGGATAAGGCTGTCGGGAATGGAAAACTTCCAAGCCCAGGTCGAGACCCTCGTTTCGAAAATCCCCGTGCTCGCGGCGATCCATTTTTATGCGGAGACCGGATCCACCAATTACGAGGCGGTGGAGTTGGGAAAAAAGGGCGCGCCCCACGGAACCTTGGTGGTGGCCGACGCGCAGAGCGCAGGGCGCGGCCGGCTGGGGAGACGCTGGGACTCTCCCGCGGGGAAGGGCTTGTATTTTTCGCTGCTGCTCCGGCCGGACCTGGACGCGGCTCAGGCCCCGCTGACCACCCTCGCGGCGGGCTTGGGGCTGGCGCAGGCGATTCGCGGGCTCGGCGTCCAGGACCTGATCCTGAAATGGCCCAATGACTTGATGGTCGCAAAAAAGAAATTGGGCGGCGTCCTGACCGAGATGTATCATTCGGGGTCCAAGGTGGGTTTCATCGTCGTGGGCGTCGGGATCAACGTGGGACAGACGGCCGCGGACTTCAGCCCCGAAGTGGCCCCGCTGGCGACCTCTTTGCGCCTGCTGGGCCGGGAAACCGAACGTGCGGATCTGCTGCAACGCCTGATCCCCGCCGTCTTGGGCGAAGCCAACCGACTGGCGCGCGAGGGTCCGGCCGGCTTGGTGAAGCGCTGGGAGCAGGATTCGGGGATGCTCGGCCTCGAGATCGCCTACGAGTCCGACGGCCGCCGCGACGAAGGCCGCGTCCTGGGCCTGGCCGCCGACGGCAAGCTGCGCGTGGCCGGGCGGGACGGCCGGGTGGCCGAGCTGCTGGCGGAGGACACGACCTTGCTTTAAACGCAAATTTTTCTGTTCCAGATTTCAGGGGAAAATAATACTTATTCCGGAATGCGGCGGCTGCAGGGGCCGTTCGCCAACGCCCCCTACGGGCACGCAGGTATTTCATGCTACTCGCCATCGACGTCGGCAACACCAACATGGTCATCGGGGTCTACGGAAACGGTCCCAAGGCCGGCGGCAAGCCGCGCCTGCTCCACCATTGGCGGATGGAGACCAAGAAAGAGCGCACCGCCGATGAGTTCGGCATCTTCTTCAAGGAATTATTTCAGTTCGCCGGGCTCCAGCTCGGCCAGGTCGACGCCATCATCATCTCCAACGTCGTGCCGCCGCTCGAATTCAACCTCGACCGCATGTGCGAGCGCTACTTCAAGCTCAAGCCGCTCTTCGTCTCGCCGCGACTCAAGATGCCGATCAAGATCGGACTGAGCCACCCGGGCGAGGTCGGCGCCGACCGCATCGTCAACGGCGTCGCGGGCGTCGTGAAGTACGGCAGCCCCCTGATCGTCGTCGACTTCGGCACCGCCACCACCTTCGACTTCCTCAACAAGGCCAAGGTCTACAAGGGCGGCTGCATCTGCCCGGGCATCGCCATCTCCAACGAGGCCCTCTTCCAGCACGCCTCCAAGCTCCCGCGCGTCGAGATCCGCAAGCCGAGCCGCATCATCGGAAGCAACACGGTCGAGAGCATCCAGGCGGGCATCTTCTACGGCTACGTCGGAATGGTCGACGAGATCGTCCGCCGCATGCAGAAGGAAGCGAAGACCAAGTGCAAGGTGGTCGCGACCGGCGGCTTCATCGGACTGATCTCGAAGGCCAGCCGGACGATCTCGGCCTTCGACCCCTACCTCACCCTCGAGGGGCTGCGCCTGCTCTACGAGTTCAACCGCAAGGGCCGGAAATCGGGAAAAAAGTAAGTCTCCCCTACCTGCAAAGCCGCGGCCAGTCCTCGACGCAAAATATATTTCCACAATGATTACCCTCTATTGGACAGCGATAGTCCGCGCCCGCCCCCTGTCAAGTCCTTGCCCCTGCGGGGACCCTAGCCATCTTTCACTCTCATTTCGCGAGGGGCCTTCCGAAGGCCCCGGCAAAGGAGAGCAACGATGAGATATTCCTTACGATGGTATTTGCTGGCATTGAGCCTCCTGTTTCCCTTGAGCTTGCAAGCCGAGACGGACGAAGAGCGGGGACAGGGAAAAATTTGTTTCTGCCACAACCTCAATCACAACCCCCACACGATCTGCACGGCGAATCCCGCCTTAATTCAGGCCCACATGGACCACGTCAACGGCGAGGTGCCGGGCGTCATGGACAGCTTGGGGGAATGCGAGGCGGAACCCGATCCCTCGGACACGCCCAATGACGGCGAGGAGGGAGAAGGGGAACCCGGCGAGGAAACGCCGGAGGACGAAGGAGATACCCCGGAGGAAGAAAACCCCGACGACTTGGAGGACGAGTCCGGCGATGCAGGCGACGGAGAGGTCCCCGACAACGCCCAAGTCCTCGACGACGGGGAGATCGGCGGTGCGGGAGGCGGAGCCCTGACCTATATGGAGGGAAGCGGTTGCAGCCTGAACCCTACCGCGACCGGCAGCGCGGCCGGAGCCCTGGCCTGGGGCTTGATGGCGACCCTGCCCTTGTGGCGCAGACGCCGCCGTTAGCGGCCCCCGTCCTAGTTCCGGGTACGAAAGGCCTTCCGCTCAGCGGAAGGCCTTTTTTTTACCGAATCCCGTCCCGAGACAAAGGACCGCCGCACACAACGTCGCGCTCATGGCGACGCGCCTGCGCCCCGGCCCCCGAAGGCCGCCCGCACGCCGGGATGGAGGATCTCACCCACCGCCACGTTGACCGCGCTCCTCAGGACTCGGTTCGCCGACAATTCTTCCAATCTCTCCATCTCCGCGACTTGACGGACGTAGGGCAGGATGGCCCGAGACAAGACCTGCGAGGCAGTGCGACTCACCAGGGCGGGCATGTTCGCAACGGCATAGTGGATGACGCCGTAGCGCCGGTAGACCGGATGCGAGTGCGAGGTGGGACGGGTCGTTTCGCTGGCGCCTCCCTGGTCGACAGCGACGTCGACCAGCACCGACCCGGCTTCCATGCGCTTCACCATCGCGCGTCGGATCACCTTGGGCGCCTTCGCGCCGGGGATGTATACCGCCCCGACGGCGAGGTCCGCGCCGCGCAGCGCGCGCCCCACGCCCTCGGGGCTCGAGGCCTCGACCTTCACGGCCGGGAAATTCCGCGCCCAAAAGGCGAGCGCCTCGGGTTTAAGGTCGAGGACGGTGACGCGGGCCCCCATCCCCGCCGCGACTTCCGCCGCCGCGCGCCCGACGCTGCCGCCGCCCACCACGACGACCGAGGCCCCTTCCGAAAAGTCCGTCGGCGAAAGCAAAACCCCCTTCCCTCCTTGGTCGGTCTGCAGAAAATGCGCGCCGACCACCACGCTGAGGCGTCCGGCGATCTCGCTCATCGGCCGAAGCAGGGGCGTGGCGGCGCCGAGCATTAGGGTCTCGAAGGCCAGGGCCTCGACGCGGGATTTTTGCAGGGCGCGCACCAGGCGCGGATTCGCCGCGAGATGCAGGTAGCAGAACAAGCGGAGGCCCGGGCGAAAGCAGGAAAATTCCTGGGGGAGGGGCTCTTTGACCTTCACCACCAGCTGCGCCCCCACGTAGAGGGCCCGTGCGTTCGCCGCCAGGGCGGCGCCGGCCCGGCGGTACTCGGCGTCCGGATACCCGCTGCCCGCCCCCGCGCCGCGCTGCACCAAGACCCGGTGCCCGGCGCGGACCAATTCGGCCACGGCATCGGGAAGCAGGGCGACGCGGCCTTCGTGGTCTTTGATCTCCTTGGGAATGCCGACGATCACGGAAAGATTTTAGCCCAGCGGCGCCGGAATGGAGAGAAGGAAATTTCCATGGACTTCCGCGGACCCGGCCGATACCGTGGCGGGACTATGCGACGACTCCCCCTACTTGTCCTGCTCTTCCTGTCTTTACCCCTGCACGCCTCGGCAGCCGCTCCCAGCCCGACGAAGGCCCCCAGCGCGATTCAAGCCTTGTCGGTATACCCCGCGGACATCCGCCAGGCGACCGTGGGCGTCCTCGCCTACCCCGGAACCCTGGTGCTGCTCGCCCAGATCCAGGCCAAGACAGGCGCCGCCTTTCGAACCTTGTTGGCGACCGCCCCTCAGGACACGCAGAAGAAACTTTGGCAGCTGCTGCGCTATCCCAAGCTGGTGGAAGACCTGGCTGCCTTCGGCCCCCAAAGCGGAAAATCGGTGAAGCAGATCGACGCCGCCTATCCGAAGGATTTACAGCCAATCGCCTCCGACTTGGCGCAAAATCACTATGACCTGCTGCGCAAGACCGCCGACCTAAACCGCCAGGCGGGTCAAGAGTTCCGCCAAGCGCTGCAGTCGCTGCCCGGGCCCGTCCAGAAGAATTTCCAAACCGTCGCCGCGCATTCCGAAATCTTGCACATCCTCAGCCAAAGCCTGCAGCTCGGCGGCGTCGCGCCCGACTCCTTCAAAAAAGACCCCAAGCCCCTCACCCAGAAGGCGCAGGCCTTAGCCCAGCAATTGCAGCAGGCCCCGACGGCGGCGCATCCGGAAAACTGGAAAGCTTCCGCCCAGGATGACCCCAAGGCGGTGGCGGCCTTGCAGAAGACGGCGACGGCTTTCGAAAAGCAGAACGACGCCGAGCTCGACGAGGACCCCAACCCGAAGGGCGCGGTGCAGGCCAACGTGGGTTTCACGCCTTATTCCTCGGTCTTCGTTCCCGTCGGCTGGGCCTATCCCTTTTGGTTCGGCTGGCCGGATTGGGATCCCTATCCTTATTGGTGACCCGGCCCGGGCGGCCGCGGCAAATACCTAAAAATTTAAAGGCACTCTTGCTCGTAGTTGATCAAGCTGGAGTAAAAGCGAAACGACGGGTGCTTCTCCTGGATGTACTCGCGCTCCCAGTCGTTTTTGAAGAAGATCATCGGATAGCCGCGCACGTCGTAGAAGACGTGCGAGCTGTAGTAGCGCAAAAACTCGTCCATGGCCTTGGGTTCCTCCGCGTGGAACCAGCGCGACACCGAGTAGTTCATGGGCGTAAAGACCGCGTCCGCCCCGTACTCGTTCAGCAGGCGAAACTTCACGACCTCCAGCTGCAGCTGTCCGACGACGCCGATGAAGGTCTCGGAGGTGTTCTTGCGGCGGAAGATCTGCGAGGTGCCCTCCTCCGAGAGCTGCTCGAGCCCCTTTTGCAGCTGCTTGTTCTTGATCGGATTCTTCAGCTCGACCCGCGAGAACAGGTCCGGCGAAAACTGCGGAATCCCGACGAACTTCAAGGCCTCGCCTTCCGTCAAGGTGTCCCCGATGCGCAGGTTGCCGCGGTCATGGATGCCGATGATGTCGCCCGCGTAGGCCCGGTCGACGTTCTTGCGCTCCTGCGACATGAACTGCAGCGCGTTGTTGATCTTGAAGTCCTTCTCCTGCCGCACGTGGTATACGGTCATGCCCTGGACGAACTCCCCGCTGCAAACGCGCAGAAAGGCGCAACGATCGCGGTGCTTGGGATCCATGTTCGCCTGAATCTTGAAGACCAAACCGCTGAACTTCTCCTCGTCGGGCCGAACCTCGCGCCCCTCCGCTTGCCGCGGCCGCGGCGAAGGCGCGTAGCGCGCGAAGGCGTCCAGCAGCTCCTGGACGCCGAAGTTGTTGACCGCCGACCCGAAAAAGACCGGGCTCAAGTTCCCCGCGAGGAATTTCGCCTCGTCGAAGTCGTGCCCCGCCCCGCAGAGCAGCTCGAGGTCGTCCTTCAGCTTGTCCAGCCACTCGGCCCCGACGCGCTCGCGCAGGGCCGGGTCGCCCAAGTCCGAAAAAACCTCCTGATGGAAGTCCCGCGTCAGCTTGCCGGGCTGGAAGAGGCGTATCTTTTTCTCCATGAGGTCGTAGACCCCCTGAAAGCGGCTCCCCTGCCCCACCGGCCAGGTGACGGTGAAGCAGGGCAGCTTGAGGACCTGCTCGACCTCGTCGATCAGCTCGAAGGGATCGCGGCCCTCGAGATCGACCTTGTTCATGAAGGTGAGGATGGGCAAGTGCCGATCGCGGCAGACCTGAAAGAGCTTCTTGGTCTGGGTCTCAATGCCCTTCGAGGAGTCGATCACCATCAGGGCGCTGTCGACCGCAGTGAGCACCCGGTAGGTGTCCTCGCTGAAGTCCTCGTGGCCCGGGGTGTCGAGGAGGTTGAACTCCTTCTCCGCGTAGGAAAACTGCATGACCGAGGAGGAGACGGAGATCCCGCGCTGCTTCTCGATCTCCATCCAGTCCGAGGTGGTGTAGTGCTGGGCGCGCTTGGCTTTGACCATCCCGGCCATGTGGATGGCGTTGCCGAAGAGCAGCAGCTTCTCGGTGATGGTGGTCTTGCCGGCGTCAGGGTGCGAGATGATCGCGAAGGTCTTGCGGCGGCGGATCTCATGGAGGATCTCGGGGCTGAGCGGGCTCATGCCCGGAACCTAGAAAAATGCGGGACCGAACACAACCCTTTTGGCGGCAACCGAAAACGCCGGCGGCTTCGCGCCGGCCCCTCCCGCACGGCTATTTGGGGCAAGCCTTGGTCGCGCCGGTGGCGCAATCGTCCTGCCAAGTGCCCTTGGAGGTCTGGCGCTTCTCGGCGCGAATGCAATCGGGGTCGCCGCTGCCCTCTTCGCAGAACTTCTGCGTGTTGGCGGGCCCCTTGTCGTCCTTGGCGCTGACGCCGCGGTTGCCGACCGGGTCGCCGACGGCGGGGTCGTCGCTGCGGTGGATGTGGGTGGTGGTGACGCCCTTTTCGACGGTGGTCGTGGTCTGGGTGGTCTCCGCCCCGGCGGAGAGGCTGAGGGCGGTCAGGGCGGCGGCGATCAGGGTGGAAATCCGGGCTTTCATGGGAAACTCCTTTGCTTCAGCCGGCATCTTCCTTGAAATCCGCCAAGACTGCAAGCGTCACCGTGGCCTTGGCGACCAAGGACTCTTGCTCGCCGTCCTTGGCGAAGACCTCCGATTCGACGACGCTGAGGCGGCGGCCGGGCTTCAGGACCTGGGCGCGGGCGCGCAGGCTCTGCCCCTTGCCGGGACGGAGGAGGTTGATCTTGAACTCGACGGTCAGGACGATTTCGCCGGGCGCGATCAAGGTGCCCGCGGCCGCGCCCGCCGTGTGGTCGGCCAAGGTGGCCAAGACCCCTGCGTGCACCAATCGGTTCTGCTGCTTGTGGTAGTTTTGGACCTGCAAGCCGGACTCGCACCAGCCCGGGCCGCAGCCGAGAAATTTGACCCCGAGGTTCTCGAGGAAAGGGGCCTTGCGAAAAATGGCCTCCACGCGCTGGAGGCGTTCGGAATCGGCTGCGTCCATCTTCTCTTTCTGGCCGAAACGCGGCTTAAATTCCATGGAAAAAAGCGGACCGCGCGCCCCCCCAGTGGCGCGCGGCCCCAGGAGTGACTTAGTGCACGACCAAGTCGGACTTCAGACGGATCGCATGCGAGAGGTTGTAGCGGTTGGGCGAGGTCGCGCTGACCGCCTCGTGGATCTTGCGGAATTGCTCCGGCGTCCCCTTCCCCTTGATATGAACGGTGTAGCGCAGCTCGTCGTAGCCGGGCTTTATGTCGGGATCGAGGCTGAAGAAACCCCGCAGGTCGATGTCGCCTTGGGTCTCGATGCGCAGTTCTTCCAGCTCGACGCCCTCCAAGGCGCATTGGGCCGCGTAACCGACCGTCATGCAGGCGTTGAAGGCGGCCATCAAGGTCTCTTGGGGATTGGGAGCCAGGTTGGTGCCGAACAGCTCGAAGGGTTCGTCGGTGCGGATCTGGAAATTCTTCCGCACCACCTGTCCGGCGATCTCGCAGGCGTCGACTTGAGTTTCGGTCCGGGTGCCGCCCTGCCAGGAGGTCACGACCTTCCAGCGGGTCTGGGCCTTGGCGGGGTCTTTGGACACTTCTTCGACCGTCTGCAGGACGGCGCCCACGTCGATGCCGTTGAGGATTTGGGATTGGATCTTCTTTTCCGCGTTCGATTTCATGGTTCTCTCCTTTTTAAATATGCGTTGAAAGATTCAGCTGGCGAGGGCGAACTGGACGCGTTCCCGTTGGGGAGGCGTGGTCACTTGGGTGAACAGCGCGACGAAATTGGGATGGCTGACGCCGCTGGCGATGAAGGTCCAGCGCTTGACCTTCAATTCCTCGCGGTAGATCTCCTCGGCCTCCGCGCGGCTGAAGTTTCGGCCCAGGTAGGCCGCAAGATTCTCGACGTCGTAGGCGGACTGCTTTTGCAGCAGGCCGTCGACCGCGCCCACGAGCTCGATCAGGTCGCCGACCGCACGATCCCTTTCGGTGGTCTCCATCGCGGAGAAGGCGCGCAGGGTCTCGAGATGGTCCATCTTCGCGTGCTGGGATTCCTCGAGCCAATGCGCGCGAAAGACGTTCTTGGTCAGGACGTCCAAGTCCGAGTCCTCTCGGATGGCGGTCAGATAATGAAGTTGGGTGAACCACTCGATGCAGGCGGTCAGCAAGAGGACCGCACCAGGGTTTTTGGCGAGGACGTAACGGGTGACCTCCTGTTCGCCGTCCAAGAGCTTAAGCGAGAAGCCCAATTGCCCGTCGACCCGGCGTCGCAGCCTGCGAAACAGGTGCATGTGCTTCACCTCTTCTCCCACGAAGTTGGCCAGGGCCTCGAAGGCCTCTCCTTCTCCGTGGGCCTTGGCCCGCCCGGTGATCAGCGGGGCGATGAATTCCTCGACGTAGCCGAATAAGTGGGCGTAGGCGCCCATCTCGACGTGACTGAGCTTGATTTTTTCGGCCTCGGACAGGCAGCCGATGGCGGGGGCCGCGGACAGGGCCGAGGGCATCCAACGTTTCGCCGGGTCGAATTTTCGCGGTCCCAGCACCTCCTCGATCCGCCAATTCACCCGGTACGAGGCCTCCAGGCAGTCTTGGTATGAATAATCGCTCATGACACTCCCTCCTTAACTATTTGAAATCGTTCTAATTAATTTCAGAACGATAAGTGATAAAATTCATTCTACGGATTTTCCCCTCCAAGTCAATATTTTTCAGAACGATAGGTGAAAAATATTGCAAAAAAATTCTAAGTAGGCGATTTTAGGGAAAAGAGGATGAACCGAAATGGGTCGACATAAAGGATACGATCGCGAGGAAGTCCTGGAAAAGGCCATGCACCTGTTTTGGCGCAAGGGCTACGAGGGCGCGCATCTCCAAGAATTAGTGGAGGTGACGGGCTTGAACCGCTTCAGCCTTTACAAAGAATTTCGCGGCAAGGACGGCCTATACGAGGCCGCGGTGGATCATTACCTGGGCGGGCTCCGCCATTTGAGCGAAGTCCTCAACCGCGAACCCCTGGGAATGGCCAACATCCTGGAAGAAGTGCGCCTGGTGGTCTTTTCCGATTTCCCCTACGGCTGCTTCATGACCAACGCGCTCACCCAACAAGAGGTGCTCAACGAGAGAATCCGCAAACGCGTTCGGGACTTCGTCACCGCCTCCGAACAAATGGTCCTGAAAAACCTGGAGGCCGCGCGTCTCCGCGGCGAACTCTCCCCCGACAGCGATCTCGCGGGCCTCGCTAAATTCATCGTCACCTTCGATATTGGGATCGTCACCTTTTCCACGACGCAACCGACGCAAGAGGACAAGCGTCGCATCTACGAAAATTTCCGCCTCATGTTGACCCGAGGCACCGGCGTCCAGAGTCCGGGATCCGGCGAAGCCTCCGATGCGCCGGCCGTCCTCGTCAACCGTACCCGCTAGTGCCGCCAAGAAGAGGTGTAAAACCAATTTGAAAGGATCGGATTTTTATGGACGCAGGGTTTTGGCACCAAAAATGGAAAATAAACGAAATTGCCTTTCACCAAGGCATAGCCAACCCCTTACTGGTGAAATATTTGGACCGCCTTTCGCTAAGGAAAGGCGGTCGTGTTTTTTTACCGTTGTGCGGCAAGACGCTCGACATCCATTGGTTAATTTCTAGAGGTTATCGCGTTTCCGGAGCGGAACTGAGCCCGATTGCCGTCGAGCAATTATTTTTGGAGCTCGGGGTTGAACCAAAAATATCCGGAGCGGGTAAGACAGATCTCTACAGCGCGAAAAACGTCGACATATTTGTTGGGGACATATTTGATTTGTCTGGCAAGCTGCTCGGCGACGTCGATGCGATTTATGACCGGGCGGCTTTAGTGGCCCTTCCCGAAGAAATGCGCCGTCGATACGCAAAGCATTTAATGGAGATCACGAATCAAGCCCCGCAATTACTCATTTGTTTTGAGTACGATCAAGACTTGATGGCGGGGCCCCCTTTTTCGGTCGGCAATGAAGAAATACAACGACTCTATAGAGAACATTATGAACTAACTCTCCTCGCA
>JAANMT010000406.1_pt1 | contig 47147 bp, 48 predicted proteins | sample 7279711 | NCBI WGS metagenome assembly JAANMT01 (sample SAMN14094538, study PRJNA606508) | bioreactor metagenome | isolation source: A lab-scale SPAN reactor treating ammonium-rich wastewater day 1 | place: Ireland: Galway | collected 2017-01-16 | reverse complement strand
TATCTTCGCAGGGACTCAGGTTTCCAACACCGGCAGCTTCACTGTGAATGCCGCCAGCAATCTGAATGTCGATCCGGGCTATACTGCCCCAGGTTGCGACAAGGATGGCTTCCTTTACAGCAATCAAGCTCTTGCGACTGCTGGTACGAATGGCAGTGCTCTCGGTTCCCAGGGACCGATCGCACCCTCTGCTATCATCGACTGGTCACTGTATCAATAAGCCGGCTGGTTGATTCGGATTTATTCGTCATGTCGAGGGGGCATCGGAAACGATGCCCCCTTTTTCGTGGTGGTGTCTGGCCGGTCTATTCCACACCCTTCAGGCGGATCACAAAGGCATGACGGATTGTATTGTTATCCGGGGGAATGACCGGCATGGAAATGTGGATTTTTCCATTTTCGACTTTGCAGGCCAGCGGTTCGGGCCAGCCCAGCAGGGAGGCTTCAACTGTTCCCCCGGCTTTGGGTGATTCCAGAGCCAGTTCCGCTCCGGGCCATTTGAGCAGGTGGGCATAAACCGCCCCATCACGTGTGGTGTAACGCACTGAATCTCCTTCGGCATTCACCCGCCAGGGGCTGGAGCCATAAATCCCTTCGCCATTCTCCTTCAGCCAGTCACCGATCTCCAGCAGGCGCTGCTGCATGATCACAGGGATCCGTCCATCGGCGGTCGGCCCGATATCGAGCAGCAGATTGCCTCCCCTGGCGACCAGCTCGATCAGCAGGTGAATCAGCTCGCCAGCCGGTTTGTACTCATCGATGGTTTCATTCCGGTTGTATCCGAAAGAAGCCCCCATCCCGCGGCATTCCTCCCACTTGCGTTTCTGAAATGCATCCTCAGGAGCCTGATAGATGTTTCCGTATTCGGTGGTGTAGTAGTCGCCATGATGGCCGCGTGTGTCTTTGCCCCAGCGGTCATCGACAATGACATCCTCACGTGATGGCGATTCATTGTAGAGCCAGGCCAGAAATTCGGTGCTGCGCCAGACATCGCTGGGGTGGTCCCATTCGCCATCGCTGAAGATCAGTGAGGGTTGATAACGGTTCACCAGATCCTTGAGCTGCGGAAGCATGTGCTGATCGACATAACGGTGCACATCGGTTTTGTAAATCGGGTTGAACCACTCATAGAGCGAATAGTAAAAGCCCATTTTCAGCCCACGGTCCCGGACTGCCTGGGTCAGATCGCCGCAGAGATCGCGATGTGGGCCGATATCGACACTGTTCCAGTTCCAGCTGTCCGGGCTGGGCCACAGGCAGAATCCCTCATGGTGCTTCGAAGTCAGGACCACATACTTCGCGCCGGAGCGTGCGAAGATATCGGCCCACTGCGCCGGATCGAACATTTCCGCTTTGAACATCGGAGCGAAATCCTGGTATTTAAAATCCTCGCCATAGGTCTTGAGATGGAACTTCCAGGTTTCTCCATTGGGATCCATCATGTCATTCCAGTACCATTCCGAATACTTTCCCTTCGAACCCCAGGCAGGAACCGCATAGACTCCCCAGTGAATGAAAATGCCAAATTTGGCTTCATCGAACCAGGCAGGATTCGGGCGGCTGTCCAGGGACTCCCAGGTGGGTTCATAAGTGACCGCTGTCGCAGCGCCTGCCATCATTCCCACCATCAGTAAAACTGCCAGAATGTACCTCATGTAAATGTGCCTCCATTTGTTTTCAGTGCAACTGCACAAGGATCACAGATAAACACGCTGCTCTTCGCGGCTGCTGCGGTAAATGCTGGTGATCAGGTGGACCGACTTGCGCGCCTCAGCGCCGGTGACCACCGGGTCACGCCCCTCCTGGATGGCCTGGATCATATCACGGATATGATATTCATGCCCCGCAGTGGTAATCGCTTTGGGGTCTCCATAACCGCCTCCCTGGCTGTGGGAGGAATCGGCGATTTCGGGTTCGCCATCGATAACACACTTCTTCAGGCGGGTGTCTTCCAGCAGGATGCTGCCCTTTTCGCCATGGATTTCGATCCGTGTTTCAATGCCGGGTTTGGCGCAGGTGGTGGCCTCGATGACTCCCTGACCGCCCCCTTTCCACCTGATGATAGAATGGCTGGCATCTTCCACCTCGATGCGGTGTCCCAGAGTGGAAGCCAGGGAATACACCCATTCCGGCTCTCCTGCCAGCCACTGGATCAGATCCACCCAGTGGACTCCCTGATTCATGGTGGCTCCGCCTCCATCGAACTCCCAGGTCCCACGCCAGGCGGCTGAATCATAGTATTCCTGGGAACGGTAATATTTGATGTAGGCATCCGCCACCAGAATCTTGCCCAGACGCCCTTCCTGGATGATCTGCCTGGCCTGCCGTGGGCCATCGAAAGTGCGAAACTGAAGAATTCCCCCCAGCTTCACTCCAGCCTTACGGCATTCGGCGATCATCCGGTCGATTTTTTCTGTAGTGACCTCCATCGGCTTTTCACACAGGATATGGGCGCCCGCATGAGCGGCTTCAAGGACGGGATCCATGTGCCACCCGCTCGGAGTGGCGACAGTGACGACCTCACATCCTCCCGATTGCACCAGGTCTTCGATGCTGTTGAACACAGGGATGTTGTGCTGCTGGCCGAATTTGTGGGCTGCTTCGGGGAATTTGTCATAGACGCCCCCGAGCTCGGCTCCCTCCACCTGTTCAATCGCCCTGCGATGAAAATCAGCGATGACACCGACTCCGACCAAGCCAAAGCGCATGAGGCCAGTTCCTCCCACTGTGTTGAATGTGGTGCCGATTATGGGAAGGCCCGCAGAGAATGACAACCACTGAGTGAGAGGCGGTCAGGGAACCTGGTTCCCCTGCTGCTCGATGAGTATCTGCAGATCTTTGCTGTCGACTCGGCCATCTCCATTGATGTCAGGGGAGAGAGTCGGGCGTGGGGTCAGTGTCCGGGTTGGAGAAAGTGTGCGTGTGGGAGTGGCTGTCCGGGTCGGTGTTTGAGTGATGGCCGGGTACTGTGTGGGGGTGGAGGTGGGAGTCGGAGTCTCGACAGCTGGAAGGGCATTCAGAAAAACCACCAGGTTTCCAGGAATGCCGGAGGGAATGAAGCCTTCATTGGCTACTGCCAGATCCGCCCGTCCATCCCGGTTGAAATCATCGGCGCTGATTCCCATGCTGACCCGCCCCTCCGCGCTGAAAGAGAGAGGCTGGCTCGAGGCATAGGTCCGCGGGGAGGCTGCTCCATCATTCAGGAACACCATCACAGTCCCATTTGTGAAGGTATCTCCCGGCAGCACAGCGGCGATATCAAGGAAGGAATCTCCATTGAAATCGGCTGTGGCGATCTTGGTGACTCCCTTGCCGGGATCCAGGAAAGTGGATTGGACAGGCGGCTGGCTGGTGCCATTTCCATACAGGATCGCCACAGCATGGGAGGTATCGGTGAGTGTGTTGAACAGGCCGCCATTGGCGACAACCAGATCCAGATGGTGGTCTCCATCCATATCCCTCATCAGGACATCGTATTCGAGGTGGGCGCCGGAACCTCCGGTAGCGAGGTTGATGCTGTTCGGGAACCATCCGCTGCCATCGCCAAAGAAGACCCAGACCCGCAGACGGTCAACCATGGCGATATCCAGTAACCCATCCTCATTGAAGTCTCCGAGATCCAGGTTCTCGCCCGCACTTTGTGAAATCAGAGCCGATTCAAAAAAGGGGTTGAATCCCCCACCGCTGGTTCCGAGGTAAGTCAGCAGGCGAGGGTCGAGATACAACGACAGCGCCAGATCCGGCAGTGAGTCATAACCGGGGTTGAAATGCCCGGCGCGCACTGCGGTGGGATTCACACCCATGTCGGCGGTGATCTGAACTGGTGGGGAGATGAAAGTGCCGGGGGACAGGGGTTGATTATAGTAGATTTGGATCGAGTTGCCGGCGCTTCCTCCCGGGTTGGGGGCATTCGCCACAAGAATATCCAGCAGCCCATCCTTGTTCAGGTCGAACAGCGAGGCGTATTCGTTTTCTTCCCCACCGGCCTGGTCGGTGGCATTGGTGACACGGGTGGCGATGGCATGGCGCCGGGGAAAATTTCCTCCTCCATCACCGAAGTAAAGGGAGATGAACCCATTGTCCGCAGTGACCAGATCGAGGAAGCCATCCTGGTCGAGATCCCCGCATTCGACCGACTCCGGCCCGGCATTCAAGGCCGAGGAAGCCGGATAAACCTGCGCGGGCTGGAATGTGAGAGCGAATCCGGTCTGGGAGAATCCCGCCAGTAACACAAATAAAATTGATCGAATTTGCTTTATCTTAGTGAGCATATAGGATAATATAGCAGGGTCTTGAGAGTTCTTCACAGGGAAGGAAGCTTGAGAGTAAAAAGAAGACTTTCAATACAAGCCAGGAAACAGGAATCATGAGCCAGGAAAACCAGAATCTCTCCTCCAAACCTATCCAGTGTGTGGTTCTGACCATCCATGATGGAACCAGTTCCAATCATGATTCCAGCGGCAAGCTGATCGAATCCCTGCTGCATGAGGGGGGCCATGAGGTGGTTTACCGCCGGGTGGTCAAGCAATCGGAGGCGGCTGTTCGAGAAGCCTTTGCGGAAGCCCTGGCCGATGATGAGTGCGAAGTGATCCTGACAACAGGTGGAATCGGGGTGTCTCATAAGGATGAAGTCTGGGACATCCTCCACAGCCTGTATCAGAAACGGATCGATAGTTTTGGAAATTTATTGAATACCCTGATATTCGCTGAATCCGGCCCGGCCTGCCTGTATTCCCGTCCGAGCGCTGGAATCATCGAAAAACATCCGGTATTCAGCCTGCCATTGAACTCCACCTCGATCCGGGTTGCGCTCGAAAAGCTGATCCTCCCTGAATTGAACACCCTCGTTCTCGAAGCACGCAAGTAATCTGTCCTGATTTTCAGACAACCCCAGTTTCCAATCCTGGGGGATCACCTGCTGTCCATGCTGCCGGGCCGTTTTTCTTGAATATTTATTAGTTGATCAGATAGAAATGACACATCGGGTGCTGTTTGCCGGGATAAGTGGAGGCCTTGAGGCGCTCCCAGGAGGCAGACAGTGGGCATTTCTCAGTGGTTCCAGTTATTCCGTAAAAAGGCCGCCGCACATTCACCTGTAGAACCAATCCGATCCCTCCCTGTACCCCATGCTCCCTCCATACCGACTGCGCCCAGGGCCTCCAGCATGAATGGGGCCTGGAAGGTGGATTCATCCCGTTATGGCGGGATCATTCCACCCCAGGATCTGATGCCTGAGAGATGGCATGCCTTTTACCGTTACTTGCGGGACCACATTCCCGATGTCTCGGCGGGAGTCTGGGCCTGGGTGCGTTTATGTTCGACTGCGCACTCACTGGATTATATCGGTGGAACCACCAGCGAGCGTGCCGATGCCCAGGTGCTTCTTGAGGAACTGGAACGGCGTCTGCTGGAATCCACCTTCGACCATCGCCCCGGTTTCGATGGATTGATCGACCAGTTTTACCAATCCGTTTTTACAGTCGGTGCCTACTCCGGGGAGGTGGTGGCTCTGGAAAGCCGCAGCGGGATTTCACACTTTGCGCCGATCGATCCATCCAGCATCCGTTTCAAGCGCTATTCAACCTCCGGGCGGATGACTCCCTGCCAGCTTGCTGAGGATGGCAGCCTCAAGCCCCTGCCGGAGGTTTCATTCTTTTATTATGGGCTGGATGCGGATGCGGAGAACCCTTATGGGCGTTCTCCCCTTTCCAGCCTGCCTTTCGTGCTGAGGCTGCAACAGCAGCTGTTCGAGGATATGGGCAAGGCGGCGCATAATGCCGGATATCCCTCGCTGCATGTCCGCTACCAGGCCCCGGAGCGTGAACCAGGGGAGGGGGTCGATGCGTATCGCGAAAGAATCCAGGGTGAATTCGATTCGATCGATCAGGCTCTGCGGACTCGCTCACCCGAAAGCAATTTCCTGACCCAGGCCAATGTCGAAATCGCCTATGTCGGACCCAATGGCCAGATGCTGCGCTGGAGGGAAACCCTCGAGACCATCAGCGAGCAGGTGGTGTCTGCCCTGCACCTGGCTCCTTTTCTCATCGGACGCAATTATGGCACCACCCAGAGCTGGGCGCGTGCGCAGTATGATCTGATGATCAACAACGCCGCATCGGTGCAGCGCGCCGCTGCACGGCTGATCGAGTGGATCGCCAACCTGGAGCTGGCCTTCCACAGATCCGATGTCAGGGTGCGCTGCCGTTTCGCCCCGCATCATGGCTGGAATGATGTCGATGAGGCGCGTGCACGGCAGATCCATGTTCAAACCCTGCTCACACTCAAAGCACAAGGCTTGATCGAGGATGACCGCATCACCCGCGAACTCGATATCTGATTAATCCCGAAAAATTAACAAGGCAAGGAAAGAGACGATGAAGAACCGCTGTCTTCAGCGAATACAGGATGGCCTGCCGCTCCGTGTGGTGATTCAGGCGGATCGGCTCGATCTGTTTGATCGAGCCTCTTCGGACCTGCTGGGGCAAATCCTCCTGAATGAGCCTCCCGGGGATCTGTGCGGCCAGATTTTCTTCGCAACCCTCGAAGCCGCGCAGGGGAGGGAGCTGATCTCCGAAGCTGATCTTCGCAGGAAACCCCTGGCGGTGTGGATGCTGGATCCGGAGGTGTCAGGACGGCTGGTGTTGGACCAGAACCGGGAGGGGGAGCCGGTTTTCGAACCGATCCGCCTGGTGGCGCAGATCCCGGTCGTTTCACGGCCGGTCCTGTTTGAAGAGGCCGGGCTGTCCGCCTGGAAGCTGGCACATTCAATGCCATGCCGCACTGTCCGGATTTATCAATTTCAGGCGGAGGGGCATTGGCTGATGACAGAAGAAATCAGGAAGGATGAGGAGGTCCCGCCGCAGCAGGCAGCCTCGGAAACCGTACGGCTCACAGACTGTTTTTCCCGGTGGATCGAATCCATCCCGAACCGTCCCTGTGCACGGGCATGGACCTGCCGGGGGAGCCGTAAAGGTTTTCAGAAACACGAGATGTGGCAGTTCAGTCTGGGATTCGGTGATCCGAATCAGACAAGTCAATCGATATGGCTGAGCCATGATTCAGGAAAGGAGAAAGTGCAATGAGCCGTCTGGCAGACAATCTGGGGGTCGGCAGCCTGTATGGCAGTTTCCAGATCGATGGAACCAGCCCGAATTATGATCTGACCGATGCAAATGTGGGGCAGGCTGTCGGTCTCTCGGGAAACAATGAGGTGGATCTCGGCAGCAATGGGGGAGCATTCCTCGGGCGCCTGGTATCGGTTCAGACCGATATCGCAGTTGTTCAGCTCAGGGGTGTGATGCGGATTCCTTACAATGCCGCCAGTGCCCCCGCGCTGGGTGGAACTGTGGTTCTGGATGGAGCCGGCAAGGTCAAGAGTTCGGCCAGTGGACGTGGAATTGTGATCGCGTTGGACAGCACCGCCGAGACAGCCGATGTCCTGCTGTGAATCCAACGGTGACCTGATTGAAACAGAACGAAAGGAGCCTTTCTATGGCATCACCTGCGCATGAAGCAGAAGCACTGAGGAATGATCCTCAACACCTCTTCGATATCCCTCTCAGCGAAGACCTGCTGATCCAGGCACGGTCTCGCGGGGTCGGCCTGACTGAGATCCTCGAGGAGCTCGATCCGAGCCAGGGGGATTCCACCCTGGATGCCTTCGAGCGCCAGCTCGCACGCGCCGGAATTCGAATCCAGGGAACACACAGCGACACTATCGACCGATTCTTCGCATCGACCGAATCAGCCATCCTCTTCCCCGAGTATGTTTCCCGTTCGGTGCGGATCGGCATGACCGATTTCAGAGCGCTCAACCAGATCCTCGCCACACGCACCCGCATCGACAGCGACACATACAAGACCCTCTTCATGGATGAATCGGCGCAAACCGCCGCGGACCGCCGTCTGGCGCGCCTGGCCGAAGGGGCGGAGCTGCCCTGCATTGAAATCAAATCCTCTGAACACACAGTGAAAATCCGGAAATACGGGCGTTACATCGAAGTCAGTTATGAAGCCCTGCGGCGCAAGACCATCGCTGTGGTGTCCGTTTTCCTGAAGGCCATCGGATATCAGATCCAGAAGGACAAGTTCGAGGAGGCGCTGGCGGTGCTTGTCGATGGGGATGGAAACAGCAACCCGGCAGCAGTCAGCAACACCGCGGCCGATGGCACTCTGGCTTATGCCGACCTGGTGGATTTTGCGCTGTCGTTCCATCCCTATCAGATGAATGTGATCATTGCGCCCCCCGCGGTGGTCAAGACCATTCTGACTCTGGATGAATTCAAAGATCCATCGACCGGCATGAATTTCCAGGCGACCGGGGATCTGGTGACTCCTTTCGGGGCACAGATCATTCCAAACAGCGCAGTGGCCGCCAATACACTGATCGGCCTCGACCGCCGTTATGCCCTGGAAGAGGTTTTCGAAACCGGACTGCTGGTCGAAAGCGACCGTCTGATCCGCCGCCAGCTGGAGGGAACAGCCATCTCCGAGGTGGCGGGGTTTGCCAGGATCATTCAGCCGGCTGCGCGAGTCCTCGACATCGACTGGGCCTGATCGCAGCGCCGGCATGATCTGCCGCCGGACTCAGCCGGGCGTGCGCTCTCCTGAAAAATCTCGAAAGGATCCCTTGAATGCCATTCTCAGATGAATCCCTGATCCGAACTCACAGCGGGTGGGCCAACACCAGCCTGGTGCCGTCATCGCTGGTGGTTCAGCGCCTCGAGGATGCACACCAGGTTCTCCTGTCAGCCCTTCATCCGGATTACCTCCAGTCCGAAGATCCGCGCCTGGTGCTGGCGGAAACCGAGCTGGCGACTGCATTTATCCTGCGTTCACTCGCCACGGAAGCGGGCTTCGAGGACCGGGATATCCGCACCACACAGATCACACTCCGCGCCGGCTCGCGTGTCCGCAATCTGATCGAACTTGCGGATAACGAAGAGTCGCTGGCCTGGAGCCATGCGCGTCCGCTGCTGGCATGTGCCGGCTCGCGCATTCCTCTGCGCCTGGTGAGCGGGGGCTGAGCATGGTGTCCATCGGAACATTCACACTGCCTGATAATACCACCTGGTTCGAGACACGGATCGATCGGGTCGAAGAGCGTTACCGGCGGGTGGTTCAAGTGGAATCTGTTCTCACTCGAATCGCCAGCCAGGAGTCTTTCCAAGGCTCGATCGACGAGCTCCAGCGCCAGATCGAGCGTCTGGACCGCCAGGAGGCAGCCCTGTCGGTGGCACCCGGAAGATCCATTCGAGGGCAGCGTCGGCGATGCCACCTGCATCGTGACACCGAAAAGTGTATTGCAGTTCTGAGCCTCGAGGTGCTTGGGGTGGACCGTTTTGAATATGGTTCCCTGCAGCTCCATTCGCAGGAACTGGCCTCCAGCCCGATGAATCTTCTGGCCAATGCTTCAGGAAACTGGACCGCTCTGCCACGAATCCAGATCTCCCCATCCGGAGAGATTCAGTATCCGCATCTGTTTGACGGCCAGAACCAGATGACAGTTTTTCTGACCCTCTCCGCTCTGGATGTCCTGGTTCTCGATTCTGCGAATCGGACAGTGACACTCAATGGAACGAATGTCCTGCGGGACACCCAGGGAGAGTTTGTCGAAATGATTCCCGGGCAGGCCAACCTTCATTACAGCGATGCAGGCGGCAGCCGCAGTGGCACTGCCCATATCTTCTGGGAGGACCGTTGGGTATGAGCTCATCTGAATCAAGGAGTAATTCGATGCCAGAGGCCATCGTTTCACGTGCCACGCAGCTCGAAACACCCTCTGACGGGCAGACAGTCGATGATGTGGAGAACATGGCCCTGATCAATCAGCTGGCGAATACGCCGCTTTCCCGTGGCCAGGTCTATATCCGCAGCATGTATCTGTGCTCTTCACAGCTGTGTGAGTCCGACTGGTGCCGTTTCACAACACGGGCGCTTGATTCGATCTGCCGAAAGGTGGTCGGCCAATCGGTCCTGGCCGGGCATGACAAACGCACACTGCCGGTGGCCCGATTTTTCAAGGCGGCGCTGGTCGAGCGCCCGGAGGTGCCGGAGGCAGATTCCGGGAAGCCCACGCTGTGGGTGCGAGCCTGGTTCTACTGGCTGAAAGGCACCCATGGGGCGGATGATCTGGCGCTGAACATGGATGGCGGCATCTATCGCGAGGTGTCGATTTCATGGAGATACAGCGGCGGACATTGTTCCATCTGCGGCAAGCCCATGCGCAGCTGCCCACATCAGGCAGGCGAGGTTTATGACAATCAGGTGTGTTACACCTGGATCGAGAATATTCTCGATGTCCTCGAAGGCTCCCTGGTCTATAAGGGAGCTGACCGGGAAACTGCCATCGCCGGAGAGCATCAGCCCCGGTTCGAACCTCAGCCGACTGCGCTGGAATGCCTCCTGCTTTTCGAGGTCGAGCTGTTCCGGGATGGGGGTTCACAGTTATGAGCCGCGCCGGCCGATATGATCCTCTCGGTGCTTTGAACAGCAGTGATCTGTTCGTGTATGGCGAAAGCCCGGTCACTGCCGCCAAGCTGAACCGTTGGGACAGCAACATCGCCGCATCCTTCTGGCTGGTGCAGTCACTGTTCCGGAACATCGCCATCCCCGAAGGAGAGGCCCGCCTGGCTGCACTTGGGAATCCACCTCCTCTCAAAGTCGAGGCGCAGGAGATTCCGGACATGACTGTCCGGATCCAGCCTGGATTGCTGATCGGTCCCGGCTGGGTGGCTGGGTCTTCGGCAGCCGGAAGAATCCCGGAGACAGGATCGATTGCTGCTCCCTCGGTCCAGGCGCGAATCGATGCCATCGGAATCAATGCTGAAGGGCAATGGGTTCATCAGGCCGGCCAGGAGGCCGCAGCACCGGAATCTCCGGATCTGCCCTCAGAGACTGTTCATCTGGCTGACCTGTATCTGCGGCCAGGATCTGTTTCGATTCTGGATGCCGACGATGCAGTCAATGGTTATATCATCGATCAGCGCCCGCCATTGTTGTTTTCTCGAGCTCACCAGCACACGGCCATCGAACAGCCTGCGGAAACCTGTGATGGAGCCCGAACCGCATTTTCGACTCAGCAGAGATTTCTCGCCGGCAGCCTGCGTGTGTATGCAAATGGCCTGGCACTGATTCCTGCGGTTCATTACACCGAGGATGGAGACCACATGGGTTATGCCTTTGTGAATCCCCCTCCAGCCGGATTTGTCATTCACCACGAATACCAGCCGGCCTGATCCAGGCCACTCGAAATCACTACGGCGATCTTGCATCCGGGCCAGGCCCGGAGGTTATCTGGAGGTTTATCTGCAAACATGAATAAAAAAATCGCATGTCTGATTCTGCTCGCTGCGGGAGTTCCCCTGGCGGCTGTTGCCCAGTTTCAGAAGATCGGCATAGAACAGCTGCCGGCGAATCTCGGCAATGTGGTTGCTGACCTTGTGACAGCGCCAAAGATCAGGGCTTACAACTCTGCGGGAAACGAGCATCTGCTGTACATCGGCAGTGACAGCGGCAATTCCACCGAGGGGTTCCGCTTCAGGTTTGATTCATCGAGCGGGCAGGCCTTTCTGTATGTCCGCAATTCGCTCCGCTGGCAGTTTGATTCCGGCAACATGTTCCTGCGGGACCCGCTTGATTTCTACGATGGGGATGATCTGCGCTGGAATTATGATGATGCCAGCCTTGGGTATAACAGTTCTTCAAATGTTTTTCGCTTCGAAGATGCCAGTGACGCATCCATGGTGACTCTGGACATGGATGATGGTTCGCTGGATGCGCAGGGGTATTCTGAGTTTGGCAGCGCCTCGAGCACCCTGTCGATTTTTCAGCCTGCAGCAGAAGCGATTTCGGACTCTTCTTCGGCCGGAACTCCGGAGGTGTTGTTTTTCAGCACCGGCAGCGATCTCTCTCCACGGCTGGCGGGCATCGATTCCCATGTTGTGTTCGGGTGCCCCTGGGCAACCTCGGGCACACGGCTGAAGAGCCTCAAGGCATTCTTCTATTTCGAGACTGCCAGTGACAAAGCCAATTTCTCAGTCTCGCGCCGTTCAACCACTGCACCTCAGACAGAGGTGAGCCTGTTGAATTATGCCGGCAGTGATTACAACAAATCCAACTCCACCCAGGTGAGTGGGAATTACTACACCGTCTCTTCGAATCTGAACACCACGCTCAGTGGAAGCAATCAGGCATGGGCCACAGTGCGCCTGTATGCCAGCAGCAATCCGCGGGACTGCCGCCTGTGCGGCATCGAGTGGGTGTTCGAACAGCGTCGCTATTGAGCCATTTCTTCAAAGGACACAGAAATGAAACTGGATCTGGAAAATTCCTCCCAGGGAGGGATCTGGAAGGCAGCTGCTGCCACCCTGGCGGGAATGCTGGCCACAGGCCTGAGCGCCTGGCTGCTCTTCGCCCAGGAGGCGGTCACCCGCGATGAGGTCCTTCATTTTATCCAGCGTGAAACACCCTACATCGAAGACCGCAAAGCGATCCAGGAATCCCTGGTGCGCAATCATGAATCCATCCTGCGCATGGCGGATGAAATCGCTCTGATCCGCACCCAGCAGATGCGCATGGAATCGAAGCTCGATGTCCTGCTGGGGCAGAAAGGAGCGCCCTGATGACCCGTGGTACGCCTGTTTCGGCTCACCTTGTCTGGGAAGAGATTTGTTGCGGCTGTCATCGCCGGGGTTGTGCGGATGGCTGCACAGGAGGTGCACTCGATCCGGCGGTGGCGGATTTATTTGAAAGGATTCGTGCTTCCTGTTCCAGCTATCTGGGCCGGGATTGCCCGATCCGTGTGAGCAGCGGGGTCCGATGCCCGGCCCACAACAGGCGTGTGGGAGGTGCGGCGGAGTCGGCCCACCTCGAAGGAAAAGCGCTCGATCTGCTCTGTCCGGAAGGGCTTTCCCTGGAGATTTTCTGGGCTGTCTGCGGGCAGGAAGCCGGTGATGGCGGCTTTGGAAAGTATCACTGGGGAGCACATGTGGATACGCGGACTCATCCCCCCTGCCGCCGCTGGAGTGTCTTATGAAGCTGAAAGACCTCGAAGAAACACAGTTTCGTGAAAATCGGTTTGGATTTGCACTGTCTCTCTCAAACAGACAGCTCGGAGAGATTGTCCGATCCCTGATTCAGAAATTCCAAAGGAGGAAAACACATGTCACGATGGAACAGCCGGAAGTTTGTCGCCCTGCTGGTGACTCTGCTGACCAACCTGCTTGTATGGGCGCAGGTCGATACCGAAACCGCACAGGCATTCGCATCCGCCGCCATCAATGCCCTGGCGCTCGGGTATATCATTGTTCAGGGCCTGATCGATGCACGAGAGAGCCGTCATGACCAGCAGCGATAACCCTCCCGCCGGGTTCTGGGGGCAGCTGCTTCGATTCCTGTTTGAAGTTATCGAGGTCACCGAGACTCTCTCCGCAGATGCCGGCAGCAGGGAGAAGAAGAGGCATGCGCTGGAGCTTGTGGAGAAGTGGTACCGTTCGAGCGGCATCCGCATCCGCTATCTTCCGGCTCCGATCGAGCGTTATGTGGTGCGCCGGATCGCATCCGATCTGATCGATGCCCTGGTCGAGGTGCTCAACTCGCTTCCAGCCGACTCTGTTCTGGAAGAGAGCCGCGGACTCTGAGGAGATCTGTCCAGCTTCCATGCGACTTTATCCCCACATATCCATAGTCGATCCCGATGGACGCCTGCTGTGGTCCTCGATCGAGGTGATGAAGGTGAATGTGATGGCGCGATTCGGAGCGGAAGACTCCGAAGCGGAGGTCTTTCTTCACCCCCATTCGCCGTTGCCTTCCTGCCAGCTGGGGGATGGACTGATCATTCGGTTCGGCAGCACCATCCGCTTCCGGGGAACTCTCGTAGAAATTCAACGCCGGACAGTGGGTTCCCCCCTGGTTCTCAAGGCCTGCCGCCGTCCGCGCCGGCTGTTTCAACGGGAGGTCCGCGGCTTGTACGAGCACCAGTCACCGACAGTGATATTGTCCTCGATTCTGCTCTCCACTTATCCGCATCAGCTATGGTGCGAGAATCAGCCTGCCTCGAACCGGGAGCTGGATCGCCTTGATTTCCGTGGAATCCCTCTGTTCTATGCGGTGGACCTGCTGGCAAAGCTGGCGGGCAACTGGCTCTGGTGGATCGATTGGGAGGATCACCTGCATTTCATTTCCCCGGATTCACCCCCCGAGCATGAGTGGTATGTTCATGAGGATTTCCTGCTTCTGTCACCCCGGTTGAGCGATTACCGGGTGAAAAACGATTTTGAGTTCCATGGAGGGGTGATCGAAGGAGAAGAGTTCATCCGGACCTTTTCGGATGCGGGCAGCATCGAACTTTACGGCCGCAGCCCCGAATCCCTGTTCGCCCGTGCAGTGACGACACCCCTGGTTTTCGAATACCTGAAAGAGTCAGTGATCGAGGAGCTGCCCAGTCCGGGATATTCACGATTCATTCAGCGTGTGGATGGCGGTCTGGATGCTTTCTTTGGCGAGCGGTTTCGCCTGCGCGGGAATCTTCCGGCTGGAATGAGCTCCGGCCAGGTGTTTCGGATCGCCGGTGAGGAAATCGCCTGGAGTGAAAAAGGGCTATCGACCCGGTATCACCTGGCTTCCGGCATGGAAAGCGCCTCCCGGTACACCCGTTATCTGGATCATGAGCCTCTCACAGTCGATTTTGTTGGCTCCCAGCTCGGCTGGTTCACACTGGACCTGTCTTCGCTGGATTCAGAGGTGCGCCTGGGGCATGAATGAACTCGAGAGCCAGGTCTGCCAGCTGCTGTTCAAGGAGCAGATGTCCAATAAGGAAGCGGCACAACGCCTGAATCTCACACCGGCCGAGGTCCTCAGCATTGCAGTCAAATCCCGCACTCACCAGCCCCATCCTGAAACGAATCCACATAAGGCGGCTTCCGAAACAGAAGAGGAACAGATTCAGCGCCTGCGCCGGCAGGTGCGCCAGGGGCTGCTCGAACGGACCCGGCCTGGAGCCATCGAAGAGATTCCCGCTCATGCCCTGGTCCGGCTGTGGTCGCTGATCGAAGACCAGAAGCTGATCCAGGGGGATTTGGCCTCAGTGGAAGATCCAATCCTTGACGGTCTGGCGGAGGAGATCAAAAAGCAGATATTCAGCCTGCTGGATCAGGCAGTGGAAGGATGACCCGGCTCCCCCGTCATTGGCTGCGCGAGTACTGCGAGTCTCCGACACGCTTCGCTGCGATGATCCTTGGGCTGAAACTCCCCAAAGCCCAGAAAGAATGGACCGCACATTTCGGAGAGCACCGCTTTTTTCATGCAGCTCCCCGGGATCATGGAAAATCCACTCTGTATGCCTTTGTTCTGCCGCTGTGGGAGGTGGCGCGTTGTCCGGAGAAACGTGTGCTCATTGTGGGCAAGACACTCGATCTGGCCAGCCGTTTCATCACCAGCCTGCGCGAGGAAATCGAGACCAACCCCCGCCTGATTGAAGTGTATGGTTTTCTGCGCCCGGAAAAACCGCGCGCCTGGAATCGTTATGCCCTTTTTCTCGACCGGAAGCGCAATATCCGTGAGCCGACCCTCCGTGCTCTGCCTGTTCTGGGGTCCTGTGCCGGGCTGCGGGCGGATCTGGTCATCGCCGATGACATCATCGACAGCGAGCTCTGTTATTTCCGCTCTCAGCGGGACCGTGTTCATCAGTGGTTCCTGTCCGAGTTGACACCGGTCCTGGAGGCAGATGGCCGCCTGCTGGTGGCCGGGACCCGCAAGCATCATGATGATCTGTATTCCCGCCTGATTGCCAATCCGGCATATCGTTCCCGCATCGACCGGGCCATTCTGGATGAAAGCGCGAAACAGGTGCTCATGCCTGAACGCTGGCCTTTTGAAAGGCTCCTGGCGGACCGTGAAGAGATCGGCACAGTGCTGTTCAATCGTGAAAAACAGAACCAGGTGATCGATGAACAGACAGCCCTGTTCAAGCGGGACTGGCTGGAAGGCTGCCTGGATCCTCTGTCGTTTTCAGGCCCCCAGCTCAACTCGGGCTGCATTGTTGTTCAGGGGATCGATCTGGCCGCAGTGGCGGATCCTCAGCGGGCATTGGCCAGTGACAGCGATTATAACGCCATCGTGACCCTGGCGCTTGAGGCGGATGACCGGCTCAGGGTGATCGATTTCTGGATGGAGCGCGGCCTCTCCCCGGAGCTGCTGATCGAATCAATCGTTCTTCAGGTCCGCAGGCATTCCCCCTGGCTGGTGGTGGTTGAAAACAACTCCTTTCAAAGCTGGGTGGAGCGTGAGCTGAGCGAGAGGATCGAGGTTCCAGTTCAAGGCCACACGACAGGAGCACGAAACAAGCATTCCTTCATCGAGGGAGTCCCCTCATTGGCGGTGCTGTTTGAAAGGGGCAAAGTGGTTCTCCCCGCGGGGGATGAGTACAGCCGAAGGATGAGTGGCCATCTGATCGACCAGCTCCATGGCCTGGGCCTCGAGCGGCATGATGATCTGGCGATGGCTTTCTGGTTTGCTGTATCCGCTGCGCGCAGAGTCAGGGAACGAAAGCGGGTTGCAATCAACCTGGGTCCGCCGGTTCAACGGTTCTAAATGAAAAAAGGGCTGGCCTTGCGGCCAGCCCTTTTTTTTAAGGCTGCTATGTTTCAGATAAACTTACTGGCCGGCAACCATCTGCGGGCCACAGGGTGAACAGGGGGCGCAGATGTTGCAGAAGGGATTGCAGACAGCACCCAGCATGCACTTGGCGGCTGAGCAGGTTCCGCAAGTGATGTCACACACGCCTTTGGCGGTGACACAGGTCAGGCACTGAGCACCCTTGCACACCACATTCAGCAGGCACAGCGGCAGCTTGCAGAGCGGAGCCAGCAGGTTGCAGGGATTGCAGACCGGCCTGCAGGGCGCGCAGGGTGCGCACGGCGCAAAGTTGACCGGCAGCACATTCGGAGCTGCGGGTGGTGGCGGTGGCGGCGGTGTTTCAACCGGCTGCTGGGCAATCACTGGGGGCGGCAGAATCGGCGCCGGGGCTTCAGCGATGGCGGGCGGTTCCGGCATGGGGACCACTGGTGGGGGAGCTGGCTGCTCTTTGACAACCACTGGTTCCGGAATGACCGGTGCCGGGGCAACTGGTTCCGGGACTGGAGCAACCGGTGGTGGAGCGATCTCAACCACATTCGGGCGCTCTTCGACACCTGGCTCGCTGGAAATCAGGGTCGACAGAACAAAGGGATGACCATGATTCAGGTAGCGCAGATCCAGCTGCATGGCTGCGAACGATGCTTCATCCGCGCCAGCCGGGAGATCATAAAACAGGGTGAAGGTGGTCATGCCACCATGCGGAATCAGACCAGTCACTCCGGTCAGAAGTGGCTCACCCTCACGCAGGACCGAAGTGGCGAAGTGCTTCTCGCCGACTGCATCGGTCAACACTGCCTCGTTGAAACCATCGAACATGAAGGTCTCATGCCAGTGGTTCACAAAGGTATACTGCACCGGCATTGTCCTGGTGACCGAACCATCGGCCATCAGGCGCTCGGTGAAAGGAAGTCTTTCGACAATCAACGAACCGCGCGCATCGGTGAGATCCGCGCCCGGCGGCAACAACACTTCAACTTTTGAAGTGCCCACTCCTGTGCTGATCAACTCTTTCCCGTCCGGCACAAAACCCGCCGAAACAGGAGCGGCCAAAACCATGGCCATTAACATTAAACACACAACAACTCCCCGAACCATAACCGTTTCCTCCTCAAAAAGCAGTTTGCTTGACTTCTACATCTTCGCGGGATGTTTCTCCCCTCCAGATACGCATCCCCCTATGAGCAGCTACATTACAACACAGGCGCTCGGACCTGTCAATACAGTAAAACGACCTCTATCTCATCCCGGAACAGGAGGCTGGCTATTCCTTCCCATTCCTTTTCAACTATGAAATATCGGCCGAAACCAACAGAAATTTACACTCCATTGAGGTCCATTTCAAGGGTAAAGTCAAAAGCACGGACCGAATGGGTCAAGGCACCTATCGAAATGAAATCGACTCCGGTTTCGGCAATTTTTCGCACGGTATCCAGGCGAATCCCGCCGGAAGCCTCGAGCTGCGCTCTTTTATCGGTCAGGCGGACAGCCTCGCGCATCTCCTCCAGGCTCATATTGTCCAGCAGAATCCTTTCGACTCCTTCTTCGAGCACCTGTGCCAGCTGCTCGAGGTTTTCGACCTCGATTTCGACTGGAATATGTGCCTGATTATGAGCCTTAACCGCTTTCAGAGCCGGGACCGGTCCGCCCGCAATGGCGATATGATTGTCTTTGAGCAGCACCATTTCTTCGAGATTTTCGCGGTGGTTGCTGCCTCCTCCGGTGCGAACCGCGTATTTTTCCCAGCTGCGCCAGAGTGGCACAGTTTTCCGGGTATCACAGATAGTGGCCGAGGTTCCACGGATTTCCTCCATGAAACTGGCTGCCATTGAGGCAATTCCCGATAAACGCCCGAGCAGGTTCAGCGCGACCCTTTCAGCCGGGAGGATTCCGGCCGCTTTTCCCTGGATTCGTGCGGCGATGAATCCGGGGTTGATCACCCCGCCATCATCGGCATAGACCTCGACTTCCAGATCCGGATCGAAAACCTGAAAGGCTGCGGCGAATAAGGCTCCCCCGCAGAAAATTCCTTTTTCCCGTGAAATCAGGATGGCAGTGGCGTTTTTTTCCGGAGGAACTGTCCACTGTGTGGAGACATCCTGCCAGGCATGGTCTTCCACGAGTGCCAGCCGTATCAGAGCCAGAGTGTCGGCATCAATTATTTTCCGCCAGTCGGTTCCAGTCATTTAACATCCTCAATAAATTCAGGGTAACGAAAATATCCCACCTGAAGTGCGCATTGAAGTCCTGTCCAGCAGGGCGCCTTCAGGACTTGAGGAGCGGAGAACAGGCTGCCACACTGCTGGCATGATTTCACTGGTGACAGGTGGAACCGGTTATTTTGGCGGTCATCTGGTCCAGGTGCTGCTGGATGCGGGTGATGAAGTGCGTGTGCTGCATCGGCGCGGCAGTGATGTCTCCTGCCTCCCGGGAACTGTGGTGCTCTGTGAAGGGGATATCACGCAGCCGCAATCCCTCGAAAAGGCCGCTCTCGGGTGTGACCGCATCTTCCACAGCGCCGCTCTGGTCAAAAACTGGGCCCGGAATCCCAGCCTGTTCGACCGGATCAATGTCGAGGGGACCCTCCATGTCTGCCAGACCGCGCGCAGACTGGGGTGCCGTCTGATCTATACCTCCTCTTTTTTCGCGCTGGGACCGACCGGCCCGCATCCGGTCAGGGAAAACCACCAGCGGGCCACTCTCTCCTATTGTACCGATTACGAACGAACCAAGAGCCAGGCATTGCAGCGTGTCCGCAAAGAGATCGAAGGCGGACTGGAAGGCATCATTCTTTACCCGGGGATGATTTATGGCCCGGGGCCATTGACCCAGGGGAATTTCATCGGGGGAATGGCCCGTGACATGCGGCAGCGGCGAATGCCCGGATTGCCAGGCGATGGGCAGCAGAAGATCACTCTGGCGTACATCGATGATGTGGCCGCCGGCCACCTGGCGGCTGCCGAAAAAGGGCTGCCGGGAAGGGATTATATCCTGGGCGGCCCGGTCGCCACGATCGAGGAGGTGTGCGCCATCCTCGGGAGATTGCTGGAGGTAAAGCCTCCTTCATTCCGGATCCCGATTGGGGTGCTGAAAGGTCTCGGGTGGGTGTCTGTGCAGGTTGCCCGGGCAGCAGGCATCTCTCCGCAGATCACCCCGGGGGTCGCTGAAACCCTGCGCCATCACTGGGCTTATGACAGCAGCCGTGCGGCCGGTGAGATCGGCTATCGGATGCGCCCGATCGAGGAAGGCCTTTCCGAGGTGGTTCGGTATATCCGGGCCTTTGCAGATTGAAGAACCCGCCGGAAAGTCAGCCCAGCGAGGCCAGGATCTGGGCCGCCACTGTGATGCCGATCAGTGCAATGGGATAGATGGCGGCATAAGCCAGGGCCGGCTCATCGGATTCGACTGCCGAGCAGGCTGCCCCCAGGCCGGGTGTGCTGGTTTTGGCGCCGCAGACAGTCCCCAGGGTGCTGGACAGATCAAAGCCGAACACCCAGTGAGTGAGCGCAAAGGCCACTGTGATCGGGGTGCAGGTCACACACATCCCCGCCAGCAGCAGGGAGATTCCCTGGCTCTGCAGGACCTCGATGAAATGCGCCCCGGCTTCGGTTCCCGCCCCGGCAAGGAAAAACACCAGGCCGAGTTCACGCAGGATAAAACGCACCGCATAAGGGGTGCGCATGATCAGCGAACCCACACGCCCGAGGTAACTGAGCACCAGGGCGACGAACAATGGGCCTCCCGCCAGCCCCAGTCGGATCGGGGTGCCGCCTGGTGTGTGGATCGGAACATAAGCCAGCAGCACCCCCAGAACGATTCCGACCGCAAAGGGCAGAATCGGGGTCTCATGAATCTTCTTTTCATGTTTGCCGCAGTAGGCGATAAAGGCTTCGCAGTCTTCCGGGCTGCCGACAATTCGCAGCAGATCACCGATCTCGAGCCGCATCGCACCGGTTGGCACCAGCTCGATATCCTCACGCGCCACACGTGTGACCACCACCCCGAAATGCTCGGGGATGGCCAGCTCCACCAGGCTTTTTCCCGCCACACGATGCTCCGAGACATACACCTCGCGTGCAATCACATCCGGCGAGAGGGGGAAATCCTCATGCACTTCCGGCCCAAGGATGATCTGAAGTTTGTTCAGGCCCGCCTCGGTGCCGACCGCCAGAACCACATCATTCTGCTGGAAGTCCATTTCCCATTTGGCAGCCAGGACACGGTCCCCCCGGTGGATTCGGGATATGTTGGCCTGTGTCATCCCATGCAGGCTCAATTCAGACAGATTTTTTCCGATGCACTGGGGGTTCTCCACACGAAACTTGCGGGTCAGTATGGGATCCTCGATATCGCCGGAGACACTGACCCGGTCGGTTGCGGCCCGGTCTTTCTTGTGCAGAATCCGGGGGAGGATCTGGGCAAACAGGACAATTCCGACGACCCCGAATGGATAGGCGATGCCATAACCGACCGAAACGCCGGGGTCTTTGAGGTAATCCAGAGCGGCAGCCAGTGCCGGGGTGCTGGTCATGGCCCCGGCAAACATCCCGACTCGCAGGGAAGGGGGCAGCTCCAGAAGCCACCCCATCAGCCAGGCCACCAAAGCGGCTGATACAACCGCTCCCAGCCCGATCTGCAGAATCCTCAGCCCCTGCTTCTGAAAAGTGTTGAAAAAGTGCGGCCCGGCCTGAAGGCCAACCGAGTAAACGAACAGAATCACCCCCAGATCCGCAAACTCATGGGGGACTGTCAACCCGTAATGGCCAAACACCAATGCCACAAACAGCACGGCCGAAGCCCCCAGCGATACCCCTCTGACACGGATCGCTCCGAGGGCATAGCCCAGGGCAATGATCAGAAACAGCAGTGCGGTTGGATTCCCCAGGAATCGTTCAATCATCGAGCCTGTTCATTTCCTTCGATCACAGCAGCGGGCCTTTTTCCTTCGGGATTGGCCCCCTGACCTTCTCTTCAGCCAGGGGGAAGGGTACAGTTCCCGAATGCTGTTGACGATGTTGAATGAGAAAAGAATGTTGCTCAAGAGGGCAGAAAACGGAGAAAAGCAGTCTGAATGAGGTTGCGTGCGCAGGGGCGGAAAATCCTTGTGGTCGATGATGCAGTCGAAATCCTGGACCTGATGGCACTGGTGCTCGAGAAACGCGGGTATGAGGTCTGGTGTTCTGAAAACGGGAGGGACGCCTGGGAAAAGATTCAGGCCTCCACTCCGGACCTGATCCTGGCGGATATCCTCATGCCCGGGATGGATGGGCTTGAACTCTGCGACCTGGTCAAATCCGACAGCCGATTTTCTGCCATCCCGTTCATTCTCATGACTAGCGCCACCGCCGATTCGGACATCTCGGATGGCTTCTGGCGCATCGGAACCCGTGCCGATGGCTTTTTCAGCAAACCCTTCAATCCGCTCGAGGTGGCTGCGATGGTGGACCACCTGGTGCTCGGAATCGCACTCCCGAAGGAAATCTTTGATATCTCCAACCCGGGTGGAGGAGCCGCTCGAGTCCGCAAGGCATGACCGAATACCTCCTGGCCGCTTATCTCGGAATTGTCCAGGGTCTGACAGAATTTCTCCCTGTCAGCAGCTCGGGCCACCTGGCTCTTTCTCATATCCTGTTTCACCGGTACGGCCTCGATCTTCCGGTTGACAACCTGTTTTTCGATCTGCTGCTGCATGTCGGCACCCTGGCAGTGGTTATCACCTTTTACCGGGCAGAAATTTTCCAGTTCATCCAGGAATGGACCGGCTGGGGTGGAAAGGTGAGTTCGAGTGTTCCGCAGGGGGCCTGCCATCGATGGACCGGTTATGTCCTGCTGGCCACTTTTGTCACCGCGGCTTTGTCGCTGCCTTTTGAGGAGCAGCTCGAGCAGTCCTTTTCGGAGCCGGTTTCGATGGGGCTTTCTTGGATATTCACCGGAGCGCTGCTCCTGGTGTCCTGGTGGCTTTCAGAAAGGAAACCCGGCCACCAGGGGAAAGACATCAACCTCCCGATCGCCATTGCAGTTGGAGTCTTTCAGGCCATTTCGGTCCTCCCGGCTGTTTCACGCAGCGGCGCCACGATTGCGGCGGCACTGCTGATGGGGGCACGCAAACACGAAGCTGTCACTTTCTCCTTTCTGATTTCGATTCCGGCCATTTCAGGGGCGGTCCTGCTCCATGCGCGCAAGGTGGAGCACATTGTCTGGGGGCCTGCGCTGTTTGGTGTGCTGTTCGCGATGATTTTTGGCTGGCTTGCACTGGATCTGCTGGTAAAATGGGTAGTCAGGGGGCGCCTGGTGGGATTCAGTGTGTACTGCTTTGGAATCGGAATTGTGACACTGTTCCTCTGGGCTGCGGGCTGGCTGGCTGTTCCATAAGACCGGGAGGATCCCTGTTCTGATAGGATTCGTCCATCCGAGATGACACGCACCGACCGTGGGAACCATTCATCACCTTTCCGCAGGAGCCTGCGCTTCAAGCTGATGCTCGCTTTCGGCATTGTGGGCCTGATCGGCTATATCGCCCCTCTGCAGGTTCTTCCGCGCCTGTATGTCTGGTCTCAGAACCGGGATATCGATCTGGCCAATCCGATCAATACCGCTCTGCTGCGCAACCATTTCGTCGCCATTGTAAAAACCCGTGCGGAAGCCTTTTTCCAGGTCAAGATCGCCGAATCCGCGGCTTACAACCTGCTGGCGGTTCCAGCCTTTCATGAAGCCGGATTTTCTGGAAAGGCATCCTTGACACCACCCGAAGTCATGTCATGGCTCACATCACGGAATGCGGCCGCCGGGGATATCGAGGATGTCACCAATATCCTCCAGGACCTGCAGGGCAAATTCGGAATTGTAAGAGTCATTCCCTGGAAAGCGCCCCCGCTTACCGAACGCATCAGCCTGCTGCGTGAGGCTGGCAGTGACCGCCTGTATATCCCGATTCTGATTCCGCTGCCGGTTCCTGAAAGCTCGCAGGAATGGACCCTGGCAGTTGGAAAGCCGAAAGCGGATCCCCTTCAGCTCGAGGTTGAAGGCCTCTATGAGGGGTTGAAAGTGGTTGGCCTGACCGCGGCTTCGGAGCTGTTCTTTTCTTCCGCGGAAGAGGTCCGGGAAGCCAATCCCAGCGTCTGGGAGCGTGCCCTCGAGTACCGGCAGAAGGATTACCTTGAAATGGAAAACCGTGCGGAGAACATGAACCAGCGTTTGCTGTTCATTCCCGCCGACAGTCTTGAGGTCCAGGGTTCCCTGGTCGGACTGTTCTGCATTGTCTATGAACGCACCAGCGGGCTGTATGCCTGGCAGGAGCTGGCCACCAGCGGTTATGCCTACCTTGCGCTGGGGATTGCCATCCTCGGTGCATTGCTGATTTCGTATTTTGTGGCGCGCGGCATCGGCCGTCCGATTCAGGATTTGACCCGCACAGCGGTGGCGATTGCGCATGGCCGCCTGGATCAGCGTGTCGAAGTCTCCAGCCGGGATGAAATCGGTGTGCTGGCGCAGACCTTCAATGAAATGACCGACCGTCTGCGGACCACCCTTGAAGAGCTGCGCAAGCGCGCGGAAACCATCGAGCGCCAGAATGAGGAGCTCGACCGCAGGTTCAGCCAGCTCACCGCCCTGCAGAATTACACTGAAAATGTCCTTGCCACAGTGGACAGCGCGATCTTTTCGGTCGATCTGGATGGCCGAATCCGTCGCCCCAACCGTGCGGCGCAGGATCTGCTCGGGCTGTGTGATGGCCAATCCCAGGAAGACCTCGCTTCCGAGCCATTGAAAGAGCGGCTTCTTGCGGCGCTGGAGTATGGCGAAACAACAGTCTCAGATGAAATCAATCTGATCTCTCCGCGCCAGGAAAAAGTCCCTTCCGCTTTGTCTGTGTCGCCGCTGCGTGAAGGGAAAACCATCACCGGCGCTGTGGCGGTGCTGACCGACCTGCAGGTGATTAAAAACCTGGAAATGATTGTCAGCCGGCAGGAACGCCTGGCGGCTCTGGGGCAGCTGACTGCGGGCGTGGCCCATGAGCTGCGAAACCCTCTCAGCATCATCAAGGCCTGCGCGGAGATTCTGCACCAGCGTTTCTCCGGACAGGAGGGTGAAAAAGGCCTGACTGCCGATATCATCGATGAAGTGGACCGCCTTTCACGGGTGGTATCGGAATTCCTGTCCTTTGCCAGGCCGAACCAGCCCAACCGGTCCACTGTCAACCTCAATCAGCTCATTCACAAGACACTCGGCCTGCTCGAAAAAGGAGAAAGCGATTCTGTGATTTTCAAACGAATGCTTTATGATCCCCTGCCGCCGGTCGAAGCTGATGCAGACCAGGTCGAACAGGTTCTGCTCAATCTGGTCCGGAATGGTCTTGAAGCCATGCACGGAAAAGGGACCATCGAGCTGCATACCGGCGCGGATGCCGATGAACGGACTGTCTGGTTCGAAGTCAAAGACCATGGCGAGGGAATGAGCGAAGAAGCGAGGCGGAAAATTTTCGATCCATTCTATACCACCAAATCCGAGGGGACCGGCCTGGGGTTGTCCATCTGCCACCGGATCATCGAGTCGCATGGCGGGACGATCGAGGTTGCCGGATCCGAGCCAGGGCAGGGAACTGTTTTTCGGGTCACCTTCCCCGAATCGGACCAGGCTGAAGAAATTGAGGAAAGCACATTGACCCTGGGCAAAGAGGTCTCATCATGAAGGTTCTGTGCCGGACTTCCATATTCATCCTGAGGGGGATGCTTCTGACCCTTGTGGTTGCGGGGAGCCTGATGGGGTGCTCCAGCTGGTGGAAGGGAGAGGAAGAGGGTGAATTTTCCTACAAAGAGCCGGAGCCTCCTCCCCTGGTCGAGCCGGAGACTATCCGAACTCATGAGTTCCTGCGCGAAAGCCCCTCAGGGAGGTTATACAGCCTCAATCCACAAAGCATCGCCATTGTCGCCCAGCCGGATTTCATTGCGGGATCCGATCCGCGCTCTTACCTGCGCTCTGAAGTGACCCGCGCCAAAAAAGCGGGAGCCTCGTTTCTCCCCCTGCATTACTATGTCGCTCCGGATGGGCTGGTGTATGAGGGCCAATCCACTGAATATGCCGGAGAACTGGCGCATAAACGGATCCAGGATTCACTGCTGGTCGGCATTCTGGGGGATTTCTCCCAGCCGACCAATTTCCTCCCTCCGCCGCAGGAGAAGACCATGATCCAGCTGTGCGCCTGGCTCTGCGCCCAGCATTCCATCAACCCTGGAAAAATCATCCCCGCCAATCAGGTCAACCCGGATGCCGAGCCTCTCGGAGTGAACCTGAAAAACTGGTTCGGGCCAACCGACTTGCTTCGCAAGCGGGTTCAGCAAACACTTGACAAGGCTTCAGCCGAAGCCGCCAAACAGAAAGAGGGGGGATTCTTCTTTTCCGGAAGCAGCAAAGAGAAACGCAGGCCTCCCGATATCAATGAGGACTTTTAACCACAGGAATCCATGAAAATAACTGATCGATTGACTCCGGGAAAACCTTCCTTTTCATTTGAATTTTTTCCCCCGAAGACCGATGAAGGCTTTCAACAACTGTTCCAGGTGCTGCAGGCGCTCGAGCCTCTCAAACCGACTTTCGTTTCGGTAACCTTCGGAGCCGGCGGCAGCACCCGCACCAAGACTGTCGAACTGGTCAAGCGGATCCGTTCCGAGATCGGCCTGGTGGCGATGGCGCATCTGACCTGTGTCGGTCTGACACGGGATGAAATCGGGCAGATCCTCGATGATCTGCAGGGCGCTGGAATCGAGAATGTCCTGGCTCTGCGCGGGGATCCCCCCAAAGGCCAGGATCATTTTGTCAGGACTGAAGGGGGTTTTGACCATGCTTCGGAGCTGATCGCCTTCATCCGAAAGGGATGGAATTTCGCAATCGGAGCCGCCTGTTATCCCGAGAAGCACCCAGAAGCCCTATCCGCTCAAAAGGATCTCGAAGCGCTCAAGATCAAGGTCGATGCTGGAGTGGATTTTCTCACCACCCAGCTCTTCTTCGACAACCAGGTGTTCTTCCGTTTCCGTGACCAGGTCCATGCGGCCGGAATCCATGTTCCGATGATTGCGGGGATCATGCCGATTCTGAACAACAAACAGGTTCAACGGTTTGCGCAGATGTGCGGGGCATCGATTCCCAGGGAGCTGGCCTATCGGATTGAAGCGGTGGAGGATGATGAAGAGGCAGTCCGCCATATCGGAACCTTCCATGCCACACTGCAGTGCCTGGGGCTGCTGGAGCGCGGAGTGGATGGAATCCACTTTTACACATTGAACCGTTCGACCGCCACACGGGCCATCTATCAGCTCTTGAGGACCACCCCTGGCCCGGCCTGATGGAGGGTGGGTTGTTCTCGTCCACCGGGCTTGTGATCCGCCGGTTCTTCAGACTTGCAGTTCAGGGTATGAGGGAGGGGAATCTTCGGAATTCCGGGGTTTTTCGTCAGTTTCGCCGGGATGTGGCGGAGAGGGTGGGATTCGAACCCACGGTGCCCTTTTGGAGCACACACGATTTCCAGTCGTGCACCTTCGACCAGCTCGGTCACCTCTCCGTTATCGAGAGGGCATTAGTAGCATAAAAGCCCATACGGTCCAAGATTAACCACATTGCCCCTCAGGGCTTCACATCCAGGATCAGTCGGGTGTGCTGCCCGCCTCCACCCCCATGGCTCCCCCTTTTGAATAAAAAACCTCGATCACCGGACGGTATTCTTCCAGGGCTGCTGTGGGTGGATAAAACTCGATCGAATCGGCCATGGAATTCAGCGTAGATTTTTGAAACACCAGCTGCAACTGGACCTTCATTCCCCCCCTGAGACATGACAATGCCTCGGGTTTGAGGTCGATGCGCACACGCCAGTTGTCTTCACTCACACTCCCCGCAAAGATTCCCGCATCCGGCAGCCGGCTCGATGTGGCCTGGGACATTGATCCTGGCTGGTGCGGATCTTCCTTTAACACCTCCATCTGGCAAACCGGCTGGCCCAGAGCAGGAGGCTCTCTGAGAAATGGATTCGAACCATAAAGGCATTTCCGTGTGAGAAAAAGCCGTACCCCTGTCAAGGCGGCATCCTCCGGAAGCGAGGGAACCTCGAAGGGGATCCGAACCGATGTCAAAACATTTTTTTCAGTGTCCCCGAGGACCAGCTGTGTGGCCGGGAAAGAACCTTCACCTGTGGCAGAGGGTTGTGTTCTTCCGCCGGTTGCTTGCGGATACAGGACCAGCTGAGTTCCTTTGGGATGGTATCGCTGCGCGTAGAAGTTATTGACACAGTGCCTGGCGAGGACCAGGTATCCCTCCGGAGAAAGATGGGCACAGTCCAATGAGTTGTTCAGAGCTTCCGGGGGTGAAGGCAGATTCGGGTCGCCATCCGGCAGAGGCACGCTTTTCGGCGCGATCCCTCGTGAGGGATACCCATATTGATACTGCATCAGGCCAAGGTTATTGAGGTGAGTGACCCGGGGATTTTGATCCGCCAGCCGTGCTTTGTACTGTTCAAGGCGGGCCAGTGCCTGATTGAGTGCCAGTGAGGACGGCGACCCCATCCGCGCCCAGATCGACCCCTCTCCGCTTGAAGCACACCATGGCACTACCCCAGCTGCACGGGTTTCTTCGAAGTTCAGATAGGTGTAGCCACACAGGAAGACGCTCAGATCGCTGCGCTGGAAAAGGATATGGCCGATGAGCATCTCGAGATCCGCCGCAATGGAGGCAAACACCTGCTCCTGTTCGGCATCGGACTGGGTTGCTTTCCATTTTGAAAAGAAATCATTCCCTCCGAGGCTGATATGGACTGTATCGATGGCTGGATATCTGGCCAGTTCATGGGTTATCAGAGCCAGCTTGTCGGCTTTTTTCCACTGATCCGCACGGGAGCCGCCAATGGCGGTGACATCTCCCTGTTCAACGATACCTCCCAGGCCCGCCTCGTCAAAAGCGGTCCTCAGGGATTGTGCCAGCCACATAACATGCGCCCAGCTGTCTCCCAGCATCAGCACACGGGGTGTTCGCTCACAGAACTCAGCCCGGGTTGGGGAACCGGCCAGCAGCAGGCATGAAATAAAAAATAGGAGGGATCGGAGAAATGGAAAGGATTCCCCTTCGACCGGCCGTATCATTCGTTGATCTTCCGGACCAGGTTGAGGCAGTCCATCACCAGTTTTCGCATCTCACTCAATTTTTCGCGTTCGCTGAACTCCGGATGGATGTAGGGGTTGCGGGTATGCTGAACACGGACCAGCAGCAACCCGAGGTGGGTTGTTTCGTTCTCAGAAAGACCCTGAAGCCCGAGTGGGTTTTTGATCAATACCGGGCCATCCACATTCTGGAAGGAATGGTCCCGTCCGAACAGGAATGTGATCACCCCAAGGGCTTTGAGGCCATCGGCTTTGTATTTGTCTCCATGCTTGGCCATGCGCTCGAGGATCTGTTTGGCGAGATCCTGGGTCAGGTCCTGGGAGATCCCGCGGTTGAGCAGCAGATATCGTGAAAAACCGAGGGTCAGGTTGTCCAGGCTGGGATCATAAAGCAGCCGGACCAGCCTGCGCAGCTCGGCCGAACCAAGGAACTTGAGAAGCCGCTTCCCCATGCGGTGTTTGACCTCATTCTCGACTGCAAAGGAATAGGAGAATCCGGCATTCCGGGCCAGGCCGCTGTCGGAATCGATGCCGATCAGCCCGCACAGCCTTTCCGCCGCAAGCAGCATCGCCTGGGTTTCCGGATCGAAAATATCCAGCGGTCCGAGAGCCTTCTCCAGCCCCTGAAGCAGCTGCTGATCCTGATCACCCTGGTTGAGGGTTTCCCTGGTGGTTGATGACTCACTCCGGGCTGCCAGGGCACGGTCATGCAGCTGGCTCACCCAGTCATAAAGTTCGCTCTTCATCGCATTGTCGAAACGGATCGAGCTGATCAGGTTGTTCATTTCCTCTTCAAGGGACAGGGCCAGTTGCGGATCGAAGGAGTCAATCAGTTTGTCAAAACGGCTCCGCAGAGAACTCAGGGTGCGGATCTGGTCAAAGACCTGGTCCAGGCAGTCATACAGCCTTTCGAGTTCCTCATCGATACGGCTCTTTGAAATGACCGCAGTCGCTCCGAGCTCATGCGCCAGCGCCCCTTCCTCGAAGCTGCCCACCGCCGAGACCAGGATGACAGGGATCAGCGGATAACGGGCTTTGACATCGCGGATCAGGTCAAGGCCTTCAGTCCGGTGGGTCATGTCCAGGTCGGTGATCACCACCTGGGGGTGCTGGGTGCGGATTTCCTCCAGCGCGCTGCGCAGGTCCTGGGCTTCAAGAACATGATAATCCACAAATTCGAGATTGCGTCTGACCGCTTCGCGGTACAGGCGGTTGTCATCGACCACCAGGACTTTGCGTGATGGCGGACTCATGAGGAAAACCCGGGCCAGGCGGAGCAGCCTTTCTGCTGGAAGGCGCGGTAATCCCGTGACAACTGACCCTGGGAGAAAAGGGCATTGCCGGTCACGACCCACTGGGCGCCCAGGCCGGCCAGCTCCTCGAGATTCCCGGAATGAACCCCTCCATCGATTTCGAGAATCACCTTTCCTCCGGTTCGGTCCTCGATCAATTTCCGCAGGCTTGCAATTTTTCCCCGGCAGGGCTCGATAAAACTCTGGCCGCCGAATCCGGGATTGACTGTCATCAGCAGGATCAGGTCGAGCGCCGGCCAGAGATATTCGAGGATCTCCAGGGGGGTGGCCGGATTGAGCGCCAGCCCCGCCATTTTTCCCTGGTCGCGGATTTTTTGGAGGCTGCGGTGCACGTGGCAGCCCGCTTCGGCATGGACTGTGATGCAGCGAGTATTCGGGAAATCGAAAGCCTCGGTCCACTGGTCGGGATCGGTCACCATCAGGTGGACATCGAAGGCCATTTCAGTCCCCTTCGAAAGCGACTTGACCAAGGGTGGGCCGATAGTCAGATTCGGCACAAAATGGCCATCCATGACATCCAGATGAAGAACCTGGCAGCCGGCCTGCTCTAGTTCATGCACCTGCTCTCCCAGGCGGCAGAAATCCGATGACAGAATCGATGGCAGAATCTGGAATGTTGAACGGATGGAGTCATCTGAAGGAATCACTGTGTCATTATCCCGATGTTCAGTTTAACAGCCGCCTGGGCGGAAAGTTTCTCGCCGGGAGGCGGTTCCTGGGACATCACTTTATTTTTCCAGGCGGACTGAGTGGTTTTCTCACGGTTGAAGGTCAGTGTAAAAGGGGATTTCTCGAACTTCTGGCGCACCTGCTGCTCAGTCATTCCGATCAGGTCCGGCATCACATAATCGAGTGGCCTGGGGCCACGGCTGACCAGCAGGTCGACCTGGGTGTCACGTGGAACTTCAGATCCCGGAGTAGGATTTGTTGCGATGATGTGGTTGGCCTCGATGGCAGGATGATAAGCATGGGCCTGGATGCCAACCGGCAGGCGTTCGGCAGCCAGTTTGAAAGCGACATCCTTGAGGTCGATTCCTTTCAGGTCGGGCATGGTGGTTTTTTCGACTGTGGCAGCCACATAGAGAATGACATCCCGCCCGATCTTGGCCTGAGTGAAGGCTTCCGGCATCTGGGCAACTACTGTCCCTTCACGAAAGCGTGCATCCTTCACCAGGTTGATCCTCGAAAGAGTCAACCCTGCATCGGCGATGCGTGACACCGCCTCCTCCTGGGGCATCCCCAGCAGCGAGGGCATCGGGACCACCTTCTTCTTGCCCAGCTGGGTATACATGATGTAGCCGATCACCATCGAAAAGATGGAGACAAACACCAGTGTGAAAACAAACATCAGGCATCCGCGGAACATGATCCCACCGGGTCGGTTTCGATTTCAGCCATGGCCAGTTCATTGTTGGTGAATCCGATTCTTCGCACTTCTTCTTCCAGCACAACTCCGGCATGTGCAAAGGCCATCCGTTTCATTTTTCCAGTCAATTTGAGCACATCCTGAGCGGTGGCAGAGCCACGATTGATGATTATGTTGGCATGTTTTTCAAACACACAGGCATCTCCGACCGACAATCCGCGCGCCCCTGCCTGATCGAGAATCAGGCCTGCGGCTGTCCGCCTCCCGCCAGGCGCAGCAGGCGGGAGATTCTTGAAAAAACTCCCGGCTGTTGCCGCCTCGTGAGGCGGGTGCTTTTCCGCACGCAGGGCCAGTGTGTCCCGGATGGTCTGTTCCAGCCGATCCCTCTCTCCAGTGGGAAGATGAAACCTGGCTGAAACCACCACATCCCCGCTTGTTTTGAGGCGTGATTCGCGGTAGTCAAAGCACAGGCTTTCAGGCGAAACAGTTTCAATGCCGCCTTCCGCAGTGGCCAGATCCACCGATTCAATCAATTCTCCGATGTTCCTGCCGAAGGCTCCGGCATTCCCGACAATCGCGCCCCCCACACTGCCCGGAATCCCCGCCAGATTTTCGAACCCTGAAAGGCTCAATCCGGTTGTATATCTCACCAGATTCATCAGTGGCAATCCCGCCCCGGCGGTTACCAGCCCGGGCCTGGTTTCAGCCAGGGTTTCGATCCGGTTGAGAATCAGGACTCCCTCGAACCCGCGATCGCAGAAGAGGACATTGCTTCCTCCCCCCAGCAGAAACCAGTCCACCCCTTCCCTGCGGCACTCCTGAATCAGCCGTACCATCTGGTCCGCTTCGGTAATGGTTGCACACCAGCGTGATGGTCCGCCGATCCGGAAGGTGGTCTGCGACCTGAGCAGAACCTGTTCCTGAACTGCGCCAGCCGGCAGCCAGCTTTTTAGATATTCTCCCCAATCCCTCATAACAGAACTGATTGTAGGATAGAAATCCGGGCTTTTCGAGATTGCATAGATTGTGGTTGACGGGCCATGGCATCCTGGGAAATAGTGAGCCAGCCCGAGAGATATCTCGGTTTATCCCTTGTCAGAGGAGAACAAGATGCGTGGATTGACTGTCCCATTTGTTTCAGCCCTGCTTTTTCTCAGCTTTTTCCTGTCGGCCAATGCCTTTTCCGAAGAGCCGCTCAAAATCATAGCGGGTCCTTATCTCATGGATTTTGATCAGACCCGGATGACAGTCATGTGGGAAACCAACCTGCCGGCACCCTCCACAGTCCTGTATGGCGAGGAAGCTCCCCTGACCTCCGAGATTGCCAGGCCTGAACCGGCCACCATCCATGAAGTGGTTCTGGAAGGCCTCAAACCCGAAACGAGCTATTACTACCAGATCCTGTCCACAGACTCAGCCGGAAAGGAGGTCACTGCCGAAGTGGCCACTTTCATGACTGCTGTCCATCCTGATACCGCCTTTGCCTATTGTGTCATGGGAGACCACAGAACCTATCCCGATCGATATGAGAAGATTGCCGATCTCGCTTATGCCGAACGCCCCAACTTTGTTATCAATGTCGGCGATGTGGTTTCCAACGGGACTGTCAAACAGCAATGGATCGATGAGTTCCTGTTCCCGGCCAGAAAACTGATGGCGCGTGTTCCCACCTACATTTCAATCGGCAATCATGAAAAGAATGCCGACTGGTATTATAAGTATGTCTCTTACCCGAAGCCTGAAAACTATTACTCATTCGACTTCGGAAACTCCCACTTCACCATTGTCGACAGCAACCAGCCTCTCGTGCCCGGCCAGGACCAGTACAAATGGATTGAGCAGGACCTCGCGCAGTCCAATGCCACCTGGAAGTTTGTGGTGCACCACCATCCACCCTACTCCTCGGATGAGAACGATTATGGCGACACGGTGAAGAAGTTCGAGAAAACCGATCGTGGGGAAGTTGACATGAGGGAAGTGACCAAACTTTATGACAAATATGATGTCGATCTGGTGTGGGTTGGGCACATTCATGATTACGAACGCACCTGGCCGCTCACGGATGGGAAAGTCGACCAGGAAAATGGCGTGATTTACATCCAGACCGGCGGAGGTGGCGCCGAACTCGAAAATTTCGCCCCGACCCGTTCCTGGTTTACCGCCAAAGTCTTCAGAGGCTGGCAGTTCTGTTCAGTCGCCATCCACGGCAAAACCCTCCGCATGATGGCTTATGACATCGATGGAAAAATGTATGACTACCTCGATCTGGCAAAATAAAAAATTGGCTTGAGCGGTTCGCCGGGGCCGTAAGAATTCTTTCGACGGCCCCGGCAGGCAGGCTTCCCCCCACCGCGGGCTTCATCTCATCGGCACTCGAAACAGGCGGATTTCATTGGTCTGATTCGGGCAGGCCACTTCCGCATAGATCCACATCTCTTCTTCCACCCGGAGCCAGTGCGAATAACGGAATGTCCCAAAAAGGTCCCCGGGAGTGGGACTGGCTGCCAGAGGCGAATCGGGTGTCAGGTCGATTACCCGATGCAGGTCAAAGGTGAATCCCAGTCCAGTCGCCACATTGTAAACCGGATCATACCAGGTGGTGCTCGAACCTTCATACACGAACAGATATCCTATCCCGAGGGGAACCACACATGCGGGCCGTACAAAGAAATCATGCCAGCCATCGAGATTCATAACGGATTCCTCCGGCCGCCCGACCGGTTTCCAGATCTCTCCATCTGAACTGGCCCAATGGTAGATCCGCTCGGTCCTGCGCATGTACCCGATGACATGGCAGTGGAATTCTCCTCCGGTGAAGAAGATGAAGGGATCCTTGTACTCCTCAGGGAGAATATCTCGCGGATAACGCTTGGGAATGGACTGGATGACTGGATAAGCCGAGCCGGGATCGATCGCATCCAGGCCAGGGGCATCCTTCCATTTGATAATAGCCCAGGGGCCATCTTTCCATGGTCCACATCCATACAGTTTGAAAAGGCTGGTTTCGGGATCGATCAGGATCGCAGGCCTCTCGAATCCTGGAATGGGAACCTGGTCACGCCGGATGCCCCCCACAACCTCGAAATGGATGCCATCGCGGCTTTTCAGAAAGCGGATTTCGTATCCTCGCAGGCCTCGTGGGGAATCGGCGGTGCGCATCCGGCAGGCCATCCAGAAAGTTCCCTGCCCATCTCGAACCACCGAGGGCGCCCCTGCCCACCATTCCGCCTCCTCTTTGTCCGGCTTGAGAATGACGATTCCCTCACCCAGGCGGGAAAACAGGCTTCTATACGTATCCCCTGCGGCAGGGTGTGTTCCCGGCCAGTCCTGAAATTCTTCCATGGCAGTGGCTCCTGATGAACCGGCCCATCACAATCCCAGCATCTACTGCCAGTCTGGATGTGTGGCTTGAATCACTTAATTAAATGGGAAAAACAGGCTCTCAACGCCCCGGGGATTCGATTGGCTCACTCTCCTCAGGCAGTGTCTGGCTGCCCTCGATCCCCAGCTTTTCACGCAGCTCTTTTTCCATCCGTTCGGCAACATGCGGATTTTCCAGAAGATAACGGCGTGCATTCTCTCTCCCCTGGCCGAGGCGTTCATCCCCATAGGTGAACCAGGTGCCGCTTTTCTCGACCACTTTGTGGATCGCCGCCAGATCGATCAAATCCCCGATCTTCGAAATTCCTTCACCGAAAAGAATGTCGAACTCCGCCTCACGGAAAGGCGGGGCCATCTTGTTCTTCACCACTTTCACTTTCACCCGGTTGCCGACAGCATCATTTTTATCCTTGATTGCGGCCAGTTTGCGGATATCGAGCCGAATGCTGGAATAAAACTTCAGCGCGCGGCCTCCTGGTGTGGTTTCCGGGCTGCCGAACATGACACCGATTTTCTCCCGGATCTGATTGATGAAGATCGCGATGGTCCGTGAACGGTTCAACACAGCGGTCAGTTTCCGCATGGCCTGCGACATCAGGCGTGCCTGAAGCCCGACATGCGCATCCCCCATTTCGCCATCGATTTCCGCTTTGGGAACCAGCGCTGCGACTGAGTCCACTACGATGACATCGATGCTGTTGGTCCGGATCAGTGTCTCGGCGATATCGAGCGCCTGCTCACCGGTGTCCGGCTGCGACACCAGCAGCTCATCCACATTGACCCCCAGCTTCTGGGCATAATGAACATCCAGGGCATGCTCCGCATCGATGAAGGCCACCTGTCCGCCCGCTTTCTGGGCTTCGGCGACGATCTGCAATGCCAGTGTGGTTTTTCCCGAGGACTCAGGCCCGAAAATCTCCACAATCCTTCCTCTCGGGATCCCCCCAATTCCCAGGGCCACATCCAGCGAAATCGAGCCGGTGCTGACCACCGGCACTTTTTCATGAATGTTTTCCCCCATCCGCATGATGGAGCCTTTTCCATAGGTTCTCTCGATCTGGGTGATGGCAAGCTCGATTGCTGAATGACGTCCATTGTCGCTGGAAGCGGCGGGCATTATTTTTCCTCCTGGTGCATTTAATGTCACTAATATAGAGAGGGGATTCTCCCGAGTCAATACGAATTTGGAGAAAAATCACGTGTTTTCAGGCCTTGGGCTTTTTCCCTTTGGCATGTGCCTGGATATCCATCAGATTCATCATGTGTGATGTCGCCTCGATGGCGGCCATCACCTGGTCGGATTCCACCCCGCGGGTTTTGAGGCCGTTCTTCCAGGTGATCACAGTCTCCACGAGGGCATCGGATTTCCCGCCGGGCGGGATATGGACCACATAATCCGCCAGCATCGGGATTTCGAATGGGAACATGTCTTCTTTGGTGCGCAGTGCTTTAACAAAGGCATCGTAACCACCATTTCCCCTGCCATAGGCATCGATGTCCTTGCCGCGGTAACGGATCCTGATGGCCGCAGTTGCGGACAGGCCGGTCGAGGAGACAATCACAGTATTCAGCACCTGGAAAGACTTTCCGCCCGGCTCTTCCATCAGGTCTGTCAGCAGGTAAGGCAGGTCATCGGCAGTCACCAGTTCCTTGTTGTCTCCCAGCTGAATGACCTTGTCCAGCAACTTTTTTTTGACCTCATCGGGCAGCTCGATGCCCAGCTGGCGGAGGTTCATCTCGATGCTCGCCTTGCCGGACATTTTACCCAGGGCATACTCCCGATCCCGTCCGAACCGCTTCGGGGTCAGGGTGCTTTCATAGAGGTTCCCTTTTTTATCGCCATCGGCATGGATGCTGGCAGTCTGGGTAAAGACATTGTCTCCGGTGATCGGTTTGTTGGATGAGATCCGCAGTCCGGTGAACAGCTCGAGCATCCGGCTGGCTTCCTTGAGGCGCTTGAGATCGATCGAGGTCTTGTACTCGGAATGGTCCTCGAGCACCACCGCCACCTCATCGAGGCTGGTGTTGCCGGCACGCTCCCCAAGCCCGTTCATGGTGCAGTGGAGGCCATCCGCACCCGCCTTGACTGCATACAGGGCATTGGCTGTGGCCAGGCCATAATCATTGTGGCCATGAAAATCGATCCGCTTGCCGGTCACCTTCTGGCGGGCTTCGCTGACATAACGGTACACCTGGTCCGGGTTGAGGATCCCCAGGGTGTCCGGAAGCAGGAACCGTTGAATGGGGATCTGGGAGCAGTGGCGATACAGGAAATCGACATAGTCCGGGGAATGCCTCACCCCATTGGACCAGTCTTCAAAATAGATGCTGACCTGCATGTTCTGGGACTGGGCATACGAAACAGTGGCTTCGATATCCGCCAGGTGGCGTTCGGGTGTTTTTCGGAGTTGCCCTTCGAGGTGGCGCAGAGAGCCTTTGGTCAGCAGGTTCATCACCCGGCAGCCGGCGGAAACCAGCCAATCCACAGAGGCTTTGATATCGGTGAATCCCAGGCATTCCACACGGTCGCCTTTGCCCTGGGAATCGGCCCAGCGCATGATATTGGTGACAGAGCGATGCTCTCCTTCGGAAACTTTGGCGCTGGCGACTTCGATCCGGTCGGCGCGCACCCCATCGAGAAGCAGCTGGGCGATGGTCAGTTTTTCCTCTGCAGAGAGTGATACTCCCCGTGTCTGTTCGCCATCCCGCAGGGTGGTATCCATGATCTCGATGGTGCGTTTCTTCTTCTGCATAACCTTTACTCCTGTAACCTCCTGAGAACCACTATTGTAAAATCATCCTTGGGGGGAAGACCCTGGGTGTACAAAGATGCCTTATCGAGAATGTGCCAGAGAAACCCGGAGGCTGTTTTTGTGGGGCACTCATGCACCCATTCTGCAAGTTTTTTTTCACCGACCATTTCACCATCGGCATTGGCCAGTTCTGTCAGGCCATCTGTGTAGAAGATGACAGCATCTCCCGGCTCGAGAGACACCTCGAGGGTTTCGTATTCGACCTGGAGAAACAGGCGCAGTGGAAACCGTGGTTTGGTCGGGAGAATGCTGGATTGTTTTTCCCGGGCATTCCAGAGGATTGGTGGCGGATGCCCGGCAGTGGCATATTGAAGTTTATGGGTCAGGTTGTTGAATATGGCATAAACCGCTGTGACGAACTGGTCGCCGGGGATAAAGCGGGCCATCAGGCCATTCAGAACCGATAACGCTCCACCCGCATGCAGCAGCTGATTCAGGTGCGCTTGCGCCAGAACCCGGGTGATGGACATCACAACCGCCGAGGCGGCTCCATGGCCGGAGACATCCGCCACCAGCACCCCCAGATGGTGGCGGGTCAGTTCGAGGAAATCATAGTAATCCCCGCTGGCCTCAGTGCTGGGGAGGTAGTGGCTGGCGAATTCCAGGCCGGGGAATTCGGGCAGCTCCTGTGGGAGCAGGTTCTCCTGGATGCGCTGAATCTGCTCCATTTCCATCTTGAGGCGTTCCGAAAGATTCTGGAGCTCGTCATTCTGGCGAATCAGGAGGGAATTCGCTTCCGCCAGCAGTTCGGTCAGCTGGCTTTCCCAGTTTTTGACAACAGCACTGATTTTATGGCGGATGCGATTGAATTCTTCCCCGCGCAGCATGGAGGTATCCACCAGAATCGAGGCCGCCGATTCCCCATAGGCGATATGCTCCATGACAGGATGCCGGTTTTTCTCTTCAGATTTATCGCTGGATTCCATAGTGTTCTGTTATCGTATCCGATGCTCTGAAGAATGGAAGCCGAATATCCATTTCGTCGGCATGTGCTCTCAATCCACAGACTGGATGCAATAAAGATTCTCACCTGTCCGAACCAGCAGCTGATTTCGAATGGCGACTGGAGTGGATCGGCAGGGGCTTTCTCCGATGACGAATTCGCTGATCTGGCGGAAGGCATCCTCCGCCGCCACCACAAAGATTTCCCCCTCCTCGGTGATCAGATAGATTTTACCATCCGCCCCGGCCGGTGAGCCACGAAAAATTCCCTGAGTGGTGAAACGGTGCACCCATTTGACCTCCCCGGATGAACGGTCCAGGCAGGTGAAAAATTTTCCATCGCCATCCAGCACATACAGCCTTTCGCCATACACCAGGGGGACACACACATCGCTGGTGTGCTTTTCCAGTTTCCAGGCGATGGCGCTGTCATCCAGCAGGCCACTGCCCCCGCCTTTGATGGCGAACACAGGTTCTCCCTTGGGAGCGCAGACATAAATCAGGCCTGGGCTGGTGACCGGTGTGGGAACCACCCTCCAGTGGCTGATTTTGCGTGGATTCCAGCTCCCCCAGCGCCAGAGTTCCCTGCCGGTATCCGGGTCATGTCCGGTAATGCAGTCCCCGCCGAAAATCAGCACCTCAGGCCGCCCGTTTCCTTCGTAGGGAATCGGGGTGCTGTAGGATTCCCGGGATTCCTCGACTGCCTCGGAAGGGCGGATCTGTTTCCAGAGATCCTTTCCCGTTTCCGGATCGATAGCCAGGAGGAAAGACTCGCGTGGCCCTTCATAGTCTGTGCCGGGGCCATCGATCGGGTGGCCGCGGTGCAGGATCTGAACAAACAGCTTCCCATGGTAGAGCAGGGGGCTGGCATGGTAGCCAAACAGGATATGAAATGGTCCATGATCTTCCTGAAGGTTTCGCTTCCACAACTGCTTTCCATCAAAATCAAAGGCCACCAGATCGGAGCTGCCGAAAAGAAAAATGACCTTCTTCCCATCCGTCACCGGGGATGGGGAGGCCATATTCCGGCCACGCCCCTCATCGCTGAAGCCGATTCCAACCACCTCTTCCCACAGGATTTTTCCATTGGTGCGATCGATGCAGTAAGCGATCAGGTCTTTGGTTTCATCATCCAGGGAGGTCACGAAGACACGGTCTTCCCACACCACCGGGGTCGCTCCGCCGGCGCCGGGAAGGGGAGTCTTCCAGGCGACATTTTCTGTCGCGCTCCAGACTGACGGCAGCCCGGTGGCGGTGCCGGATCCATTGAAGGAAGGGCCGCGCCACTGGGGCCAGTTTTCACTGGCTCTGGATGGAGATCCCACGGCCACGAGCCAGAATGCCAGCAGCCAGGCACAGAAATGGCAACTGCGGGATTGTTCTGGCAAGGCCGGTTTCGTGGATTCCTGAAATTTCACTCTCAACCTCCGGTTTTCAGTTCAGCGCCGGGTTCGGCATACCAGGACTGCAGGATTTCCTCGATCTTTTCGGACGGAAGGGAATCTTTGAAGCGCAGGAAATACCTTGCCGGTGACGATGGCCGATTTTCAGAAAAGAGGGTCTCCCCTTTTTCACCAACCTCGATGGTGCCAGGCCCTTTCAGGTCGAAATGTCCTTTGTCAGGCTCCAGCGCCCACAGCATGGCTGTCTGATCCCAGGATGGGCGGTCCCATTTCTTGTCTTTGAGCACATCCTGAAAAAAGGTTTTGTAAGCCACCCACACCGGATTATCGGGAAGCAGGGTCTTCTGCAGGAGATCGCCGCGTGAGAATACCCGCGACCCGATCTCGTAACCGCTGATGTAAACCGGTGTCGGCCATTCCGCCAGAACCTTTCGTGCGGCTGGAATATTTTCCTTTACATTAAATTCGGTGAACTCCGGACGTTCCGAGTCGCCCGCCATCATCGAGAGGAACTCCACTTTCTGGCGAATCAGGTCCTTCCCGGATAGCGGGATGGCATCCCCCTCATGGTTCGCCTCCGTGTCGAGGAGAATGGCCAGATTGGTGCTGAAGCCGGTCACCACGACACGGACAGAGCCATCTTTCTGCTCGTGGAGCACCTTTCTGAGCAGTTTGACCGCATCCCTGGCCTCGCTTGCGGGCAGGTGCATCTCCTCGGCTATCTTCTGTGTAAATGCCCCATGCGCCAGCCCGATGGTGGCTGCGCATCCTCCCACTTCCACTGAATCCTGCTTGTAGTATTTGAGGATGGCCTGGATGCCCGGAACCGCCCAGGGGCTGGCATTGCTCGAAGTCACCAGGGGGAACTGGATGCGGCCGGCAGCGCTGGCACGGAGCGCCATCACCTGCGCCAGGGCGTCATCGATGTCATTTCCCATGTCGGTATCGAAAATAATGACTGGAGTCGGCTTGTTATTCACTGTCGTATCCTCTCTGGCAGCGGCTTCATTCAAACAGGCAATTGAACACAGGATGCACACCATGAATCCCGGCACTAATCTTGACGATTTCATCATGTTCTGAAAATCACCTCGCGGATGGATTGACTGGGCCGCAGCCTGCAGGGAATCGTGTCATATTTCAGATTTTGAACAAGACCCGCGTGACGGCTGGCGCCCGGACCGCTTGCCCGATGTCAGATGGTGCTGGTATGGTGAGGCTATGGACATGAAAGGCCGGGTTGTGCTGCTGATCGCCCATGGAAGCCGCGAAGAGATCGCCAATCAGGAAGTATGCGAGATGGCGCAGCGGATGGAAAAGAGGCTCGACCGGGTGCCAGTCATCGCCTGCTTCCTCGATGTCGCCTCTCCAGACATCCCTGAGGGCTTCAGGCAGGCAGCCAGCCTGGGTGCCTGCCAGATCACCGCCATCCCCTTTTTTCTTGCAACCGGCGCGCATGTCGGTCAAGATATCCCGCGCATACTCGAGGATTGCAGGAAGGGGCATCCCGGGATCGAGGTCCGGATTACCGCTGCAGTCGGCCCCGATCCGGGGCTGGATGCAATCGCCCTCGAACGCATGCACCAGGCATCCTGGCCGGATCAGAAACCTTCTGGAGGCAGGCCGATGGCTCAAGAAACTGTGGGATCCAGCCCATGGCTGCACAAACAGAGCGGCATTCGTGAAGAGTTCCGGAGTGTGTGCGGTTTCCGTAGAAATATCCTCACCCCTGCGGATGAAACCCGCATCTCGATTTCGCACCTGAGGATCAATGATTCACGAAACCATTACCATAAGGTGCTCGAAGAGGTTTACTATGTCCTCAAAGGTGAAGGCAGCATGTCGCTGGATGGAGAAACGATCCCTCTGCGCCCGGGGGATGCAGTGGTTGTGCGCCCGGGTGTCCGCCACCATGCCGAAGGAGACATCGAGGTGCTGATCATCTGCTGCCCGCCATTCGAAGATGGAGACTGTTTCTACGATGAGTGAAGCTCCAGTCAATGAGGGCATCTATACCGGCTTCGCCCCGGGATATGACCTGGTCATGAAGGATGTCGACTACACGGCCTGGGCTGCTTACATCCTCGATCTGCTGGCCCATTACAGCCTGAAAGGCAAGCGGATTCTCAACCTTGCCTGCGGGACAGGAACCACTGAAATGGAGTGGTTGACAGCCGGTTATCAGATCGTCGGAATTGACCAGTCCGAACAGATGATCCAGGCCGCCATCCGGAAAAATCCGCCCCATAAGCACCTCCGGTTTGCTGTGGGGGACATGCGGGATATTCACCTCGATGAAACCTTCGACCATGTCTGCTGCCTGTATGATTCCCTGAATTATCTGACACGCCCGGCCGATGTCATTTCCTGCTTTCAGGCGGTGGCCGCCCACCTCGAGCCGGGTGGAGCCTTCATTTTTGATGTTGCGACCGAATGTAACATCCTCGAGAACTTCACCAACATCACCTATGCCGAGAATTTCGATGACTTCGCCTATATCTGGGAGAATGAATACAACATCAGAACCAAGATCTGCCGCAGTGATTTCTTCTTTTTTTCGCGGGATCCGGATGGGGAGGCCTTCAGGCGCAGCCATGAAACCCACTTCCAGCGGATTTACACCACCCGTGAAATTCTCCGCTGGCTCAAGGACACCGGATTCGAGCATCTTGGATCATTCGATGGCTTTACACTGAATCCTCCCTCTCCCCAATCGGAAAGGATTCATTTTGTAGCGCGGCGCCTCCGGCAGATATAATCCGGGTGGGCATCACACTCACCCGGCAGGAAAGGGGCCATCCCCCGGTATGAGATTCACCATGATCCGCTGGATCCTTCCCGGCTTTCTGATCATTGTTTTCCTGGCGCTGATGCTGAGCTCTTTTAATGTCAATTCCAAAGCCTGGACCGAATTCAATAGATCCCTGGAAACCACTCTGCTGATCGAAGCACGGGCAAGGGCCGGCTGGCTGTCCGACCGGCTGGACCCGTTTTTTACAGCCTGGAGGAGCGATACACGCCAGGCGCTGCTGCCTGACTGGACCGGAGCCAGCTGGCTGCTTCTGGATGCCAGTGGTGAAACCGCCCTGGATGACACCGGTGAAGCCTTGTATGCCGAACCGCTTTCTGCTTCTGAAGAGGTTGTCTGGCAGGAAGACCTGGCCGAGTTCAACCAGGCCCTTCAGGGCTATGCGGTGTGCGGGCCTGCCTGGCACAAAGGCGGAAAGTACGGGATGCGGGTCTTTGTCCCGGTTTCCACCGCCAGCGGATCGATCAGCACCCATTGGGTTCTGGTTGGAGAGGCCAACCAGGGAACCGGAGAAGACACGGCTTTCTCCCAGATGTTCGAGACTCAAAGGCGTTTCTGGCTGACTACCATCCCGCTCGCAGCCGCTTCACTGCTGTTCCTGGTGCTGCTGATAAGGGGAATCTCGAGGACACAGAGACTGGAGAGGTCCCTGCGCGAAGCGGAGGAGTCCATGGAACTGGAATCCCTCACTTCCACCCTTGCGCATGAGGTCCGCAATCCGCTTTCGATCATCCAGAGCTGCGCGGAAATCCTCCGGAAGCAGGAGCCGCTCAGTGAAGATGGGAAAGAGCTGGTCCAGGATTTGATCGAGGAAGTCCATCGGACACAGGATGTCTTATCACGCCACCTTCATCCCGAGCGCTACCTGGTGCATGAGATGGATGATGTCGTCGCGTTCTGCCGGGATTTCTGGAAACGCCGTGAAGCCCTGCTCGAAACACGCCAGATCACCCTCACAGAATCCTACCCGGCTGAAGATAATCTCTTCAGGGCGCAGGGGATTCCCGAGCATTTCGAGAAGATCCTCGACAATCTTCTCAGAAACTCGATCGAGGCGCTCCCGGGTGGAGGGCAAATCGCTTTTTGTGTGTCCGTGGATGCAGGCCAGGTGCTGATCACTTTCCAGGACAATGGGCCAGGGCTTCAGGGAAAGCCTCTCGCCTCCTCGGAAAAACCCGGAGGGAAAGGCCTTGGGTTGCGGCTGGCTCATAAATGGCTGAAAAAGTGGGGAGGGAATCTGGTAGTCCAGAATCGGCATGAGGGTTTTTTCCGCAGGTGTGCCGGAACCGAGATCAGGATTTCACTGCGCCGGCTGAGTTCATAAGACCTGGAGAGGATTTCACCCGGCAGGGAAAGGCGGTTTCACTGCTGCCTTCAATCAGCGGCGAAACTATCCCCGCCAGATCACAGAACCGTTGCCAGGAATCGAGGGCATTGCTTACCCAGCGTCGATGATCCTGCCGGGTTCCCTTGCGCCCGACTGCAAGATCGGAGAATCGGTCGGCCTGGCGCAGGTGGAAAACGGCATGGATCGAGGTTGCGAAATGAGCATCGAGATCCCGTGTGTTTTTATCCCGATGCTCCAGATAGACCGGCACAAAGGAATGCCAGTCTCCCGGTTCTTCACCACAGAAAGAGTGTGCGGCCTCGACCATCTCGACCAGGCCGAATCCATATCGAGGTGAACGGAAATCCAGAAATACAACCTGGCCATCCTGGCCCAGAATCAGGTTTCCCGGATGATAGTCGCCATGGAGCAGCTGGTAGCGGGAGGGAGCAAAGGCATCGCACCAGTCCTGGAACCAGTGTGCGGTTTCGGCTTCGGCATCCACCAGCTCAGGGAACAGATTTCGAATCTTCAGCCAGCGTTCATGAAATCGCTGTTTCCAGCGCACCGAAAGATAACGCCCCTTCCAGGCCCCGGCCTTTCCATAGCGGCGGGATTCATGGCTGTGCAGGAGCGCAAGCGCCTTCGCGGCCTGTGAGTGTGCCTCGAGGTTTCCGGAAAGATCGCGGAACGATTTGCCTTCCACTTTTTTTTCCAGAATCCAGGTTCCCTGCGGGGTGCTGCCTTCGCCGATTCTTTCCGGAATCCGCAGCCCCAGATCCGAAAAAACATCACTGGCTTCAAGATAACTCTTCAGCCGGGAGGGTTCTTCGGCAGGATACCAGCGCAGGATCAGGGATCTTCCGCCGCTCTCAGCCTGGAAGACCTCGGAGGACAAGCGATGCTCGACTGGATGGATGTCCACATCAGGCTCAAGCCGGAGCTGGGGGGAGATCGAAGTTTTCCAGAGGTCAGTAAAAAACTCGCTGGCAGGTTCGGGCATGTCGCTGTCGATCACCTCTGGGGCAGGCGGACCGGCTGCCATCTGGAAAAATCAGGTGCGGCAGGCAGCACCGGTTTTTTCAAGAAAATTGGAAAGTATCTTTTTCCCCACTGTGGTCAGAATGGATTCCGGATGGAACTGAACTCCATATATCGGATATTCGAGATGCCTCAGCCCCATGATGGTTCCATCTCTGGTCCAGGCATTCACCTCGAGGCACTCGGGGAGTCCTTCACGGTTCACCACCAGGGAATGGTAACGGGTCGCGGTAAAGGGGTTTTCAACTCCCTTGAACAGGTCCGAATCATCATGGGTGATCTCGGAGACTTTGCCATGCATGATTTCATCGGCACGAACCACGCTTCCGCCAAAACACTGCCCGATGCACTGATGCCCGAGGCAGACCCCGAGAATCGGGAACTGGCTGCCCAGCTGGCCGATCAGGTCAAGAGAAATGCCGGCTTCATTGGGGGTGCAGGGGCCGGGTGAAATCACGATCCCATCGGGTTGAAGGGCACGGATTTCATCGACAGTGATGCGGTCATTGCGTGCAACTTCGAGCTGCGCGCCAAGTTCGCCCAGGTACTGGACCAGGTTGAAAGTGAAAGAGTCGTAATTGTCGAGAATAAAAATACGCACCATATTCCTAATTTAATCAGGCTCTCATGGAAAAGCAACACGGGGGCTGGAAGGATGGGTATTTTGTCTGTCAATTTCCCCCAGATTATGCTGCCCGTGTTTCAAGAATAAACCTCGCCCGTTCCCGGCGCAGCATTTCAAAAGGGGTAATACAGTTCACTCCCACACCCAGACAGACACCAGGAATCTTCACCCTGTGGATCGAGGCGTTCAAACGCTCATGGGTAACCACGATGTGCTGTTCTGCAAGGGCCTGTGAAATCAGATAATAGTCTGCATTTTGGAGGAAAGTGTTCTTCGCCGCCGCACTGTATTTCGGGTGGCCTGTGACCCAGTTGGAAACAACTGCAAATGAATGGAGTGTTGTTGCATCAGGTTTCAGGAAGAAGCCATCCTCAATTCCGGCAGCCCAATCCGAGAGATCATCTTGTCCTGCTGCAAGCTCATCCCCCACCTTTTCAATGCTGAAAACTTTCCCACCGCGGTGTTCTTGAAGGATCCATTCCCAGAAAGCGGGGCAGAAATCGAATCCGTAATGCAGGTTCTTGGCACTGATGAAAACATTTGCATCAAGAAGATATGGCATCAGGTTCGAATTCCCAGGGTGTCACCGAGATCCTGGAAGGTTGACATCTTCCTGATCCCGAGCAGACGCGACATCTCACTGAATGAGGAGTGTCCTTCCAGAGTCGCGCTGACCACAGCACGGGCGAATCTCTTGCCAACCCTGGCAGTGGCAGTGAGATAGAAATCACCCCCACCAGGACGGGAAATGGCTCGGAGTTGTGCAATCGCCGATTTGTACTCAGCCCAAAACTGCTCCCGGGTCAGACCGCCCCCATCATGGATTCGACGGAGGATGACAAGGGTGCTGACTTTGAAGAGGCGTGCGAGACGGGCAACCTCATCATTCAGTGGGGCCTTCCTGCGATACTCATTCTTCAGGCTGGCCAGCGGAACAAGCATCTCCGCTGCAACTTTGTTGCACCAGGACTCAATCTTGTTTTCCGGAGTTGACGCAATCTCTGCATCCGAGAGGGCGGATTCTCCAAGCCAGAGATGCGCTAGCTCATGGGCAAGCGTGAATATCTGGGCTGCCTTTGTATCAGCTCCATTGATGAAGACGAGAGGTGCATAGGGGTCTGAGAGCGCAAACCCCCGGAATTCATCAGGAAAGAGCTTGCGTTTATTGTTGCTGCCGACAACACCGCTTGCCATGACGAGCACGCCAGCTGCATCGGCCTGATCGACGAAGTGCCGGAAAGCATCATTCCAGGTTGCCATCTTCTGGCGTTCCTCGATTCCAAATTTGAGGGCTTTCCGGATTCTGTCGGCGGTAGTAACGATATCGTCTGTGCATTGAGAAGATCCGATAAAAACCA